>Ga0310810_10008921_pt1 | contig 11581 bp, 7 predicted proteins | sample NCmetagenome_FD_207641 | JGI IMG/M metagenome (GOLD analysis project Ga0310810, IMG submission 207641) | Soil microbial communities from experimental microcosm in Duke University, North Carolina, United States - NC | ecosystem: Engineered > Artificial ecosystem > Soil microcosm > Unclassified ...
GTCCCCGGCGGCCGCGTCGCCGGCGCGATCTATCCGCTCGCGCTCCTCGATCGCAAGTCGCCGGCCGCGGGGCTGGGCATCGACTTCGAGTACGACCAGGTCGCGTCGCTCACGACGCGCACGTCGCAGGCGATGGACATCGCGCTGCCGACCACCGAGATGCACTGGTCGGTCGGCGCGCGCTATCGCATCGCGTTCGGGCACCACGCCGACTCGGCGTCGGTCGCGATCGGCTTCGACCTCGGCCGCCGCGTGTTCGCGGTCAACCGCAGCGCGCTGCCGAGCGGCGCGGTGCTCGACCTGCCCGACGTCGACTACCGCATCTACGAGCCCGAGCTCGCGGTGCGCATCCCGCTCGGCCCGCGCGTCACGCTGACCGCCGACGGCAAGGCGCTCCTGATCAAGTCCGCGGGCCCGATCCAGACCCAGGCCGAGTACGGCGCCGCGAAGGTGACCGGCGCCGAGGGCGGCGCGGGCCTCGAGATCGCGATCACGCGCAACGTGATGCTGCACGTCGCCGGCACCGCGACGTTCATCGGCTACGCGTTCGTCGGCAACGGCGAGCAGTCGGCCAACCGCGACAACGATCCGACGACCAAGGACGTCGGCGGCGCGCTCGATCAATACGTCGGCGGCACCGCGACCCTCGGCGTCACGTACTGATATGCTCGTCAGGCTTGCAAGTCGTCGAGCCCGCTGGAGCCCCGCGCCGCGTCGTCGTCGTGCACCACGACCGCAAGTCGCAGCGCGTGCTCCATCGCATGGCCGCCGCGGCGGTCCGTAACGTCGAGGTCGTCGAGAAGCTCGAGTCCGCGCTCGAGCGCGATCCGCACGTGCTGGTCGTCGACGCGGCGGCGTCCGCGCTCGATCTGCCGAAGCGGCACCCGAACATCGCGTTCGTCGCGGTGCCGGGCGACGGCGCGTTGCCGTGCGAGTCGATGCGCGCGGCCGCGATGATCGAAGCCGGCTGGCACCACGTCGTCACCCAGCCGGCGCCGCTGCTCGGCGAGGAGCTGGTCGCCGTGCTCGGCTGCCTGGTCGGCGGCGTGCGCCCCGATCTCGATCATCTCCTGCTCGCCGGCGCGCCGGTCGTGAAGGCGACGCTCGACGACACCGCCGATCGCGAGCCCGCGGTCGCCGCCTTGGTCGCCGACGTCGTCAAGATGGGGCTCAGCGATCGCGTCGCGTCGCTGGCGAGCGTGATCGCCGACGAGCTGCTCTCGAACGCGATCTACAGCGGCCCGGTCGACGGCGAAGGCCATCGCCCCCACGCGAGCGATCGCCGCGACGTCGCGCGCGCGCTCAGCCCGCGCGAGCAGGTCGAGCTGCGCTGGAGCTCCGACGCGCGCTACCTCGCGATCGACGTGCGCGACGGCTGGGGCTCGCTCGACGTCACGACGATCGGTCGCCAGCTCGCCGCCGGGATCCGCGGCAACGTCCTCGACGCCGGCGGCGGCATGGGCCTGTCGCTCGTCCACGCGTGCTGCCAGCGCCTGCACCTCGCGGTCGCGCCCGGCACCGAGACCTCGGCGATCGCGATGATCGATCTGCGCCACCGCGCGACCGAGCTCGCGCGCACCGGCTCGGTCCATCTCTACGGAGGACGCTCGTGAAGGGCACGCGCGGCAGGCTCGAGGTCGCGATCGAAGGCGACGCCTCGTCGCGGCGCGTGACGCTGGTCGGCCGCATCGACGAGGCCGCGCACGTCGACGAGCTCGCCCCCGAGATCGCCGCGAAGGAGGTCGTGATCGACACCGCCGGCGTGTACTTCATGAACTCGGTCGGCGTGCGCGACTGGATCAAGCTCCTGCGGGCGCTCGATCAGAAGGGCGCCGCGATCGTGCTCGAGGGCTGCTCCGAGCCGATGGTGTCGCAGCTGAACCTGATCCCGAACGCGCGCGGCAACGCGAGCGTGTCGTCGTTGCACGCGCCGTATCTGTGCGACGCCTGCGGCCTCGACACCGCGATGCTCCTGCCGATCGACGCCTACGCCGACGAGCTGCGCGCGATGAAGCCGCCGGTCCTGCGCTGCCCCGAGTGCGGCGGCTCGATGCGCTTGGCCGATCTTCCGGAGAGATACTTCACGTTTCTGGCGGAGCACTGATCTGCTAGGGTGCGGCTCGCCGTGACCGCGCGCCTCCCCGACGTCCTCTCCCCCTCGGACACGTTCGCCCGCCGCCACATCGGCCCCTCCGATTCCGACGTCACCGCGATGCTCGCGGCGCTCGGCGTCCCGTCGCTCGACGCCCTCGTCGATCAGACGATCCCGAAGGGGATCCGACTCGGGCGCGCGCTCGAGATCGGCGAGCCGCTCGGCGAGCACGAGCTGCTCGAGGCGATGCAGACGCTCGCCGCCGACAACCAGGTCCTCCGATCGATGATCGGCATGGGCTATCACGACACGATCACGCCGCCCGTGATCCTCCGGAACGTGATGGAGAACCCGGGCTGGTACACGCAGTACACGCCGTACCAGGCGGAGATCTCGCAAGGGCGCCTCGAGGCGCTCGTCAACTTCCAGACGATGGTGTCGGATCTCACCGGCCTGCCGCTCGCGAACGCGTCGCTGCTCGACGAGGCGACCGCGGCCGCCGAGGCGATGAACATGTGCGTCGAGGCGCACGACCGCAAGCGCAACATCTTCTGGGCCGCGGCCGATTGTCATCCGCAGACGCTCGCGCTGCTCGCGACGCGCGCGGCGCCGCACGACATCGTCTTGCACATCGGCATCCCGGCCGAGATCGATGACAGCGTCGCCGGCGTGATGGTGCAGTACCCGACCACCGACGGCCGCGTCGAGGACTACCGCGCGCTCGCCACGCGCGCGCACGCGGCCGGCGCGAAGGTCGTGTTCGCGGCGGATCCACTCGCGCTGTGTCTCTTGACGCCGCCGGGCGAGCTCGGCGCCGACATCGCGGTCGGCTCGACGCAGCGCTTCGGCGTGCCGATGGGCATGGGCGGCCCGCACGCCGCGTACCTCGCGTGTCGCGACGACATGCGCCGCCAGATCCCGGGCCGCATCATCGGCGTGTCGCGCGACGCGAAGGGCAAGCCGGCGTTCCGCCTCGCGCTGCAGACGCGCGAGCAGCACATCCGCCGCGAGCGCGCGACCTCGAACATCTGCACCGCGCAGGTGCTGCTCGCGGTGATGGCGTCGATGTACGCCGTCTATCACGGGCCTTCGGGATTGAAGAAGATCGCGGAGCGCGTGCGCGGCTGGACCGCGGTCGCCGCCGAAGGCCTGCGCCGGCTAGGGCACGCGCCGCGCGCCGGCGTCTACTTCGACACGCTGCGCGTCGATCTCGATGCGCATCGGGTCGCGCAGGTGATGGCCGCCGCGGTCGAGCACGGCATCAACCTGCGCCGCTACGACGACGGCGTCGGCATGAGCTTCGACGAGACGACCTCGATCGACGATCTCCACGCGCTGCTCGAGAGCTTCGTGACGGGTGACTTGCCGTTCCACGTCGACGAGCTCGCGCGCGGCGTGCACGCGCCCGCGATCCCCGCGCCGTTCGCGCGCACGAGCGAGTACCTCACGCACGAGACGTTCCACCGCTACCACGCCGAGCACGAGCTGCTCCGCTACTTGAACCGGCTGCAGGCGAAGGATCTCTCGCTGACGACGTCGATGATCCCGCTCGGCTCCTGCACGATGAAGCTCAACGCCACCTCCGAGATGATCCCGGTGACGTGGCCCGAGTTCGGGCGCGTGCATCCGTTCGCGCCCGCCGAGCAGACCGGCGGCTATCGCGCGATGTTCGCGCAGCTCGAGCGCTGGCTCGCCGAGATCACGGGCCTGCCCGCGGTCTCGCTGCAGCCGAACAGCGGCGCGCAGGGCGAGTACGCCGGCCTGCTCGCGATCCGCGGCTACCTCGACGCGCGCGATCACGCGCACCGCGACGTCTGCCTGATCCCGACCAGCGCGCACGGCACCAACCCGGCCTCCGCGGTGATGGCCGGCTTCCGCGTGGTGCCGGTCGCGGCCAACGCCGACGGCACCGTCGATCTGAACGACCTGCGCAAGAAGGCCGCGGAGCATCGCGATCATCTCGGCGCGTTCATGATCACGTACCCGTCGACGCACGGCGTGTTCGAGGAGGGCATCGTCGAGATGTGCTCGATCGTCCACGAGCACGGCGGCCAGGTGTACATGGACGGCGCGAACATGAACGCGCAGGTCGGCATCACGCGGCCCGCCGAGTGCGGCGCCGACGTCTGTCACTTGAACCTGCACAAGACGTTCTGCATCCCGCACGGCGGCGGCGGCCCCGGCATGGGCCCGATCGCGGTCGCGCAGCACCTCGCGCCGTACCTGCCCGGGCATCCGCTCGCGGTCCTCGACTCGCAGCCGGTCGGTCCCGTGTCCGCGGCGCCGTGGGGGAGTGCTTCCATTCTCCCGATCAGCTTCGCGTACATCGCGATGATGGGCTCGGCCGGCCTGCGCCGCGCGACCGAGATCGCGATCCTGAACGCGAACTACATCGCGTCGCGCCTCGAGCCGCACTTCCCGGTCCTCTACAAGGGCTCGCACGGGCGCGTCGCGCACGAGCTGATCGTCGACTGCCGTCAGTTCAAGAAGACCAGCGGCGTCGAGGCCGAGGACATCGCCAAGCGCCTGATGGACTACGGCTTCCACGCGCCGACGATGAGCTTCCCGGTGCCGGGCACGCTCATGATCGAGCCGACCGAGAGCGAGGCCAAGGGCGAGCTCGATCGCTTCTGCGAGGCGATGATCGCGATCCGCGCCGAGATCGCGGCGATCGAGAGCGGCAAGATGGACAAGGCGAACAACCCGCTCAAGAACGCGCCGCACACCGCCGCGGCCGTGACGGCGACCGAGTGGGATCGCCCGTACTCGCGCGAGCAGGCGGCGTTCCCCGCGCCCTGGCTCCACGTCCACAAGTACTGGCCCGCGGTCGCGCGCGTCGACAACGCCTACGGCGATCGCAACCTGGTCTGCACCTGCCCGCCGATGGACGCGTACGCGTGATCGCGCGGAAGCCGATCAGAACGACATGTCGACCTTGAGCTTCGGCATGAGGCTCGGATCCATCGGCGGACCCTGAGGCGCGGGCGTTCCCGTCGACGTCGGTGTTCCGGTCGACGCGCCGTTGCCCTTCTCCATCGCGAGGACTTGATCGATCGTCATCGTCGGGATCGGATCCTTGCTGTCGCTGTTCGCGAAGTCGTCGGGCTTCGCGTCCGGCGTCACGAAGTGCGCCGCGACCACGAGCCAGCCGCTGCTGTTCACGCCGACGACGGTGCCGCACGCGCCAGACGGGATCGTATCGCCTTCGACCACGAGGCCGGTGGCGGGGACCGGACCGTCGGGCTGCGGCGGCTCCGGGGCGCGCACCGCGCAGAACGTGCCGTTGACGCCGACGACGCGGACCATGAACTTGCCGGCGCCGAGCGTCGAGGCGCCGTAGCTCTGCGCGGTCTTGCCGACGCACTTGCGCGCGCGCGCGGCGTCCTCGCTCGAGCCGAGGTCCTTCAGGTTGTAGAGCTCGAGCGCCTCGCGGATGCCGTCCTTCTCGCGGAGCTCGAGGATCTCGTCGCCGCTGAGCTTGCCGAGCCAGTTCGCCCAGATCTCGCGCTCGAGCGCGCCGGGGGTGGCGGCGGCGAGCTGCTTCTCGGCGAGCGTCTGCGCGAACTTCGCCTTGGCGAGGAGCGCGGTGATCGTCGCGTCGACGGTCGCGCACTCCTTCTCGATCGTCGGCAGGTTGCCGAGCGCGCCCTCGATCTTCGACAGCGTCTTCGCGCCCTCGGCGGTCTTGTCGCTCTTCAGGTCGCTGAGCTTCGTGTTCGCCTGGCCGATGTCCTGCGACGCGTCCATGAACATGATCGCGTGCTCTTGCTGCTCGTCGACCGCTTCGATCGCTTCGTCGAGCTGCTCGACGGCGTCGAGCTCTCGGTCCGCCGCGGTCTTGGTCTCGCTGATGTCGACCTTGTCCTTGCCCTTGGTCTCGATGCCGAGCAGGTCGCCGGCGCCCTCGCCCGCGATCTCCATGCCGACCGACTTCGCGACCTCCTTGGCGGCGTGGACGACGAACGGCACGTGCTTCACGACCTCGGCGCCCGCCTTCTCACCTTCGAACGCGGCGCCCGCGACCATCTCGAGCGCGACGTCGAGGAGGAACTTCTTGAACTCGTCCTCGCCCTCGATCGCTTCCTTCGCCTTCTTCAGCTCTTCGGAGACCTTCTTGTAGGCCTCTTCGAAGGCCTTGTTCTCGGCCTTCACGGCGGTGCGCGCGGCCTTGTAGCAGGTGCGCGCCGTCTTGCTGTCGTTCACGAGCTTGGTGTTGCTGCCGCGCAGCTTCGCCTGCGTGGTGGTGATCTTCCCCTGCAGCGTCGCGATCTTCTTGAGATCGATCGTGACCTCGTCCTTGTCCTTCTTGGCGTTGGGATCTTTGTCGCGCGCGAGCGTCATCGAGGCCGCGGCGATCTGCGCGGGCGCGCCCACGATCATCGCGTCGGCGGCGCGATCGGCTTCCTGCTCGAGGGAGTCGCCGGGCGTCGAGACCTCGAGCTTGTATTGCGTGGTGGTCGACGTCGCCGCCTGCTGCTGCGTATGAGCGACCTCGTGCGCGAGCAGATGCAGACCGAACGCGTCGGTCGGCGCGTACTGACCTTCGGCGAAGTGGATGTCGTTGCCGGTCGTGTACGCGCGCGCGCCGACCGCGCTCGCGGCCTCCGCGGATGCGCTGCCGGTGTGGACGCGCACGGCGGAGAGATCGGCGCCGAGCGATGACTCGAACTGACCTTTGATCGAAGCGGGCAGGGCGTCGCCGCTCGACTCCGCCGCGCGCTGCACGAACGAATCGGCGCCGCTCGCGACGCCGTTGCCGTCGCGCTTGCCGAAGGCGGAGCCGAGCTCGCGCGCGGCCTCCGCCGATTCGACGCGGAAGATCAGGGCGCGCGGCGAGAGCCGCGAGGTGACGGTGGAGCGTCCCGGGGCGCTCGGGTTGCTCGGATTGAGATCGGCAGAGATCGTGTCGTCGACGCGGCGGTCTTGGCTCATCGCATCCTCCTGGGGTCAGCAGGAGGATTCGCGAACGCGACATGGTGACCGCGAAGTGCCCGGAATTATGGGGTGTGAGCCCGTCACGTTTTGTGACGGGCCGCTTGGAAGTCCGCGCGATCAGCCGTGCGCGCCGCCCGCGCCGCCGCCGCCGTCGTTCTGCGCCGGGCGATCGTTCGCCGCGCCGCCCGCGCCGCCGCCGCCGTCGTCCTCGGCCGGTTGCTCGTAGGGAGAAGACGGAGGTCCGCCTTCCGCGCCGCCGCCGCCGAAGTTGCGATCGTAGTCCGCCTTCGCTTGCTCGAGCGCCGACATCTTCGGGCCGATGTCCGGACCGATCCACGTCGCGGTCACGCCGTCGGTCGTGATCTCGATGTGCACGAGCTTGGCCGACGCGACCTCGTACTCGAAGCTGACGCCGCCCGAGTTCGCCCAGCCCTCGGGCTTGTTGAGGTTGGGGACCTTGCCGCCCTTGCCGCTCCAGGGCACCTTGAGCGCGGCTTCGACCTTGAGCGCGGCGGTGAGATCGCCCTTGAGCGGGCCGATGCCGTTGTCGTCGATGGTCGCCTTGAGCGGCAGCGAGACCTCGGCGCCGCCCTGCACGTACGCGAACGGCGTGCCGCCCCGCAGGAAGACGCCGATCGCGCCGCCGAGCCCGACCTCGCCGGCCCAACCGGCGGCCTTCGTCCACTTCACGCCGATCGACGCGGTGACCTTCGGCTCGAACACGATGCTGACGCCCGGGCACACCGGCACCGGCGGCAGCTCGAACGCGAGGCTCTTCGAGAGATTCGCGCTGAAGCCGTCCTTGGTGACCTTCAACCCGAGATCGAGGCCGGCGATCTTGAGCGGCTTCACCTTCGCCGCGATGTCCGGATCCTCGCCTTCCTTCTTCTCGCCGCCCTCCGCGCCCTCTTCGCCGGGTCCGTCGGGGCGGCACGTCTGCGACTCCTCGTCGTCGTAGCGATCGATGCGCCGCGCGACGCCGGAGCTTCCGGAGATCGTCGCGAGCTGACCGGCGACCATCGCGTCGGCGGCGCGATCGGCCTCGACCTCGGCGGAGTCGCCGGGCGTCGAGACCTCGAGCTTCGCCTGCATGCGCTGCGCGCCGCCCGACTGCTGCACCGTGTGCGCGACCTCGTGCGCGAGCAGGTGCAGGCCGAACGGATCGGCGGGCGCGAACTTGCCCGCGCCGAAGTGGATGTCCTGCCCGACGGTGTACGCGTGCGCGCCGACCGCGCTCGCGGCCTCCGCCGACTCACTGCCGGTGTGCACGCGCACGCCGCTGAGATCGGCGCCGAGCGACGACTCGAAGCGATCCTTCACGTCGCCGGGCAACGCCGCGCCGCTCGAAGACGACGCCGCGCGCTGCACGGCGACGTCCGCGCCCGAGGCGACGCCGTTGCCGTCGCGCGCGCCGAACCGATCGGCGAGCGCGTTCGCCGCCTCCGCGCTCTCGACGCGGAAGACGATCGTCTGTCGCGGCGACGGCGCCAACCGCGACGTCAGCGTGCCGCGGCCGGGCGCGACGCTGTCGTCGAAGTCGGCGGAGGTCGAGGTGGGGCGTTGGTCGAGATCGAGCGTCATGGCTTCCTCAGGGGTTGGCCGGCGTGGGCGGGACCTTGATCATCCCGCCCGGCGCCGGCAGCGGCGCGGGCTGGCTCTTGTTGTCGAAGTCGTCCTGCGACTTCTTCACGGCCTTCTCGACCTCGTCGAACTGCTTGTCGCAGTCGGCGCGGGTCGGGCCGATCACGGAGGTCTTCAGCGTCTCGTAACCGGTCTTGAACAGATCGAAGTGCTGCTTCTCGTGCGCGGCGACCGACGCGACCCAGTCGTTGAACTTCTTCTGATCGCCGGCGGGCTGCTTCGCGAGGTTCGTCCACTTCGGCAGGGACGTCTTGATCGGGATGTTGTAGGTGATCGTGACGACCGCGTCGCCGTTGGTGACGTCGTCGACGCCGATCTCGCCGCGCTCGCAGCGACCGGCTTCCTTGTCGGTCTGCGCGCGCGCCTGCACCTGTTGATAGAGCTCGTCGTAGTCCTTCGCGTCGAATTCGATCGGATCGCCGGCGGCGGGCGTGATGTTGACGACGACCTTCACCTTGCCGGGCGTGCCGGCCTGCGGCTGCGCATCGGGCGTGCGCGCGGCGATCGCCGGACCCCCGCTCACGTGCGCCGCAACGCCTGCGACCATCGCGTCGGCGGCGCGATCGGCCTCGGCCTCGAGCGCGTCGCCGGGCGACGAGACCTCGAGCTTCGCGTGCACGCCGCCGGCCTGCTGCACCGTGTGGGCGACCTCGTGCGCGATCAGGTGCACGCCGAACGGATCGTGCGGCGCGTACTGACCTTCACCGAAGTGGATGTCGTGTCCGGTCGCGTACGCGCGCGCGCCGATCGCCTTCGCGGCGACGGCCGACTCGGCGGCGGTGTGGATGCGCACGCGCGAGAGATCGGCGCCGAGCGACTGCTCGAAGCGCGCGCGCAGGTGCGAGGGCAGCGGGATGCCGATCGTCCGCTCGGCCCGGCGCATGATCCGCGCGGTGGGCGCGATGCGACCCGGTGCGACCTGGTGCGGCTCGACCGGCTCGTCGAGATCGGCGTCGATCTCGTCGCGGTAGAGCTTCTCCATCACGTCCAGGAAGACGCGGGGTGCCGGGGTTGTGACGGGTGTGACCGCCCGATTCTCATGACGCGGTGCTACAACCGCGACGTGGATCCGTTCTCGATGGTGGTCGGCATCGTCTTCTTCACGACGGTGGGCCGCGTCATCACGAAGGCGATCGACACCCGCGGCAAGCGCGGCGGCAAGCTCGACGGCGAGGCGGTCAAGGAGCTCGAGGCCTTACGCGGCGAGCGGAAGCTGCTGGTCGAGCGGATCGAGAACCTCGAGACGATCGTGTGCGGCGTCGATCTCGAGCTGAACCAGAAGCTCAACAAGGTGATCGACGAGCAGCGCTTGATCGCGAGCGTCGCGCCGCCGGCGGCCGCGGCGAACGCGGCGAACCCCAAGACCCCGCCCGAGCACGATCGCACGATGACCGCGCCGCCCAAGGCCGCGCCGACGGCGACGCCGGGCGCGCTGATCCCCGGCGACGTCCTCGCGAACCGCTATCGGATCCAGCGGCTGCTCGGCAAGGGCGGCATGGGCGCGGTGTACCTCGCGCACGACGAGGTGCTCGGCGACGTCGTCGCGCTGAAGGTGATCAGCTCGGCGTGGTCGAGCGACGAAGCCGCGATGATCGATCGCTTCAAGCGCGAGGCCGCCGCCGCGCGCAAGGTCAGCTCGCCCAACGTGATCCGCATCCACGATCTCGGCGAGGCGCGCCCGGGGCTCTTGTATCTCTCGATGGAGTACGTCGCCGGGCGCACGCTCGCCGACGTGATCTCGTCGCGCGGCCTGGTGCCGATCGGCGACTGCGTCGACGTGCTCCAGCAGGTCTGCACGGGCCTCGCCGCCGCGCACGACGCCGGCGTGATCCATCGCGACCTGAAGCCGGGCAACGTGCTCGTCGGCGAGCGCAACCACGTCAAGATCATCGACTTCGGCTTGGCGAAGGCGACCGCGGCGGAGGGCATGACCGCGACCGGCATGCTGCTCGGCACGCCGTACTACATGAGCCCGGAGCAGGTGCGCGGCCGGCGCGTCGACGCGGCGACCGATATCTATTCGCTGGGCGCGCTCGCGTACCACCTCGTCACCGGGCGGCCGCCGTTCTCCGGCGACAACGCGATCGCGGTCGGCTTCGCGCACCTCTCGGAGACGCCGCCGCCGCCCAAGCAGCTGCGCCCCGAGCTGCCCGACGCGCTCGAGAGCGTGATCATGCGCGCGCTCGCGAAGGAGCCGGGCGATCGCCCGCGCACCGCGGCCGAGTTCCGGGACGCGCTGCCGAAGCTCTAGCGTCAGAGACAGAGCGGCATCGCGTCGACGCAGAGATCGGTCTGCGCCCGCGGCCGGTTCCAGATCCAGACGTCGTCGAGCGCGCCGTCGAGGTGATCGGGCGTGCCGCCGCCGACGTTCTGACCGAGCCCCATGCCGTCGATCGACGTGGTCGGGATGCCGAGGTTGGTGATCACGACCGCGCCCGGCAAGCCGTTCTGGTAGAGCGTGATCGCGCTGCCGTCGTAGGTGCACGCGACGTGCGTCCACGTCTTCGTCGGGATCGCGAGGCCGATGTCGGTCGCGGATCCGATCACGCAGCGCACGCCGCCGTCGGGCGCGAGGAACAAGCCGTACTGGTTGTTGTTGTCGACGAGCCCGGCGCGTCCGCCCTGCGGCGGGAGGTTGTTCACGTAGAGCCACAGCTCGATCGTGATCTGCGAGACGTCGAGGCTCGCGCTGTCGGGGATGCTCGTCGTCGAGGTCGGCCCGAACGACATCGCGAGGCCGTGGCTGGTCGGGCCCGCGGTGAACGTCACCGCGCTCGCGAGGCCGTCGTTCTTGTACTTCGAGTCGTCGTGCGGCTCCTTCGAGACGTCGCCGGTCTCGAAGCGATAGCAGGCGACCAGCGCGTCGTCTTTCGGGCACGGCTTCGCGGTCGTCACCGCGGCGTCGGGCGTGGT
>Ga0310810_10008922_pt1 | contig 11581 bp, 8 predicted proteins | sample NCmetagenome_FD_207641 | JGI IMG/M metagenome (GOLD analysis project Ga0310810, IMG submission 207641) | Soil microbial communities from experimental microcosm in Duke University, North Carolina, United States - NC | ecosystem: Engineered > Artificial ecosystem > Soil microcosm > Unclassified ...
CCATTAATATCGCCGAGTATGCCTTTGCGTACGCCGAAAAGGTGGGACGCAAGAAAGTCGTGGCCATCCATAAAGCCAACATCATGAAACTGGCGGATGGATTGTTCCTGCGCTGCTGCCGCGAAGTCGCGGCCCGGCATCCGCACATCGAATATAAGGAGCTGATCGTGGACAACGCGGCCATGCAGCTGGTGGTGCGGCCGGAGACATTCGATATTCTGCTGCTGCCGAATCTGTACGGCGACATCGTCTCGGATCTGGCGGCCGGCCTGGTGGGCGGATTGGGCATGGTGCCGGGCGCCAACATGGGCGAAAAAGACGCGGTGTTCGAAGCCGTGCACGGCTCCGCGCCGGACATCGCCGGGAAGGGGATCGCCAATCCGACTGCCATGATGTTGTCGTCGGTGCTGATGCTGATCCATCTGAATGAGCCGCAGGCGGCCGCGCGCCTGCAGCAGGCCGTCGAGAGAGTTTACGCGGGCGGGAAGAACACCACCCCGGATGTCGGCGGCGCCGGCACCACCACGGGATTTACGGATGCGGTGATCGCCGCGATGGGTTGAGCGCGGCCTGTTATCGGCCGCCGTGGACGATCAGCTCCACGAAGAACGTGCGTCCGGATTGCTGCATGCTGTCGACGCGTGGATTGAGCGCGACCGGATCGGAGTAATCCCGGTTAAAGGCGTTTCTCAGGCCGGAGCGGACATCGAAATTGGGCAGCAGCCGCCGGGACGCAACCGTGAAATCGGCCAGGTAAACCGGTTTTATCGACGCACCCGCGAGAGTTTCTCGCGAGCTGAAGTACTGCATGCCGCTACTGAAGTCGAACTTGCGCCCCAAGGGTACGGCGAAGTGCAGCTTGGCCAAATGTCGCGGCGAGTTGGGGAGCGCCTGGCCGGACGGGTTGTAATCCGCCGCCTGCAGCGAGTAGTCAGCCGTGGCTTCCAGCCACGCTGCGGGCCGAGTCTGCAACTCAAGCCCGACGCCTTCGGCGTGAATTTTACCTGCGTTTTGCGTCTGGGTCACCCCGCTGTCGGTATACACGCTCACCAGAAAATCACGCAGTCGGTAGCCATAGGCGGTGGTCACCAGATTCATTCGCTTCCCGATTCTGCGTTCCACATCGACTTCGATGGTGTCCACCTTCTCGGGGCTGGCGTTGGGGTTGGCCACGCCCACCACGCCGTCATCGTAGAAGAGATCAAAAGCGGTGGGATTCCGGAAGGAACGTCCATACAGGAATTTGTAGGTCCAGTTGATGGACGGCTGATAGATCAACGCCGCGCGCGGCGAAGCGAAACTCTGGCGGTAGGCCGATCCGTCGAAACGTAAACCCAGATGCAGAGTCCAGCGGCTGGAGAGCCTGCGCTCGTCCTGAAGGAAGAGAGCGTACGTCTTATCGCCGCGATTGATATTCACGAACTCGATCGGCACGGGCGAAACATCTTTTGCACCCTGGAAGGTCCGCACGTCGATTTGCGCTTCTGCACCGGCCGTCAGCGTGCCCAAACGCGCCACGGCGAAACGATACGTGAGTTGGGTGCCGATCCAATCGCTATCGGAAGCCGTCCGATTATCCTCCACCATCAGGCCGGGGCCAACGCTGGAACCGAACGGGTAGTCGAAGCGTCCTCGCAGGTGATCCTGGTTGTAATAGGTGCGCCAACGTAACGTGCTGTGGGCGAACTCGCGGGTGTAGGCCGCTTCCACGTAGTTCGCGGTTTCATCCACGTGCGTTCCGCGGTCGTTGAAGACCGTGTCGCCCCAGGACACAGGCTGGATCTTGTTGCGATCGGACAGAACCGCAATGATATTCCAATGGCGCCAGATCAGATTGGAAAAGAAGTGGTAGCCCTTCTGAGAATCCATGCGGATGGCTTCTCCGTGATTGTTTTCCGGCGTATCGAGGCCGGGAAAATATAAGGGACTCTCTCCGCTGTTATTGAACACCGTACCGGAGAGCAAAATTTTAGTTCGCTTGCCGACCGGCACCGTAGCCATCATCTGGGCTTTCTTTTCTCCGAAACTACCAAAGGTTGCGGACAAGCTGGGCGGCCCGGCCTCCTCCGGCGGCTTGGTGATGACATTGATGGTGGCGAATTCTCCGTTGCTTCCGTACAGCGCCGAGGAAGGGCCCCGGATAATCTCAATCTGCTTCACCACGCGCATATCGATGGGAAAGTCGTCCCCGAACCAGAGCATCGAATCGAAGACATGGTCGGCCAGATCGTGGCCGTTGACCATCACCAGAACGCGGCTGCCGTAGTCCCACGGCAAATTGAAGCCCCGTACGCCGATGGTCTGATATGTCCGGTTGTTGGTAAGAACAAAGCCGCGAACGGACTGCAGAGCCTCGCCCAGGGTACGGTAACCGTACTTGTAGATATCCTCGGCGGTAATCACGGTAACGCTGGCGGGGGCATCCCGCAGCGTCTGCGGATGGAGCGCGGCTCCTTCCACCTGGACGTTCAGCAGTTGCTCCAGCGTCAGGGAGGTTAAATCCTGCTGCGGCGCGCCCGGATTCGTATCATCCGCCCACGCGGGGGTGAAGGCGAGCAAAACCAAGCCCCATAAGAGGTTCCGACGATGGTCCATGATTGACCATCGACCAACCGCGGGACACCTCTACGGAGGATATCTCCTACTACCGATCCTCTCTGGTGCTACAGCCCTTTCTTGGCCAGATACGCCACCAGGTCGATGCAGCGCATCGAGTAACCCCACTCGTTGTCATACCAGGAGACCACCTTTACCAGGTTTCCATCCAGGACCTTGGTCAGGTCGGAATCGACAATGGAGCTATTGGGGTTGTGCATCATGTCGGTCGAAACCACGGGGTCTGAGGTATACGCAAGGATGCCCTTGAGGGGCCCCTCCGCGGCGGCCTTGAGCGCCGCGTTGACCTCTTCAGTGGTCGTCGGCTTGGTAGTCAGGGCCACCAAATCCACCACGCTGACATTCGGAGTCGGGACGCGCATGGCGTAGCCGTCGAGCTTCCCTTTAAGCTGCGGCATCACCAGGCCGATGGCCTTGGCGGCGCCGGTGGTAGTGGGGATCATGTTAATCGCCGCGGCGCGCGCGCGGCGCAGATCCTTGTGCGGAAAATCGAGCACGTTCTGGTCGTTGGTGTAGCTATGGATGGTGGTCATCGAGCCTTTCTCGATGCCGAATTTCTCGTGCAGCACCTTCACTACCGGCCCCAGGCAATTGGTGGTGCAGGACGCGTTCGAAATGACGTGGTGTTTGGCGGGATCGTAGGATGATTCGTTGACTCCCAGCACGATGGTGATGTCTTCGTTTTTGGCGGGCGCCGAGATGATGACTTTCTTGACCGTGCCACGGAGGTGCTTGGCGGCGTCCTTGGCTTCGGTGAACCGGCCGGTGGATTCGATGACGACCTCCACGCCGAATTTGGACCAATCGATCTCTGCCGGGTCTTTAATCGCGTAGACATGAATACGCTTTCCATTGACCAGAATGCCGTCGGCATCGGCCTTCACATCCGCGTGGATCGGGCCCAGGATGGAGTCGTACTTAAGCAGGTGAGCCAGCGTCTTGGTGTCGGTGAGATCGTTGGTAGCGACGATCTCTACGTTAGAGCGGTCGAGCGCCGCCCGGAACACATTCCTGCCGATCCGGCCGAAGCCGTTGATTCCTATTTTGGTGGTAGCCATATTTTAGTTTAGCGGGAACATCGCGCCCATGCATCTTCTGTCGCTACAAGGTCGCATCTTCTATGATCAAAAGATGGTTCTCTCCGATGTCGATATCCGGCGCTATCTGGAACAGGGCAAAATCAAGATCTCACCGGCGCTTCCCCCCGAGCAATTCGGAAGCTGCTCGATCGATTTCCGCCTGGGACAGGAGTTCAGTGTCTTCGAGCACAGCCGCCACGCTTTGATCGATTTGCGGGAGAAAACCGCCATCCAGGACCTGATGCGGACCATCACGGTCCCCGAGAACGAACCGTTCATCCTGCAGCCGGGTGAGTTCGCGCTGGCGATCACCGAGGAGACGCTCGAACTGGACGACGACGTCCTGGGAAGGCTCGAAGGCCGCTCGAGCCTGGGCCGCATCGGCATCATCGTGCATGGGACGGCGGGCCTGTTCGACCCCGGCTGGCGCGGACGGGCCACGCTCGAATTGAGCAACCTGGGCGTGATGCCCGTGGCTCTCTATCCCGGCATGCGGATCTGCTCCTTCACATTCGAACAGCTCTCCTCGCGCGTGGAAGTTCCCTATTACAAGAAATCGGGGAACAAGTACGCCGGCCAGGACCGTCCGGTAGCCAGCCGCCTGGCCAGCGAAACCAGCCGCTGAACGCTCGGGGCCTTGACTCCTAAGTTGCCGCAAAATATAATCCTTTGCCAGTAATCGCTTTCGCGAAACAAGGGGGCAGGGTGAGGACTTTTCTTCGTTTTACCGCCATTTGTCTTTTTACTTGCGCCGGGTTATGGGCGCAGGATATTTCCACTTCGCAAATCAAGGGCACCGTTCAGGATCCCTCCGGTGCGGCTGTGCCGGGCGCGGCAGTAAAGGCGACGCAGACCGATACCGGCGTGGTCCGGACCGCGAACACCGAAACCGACGGCTCCTATGTCCTGACCAGCCTGCCCATCGGCCCCTATCGGCTGGAGGTCACCAAAGAGGGTTTCGCGAAGTACGTGCAGTCCGGCATCGTGCTGCAGGTCGCCACGAATCCTACCATCGAGATCACGTTGAAGGTCGGCGCGGTGAGTGAATCGGTCCAGGTGGAAGCGAACACCACGCTGGTCGAGACACAGAGCAGCGGCGTCGGCGCGGTAGTGGATATGAAGCGCGTGCTGGATCTTCCGCTGATCGGGCGCAACGTGCAGGACTTGATCACGACCATCGGCGCGGCTACAGCCGGCAGCGATGGTGCTCAGCTCTCCGCGCGCAATTATCCAGGCATACAAGCCTTTTCCGTGGCGGGCGGGCTGGCTACGGGAACCTCCTACACACTGGACGGTTCCATGCACAATGACGTCTACACCAACTCCACGTTGCCGCTGCCCTTTCCAGATGCGCTCCAGGAGTTCAAGGTCGAGACCAGCGCTTTGCCGGCGCAGTATGGCATGCATTCGGGAGCCGCGGTTAACGCTGTCACGAAGTCCGGCACCAATCAGTGGCACGGCGACGCCTTTGAGTTTGTGAGGAATTACAAATTCAATGCCAAGCAGCGTTTTGCAACTGCACGCGACTCGCTGAAGCGCAACCAGTGGGGAGGCACCTTGGGTGGACCCATCCGCCAGAACAAGCTGTTCTTTTTCGCCGGGTATCAGCAGACCGATACCCGCCAGAGCCCCACAGCCACCGTGACCTTTGTTCCGACGCCGGCCATGCTCAGAGGGGACTTTACGACCTTCGCCTCCGCCACGAGCGCGGGGGGATGCCAGCCGGCACCGGTTACTCTCAAGGACCCGACCAACAACAACCTGCCGTATGCTCCGCTCAATCAGATCCCGCTATCCAAGTTTTCCGTTCCGGCGGTCAATATCGCCAAGCTGCTTCCCTCCGGCTCTGAGCCATGCGGCCGTACCAACTTCGGCGTCCGAACGGTCGACGATGAGCAGTTCGGAGTGGCCAAGGCGGATTATCAGTTAAGCGCCACCCATTCCCTCTTTGCCCGTTACCTGGGCACGCATGACAAACAGCCGGTCCCTTATTCCTTTGACAACAATCTGCTGGCCACGGGCGCGGGCGGGAATGGTTTTGACGACTTCGACCAGTCGATCACCATCGGCGACACGTATCTAATCTCACCTCGAGTGATTAATTCGTTTCGTGCGACGGTGGACCGATCCGCGATTGCGCGTATCAGCCCGGAGTTCTTCGGCCCCAACGACGTGGGCATCAACATCTACAGCTACCTCCCCAAGTTCACCAGCGTAACCGTGAGTGGAGGATTCTCGTTCGGAAACGTGCTGACGACGGACGCCACATACAAAACCACGACGATTCAGGTAGGCGACGATCTCGCGGTGATTCGGGGCAACCATCAGATGGGATTCGGCGTGAACGTCTCGCACTATAACTCCAATACCTACGCCCGCGTTCTGGCCACTCCCAGCTTTGCGTTCACCGGCCAGGCCACCGGAATCCCCATCGCCGACTTCTTCACGGGGAATGTGGCCAATACGGCCCAGTCGGCGCCCAATGTGCTGTTCGTGCGCGCGAACTATTTCGGGTTATACGCGCAGGACACCTGGAAGGTGAGGCCGGGGCTCACGTTCAGCTACGGTCTGCGCTGGGAACCGTTCTTCCCGATGCAGTTCGCCAATAGCCTGGTCTATCATTTCGACTTGGCCTCGTTCGTGGCCGGCACACCCCGGAGTACGGTGTTCAAACAAGCGCCGCCCGGGCTGTTCTACCCGGGTGATGCGGGTTTTCCCGCTAAATCGGGCATCAACCGGAATTGGAAGCAGTTCGCGCCTCGCGTGGGCGTGGTGTGGGATCCCAACGGGGACGGCCGCATGTCCATCCGTGCCTCGTACGGAGTCTTTTTCGATACGATCCCGGCGCAGTACAACCTAAACACGGAAACAGCGCCTCCGTGGGGCAATCGAACTGCGCTCACCGGAGTTGATTTCGCGGATCCTTACAAGAACTATCCGGGCGGGAATCCCTTTCCCGTCGTCTTCGATGCCAACGCCCCGTTCGCCATCAACGGTACATTCAACACTTTCAACTACGACACGCACATGACCTACGTCGAGCAGTGGAATTTCAGCATCCAGCGCCAGTTTGGCCGGGATTGGCTCGCGTCCGTAAGTTATCTGGGCAACGAAATGGTGCATCTGTTCGGCACGCGGGAACTGAATCCGGGGATTTTCGCGCTCGGCGCTAGCCAGGCGAATTTGGCTCAACGGAGGCTATTTAACCAGCTGAATCCCGCCTTTGGGAAGTACTTCGGATTCACCGATATTTGGGATGACGGCGGCACCGGCAGCTATAACGGGATGCTCCTGTCCCTGCAGAAGCGCTTCAGCCGGGGCGTCACGGTGAATGTGAACTACACCTGGTCGCATTGCATTAGCAATCCGGTTAACAGCGTTCCGAACGGGGGCAACGGCGGCGGCGGAGTTTACATGTTCGACAACAACCGCGCCCTGGATCGCGGCAATTGCAGTACCTCGGCGAACGATAAACGGCACATCGCGAACATGACGGCCGTGGGTGAGGTGCCTAAGTTTTCCAATAAGTGGGTGACGTGGATCGCCAGCGGCTGGAGGACGTCGGCTACGGTCGGCATGTCGACCGGCAGCTATTTCAGCGTGGTTACCGGAATTGACAACGCCCAATCCGGAAAAAATGCGGGCACCCAGCGACCGAACCAGCAACTGGCCAATGTCTACGGCGACGGGACTTCGGCCTTCTACCTCAACAAAGCGGCTTTCGGTTCTCCGCTCCCCGGCACCTACGGGAACTTGGGCCAATCCAACATACTCGGTCCCGGAAATCTGACTTTCAACGCGGGCCTGGGCAGATCGTTCCGTATCCGGGAAAGCCAGTCGGTGGAGGTGCGGGGCGAAGGACAGAACGTTCTCAATCGCATCAACTACCTGAATCCAGTCGCTTCGCTGGCCAGCAGCACTTTTGGCCAGATCCTGTCCTCAGGCCAGGCCCGGATCATGCAGTTCGCCATCAAGTACAACTTCTAGATCCTCATAGAATCGTGATACGATAGCCGCCATGCGCTGGCTACTACTACCTGTGTCGCTGCTCGCGGCTGCGGCCGCTTTCTTTGCTCAGACCGCTCCGCCGAATCCGACAGGAATCTCCGCGGGACACATCCATATCGTGACGTCGGATCCCGCGGCCTATCAGAAAGCCATCGTCAGCGTACTGGGCGGCACGCCCGTGAACGCCGGACCTCTTACCATGGTGAAGCTCCCCGGTATTTTCTTCATCATGACGCAGGCCAAAGGAGCCGGCCCGAGCGGCGGATCGAAGGGCTCGGTCGCGGATCACATGGGCTTCTCGGTGAAGAGTTTCGCGGCGCTAAAAGCGAAAGCGGTGGCGGCCGGTATGAACGTGCAGGAAGTCACCCCCAATGTCCAGGCGTTTGTGACACTCCCGAACGACGTGATCATCGAAGTTCAGGAAGATACCGCGCTCCCGACCGATACTGCGTTTAGCCATTTCCATCTGATGGCGACGGATCAGAACGCCACCCGCGAATGGTACATGAAGACCTTCGGCGGCGTGGAGGCGCAGCGCAGGCCTGGGTTGAAGGGTGTGGGAATTCCGCCCGGAACAGTCGATTTCCTGGGCGTGGGCGGCAGAGGCGGCAAGAACAAGGACGGGTCCACGCCTACGCCTCCGGCCGCTACCGCGGGCCGGTTCCTGGATCACATCGGATTCGAAGTGAAGGACCTGGACGCATTCGCCAAGAAGCTCCAAGCCGACGGCATCAAACTGGATTCGGGCCCGACCGATATGACCAAGCAGTTCGGCCTGAAGATCGCATTCCTCACAGACCCCAACGGCACGCGCATCGAACTGACCGAAGGTTTGACCAGACAGTAACGGCTTACTGAATCCGGCCTTGGCGATCGAGCTGGAGCCGATGGCCGCGCCATAACACAGTCTTGCCGAACAGGCCGGCCAGCCACGCGGCTGCCGTGAACAGGTCGCGAATCGGGATCAGCACCCACATCCGCAGCACCTCCGGACTGCGCAGGACGATCCAGCCCGCAGCGGTCGCCATGGCCATTCTGGCTGCCAGCAGCGCCCACGCCCACGGCCATTGTCCGGCCACTGCCAAAGCGATCGCCCACACCGTGCCAAAGGCCAGTGGCAGGCCCACGTATCCGGAAAACTTCGAGACGCGAACGGTACGGGCCCACCGCACCTGGTGCCGCCATACGTCGCGCCACCCTCCCCCCAGGTGGGTCGCGACGATGGTATCGCTCAACACGCACCGGAGTCCCAGGCTGTGGATGCGATGCCCCAGTTGAAAGTCGTCGGCGAGATAGCCGGCGATCGCCTCAAACCCCCCGATACGATCCAGGTCGGCGCGCCGGAACGCCATGGTCGCTCCCGAGGCAAAATCTTTCACGCCCACCGCGCGCGCGACGATCATGGACGGCACCAGGTCGGTGGCGACGCCCAGCGCTTCGAAGCGGGCGGCCAGCGTGTCGCCTTCCGGACGAAACATACACGTGACCAAACCGACGCCCGGGTCGGACAGAGGACCCGTCACGCGGGCCAAGTAGTCCGGTTCCACGCGAATGTCCGCGTCGTTGACCACCAGAATCGGATAACGGGCGGCGCGGGCCAGGTCGATCAGCGAGCCGACCTTGCGGTTGGGAGTGATCGTGCTGCATGGGACCAGGCGCGCACCGGGGAATTCCGCGATCACCGCCGCGGCCGGATCGCCTTCGCGCACGCCGCACAGCAGCTCGTACTCGCCTTCGAGCACAGTATGCGATTGGATGGCATCGCGGAGTGCGGAGTCGGTGCCGTGGACTGGTTTTAGAATGCTCACGCCAGGGGCAAGGGGCCCGGGGCTAGCGGTCAGCGGCCGCCGCCTAAACACGAGGCAGGCGACGGTGCCGATCAACTGATACGCCCCGGCGATCGCGGCGATGACCGCGAGTATCACAGCGACAACAACCATACGCCGCCCGCGACCAGCGCCGCCCCGATCCAGCGGCGCGCATCGACCTGCTCCTTCAGAAACAGGCGGGCCAGGATGGTTTCGATCACCAGGCTTCCGGCCGACGCGGGGACCGCGAAGCTCAGGTCCGCCACCTGCACCAGTGCCATGAAAGCGAAGAAAGACACCGCCATGCACACCATGGCCAGAATGACGTTCTTCTTGCGGGCGAGTGTGGCCAGCACGCGCCGCAGACCGCGGGGCCGGAAATCGCGGATTTCGCCATGCCGCTTCATCTCGAGGCTTTGCAGCAGATCGGCGATCACGGTAGAGCCGACGATGACGGCGAGCAGAAGCCAGGCTTTCACGTGGAATCTCCCGTATGCGGATTCCCCATCCCTACCAGAATCATTCCGGCCACGATCAGAAGAGTACCAGCCCAGCGGGCCGGAGTGACCATTTCCCCCAGGAACAGGCGGCCGAGCAGCGCATTCACCACATAGCCGAACGCGGTGACGGGAAGCACGTAGCTAAGGTCGGCCCAGCTCAGCAGGAACATTTTGCTGAGCAGCCATGCGATCAGGAGGCAAATTCCGAGGCTCACCCAGGGATTGAAGATCGCGCGCAGGAAGGATAGCGGCGATCCCGTAAGCTCCTCGACGCCGTGCCGCATGCCCCAGGTCAGGGACAGGTTCCCGAAGGCGTTGCTGAGGATAACGATGGCGGCGAACGCGCGCGTCTTCCACCGTAGTCGGGGATTCATCCGGAGCGGGTTTCCGGAACTCTAAGCCCGTTCGTCGGCCTGACTCAGAACACTGGCTTTCTCGTCGGCGACATATTTCTTGCGCTTGGCGCGCAGACTTAAATAATCCTTGGCCTCTTTGTAAATCCGCTTGCGCTCATGTCCATCGAAAATCCCCTTGCGAACAATGCGCCAGGCGGCTTTGGGCCGGAAATAGTATTCGCCGTAGAACCGTTCCACCCACTCCACCATCTCGCCTTTGGCCAGGATTCCGGGATACACCACGTTGGGGAGCTGGTGGCCTTCGTCGTCGGCCATTTTGAGCTGCACCAGGCCATTCTCTTTGGCGTAATCGTAGAACTCCGTGCCGGGGTAGGCGTGAGCAATCGAAACCTGAATAGTTTCCACGTCCAGCTGCTTGGCGAAATCGATGGTGTTGCGCAAGGTTTCGCGGGTTTCGCCCGGCAGTCCCACGATGAAGTCGCCGTGAACCACCAGGCCCAGGTTGTGAGCGTCCTTGGTGAACCGGCGGGCTCCTTCGATGGTCGCGCCCTTCTTGATATTCCTGAGAATCTGCTCGTCTCCGGATTCGTAGCCCACGATCAGCAGCCGGCAGCCGGCGTCCTTCATGGCCTGGAGCGTTTCGTAGTCGGTAGTGACGCGCGAGGTGCAGCTCCAGGTGAAGTTCAGCTTCTTCAGCTTCGCGCACAATTCCAGAGTGCGCGCCTTCTTGTAGTTGAAGGTGTCGTCGTCGAAAAAGATTTCCTTCAGGCCGGGGAAGTTTTCCAGGACGAAGCGGCACTCGTTTGCCACGTCGTCGGTGGAGCGCAAACGCCAGCGATGGCCCGAGTGGGTCTGCGGCCACAGGCAGAATGTGCACATCGCCGGGCAGCCGCGCGACGTATAGAAGGAGATATAGGGGTTCAGCAGAAAGGGAACATTGTAGCGCTTGAAGTCCAGATCGCGCTTGTAGACTTTCGATACCCAGGGCAGCTCGTCCAGGTTCTCGATGACCGGACCTTCGGGGGTGTGGACGATCTCACCGTCCTTGCGGTAACTCACGCCGGGCAGCTCCGAAAGCGGCGTGCCCTTGGCAAAGCCGGCGATCTGATGATCGAACTCCCGGCGCACCACGAAATCGATCGCTTTCGTCGAATGCAACGCCTTTTCGGGCTCGATGGTCACGGGAGGTCCGACGAACGCCACCTGCAGCCTGG
>Ga0310810_10008923_pt1 | contig 11581 bp, 8 predicted proteins | sample NCmetagenome_FD_207641 | JGI IMG/M metagenome (GOLD analysis project Ga0310810, IMG submission 207641) | Soil microbial communities from experimental microcosm in Duke University, North Carolina, United States - NC | ecosystem: Engineered > Artificial ecosystem > Soil microcosm > Unclassified ...
CTTGAGCGCCTCGGCGGTCTTCTGCGCCAGCGCCGTGTCGCGGTCCCAGATCATGACCGCGGCTCCTGAATCGAGGAACCGCTCCACGATCGCGCGCCCGATGCCTTGCGCTCCGCCGGTCACCGCCGCGAAACGTCCCGAAAGATCGATCTTGTTGGCCATTGTGGTCCTCCCGAAAGCAAATTAGCGAAGCCGGGCGCAACTTGCGAGCGATGAAAATGCGGGGATGCCAGACCACACCGGCATGACGTCAGGCCGCCCCCGCAATGCTCATGTCGAGCACCCGCGCGACATGCAAAGCCTCGCGCGCGGCGCCGTCATGGATCTGGTGTCGGCACGACGTGCCATCGGCGACGACGAGCGTACCGGCATCGGCCTTGCGCACAGCCGGCAGCAGCGACAATTCGCCCATGGCGAACGACACGTCGATCGTGTCGGCGTCGTAGCCGAACGCGCCGGCCATGCCGCAGCAACTCGACTCGATCGTCTCGACCTGAAGCTCGGGGATCAGGCGCAGCGCACCCTCAACCGCGCCCATGGCGGCGAAGGCTTTCTGGTGGCAGTGGCCATGCAGCAGCGCCTTTTGCGGCAACGGAGTGAGCGGCAGCGACAGGCGGCCGGCCTTCTGCTCGCGGACGAGGAATTCCTCGAACAGCATCGCGTTGGCTGCGAGCGCCTCGGCCGCCGCGCCTTTCAGGAGCGCCGGCAATTCGTCGCGGAAGCTCAGCAGGCAACTCGGCTCGAGCCCGACCACCGGCACGCCGCGCGTCACATAGGGCGCGAGCGCATCCAGCGTGCGCTGCATTTCGGCGCGCGCCTGATCGACCGCGCCGACCGACAGGAAGGTGCGGCCGCAGCACAAGGGCCGCTTGCCGTCGGTCGGCGTCGGGGCGATGACGCGATAGCCCGCCGCGCTGAGCACACGATGCGCGGCGTCGAGGTTCTCGCGCTCGAAATAGCGGTTGAAGGTGTCGGCGAAGAGCACGACTTCTTTGCCATCGCCCTCGGCCATTCCATCGCGATAAACGTCGCTACGCCATGTCGGCAGGCTGCGCCGCGCCGAGAAGCCGGCAACGCGCTCGGATGCGCGGCGCAAGGCCGGCACGCGGTCGCGCAGATTGAACAGCCACGGCATCCGCGCCGCCCATGGCGCATAGCGCGGCAGCCAGCCGACCAGCCAATCGTGCACGGAATATCCGAGCGTGGCCGCGCGCGCGGCCTGCACCTCGATCTTCATGCGCGCCATGTCGACGCCGGTCGGACATTCGCGGCGGCAGGCCTTGCACGAGACGCAGAGCGCGATCGTCTCCGCCATCTCGTCGGAGGTGAGCGCGCCGGGGCCGAGCTGGCCCGTGACCGCGAGGCGCAGCGAATTGGCGCGGCCGCGCGTGACGTCGCGCTCGTCGCGGGTGACGCGATAACTCGGGCACATGACGCCGCCGTCGAGCTTTCGGCAGGCGCCGTTGTTGTTGCACATCTCGACGGCGCCCTGGAAACCGCCGCCGGCGCCCGGCCAAGCCGACCAGTCGAGGCGCGTCGTGAAGGTGTCGCCGCGATAGCCCGGCTTGAACCGAAACAGCGAGCGGTCGTCGAATTTGGACGGCCGCACCACCTTGCCCGGGTTGTAGAGTCCGTTCGGATCGAAGCGATCCTTCACCTCCTCGAAGGCGCGCGCCAGCCGCGAGCCGAACATCGGCTCGTTGAACTCCGAGCGAAGCAGGCCGTCGCCGTGCTCGCCGGAATGCGAGCCCTTGTATTCGCGCACCATGGCGAACGCCTCTTCGGCGATCGCCCGCATGGCGCGCACGTCCTTCTCGAGGCGCAGATTGAGGATCGGCCGCACGTGCAGGCATCCGGAACCGGCATGCGCGTACCAGGTACCGCGCGTGCCGTTCTTCTCGAAGATGCCGGTCAGGCGCGACGTGTAATCGGCGAGATGCTCGAGCGGCACCGCGCAGTCCTCGACGAAGGAGACGGGTTTGCCCTCGTCCTTCATCGACATCATGATGTTGAGCCCGGACGTGCGCAGGTCGGTGATCGCTGCCTGCAAGCCAGCGTCCAGCACCTCAACCACGCCGCCCCACTTCGCGCCGGGCTTGTCCCAGCCGAAGCCCAGATCGCCCATCACCTCGTTGAGCTGCCGCAGGCGGCGCAGGTTCTCGTCCTGATCGTCCTCGCCGAACTCGATCAGCAGGATCGCTTCCGGCGTCCCGCGCACGAAGCGCTCGAGCGTCGGCTGGAAAATCGGGATCGCGCCGGCGAGCCCGATCATCGTACTGTCGATCAGTTCGACCGCGATCGGCTTCAGCCGTACCAGGTATTGCGCAGCGTTCATCGCCTCGTAGAAGCTGCCGAAGTGGCAGGCGCCGACGGCGCGGCGGCCGAGCAGCGGCGACAATTGCAGCTCGATGCGCGTCGAGAAGGCGAGCGTGCCCTCCCCGCCGACCAGCACATGCGCAAGGTTGATGTCGTTCTTGCCGGGCGTCAGAGCGTCGAGATTGTAGCCGCCGACCCGGCGCTGCACCTTGGGGAAGCGGGCCGCGATCTCGTCCTGCTCGCGCGCACCGATTGCGAGCAGATCGCGCGCCAGCGGCCGGATCGCCTCCGGAGCGTCCTCCGCGCGGCCGATGCGGCCGAAATGCGCCTTGGTGCCGTTGGCGAGGATGGCGTCGATGGCGACAACATTGTCGCGCATGGTGCCATACCGCAGCGAGCGGCCGCCGCAGGAGTTGTTGCCGGCCATGCCGCCGATCGTGGCGCGCGACGCCGTCGAGATGTCGACCGGGTACCAGAGGCCGTGCTTCTTGAGCTGGCGGTTGAGGTCGTCGAGGACGATGCCGGGCTCGACGGCGACGCGGCGGCCGGCGACGTCGAGGTCGAGGATGCGGTTCAAATACTTCGAGCAGTCGACCACCAGGGACGGCCCGACCGTCTGCCCGCACTGGGAGGTGCCGCCGCCGCGCGGCAGCACGGTCACCTTCTCCGCCCGGGCAATGGCAATCGCCCGATCGGCTTCTTCGATGGTGCGTGGGACGACCACGCCAACGGGCGTGATCTGGTAGTGCGAGGCGTCGGTTGCGTAGCGGCCGCGGGTGAACGGATCGAACCGGACGTCCCCGGTCAGCTCGGCCTTGAGCCGCCGTTCCAGGCCGGGCATGACTGTCGCCACGGCTTAAATCCTTGATTGCCCAAGACGATCAGCCCATGCGGGCCGGCGTTGTTTGCGATGCGGAAAACCGCTTGACCGCACTGTTGCATTCATAGTTCAACGCCACAAGCACCGCCCCTTCGCCGGGACCGGGCCTGTGGTACCCCCACAAATCCAAGCTGTCGCGTTGAGGAGCGCTGCCTATGGCTCAGAATTCGTCGCGTCAAGTCGGGCGCCATTTCCTTCAGATCCCCGGACCATCGCCGGTTCCCGACCGCATTCTGCGGGCAATGGATACGCCGATCATTGACCATCGCGGTCCCGAATTCGCCAAGCTGGCCAAGCGCTGCCTCGACGGCATCAAGACAATCTTCAAGACCACCAATCCGGTCATCATCTACACCGCGACCGGCACCGGCGCGTGGGAAGCGGCGCTCGCCAACACGCTGTCGCCCGGCGACCGCGTGCTCATGGTCGAGACCGGCCAGTTCGCGACGCTGTGGAAGAAGATGGCCGAGAAACTCGGCGTCAAGCCCGAGTTCATCACCACCGATTGGCGTCAGGGCATCGACCCGAAAGCGATCGAAGCGAAGCTGCGCGAGGACAAGGCCAAGGAGATCAAGGCCGTCTGCGTGCTGCACAACGAGACCTCGACCGGCGCGCTGACGCCCATCGCCGAGATCCGCAAGGCGATCGACGCCGCGGGCCATCCGGCGCTTCTGATGGTCGACACCATCTCCTCGCTCGCCTCGGCCGACTATCGGCACGACGAATGGGGCGTCGACGTCTCGGTCGGCGGCGCGCAGAAGGGCCTGATGCTGCCGCCGGGCATGTCGTTCAACGCGATCAGCGACAAGGCGATTGCCGCCAACAAGACGTCCAAGCTGCCGAAGTCGTTCTTCGCCTGGGACGAGATGCTGAACATGAACAAGGTCGGCTTCTTCCCGTACACGCCGGCGACGCAGATGCTGCACGGCCTCGCCGCCGGCATCGACATGCTGCACGAGGAAGGGCTCGACAACGTATTCGCGCGTCACGACCGTCTGGCCGAGGCGACGCGCCGCGCCGTCAAGGCCTGGGGTCTCGAGAATCTCAACAAGAACGCGGCGCAGTATTCGCCGACAATCACCGCGATCCTGGTGCCGGAAGGTCACGACGCCGACAAGTTCCGCGCGACCGCGCTGGACCTGTTCAACATCTCCTACGGCGCCAGCTTCGGCCAGTATGCCGGCAAGTACTTCCGCATCGGCCATCTCGGCGACATCAATGACGGCACGTTGATCGGCGCGCTCGGCATCACCGAGATGGCGCTGGCCGCGGCCCGCATCCCGTTCAAAAAGGGCGGCGTGCAGGCCGCTGTCGACTATCTCAGCGGCGCGCACACCGGCGCGGCCAAGCAGGCGGCTGAGTGAGACATCGCTTCTCGACGATGAATTGAAACGGCCGGGGGAAACCCCGGCCGTTTTCTTTTGGCTCACGCCGCCCTCGCCCATTCATTGATCCGCCCGACATTGGCGACGAAGTCCGTAATCACACGAAACGTCGCTTCGGGTTGCTCGCGCTGCGGCGAATGCCTCGCGTCCGCGAGCAGCGCAACTTCGACCGGGCAGTAGCATTCGCGTTCCGCCGCCTCGATCTGCTTCACCGTGCCGTACTGATCGTCCTTGCCCTGCACGATCAGCATCGGCACGCGGATGTAGGTCAACTGCTCGGTAATATCCCATTCGCGGAAATCGGGATCGAGCCAGGCGCCGTTCCAGCCATAGAAGGCGTTGTCGGGATCTTTGTGCCAGCGCGCCAGCTTCTGCTTGAGATCCGTCGTCTCGTAGGCGGTCTTCGCTTCGACGATGGAGGCGATGCCGGAATCCTCGGTGAAGAAATGCGGCGCGATCAGCACCAGCGCGCCGAGGCGATGATCCTGATGCGTGCCGGCGTAGATCGCCGCGATCGACGCACCATCGCTGTGACCGAGCAAGATGCCGCGCCGGAAGCCGATCACGTCGAGCAGCGCCGGCAAAACGTCGCTCGCCTCGTCGTGCATGTAGGTGAGCGGCCGCGGCAGCGCGACCGGGCTCGACTGGCCGTAGCCGGCGCGCGAATAGACGAACACGCCGGTACCGGTCGCGCGCTGGAGCTTATCCGGAAAATCGCCCCACAGGCCGGCGCAGCCGAGCCCTTCGTGCAGCATGACGATGGTCGGCGCGCGATCCGGCCGCGGGCCGAGGAAGCGGTATTCGAGGCTGTGCGGGCCGATGGTGAGGAAGCCGGACTCGGCGAGAGACATTAAACTACACCCCGCCCTCCGCGCGCAGCTTGAACCGCTGGATCTTCCCCGTCGCCGTCTTCGGCAGATCGGCACGAAACTCGATCCAGCGCGGATACTTGAACGGTGCGAGCTTCTGCTTCACGTGCTCCTGCAACGCGCCGATTAGCTCGTCGGTTGCCTTGTCCGGCACCTTGAGGACGACGAAAGCTTTCGGCTTGACCAGCTTCTCGTCGTCGAACCAGCCGACCACCGCCGCCTCCAGCACCTCCGGATGCGACGACAGCGCCGCCTCGACCTCGAACGGAGACACGTACATGCCCGACACCTTCAGCATGTCGTCGGCGCGGCCGCAGCAGACATAGAAGCCGTCCTCGTCCTCGATGTACTTGTCGCCGCAGCGCGTCCACTCACCGCGGAACGTGTCGCGCGACTTCTCGCGGTTGTTCCAGTACATGACGGCGCTAGTCGGGCCGCGCACATAGAGCTCGCCCATCTCGCCGCGCGGCACCGCCTGCCCGTCCTCGCCGACGAGCTTGATCTCGTAGCCCGGTACGGCCTTGCCGGTGGTGCCGAACTTGTTGTTGCCGGGGCTGTTGGTCAAAAAGATGTGCAGCATCTCGGTGGTACCGAGGCCGTCGGAAATCTCGATACCGTATCGTTCGTGGAATTTGCGCGCGACGTTCTCCGGCAGCGCCTCGCCGGCCGACTGGCAGCGACGCAGCTTCACCTCGTTCTTCGCCGGCGCATTGGCGCTCGCGAGGAACGCCGCGTAGAAGGTCGGTACGCCGAAGAACACCGTCACCGGATATTTGCGCAGCAGCGCCGCCACGCCGTCCGGCGTCGGCCGATCCGGGTTGAGCACGGTGGTCGCGCCCACCATTAGCGGGAAGGTCAGCGCGTTGCCGAGACCGTAGGCGAAGAACAGTTTCGCCACCGAATAGACGACGTCGGTCTCCTTCAGGTCCGCGACCGGCGTGCCGTAGAGATCGGCGGTGAGCTTGAGGCTCGCATGCACGTGCACTGCGCCCTTCGGTTTGCCGGTCGAGCCCGACGTGTAGAGCCAGAAGGCCATGTCGTCGGCCGTCGTCGGCGCGGTGAAATCTTCCGGCTCGTCGGCGCCGATCACGTCCTCGAACAGGCGATAGCCGTGCGGATTGTCGCCGGAGACGATGACATGGTCGAGGTCGGGACAGGCGGCAATGAGCTTCTCGAATTTCGGAAACAGCACTTCCGAGACGACCAAGCAGCGCGCGCGGCTGTCGGCGAGCATGAAGCGGTAGTCGTCCTCGGTCAGCAGCGTGTTGACCGGCACGGCGATGACGCCAGCCTTGAGGCAGCCGAGAAAGGCGGTCGGCCAGTCGACCGTGTCGGTGAGCGCGATCAGCACGCGCTCCTCGCGCCGCAAGCCCAGACCGCGCAGCGCCGCACCGAAGCGCGCGACGCGGTCGGCGAGCTGGCGATAGGTCAGCGTGCGGTGGCCGTCCATATAGGCAGGCTTGTCGGCGCGGCCGGCGGCGAGATTGCGCGCCAGCACGTCGGCGGCGAAGTTGTAGTCGCGTGGGACGACGCCCATGGCGCCGGCCATTCCAGCCGCGGCTGTCATCCTCGAGCCCTCCCCGTCGCGGCCTCCGGCCGCTTGTTCGCAAGCGTTTGCCGCGAATTATGCGGAGCGTGGGCGGCGACCGCAATGCGATTATATTTCCTGCGTTATTGCAGCCATTCCGCCCCGCCACTGTACAGCGTGGCTGAGGCCGGTATGGTCGCGGCAAATGCCTGCGACCAGCCGAGGCAGCCAAGGGGAGGACACCATGATCTCGAGCCGCGACCGCATCCTGACGACCCATGTCGGCAGCCTGCCGCGCAACGACAAGCTGTCCGACCTGCTCCTCCGCCAGGAAGCCGGCGAAGCCTTCGATGCCGCCGAGATGGCTTCCGAACTCGACAAGGCCGTCGCGCATGTCGTCGACAAACAGGCCGCGGCCGGCATCGACGTCGGCAATGACGGCGAGCAGCAGCGCGTCGGCTTCCAGACCTACGTGCCGCAGCGCATGACAGGCTTCGGCGGCGTGTCGAAGCGGCGGCGCGGGCAGGAGTTCGAGGAATTCCCCGAGCTGGTGGCGAGCCTGATGCGCCGCTTCCCTCACGTCTCGAAGCAGCAGAACGCGCCTGAGTGCCAGAGCGAACTCAAATATCTCGACGTCAAGCCGCTGGAGGCCGAGCTCGCGCGCGTCAAGCGCATCGCCGGATCGAAGTTCGCCGAACTCTTCATGACGGCGCCCTCGCCCGGCATCATCTCCTCGACCATGCTCGACGCTTATTACGGCTCGCAGGACAAGTACCTGTCGGCGATCTCGCGCGAGATGAAGAACGAGTACCAGGCGATTCACAAAGCCGGGCTCTTGTTGCAGATCGACGCGCCGGATCTCGCCATGGATCGCACAATGATGTACCGCGACTTGTCCGACGCCGACTTCGTCAAGGCGGTGGAGCGGCACGTCGCGGCGATCAATGATGGCATTGCCGGCATTCCGCGCGACCGCGTGCGGCTGCATGTCTGCTACGGCAACTGGGAGGGCCCGCACATTCACGACGTGCCGCTCGCCAACATCCTACCGGCGCTCTATCAGGCCAAGGTCGGCGCGCTGTCGATCGAGTTTTCCAATCCGCGCCACGCGCACGAATACGCGGCATTCAAGACGCATCCGCTGCCGAAGGACATGATCCTGGTTCCGGGCGTGATCGAGACGACGTCGAACTTCGTCGAGCATCCGGAAGTGGTGGCGCGTCGCATTGAGGACGCGGTGCGCGCGGTCGGCGACCGCGAGCGCGTCGTCGCCTCGACCGATTGCGGCTTCGGCACCTTCACCAACCGCGAATGGGTGATCGAGCCGGCGGTGTGGCTCAAGCTGCGCTCCCTGCGCGAGGGTGCCGATCTCGCCTCGGCGCGGCTCTGGGGCAAGAAGGTGGCCTAAACCCCCAGATACCGATGCTGCACGTCGGGCGCGGCGGCGAGCGCGGCGGAGGCGCCCTGCCAGACGACGCGGCCGCGCTCGATGATGACGTGGCGGTCGGCGACGCGCATCAGCGCGCCGACATTCTTGTCGATCACCAAGATGGACAGTCCCGTGGCCTTGAGCCGCGCGAGGCAATTCCAGATGTCGCGGCGGATGAGCGGCGCAAGCCCTTCGGTCGCTTCGTCGAGGATCAGCAGCTTCGGATTGGTCATCAGCGCGCGGCCAATGGCCAGCATCTGCTGCTCGCCGCCGGACAATTGATTGCCCATGCTGGTCTCGCGTTCGGCGAGCCGCGGAAACAGCTCGTGCACGCGCGCGAGCGTCCACTCGCCCTCGCCCGCCGCAGTGGCGACGAGGTTCTCCCGTACGGTGAGGTTCGGGAAGATCTGCCGGCCTTCCGGGACCAGGCCGAGGCCGAGTTGCGCCACCTTGTACGACGGCAGGCCGCGGATTTCGGCGCCGGCAAAGCGCACGGAGCCGGCGCGCGCCGGCGTCAGCCCCATGATCGAGCGCACGGTCGTCGTCTTGCCCATGCCGTTGCGGCCCATGAGCGTAACCATCTCGCCGGGCGCGATGGCGAACGACACGCCGAACAGCACCTGGCTCAGCCCGTAGCAGGTCTCGAGGCCGTCGACGGCCAAGATCGGCTTAGAGATCGGCTCAGACATTGTCGTCCTCGCCGAGATAGGCCTCGCGCACCTCTTCGTTGGCGCGGATCACCTGCGGCACGCCGGACGCAATGACGCGGCCGTAGACCAGAACCGTGATGCGGTCGGCGAGCGCGAACACCGCCTCCATGTCGTGCTCGACGAGCAGGATCGTGTAGCGTCGCTTCAGCCCGCGTAAAGTCTCGACCATGCGCGCGGATTCGTCGGGACCCAGACCCGCCATCGGTTCGTCGAGCAGCAGCATACGCGGCTGGCCCGCAAGCGCCATGGCCAGTTCGAGCAGGCGGTGCTCGCCGTGGCTGATCAGCGAAGCGCGCACATCGGCGCGGTGTGCCAGACCGACCTGCTCCAGCGCGGCGCGCGCAGGCTGGCGCAGTCGTTCCTCCCGGCGCGCATTGCGCCAGAAATGGAACGAATGTCCGGCATGCGCCTGCACGGCGAGCGCGACATTGTCGAGCACGGTGAGATCGAGGAACAGCGAGGTGATCTGGAACGAGCGGGCGAGCCCGAGATGGCTGCGCCGCCACGCCGGCGCGCGCGTGATGTCGGCGCCGGCGAAACGAATGCGGCCGGCATCCGCGATCAACGTGCCGCTGAGCTGAGAGATGAGCGTGGTCTTGCCGGCGCCGTTCGGCCCGATCACGGCATGCAGCTCGCCTTCCGGCACGGCGATGTCGACGTCGTCGGTGGCGACGATGCCGCCGAAGCGTTTGGCGAGACGGTCGACCTCGAGCAGCGCGTCAGCCATTGCCTTGCTTCCCGCGCTGCACGAGGTTCGAGAGCGAGCTCAACAGGCCGTCAATGCCGCCGCGCGCGAACAGCACGATCACGAGCAGGAGCGGCCCGAGCACGATCTGCCAGTATTCGCCGGCCTTGGCGGCGTCGGCCGCATCGAAGGGACGCACCGCCGTGCTGATCACCGCGGGCAGGAACTGCTCGAGGAACAGAAGCGCCAGCGCGCCGAACACCGGCCCGAACAGGGTGCCCATGCCGCCGAGCACGACCATGACGATGAGGTCGCCGGAGCGCGTCCAGAACATCATGGAAGGGCTGACGAAGTCGGTGTGGTTGGCGATCAGCGCGCCGGCGAGCCCGCACATCGTGCCTGCGATGACGAAGGCGGCGAGCTTATAACGGAAGGTCGGGAAGCCGATCGCGCGCATGCGCGCTTCGTTGGAGCGCACGCCCTGGAGCACCATGCCGAAGCGGGAGTTGGTCAGCCGCCAAATCAGCGCGATCGAGCCGAACAGCAGGATGAGGCAGACATAGTAGAACGTCGCCTTGTCGTTGAGCTTGACGAGACCGGCGAACTGGCTGCGCGTGTCGAGCGACAGGCCGTCGTCGCCGCCGTAGCGCGCCGCGCCGGAGGCCATGTAATAGGCCATCTGCGCGAAGGCGAGCGTGATCATGATGAAGTAGACGCCGCGCGTGCGCAGCGACAGCGCGCCGACGATCAGCGCGAACAGCGCCGAGGTCGCCAGTGCCGCCGGCCATTGCACGAACCCCGAGGTGACGCCCTCGAAGCACAGGATCGCTGTCGTGTAGCCGCCAATGCCGAGATAGGCGGCGTGGCCGAAGCTCATCATGCCGGCATAGCCGAGGATGAGGTTCAGGCTGACTGCCGCCATCGCCATGATGACGATGCGCGTGAACAGCGTCAGCATGAAGCGGTCGCCGCTGAGCGCCACGTAGACTGGCAGCAACGTCAGGCCGAGGACCAGCGCGGCGATCACCAGACTGCGCAGGTTGATGGAAGGCCTCATCGCGAGCCCGCCGGGAACAGGCCCTGCGGCTTCACCACCAGCACGGCGGCCATCAGGATGTAGATGAGCATGGACGACAGCGCCGGCGCCGCGGTTGCGCCGGCCTGGCGGCCGAGCAGGTTCACCAGCAGCTCAGGGAAGAAGGAGCGGCCGAGCGTGTCGATGAAGCCGACGAGCAGCGCCGCGACGAACGCGCCGCGGATCGAGCCGATGCCGCCGATGACGGTGATGACGAAGGCGAGGATGAGAATGTTCTCGCCCATGCCGATCTGCACGGTGAGGATCGGCGCCTGGATCAACCCAGCAAGGCCGGCGAGCGCAGCGCCGAGACCGAAGATCAGCGTGTAGAGCAGCTTGATGTTGACGCCGAGCGCGCCGACCATCTCGCGGTTCGAGGCGCCGGCGCGGATCAGCATGCCGATGCGCGTGCGCATGACCAGCACGTAGAGGAACGCGGCGACGGCGAGCGTCACGACGATGATGGCGAGGCGGTAGGCCGGATACTGAATGCCGGGCAGGATCTGGATCGAGTGCGCGAGCCAGGACGGCACGGCGAGGCTTTTTCCGCCCGGCCCCCAGACGAGGCGCACGAGCTCGTCGAAGAACAGGATCAGGCCGAACGTGCCGAGCACGTGGTCGAGATGGTCGCGGCCATAGAGCCGCCGCATCGCGATCACCTCCACCACCATGCCGACCACGAGCGTCGCGGCGATCGCCAGCAC
>Ga0310810_10008925_pt1 | contig 11580 bp, 10 predicted proteins | sample NCmetagenome_FD_207641 | JGI IMG/M metagenome (GOLD analysis project Ga0310810, IMG submission 207641) | Soil microbial communities from experimental microcosm in Duke University, North Carolina, United States - NC | ecosystem: Engineered > Artificial ecosystem > Soil microcosm > Unclassified ...
GCGCCGATGGATCGCGCCGTCCACGCCGCCGCCGCCCGCGAGGCCGCTGTTCGCGGCATTCACGATCGCGTCGGTGGGCATGGTCGTGATGTCGGCGATGACGACGTCGATCATCGGTCGCGGCCCCCGCTATCGCCTAACGGCCACGCTCGGCTACGCCTAACGAGGCGCCGGCGCGGCCGGGCCCAGTTGGCGCCCGTCGAATTCGACGACGAGCGGCGGATCCCGCATGAAGTCGCTGTATCGGATCCACGTTGGGCGCACGCGCACGTACACGAGACCGGGCCACTTGGCGCGCGACGGACCATCCGGCCACACGCTGAAGTACGCGGCGCGGATCCGGTCGCGCTCCGGTCCCGACGGCTCGTCCGCCACGCCCTCGTACTGCGCCGTGCGCTCGTCGCCCGGCGCCGATCCGCCGATCACGAACGCGACCCGGGGATTCGTGCGCAGGTTCGCCACCTTGCGCGTTGAATCGAGCGTGTCGAACACCAGCTCGAACGCATCGGTGACCGCGATGCCCACCACCGCCGCCTGTGCCGCGCTCGTGTTCGACACCGACGCTTGCACCGCCAGCCTGTTCGCCCGCATGAACGCGAGTAGCTCGGCCGTCGTCATGCGCACCATCGTGAAGGAGGTGCTGCTACGATAGAGCGCCCCGACATGCGGCGCAATTGTCGCAGGGCCGCATAGCCTCGCGCGGGTCCCAGCCCCATATTCCTCGCGGTCACACACGCAGTGTCGTCACTCTTCGCTCCATTCGCCGAGGCCGGTTTCGTGCGCACGTCTACTCTTCGCGTGATCTCTCTCGTTCTCGCTGCCGCCATCGTGCCTTGGGCAGCGCACTCACAGTCCAGCGGTCTCTACTCCGGCATGCGCTGGCGGGAAATTGGCCCAACGCGGGCCGGTCGCGCGCGTGCGGTGTCGGGGTCGGCTCGCGAGCCCAACGTCGCGTACATCGGATTCGACAACGGCGGCGTATGGCGCTCGACCGACTACGGCTCGACGTGGACGCCGCTGTTCGACAACGAGTCCACCGGATCGATCGGCGCCATCGCGGTCGCGCCATCCAACCCGAGCATCATCTACGTCGGGACCGGTGCCGGCATCATCCGCCCGGATCTCGCCACGGGCAACGGCATGTACAAATCCACCGACGCCGGTAAAACGTGGACGCACATCGGACTGGACGACAGCCAGATGATCGCAGCCGTCGACGTCGATCCGTTCAACCCGGACCGCGTGTTCGTCGCCGTGCTCGGCCATCCGTACGGGCCTAACGAACAACGCGGTGTGTTCCGCTCGACCGACGGCGGGCACACGTTCACCAAAGTGCTGTACAAGGACGATTACACGAGCGCCAACGACGTGCACATCGATCCATCGAATCCGAACGTCGTGTACGCGTCGCTGTGGCAGCAGCAGGAGGCGTTTCACGAGGGCGGCGGATTCGGCGGCGCCGGCGGTGGATTGTTCAAGTCGACCGATGGCGGCACCACGTGGACCCAGCTCAAGGATGGGCTCCCGTCGTCGGTGCTCGAGGCGAACATCGCCATCTCGCGCAGCAATCCCAACGTCGTCTATGCCATGGTGGCGGAGCCGTCCAATCGTCCGGGAGTTGTGGCTGCCGGCTACGGCGCGGGCGTGGTCGCGTTCTACAAGTCCACCGACGCCGGCGCGCACTGGACGCTCGTCGATGGGCCCGGCCTAACGAGCCGTCCCACCGATCCGCGCCCGCTCGTGCGCATCGGCGGCGGCGACCTGCCGACCATCGTCGTCGATCCGCAGAACGAAAACGTGGTGTACAGCTCGTCCACCGTACTCTGGCGCACCGACGATGGCGGCATCACGTGGTCCGCTGTGCGCGGCGCACCAGGCGGCGACGACTACCAGAAAACGTGGATCAACCCGCTCAATCCGAACATCATCTTTCAAGTGAGTGACCAGGGCGGTGTGGTGTCGGCCAACCGCGGTGTTTCCTGGAGCAACTGGTATACGCAGCCCACCGCCGCGATGTACCACGTCTCCACCGACAACACGTTCGTCTACCGCGTGTGCGGTGGCCAGCAGGACTCGGGCTCGGCGTGCGTGAAGAGCCGGTCCGACGACGGTGAGATCACGTTCAACGACTGGCACCCGGTCAACATCCAGGAATACGGCATCGCGGCGCCGGATCCGCGCGATCCCGATCTCGTGTTCGGCAGCATGCGGACCAACGTCTCGCTCTATAATCGCAAGACGGGACAGACGACCTACGTCGGCCCCGACATGAGCGCGCCCGGGCCGAATGGCGACACGTACAACCGCAACGTGCGCACCATGCCCATCCTGTGGTCGCCCGAGAATCCCGACGTCCTCTACTACACGTCCAACGCCGTATGGAAGTCGGCCGACCACGCGCACTCGTGGACGCGCATCAGCCCCGACCTGACACGGCACACCTGGACCGTGCCGGCGTCGGCCGGCCGGTACGCATCGGGCGTGACGCCCTCTCCGTTAGGCACGATCACCGCGCTCGCCCCGTCGCCGCGCTCCTCGCGCGTGCTCTGGGCCGGCACCGACGACGGCAACATCCAGGTCACGATCAACGGCGGCGTGAGCTGGGCCAACGTTACGCCGTCCGCCATCAAGCCCTGGACGCGCATCTTCAATATCGACGCCGGGCACTTCGACGATCAGACGGCCTACGCCGCCGCGAACACGATGCGCATCGACGATGCGAATCCGCATTTCTTCCGCACGCACGACGGCGGCAAGACGTGGACGGAAATCGACAACGGCATCACGGCCGGCGCCGCCGCCAACTCGATCCGCGAGGATCCGCGCCAGCGGGGACTGCTCTATGCGGCCACCGAGACGCAGGTGTGGGTCTCGTTCGACGACGGCGATCACTGGCAATCGCTGCGGCTCAACATGCCGGCCATCTCCGTGCGCGATCTCCAGCTCAAGGACGATAGCGCGTGCCTCTGCTCGGATCTCATCGCCGGGACGCACGGCCGCGGTTTCTGGATCCTGGACAACGTGACGCCACTGCGCCAGCAAGCGCAGGCGCGCGCGGCGTCGCAGGCGTACCTCTACAAGCCGGCGACCGCCGTGCGCGTGCGCTTCGGCACGAACGATCCCACGCCGTGGCCGCCCGAGCTCCCGGCCGGTGAGAACCCGATGCCCGGCGGCATCATCGACTACTATCTCGCGTCGGATGCGCCCGGCGCCGTCACGCTCGACGTTCTGGATGCCGCCGGGAAGGTCGTGCGCTCGTACTCGAGCGACGACTCGGTGCCTAACCCAGACCCCGCCACGAATCCGGCCGCGTACGACCTCGTCTGCCACGAGCGCCCAACGGCGCCGTATTGTGCGTTGCCGCTCTACTGGCCGGCGCCGCCCATCACGCTGTCGACGACGAAGGGGATGCACCGGTTCGCATGGGACCTCCACTACCAGCCGGTGACCGGCCTCGAGGCGCCCTCCCGCGGCGACGAAGACGCCACGGGCGCGGTGCCGCACCACACGTATCCGCAACCCTATGCGCCCTGGGTGCCGCCGGGCCGCTATACCGTACGCCTAACGGTCAACGGCAGGGCGTACACGCAGCCGCTCACGCTGCGGCTGGACCCGCGGGTCAAGACGTCCGCGGTGAGCCTCGCACGCCTCGCCACGTTGTCGCGCGACATGTACGAGCGCGCCACCACCACGCAGGCCGCGTACGATTCGGCGCGCGCGATGGCCGGCCGCACCGACTCATCGAGCGCGATGCGAGCGCGGCTCGACTCGCTGGCGCCGCCGCCGGTCGCCGAACCCCGCGGCTTCGGCCGCCGCGCCGCGCGCAACGCGCCGCCCACGCTCCAGAGCGCGACCAGCGCGCTCATGGCCGCGGCCATGGCCATGCAGGGCGCGGAGACCGCGCCGACCGCCGCCGAGGTCGCCGCGTGCGACAAGGCGCGCGCCGAGTCGGAGGCGGCGCTGAGGAAGTGGAAGACGCTCCAGGCGGGCGGGCGCGCCAAGCGTTAGGCGCGCGGTCCGCCGTTAGGCGCAAGAAATGATCGCGAATCCTGCCGAGCGACAGTGGCCGTCCAGGGTGAGCGCCGAGCGCATGCGGCGCTCGTTCCTCACGGCGATGCTGAGGGCAGCGGCTATCGTGCTCGGCTCCACGGGCACGATCAATTTCGACCTCGGCTCGCTGGATCGGAAATGGCGCGGGGCGACCGGCGGCTCTCGCGGGGTGAGCGTCGGGCGCTCCTAACGGGGTGACCAACGCACGGTAGCGCGGGTACAACGAACGTCGGTCTGACGCGCCCGGCCGCTTCGCGGGACGCGAACCGCTGCCCCCTCAGCCCAGGATAAGCCTATGCGCATCGTCTCTGTCTGTCAGGGTACCGCCACCGTGATGCTGGCGCTACTCGCAGCCTGTTCGAGCTCGTCATCGACCGCGCCGAAAACAACACTCCATCTCACGGCGCCCCAGGCTGCTGCCCTCACGCAACGGCTGCAACAAATCGCCGCCGCCAATCCCGCCTTCGGCGACCTCGCCGACTCGATTGCCATTGGGATCAAGTCAGGCGTCGGCGTTACGCAGATCGACCTCACCACCGACCTCGGCACCGGTCCCTTCTATGCATTCGGACTCAAGCGCGTCTTTTCCGGCGCGCCGTCCTTCGGCCCGGATTTCGACATCCTCGCGTTCGACAATCCGTCGGACCCTCAGAATTTCATCCTCATCGATGTCTTCGCATCCAGTTCCGATGCAGCAAACGGCTCGTTCGATGGGACGTCGGGATCGAACGCGACCGGTGTGCTGTTCCAGCTGTCAGGCGATAGTACGCTGACCTGGGTTCCGACGCATGGCGTCGTGTCCATTGTTGGCCGAGGGTCGAGCGGCGATTGCGGAAGTTACCAACCACCCACCGGCATCACGTGCGCGCAAGAAACCATGGGCATCTCGTTTAGCGTCACGGCCACGACGCTCAGCACGGGGTCGATCGGCGGGCCAACCGCTTCCTTCGCCGGCGCCGACCTCACGGGCATCGTGCTCACCTTCTCGCCGAACTCGCCGATCCAATAGCGGTCCTGCTCGCGTCGTGGCCCGTGCAGCCGCCGGGCTCACGACGCGAACTGCGCGCCCAGCTCTTCCACCGCCCGGTACAGCTCGTCGAACGACGGGATCACGAACAGCACGTGTTGGAAGTGATCGATCTCGAACGGCTGCGCGATCACGGCCTCGAGGCTGAACGGCCGACGCTCGCACGTCGGGCCTAACGCGTTCGCCGCGTCGCCGTGCGAGGAGATGAGCCCGCTGCCGTACACGCGCGGCCCGTCGCCTTCCTCGATCAGGCCGAACTCGACGGTGAACCAGAACAGACGCGCGAGCGCCTGCGTCTCGTGCTCGTTTCGCGCGGCCGCGCCTAACTCGCCGAACCGCTGTAGAAAGTCCGCGAACACGGGCTCGGCGTGCATCGGCACGTGGCCGAACACGTCGTGGAAGATGTCGGGCTCCGGCAAGTAGTCGAGCTGGCTCCTCGGCCTAACGGCGAGGGTTGTCGGGAACCGGCGCTGTGCGAGGCAGCGAAAGAACTGCGCGGCCGGAATGAATCCGCCCACCCCGACGGCGCGCCATCCCGTGCGCGGCTGGAGTCGCCGATTGACGTCGGCGAGGTCGGGCACGCGATCGGACGCGAGTCCGATGCGCTCGATGCCATGCAGGAACACTTCGCTGCCCGTGTCACGCAGCGTCATCATCCGGCGCTCATACAGAATGCGCCACACCGCGTGCGCCTCCGACTCGTAGCGGGCGTAGTCCTGGTCGATGAGCGCGGGAAGGTCGGCGTCGATTGGGGTACCGTGCGCCGCCGCTTCGTCGCCGGTCGTCGTCTGCTGCATGGTCGTGCTCCTGCGTCGTTAGGGACAAAAAAAGACGGCCCGTGGAACTTCCACGGGCCGCCGGGGATCTCATGTCGCAACCTATTCAGTCGCGCACACGCCTCCGCTCGCGTCCCGTGAGTCGGGGCACGTAGTAATAGCGAAAGGATGGAGTGCGCAGCGCGCGAATCATGGCTCGTACGGTAGGCGGCGGGCACCTCAATGTCAACGCCGCCGTCGCTCACCGCGCATTGCATCCATGCCGCCGGCAGGCATCTTCAAGGCACACATTCTCAACCGGGCTCTTCCATGACACCACGCTTTGTCCGCATCACAACCGCGGCCGCAGTCGCGGTCGGCTTCGCGTGCGGCGCGTCGCTCGCGTCTGCCCAACAGACGAACGGCACGTCGCACCCGCTCGATCGCGCGAATCTGGACACGACCTGCGCCCCATGTTCCGACTTCTTCACATTCGCCAACGGCGGCTGGCTGAAGCGGACCACCATTCCCGCCGCCTACTCCTCGTGGGGCTCGTTCAACGAGCTGCAAGACCACAATACCAACGTGGTCCATCAGATCCTCGACGATGAAGCCGCGGCCGTGCGCGACAAGAAGGCCAAGGCCGGCACCAACGAGTGGAAGGTCGGCACGTTCTACTCCGCCTGCATGGACACCGCGGCGATCGAAGCGTTAGGCACGAAGCCGATCGAGCCCCAGCTGCAGGAGATCGCGTCCATCAACAGCAGCGCGTCGCTGCTCGCCTCGTTGGGCAAGCTCGATGCGCAGGCCGGCCTGGCGCCGTTCGGCTTCTTCGTTCGTCCCGACACGAAGAACTCGAGCGAGGAGATCGCCAACGCTGGACAGGGCGGACTCGGCCTCCCCGAGCGGGACTACTATTTCCGCACCGACGACAAGAGCAAGGCGCTCCGCGAGGCATACGTCGCGCACGTGAGCACGATGCTCGCGCTCTCCGGCGAGAGCGCGGGCGACGCATCGGCTGACGCCCAGAAGATCATGGACCTCGAAACCAAGCTGGCGCAGGCCTCGATGCCCCGCGTCGCGATGCGCGATCCGAACGCGACGTACCACAAGATGGCGCTGGCGGACATGCAGAAGCTCACGCCGGACCTCGACCTCCAGGCGGTCATGCACGCGTTAGGCGCGCCGACGGTGACCGAGATCAACGTGGCGCAGCCGGATTTCTTCAAGACGGCCGACACGCTGCTCACCACCGTGCCGGTCGACACGTGGAAGGCCTATTTGCGCTGGCACCTGCTGGACAACACGGCCAGCTCGCTGCCGTCCACGTTCGCCGACGAAAACTTCAAGTGGTCGCAGCACCTCACCGGCGCCAAGGAGCAGCTGCCGCGCTGGAAGCGGTGCGCCGCCACGGCCAACGGTGTGTTAGGCGAAGCCATCGGACAGGAATACGTCAAGCGGACCTTCACGCCCGCCGCCAAGGCGCGCGCCCTCAAGATGGTCGACAACCTCGTCGCCACGCTGCGCGCCGACATTCAGCAGCTGGCGTGGATGAGCGACAGCACCAAGCAGCGCGCCGTCGAGAAGCTCGATGCGTTCACGAAAAAGATCGGCTATCCCGACAAGTGGAGGGACTACAGCAAGCTCGAGGTCGAGCCCGGCCACTACCTGGTCGACCTCCGCCACGCCGCTGACTTTCGCCGAGCCGACAACTGGTCGCGGTTGGGCAAGCCGGTCGATCGCACCGAGTGGGGCATGACGCCGCCCACCGTGAATGCGTACTACAATCCGCAAATGAACGAGATCGTGTTTCCGGCCGGCATCCTGCAGCCGCCGTTCTTCGACCCGAACGCCGATGACGCGGTGAACTATGGCGCTATGGGTGCGGTGATCGGACACGAGATGACCCACGGCTTCGATGACGAAGGCCGGCAGTTCGATCCCAAGGGCAACCTCCGCGATTGGTGGACCGCGGAAGACGCCGCCAAGTACAACGCGCAGGCCAAGCTCGTGGTCGACCAGTTCAACAGCTACACCGTCGTCGACTCCAACACCCACGTCAACGGGAAGTTGACGTTAGGCGAGAACATCGGCGACCTGGGCGGCCTCAAGATCGCGTATCTGGCCATGGAGAAGTCGCTGCAGCAGAGCGGCCGGCCGGCGCCGATCGACGGCTTCACGCCCGAGCAACGCTTCTTCCTCAGTTGGGCGCAGGTGTGGCGCGAAGAGATGCGGCCCGAGATGCAGCGGACCCTGGTCAACATCAACGAGCACGCGCCGGCCATCTGGCGCGTGAACGGCCCGCTCTCGAACATGCCCGAGTTCAAGGCCGCGTGGGGCTGCAAGGACGGCGATCCGATGGTCCGTCCCGACAGCCTGCGCGCGCACATCTGGTAGCGGCGCTACGGCGATTGTTTCGCGAGGGTGATCGTGCCCTTGAACGTGCGCACGGTCACCCGCGCCGCGCCTAACCCGAGCTGGAGGTGCAGCACCCCGCCGTGTCCGTTCTGACCGGCGGCGGGGCGCACCTGCGTGAACCCGTTCGCGATCGTGCCGACGATCGTGGACAGGTCCACGAGCGCCGACGCCGAGTCCGGCAGTGTCAGGGCGACGCCACCGGCGTGATTCGAGAACTCGAACACACCGCCGGAGGGCGGCTCCCCGCTGAATCGGATGTCGCCATCCACGGATGCGAACCGCCCGCGCATCACCTCCGCGTGCTGCACGTCGAGCATCCCGCGGACGGTCGCCGCATCCAGGTCCTCGGGTGCGCCGGTAATCCCGAGGCGACCCCCACCCGTGCGGGCTCGCACCCATGGCGCGACGACGTCGAGCGCCACGTCGCCCGCCATGGACTCGACATCGATGCTCGTCGACGTCCCCGTTAGGCGGATGGGTCCCGATACACTGTAGAACCACCCGGACGCATCCCGCGCATCGATCGCCGCGCTCACCGCCTTCACCGACAGCTGGCTCCGGCGCGGCACATGGAGCACGAGTGTCGAAGGCAAAACCGGCGTGCCATCGGCATGATCCATGATCCCCACCTTCACGCCGTGCACGTCGCCCGCCAGATAGAACCGCTCGCCGCGCGCGATGGTGCCGCGCGCCTCGATCGAGTCCCTGTCCCACACGGCAACCGAGATCGTGCCGGTCGGGAAAAACACCTTGATCGGTGCGACGGGATCGAGGTGCTGCGCGCGCAGCAGCCGCGCCGCCTGCGCGGGCGCACCGGCGGCGCCGCACGCCACCGCGATCGCGATGACAGCGCCCCACCACCGCGCCGGCCGCCTAACGAGTCTCGGGTCACGAGGCATTGTGCAACCGCTTGAGCAGGTCCTGCTGCTGCCGGTACGACTCCGCCAGCATCTGGTGGAGCGCCGGGTTGTTCGGATCGCGGGCGATCGCCGCCTTGAGCTCGGCGATGGCCTGGTCGATCGCGCGCAGATCGCTGTCCGCGACCGCCGCCGTCGCCGGCGGCAGCATCGCCTTTTCCAATTCGATCTCATCGAGCAGGCGTTGCATGTCCGCCTGGCTCGTGCCGGTCGAGTCGGCCGCCGGGGTCAGCGCCCCGCCGTTAGGCACGAAGCTGCCGGGCGGCGGCGACGAGCCCGGCGCCTCGTGCGGCCGCACGCGGAGCAGCAGCGCCAGGCACGCGACGGCCGCGACCGCGCCCGCGCCGATCCACACCGTACGCCACGGCCGCCGCGCCGGCGGCGCGGAGGCGTCCAGCGCGCGCACCTTGCCGCGCTCGATCCGCTCCCGGATCGCCGGCCACATCGCCTCGATCTCTGCGTTAGGCACCGGTTCGGCGACCATCCGCTGGATGAGCGCGCGGAGGCGCTCCACATCCGCGGCGCACTCGGCGCACGCCGCCAGGTGCGACGCGAGGCCGTCGGCCTGATCCGGGGCCACCGTGGCGTCGGCAAGGCATTGGCGCTCCGCCTCCGTGAGATGGGTCATGCGTCGAGCATCCTCGAGAGATGGCGGCGCGCCCGCCACAACTGCGCCCGCGATGTGCCCGGCGCGATACCGGTCATGGCCGCGATCTCCTCGTGCGAGTAGCCTTCGATGTCGTGCAGCACCAGCACCATCCGTGATCCGTTAGGCAGGCGGTCCAGCGCCGCCGCCAGGTCGATCTGCGCGTCGAGCCGGCGGTCCAGAGTCGAGCCGCCCGCCGGCACGTCGCCGGGGTCGTCGGCGAACCGCAGTGCATCGCGGCGCGTCGCGCGCAGCCGCTCCAGAATCAGGTTCATGCCCAAGCGATGCAGCCACGTGCGCAGCGCGCTCTCTCCCCGGAACGACGCCAATTTCTCCCACGCGCGAACGAACACGTCCTGCACCATCTCGCGCGCATCGTCTTCGTTGCCTAACATCCGGCGGCACAACGCGTGGATTGCCGGCGCGTGCGCGCGATACACGTTCCCGAACGCGTCCACGTCGCCCGACAGCGCGCGGCGCACGGCGTCATCCATCGTCGTGTCCGACGTGTCCGCCCCGCGGCGCGGCGGCGCAAGCGAGTCACCCGTCATCCCGTCGGCAGGCGCGCGGCCCGGCCGTCGAAGCCGTGTGACGTCACAGCCTGGGCGCCGAGCCGCTGAGTGTGCGCCATCATGCCATGGAACGGTCGCTGGACGCAAATTGCCGCCGCCCGATCACGGCTGCCGCGACGCGATCACAGCCAGCGTCGAGTCGATGTCGTGCGCCGCAACTTCGCGCGGAAACGACTCGCCCGATCCTGTCTTCATCGGAATGTTCACCGATGACACCGCACCGGATCGGTCGAGCGACACGAGTGCAGTCGTCGACTTGGCCAGCGTGATCTCGAGCATCCATGCCCCCTGCGTCGGCCACGAGCGCCGGACGGCGAACACCCCGGGCTGCGATGTCTCATCGAAGCGCAGCGCGACTGATTGCCGTTGTCCGTTCACGATGCCCTCGGCGGTGCCGGAGAGATCGCGCGTCGTCGGCACACCGTCGCGCATCGCTGCATGCACCAGCAACAGAGCATCGCGATTGGCTCGATCATACGGATTCACTGGATATTCGACGGACAGCCAGGGCGGCCACTTGAACGCTGACGTGGCGAACGACGCTGCTCGCGACGACACCGGCGTCAGGGCAAACGCCGCGGCCAGGGACACGAGCGCGAATGCGACTCCATGCAGTCGGCGGGTCATACGACCTCCAGTCGATTCGAGTGCAGGCCGGCGCATCGTGAGCTGCGCGCCGGACGCCTTGTATCGATTGGATGACCGCTGCCCGCGGAATGCTTACGCGGCTTTTCGCCGGCTTGCGTCTAGCACGCTGATCAACCCGCGCGTGCCCGCGCCCGGTGACGCCGGTCCGCTGCTGCTGCAGCGGCGTCGACGAACGCCCCAACCACAGGGTGCGACCGCCCGCTGAGCGCCGCTCGTTCGGGCTGGAACAACGTGGCGATGAAAAACGGATGATCGATGAGCTCGACGCCTCGGGCCGCGCCGTCATCATCATGCGCGGTGATGCGCATGGTCGCGTGCGCGAACCGCTCGGCGTGGCGCGGGTCGAGGCCGTAGTTGCAGTGGTACGCCTCCGTGGCCACGTCACATCCATAGATCGCACGCAGCCGCGAGCCCACGGCTAGATGAACGCGACCTTCCACCTCCACCAAGCTGCACGACAACGCCGTGATCAGCGGACGGTGCGCCAGCGGATTGCTCTCCGCATGGTCCGCGTCCGTTAGGCCAAGGATGGATCGCGCGTACTCGA
>Ga0310810_10008927_pt1 | contig 11579 bp, 7 predicted proteins | sample NCmetagenome_FD_207641 | JGI IMG/M metagenome (GOLD analysis project Ga0310810, IMG submission 207641) | Soil microbial communities from experimental microcosm in Duke University, North Carolina, United States - NC | ecosystem: Engineered > Artificial ecosystem > Soil microcosm > Unclassified ...
GAACCATGCGGCGCTGTTCTTCATCCGGCCCCGCGCCGGTTCATGGCAGGTCCCGCACCCACTCCAAGACCAGTCTCTCGAATCGCCCCGCGGCTTCCTTGCTCACCGCGAGCACGTCTTCGTGGTCCAGGGGCGCGTTCGTGATGCCGCACGCGAGGTTCGTCACGCAGCTGACTCCGGCGACGCGCATCCCCATCGCACGAGCGGCGATCACCTCCGGCACCGTGGACATTCCGACGGCGTCGAGACCGAGCCGCTCGAACATGCGCACTTCGGCCGGCGTCTCGTAGGACGGGCCCAACGCCCACCCGTAAACGCCCTCGACGAGCGTGACGCCGGCGCGCTTCCCTGCCTCATGGAGTGCGGCGCGCAGTGCGGCGTCGTACGGCTCCGACATGTCGGGAAATCGCAGATCCCCGGGCTCGACGGGGCCGATCAGAGGGTTTTGACCTGTGAGATTCGCGTGATCGGCGATGACCATGAGGTCGCCGGGCCGAAACGTTCTCCGAATCCCGCCGGCCGCGTTCGACACGAACAGGACCTCCGCGCCTAACGCGGAGAACACGCGGGGCGGAAAGCCCGCGAGCGTCGCGCTGTGACCTTCGTACATATGAAACCGACCCGCGAGCGCAACGACCGGCCGCCCGGCGAGCGTACCGGCAACCAGCACGCCGGGGTGGCCAGCCACCGTGGGCACCGGGAACCCGGGGATATCGCTGTACGACACGCGCGTGGCGTCCTCGAATCGATCGGCGAGGCCGGCCAGGCCGGACCCGAGCACGAGGCCGGCCACCGGACGCTCCGTCCCGATCCGGTTCCGAATCGTCGCCACGGCGTTCGCGGCCGCCTGTCGCCCAAACGGGCCACTGATTGCCGTGCTCACCGCGACTCTGCTCGTAGGGCCGCGATCTCGGCGCGCGCGGTCGCCACCATCGCGTCACGCTCGGCAGGCGTCACGAATGCGCTCTGAAAGCCGTTCAGCGCGATCGTGCACAGCTCATCGAACGAAAAATCGAGCTGCTCGGCCGCGTGGACGTATTCGTCGGTGAGCGTCGTGCCGCTCATGAGGCGATTGTCCGTATTCAGCACGACGTTCGCGCCCGCGTCGAAATAGCGCCGGAGCGGGTGCGTTTCGTATGACGCGGCAGCGCGCGTCTGCACGTTGCTCGTCAGGCAGATCTCGAGCGCGATGCGCCGCTCGGTCACGTACTCGGTGAGCACGGGATCCTCGATCAACCGGGTCGCGTGGCCCAGACGATGTGCCTTGCACGCATACACGGCCTCGCGCACCGACTCGGCGCCTGCGCCTTCGCCAGCGTGACACGTGCAGGCCAGCCCGTGTGCCTGCGCGTACTCGAACGCGCCAGCGTGAACCCCGGCTGGATGCCCACGCTCTCCGCCCGCGAGATCGAAGCCCGCGACGCCTCGATCCTTGTAGGCAACGGCCAGGTGGGCCAGCTCCATCGAGATGCCCGGCGGCAGATTGCGAAGTGCGGTGATGATGAGGCGGCCGACGATCCCGTGATCCCGATGCGCCCGGGCCAGCCCCTCGAGTGGCGCTTCCACGGTCTGTCCGAGCTCGAGGTCGTGCCGCGTGTTCAGCACCGGGCAATAGCGCATCTCGATGTAGCGAACGCCTTCCGCCGCCGCATCCTCGGCCAACTCGTACGTCACCCGCTCGAGCGCGTCGGCTGTCTGCAGGACGGCCAGCGTGATATCGAACCGAGTGAGGTATTCCTCCAGGTCGCGGGCATCACGGACGACCATGAACTCCCGCAACGCGTCGACGTCGTGCGCCGGCATGGGGATGTGGTGCTCGCGCCCGAGCTCGAGAAGCGTCGCCGGGCGGACGGAGCCGTCGAGGTGACAGTGGAGCTCGGCCTTTGGAAGACGGCGCAGGAGCGCCCGGTCGGGGAATGGCGTCATGCGGGCGCTAATCGTTAGGCTCGCCACCTTCCGGGCGACGCCGCACCGGAAGCACGCGGAAGATGGCGCCGCCGTGGACCCGCGTGTCGGGCGACGTCGGGAGGCCACGGCTATCGGCGATCAGGCGCTCGCCTGCCGCGACGTCATCGGCGGCCGTAGCGTTCCACGCCCGCACCGCGTCGAGCGCGGTCGCGCCGTCAGGCACGTCGAGGCCGACAGAGTTCACGTACACACGCATTCGGAGAGGAGGTTCAAGGAGGCGCCGCCGCGAGTCGCGCCTCGAACGGCACGCGAAGCGGCTGACGTTGCGCGCGCAGGTAGTTCACGAGCGCGTCGATGTCGGGAACGCTCAACGGCTCCGTCTTGACCGCATCCGCGGTGAGACCGAGGCCGTCGCCGCCGCCCATAAGAAAGTTGCTCAGCACCAACGTGTAGGTCGCATCGTCACGGAGCGCGCGCCCATCGGCCATCCTGACCGTCGAGATCCGGGAGCCGGGTGGCTTCGTCGGCACGTAGACGACCTTCACGCCGCTGACGTGGGCGTTGAGCTGATCGCGTCCGACCAATCGCTCGAGATACGCGCGCAGATCCCGCCCTCGCACCGTGAGCCGATAGAGCGTGTTCCCGAACGGCTGAATCTCGAAGATGCTGCCGTATGTCGCCTGCCCGGCCTGGAGGTCCGCGCGAATGCCGCCGTTGTTCATGACCGCGACGTCCGCGTTCCCGGCCGCTCGCTGCGCGTCAGCGACGAGGTCGCCCAACGCATACTGAAAGCCCGACCGCCGCAAGGGCTCAGCGATCTGCGCGACCGGGCGACTCATTTCGGCCGCCACGGCGGCGACGGCGCGCTTGACCTGGGAGTCGACCGCGGGATCGGGCGCGACGGAATCGGCCAGCACGTCTCGCACCGTGATGCTCGCCTCGCCCTCGCCTAACGGGATGTCGACCACGCCGACCGCACGCCCGTGCGATCGCGCCTGGACGATCGGGATGCCGTTCACGCGCGTGTTCACCAACGAATGCGTGTGCCCGCTCACAATGGCGTCGACACGGGCGCTGATCCGGCGCGCGAGGTCGACGATCTCGCCGTCGCAGGTGGCCGGCGCCGCGTGATCGCAGAACGCGCCGGCATGTGCCACGACGATCACGGCGTCAGCGCCACGTGCCCGCAACGCGCGAGCGCGGGCGTCGACGATCGGAGCGGGGTCCACGAACCGCAGATCCGCGACGTTCACTGCCATCGTCGTTCGCGGCGTCTCCACCGTCGACACGCCGATCACGCCAACCTTGAGGGCGCCGAGGGTCAGCAGGGTGTCGTCCGGAATCCAGTCAACGTCACGTCCGTCCGCGAATCGTACGTTCGCGCCGAGCACCGGAAATCGGGCCTGCCGCATGCGCGCACGCAGCGAGTCGCGTCCCCAATCCCACTCATGATTGCCGAGCGCTGCGGCCGAATAGCCGAGCATGTTGTAGAGATCGACGACGGACGCGCCATACGTGCGGTTGGAAGGTGCCGTGCCCTGAAACATGTCGCCACCGTCGAGCAGCACGCTGGCACAGGTCGCGCTCGCAGCACACTCGGCGCGGGCACGGCCGATGACCGCCGCGACGTACGCCGCGCCGCCGCGCCTAACGCCGGCGCTGTCCGGACGCGGCTCGAAGGCTCCGTGAAAGTCGTTCGTCGCTATGATCCGAAGCGCGCGTCCAGCGCGGGCTGGCAGAGGCGTCGGGTTCGGACGCGGAACCGACGCGACCCCGGGGCCGACGGGCCGCACGGGACCACCCGCGCGTTCGGCAGGGTTGGCGTGCATCGCGAGATAGGCCGCATCGATGGCGGCCGCCGGCTCGAGGCGCCAATTTGGCTTGAAGTACGTCTCCGGCGTCACCGTCCTGCGACGCGCGACTTCCTCGATCAGGAGCTCGCGGATTTCCCGCTGCTGATCGTACACGATCGGAGCGCCACGCAGCATCCCGTACCCGCCGCCACCGCTCTGCCGGTAGTTGTTGACGGCCATCGTGAACGTGTCGGCGTCGGCAACCGCCTTTCCCTCGACGGACAGCATCACCACCCGCGAACCCACCGGACGCGAGACGTCGATCACGTACTCCGCTCCCGCAACGATGTCGTAGTTGTAGCCGGGCACGCGGTCGTTCACGAGCGATATCGTGCGACCGGTGTCGCCCACGAACGTGCGGAAGTAGCGCGCGCTGAACTCGAGATAGTCGCGGAGCTGGCGCCCCGAGATGCGCACGGCGCGAAGGATGTTGTCGTACGGGTAGAGGCGAGCCAGCTCCGCTTCCGTGATCGGGCCGGCGTCGAGCGAGGCGTCCAGCGAGAAGGCCGGCGTCGACGCAAGGTCGGCGCCCGCCGCCCGACGTTCTACGTCGAGGATGAAATCGATGAGCGGCGTGTCACGCACACGCGCGGAGTCCGCGCGCCAGGCGACGGGCGTGCTTCCAATCACCCGATTCACATACCCGACCGTCGCCGCGTGGGCTCGCGCCACCTCTGCCACCACGGCGGACTGCTCCGCGTGTCCCGTCGATGGAATCGTGATGCCTCGGCTTCGTGCGACTCGCCAGCCCCCGGACGTTCGTTCCAGCGACATGTGCGCGACACCGACGCTCGTCGCCCAGTTCTTAGGCTGCAGGAGTCGCGTGCCGTTGATCACGGTGTCGGCGAGCTCCTGATGCGAGTGGCCGAACACAATGAGATCGATACCGGGCACTTCGCGCGCCACGCGCGCCGCAACGTTCTCGCTCGCGACGCCAGTCGCGACGGTGTCGTATCCCGATGCGCCCGACAATCCCGAGTGCAGCACAACCACGATGACATCGGTGCCCTTCGCTCGCGCCTCGGCAACCGCCGTCCGAACCTCCGGCACGATATCGCGAAGCACCACGCGGCCACGAAGGTTGTCGCGCTCCCAGAGCATGGCCCCCGGCGTGGTCGCGCCAACGATGCCGACGCGCACAGCGCCTCGCTTCACAATGACGTACGCGGGATAAGCCCGCGGGCCACCGGCGAGATACGCGTTGGCCGCTAGCAGCGGAAAGGACGCGTCCTCGATCGCGCGGCCCAACGTGCCCAGACCATACCCGAAGTCATGATTTCCAAGAGCGGCCGCGTCGTAGCGCATCGTATTCATCGCGGCGATCGCGGGGTTCCGGTGCGTCGTGTCGATGCGTGCGGCAACGAAGCTGAGCGGATTGCCCTGAAGCATGTCACCGGCGTCCACGAGTACGACACGATCCGGGTTGGCAACCCGCAGCGAATCGACAATCGTGGCAGCACGTGACAGGCCGCGACTCGGATCTGGAGCGCCGGCGTAGTAGTCCCAGCCGGTCAAGCGACCGTGAACATCGGTCGTGGCCGCGACAACGAGGTCGATGGACTCGGTGGCAGCGTGGCCCGGCTTTGCTGGCCCGGGATTGGTGGCGCACGAGGTGGCGCCAGCGACGGCAACCAGCAACGCGAGCGACGCCATTCTCGTCGACCGCGGGTTTCTGCGAAGCGACATTGGCGAAAGGTACTGTGCCCACCCGCGCGGCAGAATCCGGTCCGGATCGCGATTGACGAACCCCCGCGGAAGGGCAAGCTTGAGTCGATGGGCACTCCCGCGCCGTTTCCGCCGTCCGCCGCTCGCGCTGCCGCCGTCACCGGTGAAGCGTCGATACAGAACCGTGACGCTCGGGACGCTTCTCTTTACGGCGTCGCCTCGCGAACGTCCGACGCGAACGATGCGGATGAGTCGGACGTCGCGTCGTTCCCGAAACCGCTGATCATGGGCATCGCTGGCGGGTCGGGCTCGGGGAAATCGACCGTCGCGCGTAAGGTCGCCCAGGCGCTCTCGCAATCGTCGGTTGCGTTCCTCGAGATGGATGCGTACTACCGCAATTTCGCGCACCTCCCGATGGAGGAGCGGAAGCGCGTGAACTGGGACCATCCGGAATCGTTCGACACCGAGCTGCTCGTGTCGCAGGTGCGGGCATTGTGCGCGGGCAGGTGGGTGGACAAGCCGGTGTACGATTTCGTCTCGCACACGCGGAGCGCGCGTACGGAGCGCGTGAACCCCGCCGACGTGCTGGTCCTCGACGGCGTTCTGCTGTTCGCCGATGAGGAGTTGCGAGCGTTGTGCGACATCAAGGTCTTCGTCGACGCGGACGCAGACATTCGACTCGTGCGACGACTCAAACGCGACGTGGTGAAGCGAGGACGGACACTGGAAGACGTGATCGCGCAGTACCTCGAAACCGTTCAGCCCATGCATCTGCAGTTCGTCGAGCCAAGCAAGCGGTACGCGGACGTGATCGTGCCTCGTGGAGGGCACAACACTATCGCCATCGAGATGATCGTCGCGAAAATCCAGCATCGCCTGAGAGGACGACCCGCGTGACCCACGCAATCGCCACGGGCGAACGACTCCTCGTCGTCGACGACGAGCCGGACATTGCCGCCCTCGTGACGTTCCACCTCATCAAAGCCGGGTATCGCGTCTCGACCGCCTCCAATGGTCCGGACGCGATTGCGCAGACACGTCAGGAGCACCCGGTCCTCGTCGTCCTGGACCTCATGCTGCCGGGCATGTCGGGATACGAGGTCCTGGAGCAGCTGCGCGCGGATGACGCGACTCGCGACGTCGCGGTGCTCATGCTGACGGCGCGCAAGGAAGAACAGGACCGCATCCGCGGGCTGTCCCTCGGTGCCGACGACTATCTGACGAAGCCTTTCAGCCCGCAGGAGCTGGTGCTTCGTGTCGGTGCGATCCTTCGCCGCGTTGCGCAGTCGCCTCAACCGTCGGCGGACATTCTGCGCATTGGCCCGCTGCAGATCGATCGAGGAGCACATCGTGTTGCGGTGGACGGTCATGACGTCGAGCTTACGCCGACGGAGTACCGCCTGCTCGTCACGCTCGCCGAGCGACGAGGGAGAGTCCAGGCGCGCGGCCACCTGCTCGAGACCGTATGGGAAGCGGCACCCGACATTCAGACCCGCACGGTGGATATGCACGTGCAGCGACTCCGCACGAAGCTCGGCGCCGCGGGCGATCTGATCGAGACGGTTCGCGGGTTCGGGTATCGTCTCCGCGCGGCAGGCCAGTCGCGGAGCGCGTGACGCCCCTACACCGGGTTGGCGACCCACCCCCGGGCCCCCACGCGTGAAACTCACCCAGCGGCTCCTCATCGGCTCGCTGCTGATCATTGCGATACTGGTGGCGCTCTTCGTGGCGATCGTCGATGGGCGCCTGCGTGTGCGTTTGTACGACGAGAGCGCCGCCGAAGTGCTGCGCGAGGCACGCTTGGTCGCGGCGCAATGGCGTCCCGGCCTCGCGGTAGACTCGCTTGCCAATGCGGCCGGGGCCGCGCTCGGGCATCGGGTGACGCTGATCGACTCGACGGGTCAGGTGGTTGGCGACTCGGAATTCGACCCGCCCGCACTCGAACGGCTGGAGAACCACCTAACGCGACCGGAGATCCAGGAGGCGATTCGCACCGGCTCCGGGCAGTCACGCCGGGTGAGCGCGTCGGCCGGCGACGAGGAGCTCTACGGGGCCGTTCGGGCGGGCAGCGGCTTCGCGCGGGTCTCGGTCAGCGCCGCCGCGATTCAGGCGCTGTTCGCGCGCGCGCGCGCCGACGTGCTGCTCGCGTCCGTTTTCGCGATCCTGCTGGCGTTTGGGCTCATCTGGGCGTTCTCGCGATCGGTGGCGCGGCCGGTCGTGGAGCTGCGCGATGTGGCGCGCGCGCTCGCCGCAGGTGACCTGCGGCGCCGTCCGTCGCTCACGGCACCCGGCGAGGTCGGCGATCTCGCGAATGCGGTGCATCGGCTCGCGGAGCAGTTGACCAGCCGGATCGAGGCGCTCGAGGCCGAAGAGGTGCGGCTCGGTGCGCTCACCGAATCGCTCAACGAAGGCGTGATTGCCATCGACGCCCGGCAGCAGGTGACGCAAGTCAACCAGCGCGCCGGCGATCTCCTCGGCCTGAGGGACTCGGTGCCCTTCCCGGTGTCGAACCTCCCGAGAGAGCGGAGTCTATCGGCGCCGCCTTGTCGGGGCACGCCGTCGATGCCCACGAGGTGCAGATCGGCGGACGCGAGCTCGCCCTCACGGCACGACCGCTCCCGGCGGGCGGGGCGGTCGTCGCGCTGTTCGATCTCACGCCGGTGCGGCGGCTCGAGACGGTCCGGCGCGACTTCGTGGCGAACGCGTCGCACGAGCTGCGCACGCCGCTCACGGTCATTGGCGGGTTCACCGAGACGCTGCTCGACGACTCGCTGCCTAACGAGCAGCGCCAGCAGTTCGCCCGGACGGTGCTCGCCAACACGCATCGGATGCAGCGCATCGTCGACGACCTGCTGGACCTGTCGCGCATCGAGTCGGGCGGGTGGAAGCCGAACCCCGCGTGGGTCGACGTCCGCGCGCTCGCCTCCGAGGCGCTCGCCTCGGCGGAGGACCGTCGGCCCGACAAAGCCGTGACGCTCGATCTCGACATTGCGCCCGACGCGACGTCCGTGTGGGCGGACCCGACGGCGCTACGGCAGCTGCTCGCGAATCTCGTCGACAACGCCGTGCGCCACACGAATGACGGATCCGTGACGGTGTTCTCGAAGCGCGCGTCGGGCGGCGTCGCGATCGGCGTCAGCGACACCGGCATCGGTATTCCGGCAGATCACCTGCCCCGCATCTTCGAGCGATTCTATCGCGTGGACGCCGGGCGCTCGCGCTCGGAGGGCGGAACGGGCCTCGGCCTCGCGATCGTCAAGCACCTCGTGGAAGGACACGGTGGCCGCGTCCGCGCCGAGAGCACAGTGGGACGCGGGACGAGGATCTGGGCCGAGCTTCCCGACCCGCCTCCTGTTACCGTGGCGTGACCGACCGGGCGGGCCGGTGTGACGGCGGGCCAGGATCTTCCTGCCGGCCATACCGCCGGTGACGGTCTGCGACGGTCCACGCGCTCACGATGCTCGAGGTTCTTCCGCTCGGGTGGAGCAGCGAACGACGCGGCGTGCATCGCCTCGTGTATCCGTGAGCGCCGGTCCCGTGACGCGTTCGTTGCAGTCCCGTGCACGATTCGAGACGCGCCCGACGCACCGTTACGACCTGAGCGTGATGATCGAGTGGTCCTGACACGACCCTTCACCACATGATGAACACCAATGCACAAGTCGTGGGTGTTTTCCGGGCTCGCAATGCGGGCTCGTTTCGTTAGGTACGGGCTCGTCGCTGCGTCGGCAGCATCGCCGGCGGCGATCGTGGGCGCACAACAACCAGCCACCGCGCCGCCCCCCGCACCGACCGGGCGCATGGTCGGCCGCGTCGTCGATGCATCGACCGGCCAGGGTGTGTCCGACGTCGGCGTGCAGATCGTCGGCACGACGTTAGGCGCGAGCTCCGGCATCGAGGGTCGCTACAGCGTACCGAACATTCCGGCCGGCACCGTCACGATCCAGGTGCGACGGATCGGGTACGCGCCCAAGACGGTCACCGGAATCTTGCTGATGGCCGGGCAGACGCTCGAGCAGAACATCGCTCTGCAACCCGCCACGGTACAGCTGCAGGCCGTGCAGACGACAGCCGCGGCCGAGCGGGGCAGCGTCAACGAGGCGCTTGATCAGCAGCGGACCGCGACCGGCATCGTGAGCTCGGTGACGGCGGAGCAAATCACCCGAAGCCCGGACAGCGACGCCGCGCAGGCGGTGCAGCGGGTGAGCGGGGTGACGGTTCAGGACAACCGATACGTGTTCGTTCGCGGACTCGGCGAGCGCTACACGACGGCGACGCTCAATGGAAGTCGGATTCCGAGCCCCGAGCCCGAAAAGCGCGTCGTCCCGCTCGATCTGTTCCCCTCCGGTCTTCTTCAGACCATCACGACGTCCAAGACCTTCACGCCGGATCAGTCCGGCGATTTCAGCGGCGCGCAGGTCGACATCAAGACGCGGGAATTCCCCGCGCATCGCCAGGTCACGTACAGCCTAACGATGGGCTTCAATTCCGACGCGACCGGATCGAGCGTACTGGAAGCGCCTCGCGTGGGCGGGGAACGCGTCGCGTGGGCGAGCGACAAGCGGAACCTGCCCTCGCTCGTCGCGTCCCTCGGCAATTTTCAGGGATACAACCTGAACCAGGGTGACAAGAATACCCTGATCAGCACGTTCCGGAACGTCTGGACTCCGTTGACCCAGAACGCACCGCCGAACCTCCAGACCTCGGTCTCCATCGGCGGCAACGATCCCATCGCCGGGCATCGCTTCGGTTATCTACTCTCCGGAACCTACTCGCTCAACGAGGACCAGAAGTCGGACCAGGTCCGTGCGCTCGCTGATCGTGGTTCGACTCCCGGTTCGACCGTCGAGATCAACAAGTTCTCCGGCTCGACTGGCGGCACGTCGGTGTTGTGGGGCGGGCTGTTCAACGTGAGCACGCTGCTCGGCACGAAAACGCATCTCATGTTGAACACCAATTACAACCGAACCGCCGACAACGATGCGCGGCAGGAATTCGGTTCCCTCGAGAACGAAGGCATCCGCACCAAGGTCGATCGCCTGCAGTACGTCGAGCGGAGCGTGCGGTCGAACCAGCTCGCCGGCGAGCACGAGTTGAGCGCCCGGCACCGGCTCGATTGGTCATACACCAACTCGGCCGTCAGACGCGATGAACCCGATCGGTCCGAGTTTGTTACGGTCGTCGAAGACAGCCCGGGCGGTACCGAGGAAGAGTTGTGGTTGAACACCGGCAATCAGGGCGCGGTTCGCACGTTCTCCAAGCTGTACGAGAAAAACAACGAAGGGCGTGTCAACTATCTGTTGACGTTTCCGTGGCGCGGCCGACTGAGCTCGGTGAAGCTCGGCGCGCTGTACCGGGCGACCGACCGCGATGCGGATACGCGCGCCTTCAGCATGAGCGCAGCGGGAGCCGCGGATTCCATTCGCGGGCTGCCCGCGGAGCAGATCTTCGACGGACGATTCACGCAGCCCAGCTCCAAGGTGCTCGACATCGCACCGCTGGGACAGGGAGGCGCGTACAGCGCGCACGACCGGCTGGGCGCGGCGTACGCGATGGGCGAGGTCGCGCTCAGCGATCGTGTGCGATTCGTCGGCGGCGCTCGCGTCGAGCGGGACCGACTCGATGTCGACGCCGCGTCCACGCTCGGCGCACCGGTGTCGACGCACAAGAATTGGCCCGACGTGCTACCGTCGGCAGCACTCAATGTCCGGCTCACCGAGGCACAAAGCCTCCGCTTCTCCTTGACGCGTACCCTCGCACGCCCCGAATACCGCGAGCTTTCGCCCATCACGAGCCGCGACGTCATCGGCGGCGACAACGTGCAGGGCGACCCGAGTCTCGAGCGCACGCGCATCTGGAACGAGGACGTACGTTGGGAATGGTATCCCGCCGCCGGTGAAGTCCTCAGTGTCGCGTTGTTTGCCAAGCAGTTTGACCTGCCGATCGAGCGCGTTTATCGGCCCGTCGGGAGCGGCGCACGCACCGTGTTCTTCATCAACGCCGACGCCGCGGACAACTACGGCGTCGAGCTGGAGGCGCGAAGGGGACTGGGATTCCTCGCCAGCTCACTGCAGCAGGTCGTTGCGTTCACGAACGTCACCCTGATGGAAAGCCAGATTCACCTGGGCGAGACAGAGGCCAGCGCGACCAACA
>Ga0310810_10008928_pt1 | contig 11579 bp, 13 predicted proteins | sample NCmetagenome_FD_207641 | JGI IMG/M metagenome (GOLD analysis project Ga0310810, IMG submission 207641) | Soil microbial communities from experimental microcosm in Duke University, North Carolina, United States - NC | ecosystem: Engineered > Artificial ecosystem > Soil microcosm > Unclassified ...
TCAACGGCGCGCCGCTCTGGAAAGTCGACCTCGGACGCGTCGACATGGGCGCCTACGACATTCCTTCGTACGAGTGGGGTCCGGCGAGTTCGCCCATCATCTGGAACGGACTCGTGCTATTGCAGTGCGACACGCAGGCCGACTCATTTGTGCTTGCGCTCGACGGCGCGACCGGCAGAACGGTATGGAAAACCGAACGTCAGGAGCTGCCGTCGTGGGGGACGCCAACCGTCGTCTCAGTGAATGGTCGCGACGAATTGGTCACGAACGCAGCGAACTACATTCGCGGCTACGACGTCCGGACGGGTCAGGAACTGTGGCGCCTGGGCGGCAGCTCGAAGATTACGGCGCCGACGCCCATCCTCGCGGACGGCCTCATCATCGTCGCGAGCGGCAGGCGGCCTGAACGTCCAATCTTTGCGGTGCGCCCGGACGCGCGCGGCGATCTAACGCTCGAGAACGATCGCACGAGCAGCGGCGGAGTCGCCTGGAGCAAGACGTCACGCGGTCCCTACATGCCAACGCCGCTCGCCTACAACGGCATCCTCTACTCCCTCAACAATGACGGCATCTTCGACGCGTACGACGTGGAGACCGGAAAGGAAATCTATCGCAAGCGCCTCGATCCCATCGGCAGCGGGTTCAGCGCGTCACCGGTTGCGGCCGATGGCCGGCTGTATCTCTCGAGCGAGGACGGCGAGATGCTGGTCATCTCCGCCGGCCGTGAGTTTCGCCTGATGTCGACCAACACGATGGGCGAGTTGCTGATGGCGACGCCCGCGCTCTCGAACGGCGTCATGTACGTTCGCTCATCCTCGAGTCTCTTTGCGATTGGAACTCGCCGTCACTGACGGGAGAACAACTGACAACACGATTGGACGAACGGTCTCGCGGTCGTCGACGGCGGGAAGTCGAGCGCCGAGTTCAGCAAACCCACTGGTACACCACGACATATCGCGGACTTTCCGGTCGCCAGCGCGAGCTTTCGGAGCGGCTGTGCGCCGCAACATCTTGCACCCTAAGCCTCACCGCGGTTCAGCCGGACGTTGAGCCGACGGACTCAAGTTTGCTCATCGGTTGCCGTCGACACGTCTGAAATCTGCGAAGTCTCGGAGGTCACCATGACAGGCAGGAGTTGTTTTGGAATCGTATGCCTCGCGCTCGTCGTCAGCGCGGCCTCGGGGGAGAAGACCCGCGCGTTTTCATCGGCACAGGAGGCGGCAACCACACCCGCCGCGACCGCCGATGCGGCCGCCGCCGCCAAGGCGAGCCCGGAACTTGTCGGTGAGCTGTCAAAGGAACTGGGTTCGACGCCCGAACAGGCAGCCGCCGCCGCTGGCGCGCTGTTCGGCGTCGCAAAGACACGACTGAAGCCGGAGGAGTTCTCTCAGGTCTCGAAGGCGGTCCCGGGAATGGCATCGCTGCTCAAGGCTGCTCCCGCAACGGCAGCGGTGGGCACCAGCGGCGCGGCCGGGTCGTTGTCGAAGATGGCTGGTTCTGCAAGTGGGCTGGCGAGTGCGGCCAGCGCATTCTCGAAACTGGGGCTGAAGCCGGACATGGTGTCGAAAGCGGTTCCGGTCCTGACCCAGTTCGTCTCGAAGTCCGGCGGAGCGAACGTCGGCAGCCTCCTCGCCGGGGTGCTGAAGTAATCGAGTCTTGCAAAGAGATGCCGAAGTGAGCGAAGTTCACCACGAAGCAACGAAGTGAACGAAGACGAGCGGAGAAGGCAGGAACCTGTAGTCTTTCTTCGTTTTGCCTTCGTTTGCTCCGCTCGTTCGTTGTGAACTCCGTTCTCTTCGTCTCTCTTCGCCCTCGTCCGACTCAGGTAATTCGCTTCGGCAGATCGTCCGCGCGCTGACTCGCCCGAAATTCAATCACCCGGAATTCCGCCAGACCCTTTTGGCAGAAGGGGTCCTCGCGAACGATCGCTTCGATCTCGTTCCGGCTCGCGCCGGTCGCCAGGATGATTCCGCCGTCGCGGGGAATCTTGCGACCCGACAGCACGAAGTGACCCGCCGCATAGTGCTTCCTCAGGAACCGCACGTGTTCGGTCATGTGCGCGTCGATCTCGTCGAGGCTGGCGGTGTAGAGCAGTTCGATGACGAACATGCCGGCCAGCATGGATCGAAACGTGCGGCCGTCACAACAGCTCCAAGCTCCGCTCGACACGCGGATTCACTTCCGCGCGTGCCTGGGATTGCACTGTCTTGGACCGGAGTCGGACGTTAGTCGTAGGTTAGTTGTACGTCAGGATCAGAACACTCAGTCTGAGGGCTGAAGTTTTTCCGGGTTGAAGCCGACAAATTATTTGCCCTCCAGCGCGGCTCGGCGAGTTTTTAATAAAAATTCGCATAAGTACGCATATAATCCATAGAAATCATTGAAAGACGCTGCCTTTGCCATCAGCCCGCGGCGCGGTCGCCCGCGGAAATTCGAGGCGCCTTCGCGCGCCGTGACGCTCACGCTCCCCGAGCACGTCATCGAGGCGCTCGAAGCGATCGACGGCGATCCGAGCCGCGCGATCGTCAGGTTGATCCAGCCGAATCTGGCGAAGCGACCGCATCCGCCGGCAGAACTCGCGACCTTCGGATCGCGCGCCGTCATCGTCGTCAACCCGACGCGGACGCTCGAGCAGCACACCGGCGTGCACCTCATCCCGTTGCCCGATGGCCGGGCGTTGATCTCGTTTGATGCGCCGCTGACGATCGCTGACTTGGAACTGATGATCGAAGATGCGATCGACGATCACCGACTGTCCAGTAGCGATCAAGCCGTGTTCAAGGCGATTGCGGACCTGCTCCGCGGCGCGCGCCGTTCGAAGACGGTGCGGCTCCAGCCGCGCAACATCATTGTGATTGAGTCGCGGCGGGCTCAGCGCCGGCCGCCGGCGCGGTCGGTACGTCGCTCGCGCAACTCGTCGGCGGCCAAGTTTTCGGCCTGATTGCGACTTCTGAACCGAGGAGAGAACGTTGAATATCCGGGTGCACATCTCATGGATCCCTCTCGTCTTGATCACGCTCGTGGCCGCAGGGTGCGGGTCGGACAAGCCGGCCGCACCGACTACGCCAACGGTGATCAATGTGACGGCGCCGGGCCTGGACGCTCCAGCGGATCACGAGCAACTGGATACGCTCCGGCCGACGCTGACGGTTCGCAACGCCACGGCTGATGCCCAGGGCACCCGGATGTACGAGTTTCAGATCTCCGATAACTCAAACTTCACGACGTCGACGGCTCCCGTCCCCGGCCTGGCGGTGACGGTGGGCAAGACCAATGTCCCGGAAGGAGCTGGCGGCAAGACGTCGTTTACTGTCGACCAGGATCTGCAGCCAACGACGCTGTTCTACTGGCGCGCGCGGGCGGTGCAAGGATCGTCGACCGGTCCCTGGTCGCCGACGGCGACGTTCAAGTCGAAGCTGGTCGGATTCAACCGCGCCGGCGAGCTCTACGATCCGCTCATTCACGGCGAAACCGTCGGCGATCGGATCGGTTCGACCGAATTCATCCCGGGCAAGGGCATCAAGCTCAACACCGTGACCAGCTACGTCCGCTACCTGCTGCCGCAGACGATTCAGAACGGCGAGTTCTCCATGGAGGTCGAAGGCCTGCGCGCCAACGGCCCGGGCGACAAGGCCAAGGTGTTCGGGATGCAGGAAGGGCAGGACGACTACATCACGAACCGTTACCGCGTCGATATTCAGTATCGCGGTGTCGCCGGGTTTCCGCCCAACGCGATCACGTATCGAGTGCTCTACGGCGACGATCCCTGCTGCAAGTATGAGCCGGATACCGACACTCGCTTTCGCTCTGTCGTCATGCTCGACCCGACCATCGTCTACTACTGGAAGTTCACGTGGGGACGGGAGAACGGAGAGGTGCGGACCCTTCTTCGCGAAGGCGGCATCGACGGCACCAAAACGCTCTACAACGTCGCCGTGCGTACGCCCGATGGCCATTATCAGCCAAGCCCGCACTATGCCTATCTCGGCGCTCCCACCGGCCGCAGTGGAGCGGAGTCCGCGTCGATTCCAGGTGTGATCTATCGCAACGTCTGGATCGGCAGCCGTCCGCGTCCCGGCTCACTGGGGAGTGCGCTCCGCTAGAGCGGAAGTAAAAGTTAAAAGTTAAAAGTACAAAGTTAAAAGTTAAGGGTGAGCCTTTACTTTTGACTTCTAGCTTTTAACTCGTAAGTTTGTGAGAGCCACGGGATATCGCGGACTCACACCGCGAGCCGCAAAGGGCACGCTGCCACTGAGGCGCGCAACTCATTGCGTCGCAACGAATGTGTGGTCGCCGTGTTGATGACCGCGCCGGCTGGGTACGCGCAGTTGAACACACAGCACATCAAGGGCACCACCGGGCTCAAGGCTGGTTCTCTGCCACCGCCGCACACCTACATTCCCACGCTGTACTACGTCTACCGCACCGACACGGTGAAGGACGTCAATGGCGACGATCTGCCGTTTCATCCGAAGCTGACGAGTCATGCGTACGGCGTCGGCATCTTTGTCGTGACGCCGAGGAAGATCCTCGGCGGCGATTACGGCTATCAGATTCTCTTTCCGCTCGGGGCGAACAATCGGATTCAAGGCACCGAGATCGACCAGAACCCGGGTGCCGGTCTCACCGATTCGGTGATCTCTCCGATCCAGATCGGCTGGCACTTCAAGCGCGCGGACGCGACCGCTGGCTACAGCCTCTTCGTCCCGACCGGCCGGTACGAGGATGGCGCGAGCAACAACACCGGCTTCGGCATGTGGGGCAACGAGTTCTCGGTCGGGACGACGGTGTATCTGAACGACGCCAAGCAATATCACGCGGCGACGATTCTGACCTTCGATGTTCAGTCGAAGAAGAAAGACAGCGAGACCAAAGTCGGGAATGCGTTGAACCTCGAAGGAGGCTTCGGCGGCGACTTTCTCAAGGGCGGTCTCACGGTCGGACTCAACTACTACGCGTCGTTCAAAGTCAGTGACGACCACATTGAGGGCTTCCCCGACATCCTCATCCGCGGTAAGAACAAGTCCTTTGCGCTCGGCCCGGAAGTGGATCTGGCGCTCGCCAAGGGCGGGAAACTCTACGGCTTCCTGAAAGTGAACTATCAGTGGGAGACGTATGCGAGGGTCGCACCACAGGGAAGCGAGCTGACGCTCATGGCGACGTTCCTCGTCAAGCCGATCAAATTGCCGTAGCCGCGCGCAGTCGGTTATCGGCGTCGCGTCGGCCGCGGCCTCCCGCCGGCCGGCGTGGCAATCATGACCTCGGTCGACTTGACGATGGCAATCGCATCGTCACCGCGGCGCAGCTTCAAGGCGCGGACTGCGTCGGCGGTGATGACCGCCGTCAGTGACTGATCGCCGACGCGCAATCTCACCTGGGCGAGGAGGCCGTCGACTCGGACCTCGTCGATGAATCCATGAAGGCGGTTCCGGGCGCTCAGCCCGGCGACTGATTCGTCCGGCTCGGCCGGCCGGGGGCGCCGCCGCTCGCCCGGCTGCTGACGCGCCAACAGGCGCTCGATCTCGGCGTCGGAGACCCGATGATGGCCTCCCTCAGTGCGTGTGGTCCGCACATGCCCGGTATGGATCCAGCGCTTGAAGGTGGAGTACCCGACCCCCAGGCGTTCAGCTGCCGCTCTCACCGTGACGAGTGCCATCTGTACTCCTCGCGCGTCCGGCTCGAATCGTATCACCGTACGCGCGCGTCTCCACCGGCGCTCGACAGCCCGTCAATCGCTGCAGTCGACTCGATCCAACCTTGTTGATCCGATTTAAGTCGATTTGAATATCATTTCGAGACGGTCTAGTCTTACCCGAAGGGTAGGCCCCTCGGCGTGGCTCGATGGCGCACGCGCTCGCGCCGCCGTGATCGGCGCCAGCAAATTCATGAGAGAGGTTCCTCGAGCCAGGTGTGAAAACGCTGAACGATTGCCTTCTGTGCGCCTGTCTATTACTCGCGTGCCTGTCGATGGCTGTTCCGGTCGAGGCACAGATTGGATCGGGCGCATTCGTCGGCAACGTCGTGGATCAGGCGGGTGCGGCAGTGCCCGGCGCGACGATTACGGTCAGGGCCGCCAGTACCGGGCTGACCCGTGTGGTGGTCACGGATCAGTTTTGACCGAGGGGCTTCGCCCTGTTCCCATCATCACATCACCGCCCGTCGAACCTCCTCGACGAAATCGAGGCCGCGCGTGCCCTGGGGCAGTGCAAACTCGATCCGAGGTGCGCGGCTTGCACGATCGATCAGGGTAATCAGGTGGTTGAACGTGTCGGACTGCAGCCGGCGGCGGAGGTCCTCCTCGCTCTGCCAGTCCTCGACGTACCTGACGGCACCGCTCTTCCCGATATCGGTCAGCACCGAGCAGCCCATACAGCCGCGAACGTCGCGCGTGTCCGCGGCCACGGCATGTAGCGCCATCGTGATCGGACGGGTTTCACCGAGGGGCACGAGCCACTCGATTGTCATCCGAACAGACGATGGATCCATATGCTTTTCCACGGCTTCCGTGCCGCGACCGTGTGCGAACGACACGTGCTGAACGACTCCCCGGCAGGCGAAAGAGCAGGCTGCGTGCCACCGATTTGCCATGACGGGCGATCGCGCCAAATCGCTGCGATGACGGCACCTGGGACCGGTTTGGAGGGGGGCCGGCAGTCCCGTCAGCGCTCCGGGAATCTCCGGCGGGCAGGAGACGCTCCGATATCTCGGAATGGAATTTGGCGCGTAAATCGTGGGAAAAAACAGGATAGACCGCGATACGCGCCGGCACGGAAGAAGGCCGGCGCGTATCAGCTCGACTCAGGAGGCTTTCTTCCGTTCGATTCCAAGCCGCGCCATGCGGCTCTCGAGGGTCGTCGGTTTGAGGCCCAGACGCTCGGCGGCGCCACCGGGTCCTCGCACCCGCCAGTTGGTGCTTTCGAGCACGCTGCGAATGTGCTCGACTTCCAGGTCGGTCAGCGTCATGTTCAGCCGCGGCACGGTGCGCGGTGACGACAGCCGTGGCGCCGGTACCACCAGCTGGCGACTCGTGGCGATAATCACGGCCCGTTCGATGACATTGCGCAGTTCGCGCACGTTCCCCGGCCAGGGATAACGCTGCAGTTCGCGCAGGCTGTCCTTTGAAATCGAATCAATGTCCTTGCCGAACAGCCTGGAGAACTCGTCGATGAAGCTCCAGACCAGTCCCGGAATGTCCTCCACGCGTTCGCGTAACGGTGGCACGACGATCGGGAACACGTTCAGGCGATAGAACAGATCCTCGCGGAACATCTTGTCCGCCACGGCCTGCTCCAGGTTGCGGTTGGTCGCGGCGATGATCCGGACGTCCACCTTGATGCTCTGGGTGCTCCCCAGGCGCTCGATGACGCGCTCCTGCAGGACGCGAAGCAACTTGACCTGCACTTCACCGGGCAGCTCGCCGATTTCGTCCAGGAAAAGCGTGGACTGGTTGGCGGCTTCGAAACGGCCAATCTGCCGCGACAACGCGCCGGTATACGCGCCTCGCTCGCGACCAAAGAGCTCGCTCTCGATCAGTGCCGTGGGAATGGCGGCACAGCTCACCCTGATCATCTGCCGTTGATGGCGCGGGCTCATGTTGTGAATCGCCTGCGCCATCACTTCCTTGCCGGTGCCGGTCTCGCCCATCAGCAGCACAGTCGCCGGCGTGTGGGCAACCTGTTCGACCTGGGCGAGCGTCCGCTGAATCGCAGCACTCTCCGAAATGATGGGACTCGACGACCGCAGTACCTTGACCTCGCGGCGAAGCTCGACGGTCTCTGCAGTCAAGCGATCGCGCAGGTGACGGATTTCCTGGTTGGCCTTCTCGAGCGCGGCATGAGCTGCGAGCCGTGCGAATGCTTGTGCGACAACTCCGGCAACGAGTCGGAGGCCTTCGACAACCGCCGGCGCCGGCGCCCGTCCCGGAGCGTTCGAACCGACGACGAAGGCCGACAGGCTTTCATTTGCGTCGTCAGTCAACGTGAACGGGACGACCAGGCCCGATTGAAGGCCACCACGCTCGAACGTTTCCCGATCGGCCGCGTCTGGCAACTCGGTCAGGCTCGCAAAGCTGCAGACGGCGCCGGACTCCAGCCTGGGCAACAGCCCCGGAATCGAGGCAAGTGCCGCCGCCTCCGGCACGATGGAGCAGGGAGGGTGGACCCAGTAGTGGGTCGGAACGACCGCGGCCTCGGCGAGGTCCCTTTTCCACAGAATCACCTGATCCTGCTGTAACGTCTGACCGATCTCGCGCAGGGTCTCGACGATGGCGTCGTCGAGGGCGTCGAGATCCACTTTTCCCAGACGCGTCGAGACGTCGGCGACAACTCGACGGAACTCCAAGGGCTGGTCGCTGGACGCGGCAGACGGTTCGGCGCGCTGTGAGATGTCAGCAATCGACGCGATCACATATCGGGAATCGCCGTCGACGAAGGCGCTGATGCCGATTTCGAGGGACAGCGGTGCGCCGTTCTTGCAGGCGCCGCTGACCCTCCGAAGCGAGCCCCCGTGCGGCCGCAAGGTCTGGAGGAAGTCCGTGTGCCGCTCGTGGCTGCCCGCGGAGGATTGCTCCGGCAGGAGTGAAGAAATCGGCAAGCCAATCAGCTCACCGCTCGAATACCCGAACAGCGCTTCGGCCTGACCGTTGGCGTCGACGACGATGCCCTTTTCCCCGAGGACGATCAGGCCGTGCGGGAGGTGATCGAACGCGAGCCGGGCAAGTCGGCCGTGATCCTTTTTGCGTCGATCAAATGACGACGAGGTCCAGGAAAAAGCGCGCCCGGACGCGCTTTTTCTGGTCCGACTGGGGTCAACAAACATTCAAGTTCTCCGATCCCCTGGCCGCATCCCCCAGCGGCTGGTGTGAAATGGCTTCTCGCAGGGTTGCGGAAGGCGGCTCCCCAAACATTTCCCTGTACGCACGTGAAAAACGTCCAAGCTCGTAGAAACCGTGTTCCGCAGCGACCGCGGTGACTGTTGTCTGATTCGGTACGGCATTCCGCAGCGCGCGGCGCGCGTCCTGAAGGCGTCGATCGAGCAGGCTCCGTTTGGGGCCCATTCCACGCACGTCATAGAACGCGTTCCGAAGGCTCCGTTCGCTCAGTCCAACGATGCGGCACAGTTCGGCGATGGGAATCGCCGTGCCGGCATGCGTTCGCAGGTACGCTTCCGTTCGCTCGACGGCTTGGCGGCGCGACGCCCGCGTATCGGCGCGGGTATGCCGCTGGCTGCGGCGACGGATTGATTGCATGAATAGCCACTGTATGACGCGCTCCGGACGATGAGAACTGGAGAAGTTCGGGGGTGAACCGGAAAAACTGACAGGTCCGAGATAAAAACCTGACAGCCGTGGCCAGAGCGCGCGCTACCAGAGCGTGGGACAGAGTCGCGTGGAAATGAACCGCCGGCCTTCACTCGCTTCGAACGTGGCCTTGGGAAGTTCTGACGCGAGACGCGGCTTCAGCACGTAGCCCACGGCACCCGCGTCTTTGGCGGCTCGAACCACTTCCTCGTCCTCGAGGACGGTCAAGAAGACGACGGCTGCGGTCGAGCCCTTTGCTTTGAGACGTGTCGCGACTTCAAGGCCGCACATCCCGGGCATGGAGATGTCCAGAACGATGACATCCGGCCTCAGGTTGCCGACGGCATCGAGCGCCGTCCGCCCGTCTCTGGCGGTTCCGACAATCTCGAATTCCGACGACAAGACGGCGGCGGCGGTGTCGAGCATCTCCGCGTTGTCGTCGACGAGCAACACGCGTGGACATTCAGACAATGTGGTGCCGGACTGCATACCGTATCAGTTCTGCCGTGGACTTGATCTGAAGCTGTTCCATCATCTGGTACTTGTGAAAGGCGACGGTTCGCGGCGTCAGCTTCAGCACCGCGGCCACCTCCTTCATCGAATTCCCTTCCGCCAGCAACTGCAGGACCTCGCGCTGTCGCGCGGTGAGCTCGTGCGAGCCACCGTGGTCATCGACGCGTAGGAGCGCCTCGACCAGCCCTTCAGTCACGAGCGGCGTGACGTACGAACGTCCGTACATGACCTCGCGAATGGCCTTCGGCAATTCCGAGGCGGCCGAACGTTTCAACAGATAGCCCGAGGCGCCGGCGCGAAACGCTTCAGCCGCCAGGTCCGGATCCTCATTCATTGTCAGGAACACGAGCTTGACGTCCTTCAGCGATTGCTTGATTTTTCGGCCGGCCTCGAGGCCGTTCAACTGCGGCATCGCGATGTCGAGAACGATGACCTCGGGCTTCAGCCTTTCCGCCGCTTCGACCAGGGCCCTGCCATTCGTGACCTGGCCGACGATTTCACACTCCGGCGACAACAGTTTTTCGAAGGCGCCGAGCAACAGCTCATGATCATCCGCCAGAAGAACTCGCGGGCGTCCCATGGGGTCACTGCCTTGCTATCCGCCGAGAGCAGCCTGCCCGGCCTCGGGCATCGCGGCGAATGGACTGTGCGTCGGACGGATCGAGCCGTCCGACGCGCATGTTGAAATTACCGTGTGGCCGGGATGCCGGCTATGCGAAATCGGCACATTTTGCAGCACGTCGGGCGACTTGGCTCGGTAGCCATTTTTGATGCGCCGAATCGGTCGGTCATCCGGCTGCCGCGACGGTCTGCGGAACGGGCGGCAGCGGCACCGAAACCTCCAGACGCGTTCCGGCGCCTGGCCCTGACTGAATCTTCACCGCTCCGTCGATTGATTCCAGCCGTTCGGCGATGCTCACGAGGCCGAGTCCCTTTCCCCACTCGGCCTCGACACTGAACCCGCGACCATCGTCCACGATGGTCAACAGCAATTGTTCCCCGGCGCCGCGCAGGTTCACCGATACGTGGCGCGCGGCACCGTGTTTGATCGCGTTCTGCAGCGCCTCTTGAACGATGCGGTACAGGCACAACGTGATTTCGTCTGGCAGCCCGGGCGGGACGTTCTCGTGCCGGAACGTGACCGTGAGGTCGGATCGTGAGAGTTCGCGCTGAAGGCTCGAGAGGGCGGCGACCAGGCCGATCAGATGGAGCTTCGTCGGATGCAACCGGTGTGAGAGAGCCCGCAAGCTGTCGGCGATGCTGTGGACGCGCTCGAGCGCGGCGCGCGCCAGGCCGTTGGCATCGTCTGACTTCAGCGGGTTCTTGTCGTTCAGCTGTTCGAGATGGATCGACAGGAGCGCCAGCTGCTGTCCGAAGTCGTCGTGGAGCTCGCGCGCGATGCGCGATCGCTCGGCGTCCTGCGCGCTGAGCAGGCGCTGACCGAGATCACGAATGCGTTCGTAACTGCCCCGCAGTTCAAACTCTCTGGTGCGCAGCTGCACTTCAACCGCCCGACGTCGCGATCGATGGACCATCAAGCCGACGATGAGCACTGACTGCGCCAACAGAACTGCCAGCGCGCCAAGAATGTAGATGCGGTAGCGCTCCCACGCCGATGCTTCGCGGAACCTGACGAGCGTGCCAGCGGGCACTCGCGCCTCGCTGATGCCCCAACGGCGGAGTTGCCGCCAGTCGACCTGATTGACATTCAACTTCGGCGACGTGATCGGAATATCGTCGGCCGATTCTCCGTGCAGAACGCGCAGGG
>Ga0310810_10008929_pt1 | contig 11578 bp, 14 predicted proteins | sample NCmetagenome_FD_207641 | JGI IMG/M metagenome (GOLD analysis project Ga0310810, IMG submission 207641) | Soil microbial communities from experimental microcosm in Duke University, North Carolina, United States - NC | ecosystem: Engineered > Artificial ecosystem > Soil microcosm > Unclassified ...
TCCTTCTCCCAGGACACCGTCAGCGACTCTCCTTCCCGGACCACCGTCAACGTCGACTTGCGCAGGGCCTCTTCCGCCTGCTGCAATCCGAAGCCGGGGCGATGGAAGAACACAATCGATCGATCGTCGCTTCGCATGTGAGGATCTCGGATCCCTGCATCAAAAGAATACCTCCCAATTCGGCGACAAGGCTGCGGTTCCGCGTCGCAGGGGGCCTCAGGTCGCTGTCCTGCGAACGAACACCGGGCAGCGCGCCTTCCGCAGGAGTTCCCGGGACACCCCGGCGCTCAGGAAGCGGGTCCAGCGGGAGCGTTCCCGCGCCGTCACGCAAATGAGGTCGGTGCCGGATTCCTCGGCATAGCGGAGGATCTCGCGCGCGGGATCGCCCTCGAAGAAGCGGGCCTGCGCGGGCACGTCCTGGCTTTCGACGGCCATGGCGATCTGCTCGAGGTAGGGCATCCGGTCCTCGATCCGCGGCGTGTACGGAGCGTAGCCGTACCCCAGCGGCCAGGAGCGGGGGCTGACCCCGATCAGGTCGATCCGGGCGCCGGTCTTCCCGGCCAGCCGGACCGCTTCGGGCAGCACCGCCTCCGCCTCGCGCGAGCCGTCGAGCGGCACCAGGATCCGCTTCCACGAACGAACCATCAGATCGGGGCGACCGACGAGGATCGGAACCTCGGTGTCCTCCAGGATCCTCTCGGCCAGGGTCCTGCGCAGGCGCTGGGCCCAGCCGTGCTTCTCGGATTCGGACAGGACGAGCAGGTCCGCGTTCGCATGGCGGAGGTGGAGGAGGATCTGCTCGGCGGGATCCCCCCAGCGCACGTCCGCGATCGCGTCGATGCCCTCCGAGGACAAGCGGTCGCGCGATTTCTCAAGGTACGCATAGACGTCCCGATGGAGTCCCAGCAGCGGAATGACCTCGAGGAGGATGACCCGGATCGGGTCCGTCCGGAGCAGCGGAAGGAGAGAGCGGAGCGTCAGCTCGGGCTCGATCGACCCGTCGACCGGAACAACCACGGTCCGAAGCGCGAGGTCCGGCTCCTCACGGCGGCGCCGTCCGGCCTTGGGCAGCGCCGGCTCCGGCTCGCGGGCCCGGAGCATCTCTCGAATGCCGACCCGGAGGGTCTCGTCGTCCCACGGCTTGGCGAAGAGCGGCGGGGACGGCGCCGCCGGGGGATCGTCGACGAGCACGCTCTCCGGATAGGCCGTCAGGATCAGGCCGCTCGTCAGGGGAGAGACATGCCGGACTTCGGAGAGCAGTTCGACGCCGCTCATGTCCGGCATGCGCTGGTCGGTGATCACGAGGTCGACGTCGTAGTCCCGCACGTAGCGGAGGGCCTGCCGGGCGCTGTCCGCCACGAGCACGTCGTAGGGTTCCCGGGACAAGAGCCGGTAGAGCGCGCGGTTCACGAGCGGTTCGTCGTCCACGCACACGATCGTAGGGTGCCCGCCGGGCTTCGGGGTCCGGGCCGCAGGTTTCCGTTCGGCCGTGATCACGACATCACCTCCCGTCGCCCTGAGGCGACTGTTCCACCAGGTGTCGATCGTCGGCTCCTGATTCCCTTCCGCCATCGCCGAACGCCGCTACTCGCCTTCGCGCAGCATCTGCCGGATCATCGACTTCATCATGGCTCCGTCCCAGGGCTTGGCCATGAGGCCGTAGGTTCCGTTCAGGAAGTCCGGCAGCACCGCGGTGTCGAGCGGATAGGCGGTCAGGATCACGCACGCCGTCTTCGGCGAACGACACAAGACTTCTTCGATCAGCCTCGTCCCGGCCATCCCGGGCATCCGCTGGTCCGTGAAGAGAAGGCGGACGTCGTGCTCCTCTACCCAGCGAAGAGCCAGTTCCGGGTGCAAGGTCGTCAGGACGTCCACCGGCTCTTCCCGGAGCAGACGCTCGAGGGACCGGAGCACGTACGGGTCGTCGTCCACGCAGAGGACCGAGGGTTTCTCGCTCATCCGGGTCATCTCCTTTCGGACCTAGTTCGCGTCGGCCGGCGGAAAGACCCGCTTGAAGACCAGGCGGGGAGCGTGCTCGCGGAGCAGCCGGAGGGCCGACTCCCGGAGCGGCTCGTCTTCCCAGGGCTTGGGCATCATGAGGTCCATCCGCTGCTGAAAGCCGCGATACGCCACCGCCGGCTTCGGGTACCCCGTCAGCAGGATCGTCGACGTCGCCGGCGACAGGAAGCGCACGGCCCCCAGGAGATCCGTTCCCAGGAGGCCCGGCATGAACTCGTCGGTGATGAGAAGGTGGATCTGTTTGGACTTGAGCCACTCCAGGGCCTGCCAGGGGTCGTTCGTCCGGAGGACGTGATACGGCTCGCCTCGGAAGACGCGACCCAGCGCCGCCAGGGTCTGGGGATCGTCATCGACCAGGAGGACGCAGGGCGTCAGAACGCTCGAGGGCTCGCTCGTCGGCGTCATGAACCACCTCCATCTTCACTCAGGCCCGGGGCTTCCCTCCGGCGTCGGCCATCCAGAGGAATCCCACGATCCACTTCGTTCCCTGCACCACGGTCCAGGCCGCCCGGAGGAACGCCCTCCGGAGGCGGTCCAGGGGCGGGTCGACGCGCGGCGCCTCCGGCGTCGGCTCTCCCGTCCCGCTGGGAGGGACGCCCGGCGGCGAAGGCGTCGTTTCGAGATCGCGGAGCAGGCGACGGATCGTCAGCCGCAACGCCTGGTCGTTCCACGGCTTGCCGATCAACCACTGCACCTTCGTGTCGAGGCCGTGCTGGACGAGCGCGTTGCCGGGATAGCCGGTCAACATCACGCGGACGGTGCGCGGCGAAATCCGGGCGACGCATTCGGCCACGTCGGTGCCGCACATCCCGGGCATGCGCTGATCCACCAGCATCAGGCTGATGCCGCCGCGGCGGATCCACTCCAGCGCCTCTACGGGGCTGCAGGTGGCGAGAATCTCGTAGGGCTCGCCGCGCAGCACCCGCCGCAGCGAGGCCAGCACGGCCGGGTCGTCGTCGACCAGGACCACGCGGTGCTTTTCCGTGAGGGCCAACGGTTCCTGGACATCCGGTTCCGTCAGGGTCATCATCCCACACCTCCTTACCTCCGTCCGGCCGCGGGCTGCTTCGTCGACGCGCCGGGTCCCGCCAGGAAGCGCTGCAGCGTGTCGATCAGGAGTTCCGGGGGACACGGCTTGGTCAGATAGCACGCGGCCCCGTGCTTCTGGCCTTCGGCGATCCGGCTTTCCCCGTCGAGCGCGCTCAGAAGCACGACCGGGACCCGCGGGGAATAGAACTGGCGCAGTTCGCCCAGGACCTCGAGCCCGCTCAATCCCGGCATGAGCACGTCGAGGATCACGAGGTCGGGCTTCACGAGCGGTAGCTCCTCGAGCGCGAGCTCCGGCTCCGTATACGTGAGGACCCGGTAGCCCTGTCGCCGGACCACCCGGGCCAGGCTCTCGAGGAATTGCACGTCGTCGTCCACGCAGACCACCAGGGGCGGACGGGTCGCGAGCTTCGCCCGCGGGGCGCAGCCCAGGACCCAGGAGATGACGCGGTCCAGGTCCTCGGTCGGCGTGCGTTTCATCACCGAGCAGAGGACATTGTCCGCGGGCCCCGGCTCGTCGGGCGATCGTGCATAACCGGGCGGCAGGGCCCGGATGATGCGCGTTTCGGGGCTGCGCTCCTGCACGAGGGCGCCCAGGAAGCGGCCGCCCAGCTCGTCGAAGCCGTCGCCCAGGACCACGAGGTCCGGGCGCGAGCGGCTCACGCGGTCGAGCAGCTCCCGCGCGCTCGTGACGGTCTCGACGCAGAAGCCGCGTTCGCCCAGCCGCTTGCGGAGCGAGTAACTCCACAAAAGATCGCGGTCGGCGAAGAGGAGGAACTTTCGGCGCTCGTCCATGGCTGGGGCCCCCCTTAAAACAGCCGGGTGGAAACCCTGCCCTTACCTCCCGGACCTTGAGAGCGCGATGACCTGGGAGAAGCCGCGTTCCGAAGTGAACCATCCCCGGTGCCGAGGCACGACGGCGAACGGCTGGAACGCGATTTACTACTCTTCTCCTAGGACAATCGACGGGTCGAATTAATTCCCACGTCCTGGCGCGGGCCCTGCCGCAGCAGCTCCCGCACGAGGCCCTTGAGCTCCTCGGGATCCCAGGGCTTTCGGACCAGGCGGCCGATCGCCTCGATAGTGCGGACCTTCAGGACCCCGCTGAGATCGGACTGCCCGGTCAGCATGACGCGGGCCGTGTCCGGGGAGCACGCCTGCACGATCTCGAGCAGCTGCAGTCCCGACATCGAGGGCATCCGCTGGTCCGCGATCAGGACGCGGGCCTTCTTCTCCAGGACCCACGTCACCGCCTCGTCGGGCTTCTGGGTGGTCAGGACCTCGTAGGGCTCGTTCCGCAGCAGCCGACGGAGCGACGCCAGGATCGCCGGCTCGTCGTCGACGCACACCACGACCTCCCGGTCCGCGATCTCGTTCATCCGGTCCTCCGATCTAAGCCCCCCGAAGGGGCAGGTGGATGATGAACTCGGCGCCCTCTCCCTCCTTCGAGCGAACCTCGATGCGGCCCCCATGGGCGGCCACGATCTTGTAGGCCACGTGAAGTCCCAGTCCCGTCCCCTTCCCCACGGGCTTCGTGGTGAAGAACGGCAGGAACAGCTTGCTCTGGTTCTCTCCCGAGATGCCCGCTCCGGTGTCCCGGATCGAGACCCGAACCCCTCCGGGCTCCGGACCCACCTCCAGATAAAGGTCCCCCTTCTTCTCCCCCATCGCCTGCGCCGCGTTGACGAGCAGGTTCACGAAGACCTGCTCGATCTGGCCCGGGAGGCATGGGATCCTGGGGGCCGCGTCGTAGCGCCGGTGCAGCGTCAGCTTGTACTTCAGCTCGTTCAGGCAGAGCTCCACGGCGCTTTCGAGCAGCGCGGACAGGTCCGCCTCCATGAGCTGGGCTTCGTCCGGATGCACGAACTCCCGCAGCCCGCGGACGATCCTCCGGATCCGCTCGGCGCCCGACTTGCAGTCCGAGAGCGCGCTCTCAAAGTCGACCAGCAGAGCCGCGACGCGCTGCGCGGACGCGCTCCGGGCCTGCGTCGCCTGGGCCGTCCCGCCCGAGGACGTGCCGGCGGGCTCTTCCAGCTGCCGCAGGTACTCTTTGATTTCTCCGAGGTACTCCCGGACGGTCGTCAGGTTCGAAAGGATGTAGGCCGTCGGGTTGTTGATCTCGTGGGCGATGCCCGCGGCCAGCTGGCCGGTCGCCTGCAGCTTCTGTCCCTGGAGGAGCTCGGCCTGGGCGCGATTCCGTTCCGTCTCCGCGCGCTTGCGCTCCACGATCTCGAGCTCGAGGCTCCTCCGCGCCTCTTCCAGGGCCTCGGTCTTCCGGTAAAGGTCGAGAAAGAAGCGGACCTTGGACCGCAGCACTTCGGGGAGGTAGGGCTTGAAGAGACAGTCCACCGCGCCCACCTGGTACCCGCGCTCGATGTTGAGCGAGCTCTCGTCCATGCCCGTGACGAAGATGATCGGCGTGTGGCGCGTCTTCGGACGCGAGCGGAGGAACTTCGCCGTTTCGAATCCGTCCATGTCCGGCATCCGGACATCCAGGAGGATGACGGCGAACTCCCGCTCGAGGGCGAGAGCCAGCGCGTGCTGCCCGGAGGACGCCCGGACGATGGTCTCGCCGAGATCAGACAGAACGAGCTCGAGGGAATCGAGCCCGCCCGCATGATCGTCGACGATCAGGATGCTCGCCTTCCTGTCCATCATGGACTAGCCTCCTTCTCCGCCGAGATCGAAGTCCTGTTCCGAAGGACCTTCCCCCCCTCCGTGTCCGAAGAGGAGTTGCCGGACGGTTCTCTTCAGGGCCTCGTCGTCCCAGGGCTTGTAAATGAGGGAATCGATCCCCGCCTGGAATCCGCGGATCAGGATCGAGCGGCCGGGATGTCCCGTCAGGATGACCCGACCGACCCAGGGCCAGCGCTGGCGGACCTCGGCGAGGAGCTCGCATCCGCTCGTCCCGGGCATCCGTTCGTCCGAGATCACCACCTCGACCGGACGGGCGCGCAGGGACGCGAGCGCCTGGGCGGCGTTCGGGGCCGTGACGACTTCGTACGGCTCGCTCCGAAGCAGGCGTCGCAGGGCGGCCAGGATGCAGGCGTCGTCGTCGACGCAGAGCACGACGGGCTCGCGGAGGGGCGCCGGGGTCAGGTCCATCACCATGCGACCACCTCCTGGCAATGGGAGAGGGAAACGCTCCAGGATGCGTGGAATCGGCCGAATGCGGGGGTTCCGGCAAGCGCCCCTCGCGCCAGGCGCCGCAGGGCGGGCGGAACACTATCGACTCTATCGGACCGTCTATCGCGAATCAACTCGATTCCTCCGTCTCGTTGCCCAATCCCAGGATCCGGCGGACGGTATCGATCAGGTATCGTTCGTCCCAAGGCTTATAGAGGAAGGCCTCCGCCCCGGCCTCGAGCCCCTGACGCACGACGGCGGGCGTCCGGTAGGCCGTCAGGAGGACCCTGGCGGTCCGTGGGGACCGCTTGCGCACCTGGTCGAGCAGTTCGATGCCCGTCATGCCGGGCATCCGCTGGTCGGTGATCACGAGGTGCACCGTCACTTCCTTGAGCCACCCGAGGGCTTCGTCGGGACTGCCGGCCGTGATGACCTCGCAGCGCTCTTTGGAGAGCGATCGGCGGAGAGCATTGAGGACGCCGGGCTCGTCGTCCACGCAGAGGACGACCGGCCCGTGGTTCAGCGGGTGTCGCGGGACGTTATCGTCGAACGGCTGCATACTGTTCCTGGTCGGGCGCCTCCCCTGGCGCCCCCCGGTCTCGATTGATGGGCCCTTCCCCCTAGTGCCCCTCTACGACGGATGGTCCGGCGGGTTACAAGATTCCGTGCACCCGGACCGGAGGGGTCGCCGGAGTCGGCGATTTTTACCGCGCGGCCCCTAAGGTTTTCTCTTATGGGGTATGATGATTCTTGAAGTACCGGCCGGGCCTGCCCTCAATCAGATCCGGCCTTACCCCGGTGTGAGGGACGGCGCGGCCTCCCGGCCGCGCCGTCCCTTTCTATTTCCGCTGAATTACTTCCCGCCCGCCGCCCCGCAGAGCCAGCCGAACGTCGCCGCCGCGTAGCACGTGTTCTGGTGGATGGTGAACTCGGCGCTGAGCGGGCAGTTGCGGTTGTCGAACCATCGCTCGTTGCCGGGCCACTGGTCGATGACCGGGTACACCGTCTTGTTGGCCCAGTCGCTGTCCCAGGGCCCCATGCCGTAGTCCTTCGCCTTCTTCCACGGGCCGTAGGGGATCACGCCCGGGTGCACGGTCGGCTTGCCGTTGTACCAGCCGTCCATGTGAAAGACGCCCGTCACGTGCCGCACCCCGAGCCCCGTCACCCAGGTCTGGTTGAGCGCGTTCGTGCCGAGAACATAGTCGCTGCTCGTGACCACGGCGGCGCGGAACGCCTTCGCCTTCGCGGGGTCGCTCTGCTTGGTCAGCGCGTGCCCGACGATCCCCTCCAGGATCCACGGCGTCGTCTGCTGCCCGACCAGCATCGGCATCCAGAACTGGCCGCCCCAGCGGAGCGCGCGCTTCTCGCCCGTCGTCAGCGCCAGGTTCTCGCAGCTGCCCAGCACGACCGCGCGGATCCGCTGCTGCAGCTCCGGCTTGCCCTTGCCGCCGAGCACGTAGGCGAAGGGGCCGAAGGCGCGGTCGAACATCAGGTCCTCGCCCGGCTTCATCGCCGCCGTGTCCTTCTCGAACTGGCTCTCGTACTCCGCGGCCCCCGTCACGCGGAAGAGCTGCGCCGCCGCGTGGATGCGCGCGTCCTTCACGGCGGCCTCGTCCTTGGGGAGCGTGTGCGAGAGCGCCCAGGCGTAGGACTCGCGGGCCTCCGCGGCCCAGTCGACCTTCTCGGGGTCCGGACGTCCCGCCAGCTTCAGGCACCAGGCCAGGTGCGCCGCGGTCGCGGCGTAGCGGAAGGTCGAGACGGGATCCTCCCCGGAGACGATCCACTGGCGGTCGGTGTCCTCCCACGAGCCCTTGCTGCGCCCGTCCTTGAAGGTGTCGCCGCCGAAGTGGTCGCCGCAGACCCGGAGCCCGACGCCGCCCGTGCCCCAGCCTTTCTTGACGAGTTCGTGGCGCAGACGGGCGCAGAAGCGCGGCAGCCAGGCCGCCTCGTCCAGGATGTCCGGGACGCCGTTGCCGCTCTCGGGCAGGTTCAGCTCCCCGTCGCGGAAATTGCCGGGCGCGGTCTCGAAGGAGAAGCAGAGCGTCGTCGCGACCGTGGTGTGGGAAGCGTAGCTGTCCCAGTCGCCGGCGTCCTGGTACCAGCCCCAGACGTCGATCGGCCCCTTGATGCCGGCCTCGATGGCGGGCCGATCCGCAAGGTCGGCATCGCCGTTCTTCCAGTCGATGAAGCGCGACGTCGTGTAGACGAGCTTGCCCGCGAAGCCCGGCGTCAGCTTGGGGTTGTGCGGCGCGGGGCGCTCGAACTCCGTGAACGGCTTGACGAGCGCGAGGCCGCTGCGGTTGTGGTAGAGCCCGCGGCAGGTGGTCCGGAATGCCTCGCGATAGACGTCGGCGTCGATGCGGAACGGGAACGAGCATCCGACGCCGTCGACGGCGACGACGTAGGAGCCGGGCGTCGAGAACGCGCTGAAGTCGCACTGCCAGACCTCGGCGCAGAGGTAGCTCCCGTTGGGGGTCTCCTGAACCAGCCCGGTCTCCTGGCGGTTGGCGGGCGCCCGGAAGGTCACGTCCGCGCTGAAGACCGCCTTGCCGCTCTTCTGGTCGATCAGGCGGAACGACTTCCCTTTCAGGGCGGACAGGTCCACCGAGCCCATGTCGCCGGCCCAGTGGTACACGTAGGCGAACTTCGCCGGCGAGTCCGGCGCGTAGCCGATGAGGTTGACGTGCACGGCCTCCGAGCGGGAGCGCTCGACCGTGTAGGTCAGGCTCAGCGGCTCGACGCCGGCGATGCCTTCGGGCTTCACGGCGTACGTCTTGCCGGGGCTCAGGGGCTGCGGCAGCACGAGGTAGAGCCAGTGGTCCTTCGCGTGATCGGGATCCTTGTTGACGGCGCAATTCTTGGCGGGGTCCCAGCCCTGCGTCATCCAGGCGAAGTCCGTGCCCTTGCTCTTGCGGCCGACCTTCTCCGGATGCACGCCCTTGGCGTAGGCCGGGTCGTCGGCGCTGCTCAGCGTCCAGGCCTCCGCCCGGCTCGCCGCGGCCGCATCGAGGAGCGTCACGATGACCTTCTCGCCCTCATCCCTCCGCTGGCCCTTATGGTGGTGGACGGCGTGGCCTTCCTTGAGGTGGATCATGAGGATGCGGTCGGTGAGGGGCAGCGCCTCCGCGACCTCCATGCCCGACGGGGACGTGTCCGCCAGGGTGAAGGCCGCGAAAAGGGTCGCGAGGAAGGTCATGGTCCAGGTCTCCTATGGGGTCCCGCCCGCTCCGTAAGATAGCACCCCCGGGAGGGGTCGTCATTAGTACGCGCCGGGGGGCCCCCGTTACGACCTGGTGCAATATTTCCTTGCTCACGCCGGAACGCCCCGAGGCGGGGTAGAATCGAGGCGTAGTCGCATGATCGTCACCTGCCCCGAATGCATGGGCCGGCTCTCGACGTCGGCTCCGCAGTGCCCGCACTGCGGATTCGTGCCGCAGTTCTCGGCCTCCGCCCGGGGCGGCGGCGTCGCCCTCGGCGGCGCGGGCATCCACCCCGTGCTCCCCTCGGAGGAGGCCGTCCAGAAACACACCCGCCGCATCTTCGCGGAGTGGAGGCGAACGAACCGCCTGCGCTTCGTCGTCGGCGCGATCCTCGTGGTCGGGGCGCTGGCCCTCCTGGTCGGCGTCTTCCTCCTCGCCAACCACCTCAACGCCCCGCACTGACGACCGGAAGGACTACTCTTTCGGCGTGCCCTGCCCCCCGTCGCCCGCCGGGTGCTGCTCCACGAGCTCCTTGCCCTTTTCCAGGACCTTCTCGGCGATCCGCTCGCCGATCGTCCCGTCGATCCGTTCCTCGACCTTCGTCGGGGGCAGGCTGACGCCGAGCGCGAGGCCGACCGCCAGTGCGCCGACCGCCAGGAGCAGTGGATTCTCGTCGAGGGTCGTCGTGAACCAGTCCGAGACCCCGCGACCGGCCTCCTGCGCCGACTCGGAGAGACCCTCCTTCTTTCGACCGATCTTCTCCTTCATCCCGCGGACCTTGTCCTTGACCCGGTCGACCGTCCCCTTCGCGCGCTCGGCGATGCCCGGCCCTTCGCCGGCATCGACTCCCGCCGCCGGCCGTGAGCCGCCGACGTCGCGGAGGATCAGCCAGCCCAGGCCGATGCCCACCAGACCCAGCGGAATGGGGTTCTCGCGGAACGCGTCGTACAACTTCTCGCCCCCGCCGCTCAGGCGCTCCTTCAGCGGGTCCGTCCAGGGCCGCGCCAGCTCGCCGGGGGTCAACTGCTGTCGCACGGCGGCGACCTTCCGGGCGATCCGCTCCCGGGAGGCCACGACCTCGCGCAGCGACTCGTCGCAGCGGCGCTTCAGTTCTTCTCTTGAGCCCATCGGAAGTTCTCCTTCATGGTTTCAATGGCGCGGCGGGGCACGAACTTTGCCGGCTTGATCGACTCGCCGCCCCGGCGGATCAGCAGGTATCCCGTGATGCCCAGCACGGCCGCGATGGTCAGGGAGGACACGGTGGCCGCCTGAAGGGGCGTGAGCCACTGTTCGAGGAGCAGCGTCAGACCGCAGATCGCGGCCGCCCCGAGGGCCAGCGCGCCGATCAGGACGCAGCAGATCCCCACGCCGAACTTGGTCGCGCCGGACCTGGCCTCCTCGGCCGCCACCGCAAGCTCGCAGCGGGCCACGTCGGCCTCCTGCCGGAGCAGGGTCGCGACCTCGCCGGCGAGCTCCGTGAGCGACTCCTTGAGGACCGAGCCGTCTTCCGTCGTTCTTTCGTCCATGGATCGCCTCCTAGCCTTCCTGGGGTTCGCCGATGCCGCCGGCCGCCTCCGCGCGCTCGGCGATCCGCCGCGAGCTCGCCCGCAGGATCCTGCCGATCATGAAGCCGACGACCGCCGTCACGCCCAGCGCAACCACCGGGCGCTCGCGCAGGGTCTGCTGGCCGCGGCGAACGAGCTCGCCGAGGTCCTGGCTGCGCAGGGTGTCGGAGACACGGTCGAGGTACTGCGCGGCCCGCTCCACGGTGCGGCCGACCTCCCCTTCCTGCCGCTCCTCGAAGCGGTGCGCGGCGTCCCTCATCACGTCCGCCACCGAATGAAGCTCGCTCACCGCCGCGTCCTTCTGCCGGTCCAGGAGCCCGCGGCCCCGCCGGCGCGCGGCCTCGAGGAGCTCCTGCGCCTTCTCCGGAACCTGCGGTTCATCGTCGCCGCCGCCGGGACTGCCCAGCGACGAAGGTTCGTTCTCGTCCTTCATGGAATGACTCCTTGAATGGCGGGTGCCGGGACCATGTGCGGTCCTCTACGCGGCTGAGTCTGATTCCGGCGTCAGCGTTATGACGCTTCCGCGCCGCTTCCTCAGGCCGGGCCCAGCAGCGCCCGGGTGTGCCGCGCGATCATCAGTTCCTCGTTGGTGGGGATCACCCAGGCGGAGACCCGGCTTCG
>Ga0310810_10008930_pt1 | contig 11578 bp, 10 predicted proteins | sample NCmetagenome_FD_207641 | JGI IMG/M metagenome (GOLD analysis project Ga0310810, IMG submission 207641) | Soil microbial communities from experimental microcosm in Duke University, North Carolina, United States - NC | ecosystem: Engineered > Artificial ecosystem > Soil microcosm > Unclassified ...
CGCGATCGCCAGGGCCTCGCCGAGCGCCGCGGCAAGGCCGACCCGCGCGACCTCCGCCATGTAGAAAACGCGCACGCCGAGGCGCTCGAGGCGCTCGCGCTCCTCGGGCTCGAAGCTGCGCACGCCGATCAGGCTGACATGCTCGGGCGCCACCACGCCCGTGGCGAGGCCGTAGAGCGGATCGTCGTCCTGGCCGAGCAGCCAGGCGAGCGGCATGCCGTGCAGGCGGCCGCTGTGGCTGGTGCGGGGGGTATGCGCGTCCATGTGCGCGTCGATCCAGACCAGGCCGAGCGCGTGGCCGCCCTTCGCGTGGAGGCCGCGCGCCACGCCGGTCCAGGTGCCGCCGGCGCAGCTGTGGTCGCCGCCGAGCACGCAAGGCAGCGCGTCGCGCGAGAGCGCCGCCCCGACCGCGGCCGCCAGCTCGCCGCACAGCCGGCTCACGGCGAGCTGCTTGCGCCGCTCGCCGCCCGCGGGCGCGAGGACCGGTCCGGCGCGCGAAGGCATGCCGCACGCAGCGAGGCGCGCCTCGAGGAGCGGCAGCAGCACGCCCGGCGCCTGCGCGCATCCCGGGTCGGCCCCGCCGAGGCCCCAGGCTGCGCCGATGAGCTCGATGTGTCGCGCCATGTCTACAGCCGGATCGTGCGGACCGCTACGCCGGGTGGCCGAACGCACGAACATTGCTGGCGGTCGAAGCATATATGAGGCCTGAAGCGAGCCGCCCATCGGCGATCCGTTCGCTGGCGCGCTGGCAGCACTGGGCGATCTTCGCCCTGGCGCTCTGGCTCGCCGTGTCGCCGTGGCTCGTCGGCTATGCCGCGCACCCGGCGCCGACCGCGAACGCCGCCGTGGCGGGCCTCGCGATCGCGCTCGCGGCGCATTTCGAAGCGAGCTGCGAGCTGTCCATCGAGTGGCTGAATCTGGCCGCCGGCGTCTGGCTCATCGCCGCGCCCTTCCTGCTCGGCTTCGACGCCGACCGGGTGGCGGCGGCGAATTCCGTGGCCGTCGGCGCCGCGATGGCGGCGCTCGCCGCGTCGGCCCTCGAGCTCGACGCTCTCTTCCGCGCTATCGCTTCCCGGCACCTCCTGCGGCGTTAGACGGCGCTTTTGCGCTAACCTTCGCCGCCATGTTCACCGGCATCGTGCAGGCGGTGGGGCGCATCGTGCGCGAAGACCCGCTCGAGATCGACGGCCGCGGGCTCGATCTCGCCGACGTCGCGGTCGGCGATTCGATCTGCGTGCAGGGCGTCTGCCTGACCGTCACCGGCCTGACCCGGCGCGGCTTCACCGCCGACGTGTCCGCCGAGACGCGGCGCGTCACCGCGGGCCTGCACGCCCGGCACGACGTGAACCTGGAGAAATCGCTCACCCTGTCGGGCAAGCTTGGCGGCCACCTCGTCACCGGCCATGTCGACGGCGTCGGCGAAGTGCTGTCGTTCAGGGACGGCGCGCTGAAGGTGGGCCTGCCGCACGAGCTCATGCGCTACGTGGCGCGCAAGGGCTCGATCGGCATCGACGGCGTGAGCCTCACCGTGAACAGCGTCGACGGAGACTCGTTCGAGGTCTTTCTCATCCCGCATACGCTGAAGGCGACCACGCTCGGGCGGCTCGCCGCCGGCGCGCCGGTGAACATCGAGGTCGACCTGGTGGCCCGCTATGTCGAGCGAATGATGGGCGCGCGATAGTGCCGCCGCCTCGCTACCAGGTGACCGAGGCCGGCCGCAGGGCCTGGGAGTCCCAGGACACGGCGGTGCCGGCCGACTACCGGCTGATCCTCTGGCTGCTCGAGTTCCACGGCAACGACACCACCACGGAAGCCTTCCGCCGCTTCCCGGAAAACCTGCTCGTCGAGTGGCTCGGCGAGATGGCCGAGCTCGGCCTGGTCGAGCCGGCGACGAGCGGCCCGAAGTACATGCCGGAGCGCGCCCTCGACCCGGCGGCGACGGTGTCGGCAACGGAGATGATGTCGAGCGGCGGCGCCTACATCGCCGAGCACCGGCTGAAGGGCCGCCGTCCCGCGGACAAGTCGCGCTCGGGCATCGTCGTGCTGATCGTCGAGGACGACCCCGACCAACTCGCGCTCGCCGACCTGCGCGTCTCGATGGCGGGCTATTCGGTGCGCGTCGCGACGTCGGCGGAGGCGCTGACGCGCTCCTTTGCCGCGGAGGGGCCGCCCGACCTGCTGCTGCTCGACGTGCACCTGCCCGACGGGGACGGCTTCGACATCCTGTGGAAGCTGCGCCGGCACCGCAAGTACGCCACCCTGCCGGTGATCCTGCTCACCGCGCGCTCGGATGCCGAGGACGTGGGCAAGGGATTGCGCCTCGGCGCCGACGGCTACGTGACCAAGCCCTACTCGAGGAACCTGCTCGCCGGCGTCATCGAGAAGGTGCTCCAGCACGTCCAGTCCTGACGGCATCTCCTTCGATCCGTCGCTGCCGATCAACGCGCGGCGCGACGAGATCCGCGCGGCGATCGAGCGCCATCCGGTGGTGATCGTCTGCGGCGAGACCGGCTCGGGCAAGACCACGCAGCTGCCGAAGCTGCTGCTCGCCATGGGCCGCGAGCGGATCGGCCGCATCGGCCACACGCAGCCGCGGCGCATCGCCGCGCGCTCGGTGGCGGCGCGCCTCGCCCAGGAGCTCGGCTCCCGGCTGGGCGAGCAGGTCGGCTACAAGGTGCGCTTCCACGAGACGCTCGGCGCGCGCAGCGCGATCAAGGTGATGACCGACGGCATCCTGCTCGCCGAGACGCAGGGCGACCGCGGGCTCGCCGAGTACGGCACCCTCATCCTCGACGAGGCGCACGAGCGCAGCCTCAACATCGACTTCCTGCTCGGCTACCTGAAGCGGCTGGTGGCGCGGCGGCCCGAGCTCAGGGTGCTCGTCACCTCGGCGACCATCGACGCCGGGCGCTTCTCGCGCCATTTCGACGGCGCCCCGGTGATCGAGGTCTCGGGCCGGCTCTACCCGGTCGAGGTGCGCTACCGCCCGGTCGCCGGCGATGCGGAGGACACGACGCGCGAGGAGGAGGAGCAGGCGCTCGCCGACGCGGTCGAGGAGCTGTGCGCGGAAGGCGAGGGGGACGTGCTGGTCTTCCTGCCCGGCGAGCGGGAGATCCGCGACGCCGGCGCGGTGCTGCAGAAGAGAAACCTCCGGGGAACGGAAATCCTGCCGCTCTACTCCCGGCTTTCCGCGGCGGAGCAGGACCGCGTGTTCAAGCCGGGCGGCAAGCGGCGCATCGTGCTGGCGACCAACGTCGCCGAGACCTCGCTCACCGTGCCGCGCATCCGCTACGTGGTGGACACCGGCACCGCGCGCGTGAAGCGCTACAGCTACCGCAACAAGGTCGAGATGCTGCGCGTCGAGCCGATCTCGCGCGCCGCCGCGCAGCAGCGCGCCGGGCGCTGCGGCCGTGTCGCGCACGGCATCTGCGTGCGCCTGTACTCCGAGGACGACTTCGAGAAGCGGCCGGCCTTCACCGACCCGGAGCTGCTGCGCTCCTCGCTCGCCTCGGTGATCCTGCGCGCGAAGAGCCTCGACCTCGGCGAGGTGGACTCGTTTCCGTTCCTCGATCCGCCGAGCCCGCGCGCGATCGCCGACGGCTACGCGCTGCTCGCCGAGCTGGGCGCCGTCGACGACGACAGGAAGCTGACGCCCATCGGCGCGGAATTGGCCCGGCTGCCGCTCGATCCTCGCATTGCCCGCATGCTGGTCGCCGCGCGCGCAGAGCGATGTCTGGAGCAGGTGCGCACGCTCGCCGCGGCGCTGTCGGTGCAGGACCCGCGCGAGCGGCCGCTCGTCCGTCAGGCCGCGGCCGACGAGCGCCACGCGCGCTTCGCCGACGAGCGCTCCGATTTCCTCGCGTTCCTCGGGATGGCGAAGCTCTTCGAGGAAAAGATGGAGAAGCAGGCGCGCGAGAACTTCCTCTCCATCCCGCGCATGCGCGAGTGGCGCGACGTGGATACGCAGCTCGCGCGCATGCTCGCGGAATTCGAGTGGCAGGATTCGTCCGCCAACCCGGCCACCGCGGAGGGTTACCGGGCGATTCACCGCGCGCTGCTGACCGGCCTGCTCGGCAACGTCGGCATGAGGGAAGAAGCCGAGGGCGGCTACACCGGCGCGCGCGGCATCAAGTTCTGGATCCATCCGGGCTCGTGGGTGAAAAAGCCCGGGCGCTGGCTGATGGCGGCCGAGCTGGTCGAGACGACCCGCCTCTACGCGCGCAGCGTCGCGGCCATCGACCCGAAGTGGCTGGAAGAGCTCGGCGGGCATCTGCTGAAGCGCGAGCGCCACGACCCGCGCTGGGAGCGCGGCCGCGGCGAAGTCGTCGCGCTCGAGCGCGGCACGCTGTACGGGCTGCCGGTCTACGCCAACCGCCGCGTCGCCTACGCGCCTTTCGACGCCGCCGGCGCGCGCGAGATCTTCATCCGCTCGGCGCTCGTCGAGGGCGAGCTCGACACGCGCGCGCCGTTCCTCGCGCACAACCGGCGCCTCGTCGCGGAGATCGAGCGGCTCGAGCACAAGTCGCGCCGGCCGGACATCCTGGTCGACGAGGAGCTGATCCACGCTTTCTACGACGAGCGCCTGCCGCCCGAGGTCCACGGCGCGGCGTCCTTCGAGCGCTGGCGCGCCCAGGCGGAGCGCGGCAACCCGCGCCGGCTCTTCCTGTCGCGCGAGGACCTGATGCGCCACGAGGCGGCCGGGATCACCACCGAGAACTTCCCACCGCAGCTCGAGCTCGGGGCGAACCGCTATGCGCTGGAATACCACTTCGAGCCCGGTTCGGCGAAGGACGGCGTGACCCTGGTGGTGCCGCTCGCGCTGCTCAACCAGGTCCCGGTCGAGCGAACGCAGTGGCTGGTGCCCGGGATGCTGCGCGAGAAGGTGCGCGCGCTCGCCAAGGCGCTGCCGCAGCGGCTGCGCCACAAGCTGGGCAACCTGGAGGAATTCTCCGCCGCCTTCACCCGCAAGGTTTCCCATTCGAACACCCCGCTGGCGGAGGCGCTCGCGCGCTACATCCGCACCGAGCACGGCGTCGAGGTGCCGACCGACGCGCTGCGTCCGGACGCGGCGCCGCCGCACCTGCACATGAACTTCCGCGTGCTGGACGACCACGGGCGGCAGCTCGCGACCGGCCGCGACCTCGCCGAGCTCAAGCGCGAGCTCGGCGAGCAGGCGCGCGGCGTGCTGGCCGCCGAGGCGCCCCTCGAGCCGGCCGAGCGCCATACCGGCTGGACGATGGGCGCGCTGCCCGAGATCCTCGAGATCGAGCGCGGCGGGCAGACGCTGGTCGGCTACCCGGCGCTCGCCGACGCGGGCGACGCGGTCACGCTCGAGGTGTTCGATTCGCCGGAGGCGGCGCGCGCGGCGCACCGCGCGGGCGTGCGACGGCTGCTGGCCATCGCCTTCCGCGACCGGATCCGCGACCTCGAGCGCTCGCTCGAGCGCGACGTGCTGCTCGGACCGCTCAAGTCCGACATCGTGGCGGCGGCGCTCGAGCGCACGTTCCTCGCCGACTCGGTGCCTACCACGCCCGAGGATTTCGCGGCCCGGGTGGCGCAGGGAAAGAGCCGTTTCAACCTCATCGCCCAGGAGATCGCGCGCACCGTCGGCGCGGTGCTGGCGGAGCGCGCGGCGCTGGAGAAGAAGCTGGCTGCGCTCGCAAAGGCCTTTGCGCAGCCCGCGGCCGAGATCCGCGACCAGGCGGCGCGCCTGCTCGCGCCCGGCTGGGTGGCGCGCACCCCCTGGGACCGGCTGCAGCACCTCGCGCGCTATCTCAAGGGCGCCGGCCTGCGTGCCGACAAGCTGCGCGCCGATCCGCAGCGCGAGCGCCGGCTGGCGGCGGAGGTGGCGGCGCTCGAGTCGCCGTACCGGCGCGAGCTGGCGGCGCGCGCCGGCGCCGTCGGGCCGGAGCTCGAGCAGTTCGGCTGGCTCCTCGAGGAGCTGCGCGTCGCCCTCTTCGCCCAGGAGCTGCGCACGCCGGTGCCGGTCTCGGCCAAGCGCCTCGCCCGGCTCTGGCAGACTGTACGCCGATGAGCATCGCCCGCTCGCTCCTGTACGCCCTCGCCAGCGTGCTGCATCCGCGCATGCTGTGGCTGATGCTCTGGCCGATGCTCGTCGCGCTCGCGTTGTGGGGCAGCGTGGCGCTGGCGCTCTGGGCGCGCCTCGCGCTGCGGCTCGCCGCATGGCTCGAGCGCGGGCTGGACTGGGCGCTCTCGTGGGCTCACCTCGACCTGCAGGCGGCGGCGCTGGTGGCGGCCAACGTGCTGCTCTTCCTCGGCTTCGTGCCGCTCGTCTACCTGACTGCGCTTTTCATCCTCAGCCTGTTCGGCATGCAGAAAATGGTCGACCACGTGGCGAGCCGCGCCTTCCCCGGCCTCGAGCGGCGCCACGGCGGCGGCGTCGCCGGATCGGGCTGGAACGGCCTGGCGGCGTTTCTCGGCATGCTCGCCCTCGGCGTGCTGAGCGTGCCGTTCTGGTTCTTTCCCCCGCTCTGGCCGCTCATCCCGATCGCCATCTTCGGCTGGGTGAACCAGCGACTGCTGCGCTACGACGCGCTCGCCGAGCACGCCGATGCGGCGGAGATGCGGCAGCTCTTCCGCAGCCGCCGCGGCGGCCTGTACGCGCTCGGCGCGCTGCTCGCGCTCGCCGCGTACGTGCCGCTCGTCGGCTTCTTCGCCCCGGTGCTGTTCGGCCTGGCGTTCATCCATTACCTGCTTTCCGCGCTCGCGGCGGAGCGTACCGGCACATAAAGGCCGGCTATGGGCTGCATCGCGACAAACGATTGGATCGCGGGAACGCGGCTTGCGACACTGGCGCATCGACAAAGGAGATGCCCTTGTTTGCCAACCGTGAAGGACAACGCGTACCGCAAGTGACTTTCCGCGCCCGCTCGGAAGCGGACTGGAAACCCATCACCAGCGACGAGATCTTCAACGGCAAGACGGTCGTCGTGTTCTCCCTGCCCGGCGCGTTCACGCCGACCTGCTCGTCGACCCACGTGCCGCGCTACAACGAGCTCGCGCCGGCGTTCTTCGCCAACGGCGTCGACCGCATCGTCTGCATCGCGGTGAACGACGCCTTCGTCATGAACGAATGGGCGCGCACGCAGGAGTGCGGCGACCTCGTCCTGCTGCCCGACGGCAATGGCGAGTTCACCGAGAAGATGGGCATGCTGGTCGACAAGACCGAGCTCGGGTTCGGCCGCCGCTCGTGGCGCTACTCGATGCTGGTGAAGGACGGCGTGATCGAGAAGATGTTCGTCGAGCCGGACAAGCCGGGCGACCCGTTCGAGGTGTCCGACGCCGACACGATGCTGGGTTACATCAACCCGAACGCGAAGAAGCCCGACCAGGTGGCGATCCTCACGCGCGAGGGCTGCGGCTATTGCGCGCGGGCGAAAAAGCTGCTCGCGCAGCTCGGCTACCGCTACAGCGAGGTGCGTCTCGACCACAGCGACCGCTCGCGCGTCGTGGGCGCGATCACCGGGCGCGGCACCGTGCCGCAGGTGTTCGTCAATGGAAGGCACATCGGCGGCCTGGAGGAGCTGGAGCGCTTCGCCAAGAAAGCTGCTTAGAATTCGCCCCGTGTTCGGGGCGTTCATCATCGGCGACGAGTTGCTGGTCGGCAAGCGCGAGGACAAGCACCTCGGCTTCCTGATCGGCGCGCTCGCGAAGCGCGGCCTGCGGCTCGCCTGGGCGCACTACCTTGGCGACGACCCGGCACGCCTCACCGAGGCGTTGCGGCGCAGCTTCGCCGCCGCCGACGTGGTGTTCAGCTTCGGCGGCATCGGCGCGACCCCGGACGACCACACGCGGCAGTGCGCCGCGGCGGCGCTCGGCGTGCCGCTGCGCCTGCATCCGGAGGCGGAGCGTGAGATCCGCGCCCGCTTCCCGGGCGTAGAGGCGACGCCGCAGCGGCTGCAGATGGGCGAGTTCCCCGAGGGCGCGCAGATCATCCCGAACCCGGTGAACCGCATCCCCGGCTTTTCGCTCGCCGAGCACCATTTCGTGCCGGGCTTTCCGCAGATGGCGTGGCCGATGGTCGAATGGGTGCTCGACCGGCGCTATGAGAAGCTGTTCGGCGCCGGTCGCTGGGAGGAGTCGTCCATCCTCGTCTACCAGGCCGGCGAGAGCCAGCTCGTGCCCGCCATGCAGGCGGTCGAGGCGGCGTTCAAGGGCGTCAAGGTGTTCAGCCTGCCCTCGATGGGCGCCGACGGTTCGCGCATCCACTGCGAGCTCGGCGTGCGCGGCGATCCCGCGCAGGTGGCGCCGGCGATGGAGCGCCTGCGCGCCGAAGTGCGCTCGCTGGGCTTTCCCTACAAATGAAAAGCCCCGGGAACCCGGGGCCTTCCATTACTTCTTCTTGCGACGTCGCTTGGCGCTAGATGGGCGCTTGGCCCGTTTGGCGCTCAGGCGACCTTTTTTGGCTTCGCGAGGCCTTTCACCGTCTCGGTGGCCGCGGCGACGTTCGCCTCGGCGATCTCGGTCGCCTGCCTTGCGACCTTGTTCATGTTGTCGTACGCGGAGTTGGCCGCGGCGAGCATCGACTTGACCGCCGCGACGGCGACGTCCGAGCCGGCGGGGGCATTCTTCGACACCTTGTCGAGCAGGGTGACGAAGTTCTCGTTCCACTCGGCGACGCGCCGCTCGGCGACTTTGGACAGCTCGCCGTTCGCTTCGGTCGCGACTTCGTAGATGCCCTTGGAGTAGGCGATCGCCTTCTCGATCGCCGGCTGCGCGAACGAGTTCTGCAGCGCGACGAACTCCTGGACGTCCTTGGCGCCCATCAGGGCGCGGGTGTTGTTCATAGACTCCTCGAAGGCGCTCTTGAACGCGCCGGCGCTGAGGTTCGCCAGCTTCTCGAACGCGGCGAACTGGGCATTCGCTACAGCGAGGAGCGCTTCCACGTTCGCCTTCTGGGCGGCTTGGATCTGTTCCGGGGTGACGTACATTGGTAGCTCCTGGTTATCCATAAATGTTGCAACGCAGCAAATTGGATTCTAGTCGTATGCAGCAGAAAGTCAAGGAGTTTCCTAGTAGCGAGATCAACTACATGGTGTGTCGCACAATCCTGTATTGGGAAAATGTTAGCGCTCGCTTACGTGGTCTTAGCTATGCTGCCGGCATGGTGGACTTCGACCCGGGCGGCGCGGCGTTCGTAGCCGACCCGTTTCCCGTGTACCGCCGGCTGCGCGACGAGGACCCCGCGCACTGGAGCCCGCACCTGAAGGCCTGGGTGCTGACCCGCTACGAAGACGTGAAGCGCGTATGCCTGGATGAGCGGATGTCCTCGGACCGGCTGCGGCCGTTCTTCGCCTCGCTGGCCGCGGAGGAAGCGGCGCGCATGGCGGAGCTGATCCGCATCCTCACCCTGTGGATGGTCTTTCGCGACCCGCCCGAGCACACCCGGCTGCGGCGCCTCGCGAGCCGCGTGTTCCATGCGCGCTCGATCCAGGCGCTGCGGCCGAACGTCGAGGCGCTCACCGCATGGCTGCTCGGGCGCATCGGCGAGCGCGAGTCGTTCGACTTCATCGCCGAGTTCGCCGGCCCGCTGCCGGCGCTGGTGATCATCGACATGCTGGGCGCGCCGCGCGGCGAGCTCGAGCGGCTGAAGTGGCTGTCGGACGAGATGGCGCTCTTCATCGGCAGCGCGCGGGCGAGCGAGGCGAAGTACGAGCGCGCCGAGGCGGCGACGCGCGAGATGGCGCAGCTCTTCCGCGAATGGATTGCCGAGCGCCGCGCTGCGCCGCGCGAGGACTTGCTGTCGCAGCTCGTCCATCTGGACGACGGCGGCGACCGGCTCACCGACGACGAGCTGGTCGCCACGTGCGTGCTGCTGCTTTTCGCCGGCCACGAGACCACGACGCATCATCTCGCGAACGGCCTGCTCGCGCTGGCGCGCTTTCCGGCGGAGATGGAGAAGCTGCGCCGCACGCCTTCGCTCGCCGCCGCGGCGGTCGAGGAGCTGCTGCGCTACGACGGGCCGATCGGCGCCCAGGTGCGCATCGTGCAGGAGCCGCAGGTTTTCCACGGCCGCACGCTGCGGCCCGGCGAGCGGCTGTTCCTGATGATGAACTCGGCGAACCGCGACCCGCGCGCCTACGCCGAGCCCGACCGGGTCGACCTGCAGCGCAACGGCGTGGCCCACCTCACTTTCGGCTTCGGCCCGCACATCTGCCTCGGCTTCCCGCTCGCGCGGCTGGAAGGCCAGGTGGCGCTGCCCGCCGTGCTGGCGCGCTGGCGCACGATCGAGGTGGGCGGCGCGCCCCTCGAGTGGATCGATTCGCTGGTCCTGCGCGGGATGAAGAGCCTGCCGCTGCGCGTGCGGCAGTGAGCGAGCCGGACCACCTGCCGGCGCGCCTCTGGGGCCTGCTCGCGGCGCTCACGCTCGCCTGGGGCTTCAACTGGACCGCTCTCAAGCTCGCGCTGAGCGAGGTGCCGCCCTGGACGTTCCGCTCGATCTGCCTGGGGCTCGGCTCGCTGGTCCTCTTCGCGGTGCTGCGCGCGAGCGGCCAGCCGTTCGTCTGGCCGCGCGGCCAGTGGCGCCGGCTCTGGCTGCTCGCGGTCCTCAACATCAGCGCGTGGAACATCCTCATCGCCTTCGGCGTGAAGATGATCCCGTCCGGGCGCGCTGCGATCCTCGCCTACACCATGCCGGCGATCGCCATTCCGCTCTCGGTGTGGCTGCTCGGCGAGCGGCTCGCGCCGGCCAAGCTCGCCGGGCTCGCGCTCGGCATGGCGGGCATCGCGCTGCTGCTCGGCGAAGGCTTCGCCGGCATCGGCGCGGCCCCGCTCGGCTCCGCGCTCGTGCTCGGCGCGGCGACGAGCTGGGCGTTCGGCGCGGTGCTGCAGAAGAAGTACCCGGTCTCGTTGCCGACAGGCCTGTACACGGCGTGGATCATGCTGCTCGGCGGGCTGCCGATTGTGCTCGGAGCCGTGCTTTTCGAGGACGCGCGCTGGCTGCGCAACGTCGGCCCGGCCGCCGTCGCGGGCACCGCCTACAACGTCTTCATTGCCTTCGCCTTCGCGCACTGGGCCTGGATCAAGCTCGCCACGTCGGTATCGGTGAGCGTGTTCTCGCTCAGCATGCTCGTCATCCCGGTGGTCGGCGTGTTCAGCGGCGTGCTCTTCCTGGACGAGCACCCGACCTGGACCGAATACCTCGCCTTGCTGCTGGTGCTGGGATCGCTCGCTAGCGTGGTGTCGCCCCGGCGCGCCGCGCGGGGATGAGCGCCGGATTCCAGTTGCGCACGGCTTCGCCCAGATCGTCGGTCTCGGGCTGGCCGAGGAAAGCCAGCGCGGCGGCGATCTCGTCCGCGCGCCGGCCGGCGTCGATCGCTCGCGCCCCGGTCTGCTTGGCAAGCTTTTCGCCTGCGGCGTTCACCGCCACCGGGACATGCAGGTAGCGCGGCGTCGGCAGGCCGAGCAGATGCTGGAGGTGGATCTGGCGCGCGGTGGAGTCGAGCAGGTCGGCGCCGCGCACGACGTCCGTGACGCCCTGCGCCGCGTCATCGACCACCACCGCCAGCTGGTAGGCGAACTGGCCGTCGGCACGGTGGAGGACGAAATCGCCGACGTC
>Ga0310810_10008933_pt1 | contig 11577 bp, 16 predicted proteins | sample NCmetagenome_FD_207641 | JGI IMG/M metagenome (GOLD analysis project Ga0310810, IMG submission 207641) | Soil microbial communities from experimental microcosm in Duke University, North Carolina, United States - NC | ecosystem: Engineered > Artificial ecosystem > Soil microcosm > Unclassified ...
TCGGCCCGACCGCCCCGCTCGGCGCCAGGGACGAAGCTCGCGCGGCCGGCGCCACTGGCTCCTCCGTCGCGACCGCGCGTCGTCCTGCGCGCGCCCAAGCCGATGGAAGCCGAGACGCGCCTGCTCGACCTGGCGGCCGAGATCTCGGCGCTGCCCCCGATCGGCGCGGTCGACGCCGCGCTCCGGAGGCTGGTTGCCGCCTACGCGCCGGACGCTCCCCTGCCCCGTGCGCTCGCGCGTGGATGGCTCGCCAGCCAGGGCAACAAGACCGCGCTGCTCGCGCTCAGCTGGGCGCGCGAGCGGCTGCGACTGGCCCTCGAGGAGGTGCTCGTGCACCGCGCCACCACGCCGGGCGCGCTGCCCGGCAACCCGGAGACACGCTCACGACTGATCCTGGCCGCCTGCGAGGCCGTCGCGCTGGAGCCGCCCTCGGCCGTGGCCGATCGGCTCCGCACCCTGCTCGAGCTCAACGGCTGTCCGGTCGACCCCGTCTGACGATTCCCAGGACGACGATCATCGCGCCGGCCAGCAAGGTGAGGCCGTTCAGCTCGACCGCGCGGCGATGGGCGTGTACGAAGGCGGTGTCGCTGCGAGTGCGCCGGGCGGCCTCGGCCTGCGGCAGCACGAGGAGCCAGGCCCACAGCACGCCCGCGAGCATCAGCGCGGCGAGCCCCACCACGACGCCGTCGGCGAGGCGATCGTTGCCGCGCGAGAGCGCCAGGAGGTAGCTCACCAGCGCCAGCGCCGTGAGCATCGCTCCGCACAGGTAGTAGCGCGGCAGGACCGCCGAGACTGCGTCACCCGCCGCCGCCCGATCGATGACGCGGAACACCACCGGGGCGACGCCGAAGGAGACGAACGCCTGGATGCCGAGCCATCCCGCGACGCAGGCCAGCCCCAGCGCCCGCGCTCTCACGGCCTGCTCGGCGCGCACGCGCGCGCCGCCACGCGCGGCATCACCTCCCGGGCGAAGCGCTCCAGCATGCCGGTCGCCGGAAAGTCATCGAAGCCGAGCATCAGGTCGGTGGCCCCGGCCGCGGCATACTCGATGATGCGCGCGACGATCTCGTCGGCGTCCCCGACCAGCGCGGTCGCGAGAAGATCCCGCCCGCCCGGCCGCCGTTGCTGGAACCGCGCGGTCAACGTCTCACGCTCGGCGCGCGACGGCGCCAGGACGACGTCGATCTCAAGCGAGCGCCGCACGGCCCCGGCCGGCCGACCGGCCTCGGCCAGACAGCGATCGAGCCGCGCCGAGAGCGCGGCGAACGCCGCGGGGGTCGCATACGAGGCCTCCCAGCCGTGGGCGCGGCGCGCCGTCAGCGCCAGCGCCCGCGGGCCCATCGCCGCGATCCACACCGGCGGCCCCGGCCGCTGAACCGGCGGTGGCTCCAGGCGTGCACCACGCAGGCTGAAGACCTTCCCCTCGACGTCGACCGTCTCTCCGCACCACAGCGCGCCGATGATCGCCAGGGCCTCGTCGAGCGCGACCACCCGCGCTGCGCCGCCGGGGTAGCGGATGCCGTGACGCTCCCAGGCCGCCGCGGTCCCGGCATCGCCGGCACCGACCGCCATGCGCAGGTCGAGCCGGCCACCGGAGAGGTGATCGACCGTCACCGCGCGCTTGGCGAGCCACGAGGGGTGATGCGCGGCCGGGTCGAAGGCGTAGGTGACCGCGGGCCCGATCCGCGCGCGCCGGGTGAGGCTGGCGAGCGCGCCCAGCATCGACCAGCCGTCGTGGGTGAAGCTCCACAGCCCATCGCCGTAGGTGATGCGGGCGTAGCCCAGCTCGTCGGCGGCCCGCCAGTAACGCTGGACCGCCGCGACGTCCGTCGACCACGTCTGCACGCTGAGGCCGATCACGGCCCGAGCATCGGCCGCGCGCGACCACCTGTCAACGCCGGCGCCGTTGACGCACGCCGGCCGCGACCGCTAGAGTGACCGCGATGCTCCGTCGCGTCCACCTCGCCGCGCTCCTCATGCTGCTCGGACTGACCCCGGCCGCCGCGCTGGCGCAGAGCCCGGCCGAGTCGGCGCGCGTGCTCGTCTCGCGCTACCACGAGGACCCGACGGTGATCGACCGGGCGCGCGATCAGCTCGAGGCCGCGCTGGCCCGTGATCGCCAGGTCGACACGATGGTCATGCTCGCCTTCGTGCACTTCCTCTACGGCGACGTGCGCGCGACCACCGTCGAGGACAAGCTCGCCAGCTACGACCGCGGCCGCGAGATCGCCCGGCGTGCCGTCGAGCTGGCGCCCCGCAACCCCGAGGCCCACGTCTGGTACGGCATCAACACCGGCCGCTGGGGCCTGACCAAGGGCGTGATGCGCTCGCTCTTCCTGCTGCCCACCGTGCGCCAGGAGGTCGACACCACGCTCGAGCTCGATCCCAGGAACCTGCGCGCGCTGGCGCTCTCCGGCAACGTCTTCCTGGAAGTGCCGAGCCTGTTCGGCGGCGACCGGGCCAAGGCCGAGCAGCAGTTCCGTCGCGCGCTGGAGATCGATCCGCACTTCACCGTCGCCCGCGTGGACCTGGCCCGGACGCTCATCGCCGGCAGCCGCCACGCCGACGCCCGCCGCGAGCTGCAGCGCGTGATCGACGAGCGCACCCCCAACAGCATCGCCGACTGGACCGCCAAGGACCTGCCACGAGCCCGCGAGCTGCTCGAGTCCATCACGGGCAAGTAGACATCGCGTCGGTGATCCGCCGGCTGCGGCGCACGCGGCCGGCGTGGAACCCGACCGCGCTGGCGGAGTTCGCCGACCAGGGGGATCCGTTCCGCGTCCTCATCGCCTGCATCCTGTCGCTCCGCACCCAGGACACCACGACGGGCCCGGCGGCCGCGCGGCTCTTCGCGGTGGCCGACACGCCCGAGACCATGCTGACGCTCAAGGCCGGGCGCATCGCCAAGCTCATCTACCCGGTCGGGTTCTACCGCACGAAGGCCGGTGTGATCCTCGGTATCTGCCGGGACCTGATCGAGCGCTTCGGCGGACGCGTGCCCGACACGATCGACGAGCTGCTCACGCTCAACGGCGTGGGTCGCAAGACCGCCAACCTCGTCGTCACGATGGGCTTCGACAAGCCGGGCATCTGCGTGGACACCCACGTCCACCGCATCTCCAACCGCCTCGGCTACGTGCGCACGAAGAACCCCGAGGAGACGGAGATGGCGCTGCGGGCCACCCTGCCCCGGCGGTACTGGATCGGCTACAACGACCTGCTGGTGGCCTTCGGCCAGAACATCTGTGCGCCGATCTCGCCGCGCTGCTCCACCTGCCCCGTCGCCACGCTCTGCCGGCGGGTCGGCGTCACCTCCGCCCGCTGACGCGCCGCAGCCCGCGCAGCACCGCCAGGTTGCGCAGGTCGGCGGCCGGCTCGGGATCCTTCGGCGTCTCCAGCGCCTTCGGCACCGCCAGGAACCGGCGATCGGCCAGCAGCATCCGGAACGGCGCGAGGCCCATGCGCCCTCGCCCGATGTGCTCGTGCCGGTCGAGCCCGGAGCCGAGCTCCGAGCGCGCGTCGTTGAGATGGAAGGCCAGTACGCGCTCGACGCCGACCGTGCGCGCGCACTCGGCCATGGCCGCCGCGTAGCCGGCCGCCGACCGCACGTCGTAGCCGGCCGCGAAGAGATGGCAGGTGTCCAGGCACACGCCGAGCCGACGCGGCCGTCCCGCGCGATCCAGCAGCGCGCCCAGCTCGCCGAACGTGCGTCCCAGGGTGCCGCCCGCGCCCGCCGTGTTCTCCAGCGCGATGCGCACGCGATAGCCCCGCGTGCGGCGCAGCGTCTCGACCACCGCCTCGGCGATGCGCGTGAGCCCCGCCTCCACGCCGGTGCCGAGGTGCGAGCCCGGATGGATCGCGACGCAGCCCAGGCCCAGCGACTCGGCACGCTCCAGCTCGTCGGTGAAGACGTCGACCGCGCGCCGCCACGCCGTCGGATCGGGAGTGGCGAGGTTGACCAGGTAGCTGGCGTGCGCGAACACCCAGCGGATGCCCGTGCTCCGGCGCGCCGCCCGGAATGCCCGAGCCTCCGCGTCACCGAGCGGCGGCGCCGCCCACTGCCGCTGGTTCTTGACGAAGATTTGCACCGCGCCGCAGCCGACCGACTGCCCGCGCTCCAGCGCCAGGGCAAGCCCACCGGCGATCGACATGTGAGCGCCCAGCTCGTCCTTCGCCGGCCGCTCACTCACGGGGGGACGCCAACCAAGAGCTCGGCCGCCCGCGCCTGGCGGTACGCCCACGCCTCCTCGATCTGCCGCCGCACGACGGCGCGGTGCAGCCCCACTCCGAGCGGGCCCAGCGGCAGCCGGTAAGTCACGCGGTCCTCGATCCAGGTGCCACCGCCCTCGTCCAGGAATCGGTGGCGATGCTCCCAGCGCGCCCAGGGCCCGCGCACCTGGACGTCGACGAACCGATAGGGCGGATCGAATTCGCGGACGTAGGTCCGCCAGCGCAGCGGCAACCCGAGCCAGCGCACGCGCAGATCGAAGACGACGCCCGCGGCCAGCTTCACGTTTGGTGTCAGCAGGCGCAGGCCCATCGCCGGCGGGCTCACGCGCTGGAGGTTGGCGGGATCGGCGAAGAACGCGAAGACGACGGGACGCGGCCGGGCCAGCCAGAAGCGTGTTTCCAGGACGTGATCGGCCATGACGGGTGCGCGGCGCCGGCTATCATAGGCAGGTGCCGGGACTCAGTCAAACACGCGCGTACGCGGCGTTGCTGCTCATCGCCACGCTGTGGGGCACGTTCCCGGCCACCGGCAAGCTGGCGGTCGCCGATCTCCCGCCGGTGTTCCTCACCGCCGTGCGCGGCGTCATCGCCTCGGCCTTCCTCGTCACCCTGCTGGCGCGCTCGGGATTCCAGTCCGTGCGCGCGCTGGGCCCCGACAGCATCCGGGCCTTCATCACGCTCGGCGTGTGCGGCCTCGTGCTCTCGACCCAGCTCTCCTACATCGGCTACGCGTACACGACCGCCGCCAACGCGGCGATCCTGCAAGCGGCCACACCGGTGCTGGTGGCGCTGGGCGCGCGCCTCTATCTCGGCGAGCGGCTGCGCAAGCGGCAGCAGGCGGGCGTGGCCATCTCCGCCCTTGGCGTGCTGCTGGTCGTCACCGACGGGCGCCTGTGGATGCTGCGGGTGAGCGATCTGCGGGCCGGCGACTTCATCACCCTGATCGGGCTCGGGGCCTGGACGGTGTACACGGTCTACGGCAAGCGCGTCGTCACCGTGCACGCGCCGGCGCTCGTGACGACGGCCGCCTACGTGGCGGGCACGACCGTGCTGGTCGCCGAGGCCATCCTGACCGCGCCGCTCTTTCCCCGTCCGGTGCTGACGTCGGCACGCGCGTGGACGGTCGTTGTCTACCACGCTCTCTTCGGCGCCATCGCCCACATCTGGTGGTACCGCGCCGTCGAGCGCGTCGGTGCCAGCCGGGCCGCGATGTTCATGAACGTCACGCCGATCGTCGGCATCTTCCTGGCCGGCACGCTCCTGGCGGAACCCATCGGCGTCTGGGAGATTGTCGGGACCCTCCTGGTCCTCGTCGGCGTCGGCCTCACCACCGCCGCCCCGCCCCTCCGCACCGCCTGACCGCGCGGCGCGCCACGCATCGCGTCGAAGCAGCGCGTCGAAACGTCGCGTCATGACGCGCGCGACGGCCGGGCGTAGCCTGATGAGCGAGCTCGCAGCGCGATTCACGAAGCAGAGGTGAAGTGCCGTGATGCAGCCCTCTCCCGACGCGGTGGCGACGCCAACCTACGACGACGTCAACCGCGACGTCGTCCGCACCCTCGACCTGCCCGGCTCGCTCTACTTCGGGTGGATGGCCCTGGCCGCGGCCCTCCTGTTCTGCTTCGTCGCCGCCCTCGTGCTGCAGGTGGCGCTGGGCCTCGGGATGACGGGGCTCCGGGCGCCGCAGTACTGGGCGCTCTACATCACGGACTTCGTCTTCTGGATCGGGATCGGCCACGCCGGCACCCTGATCTCGGCGATCCTCTTCCTGTTCCGCGCCCGCTGGCGGACCTCGATCTTCCGGGCCGCCGAGGCGATGACGATCTTCGCGGTGATGACCGCCGGCCTCTTCCCGCTGATCCACGTGGGGCGTCTCTGGTTCGTGTACTACCTGTTCCCCTATCCGAACCAGCGCGGCCTGTGGCCGAACTTCAAGTCGCCGCTCATGTGGGACGTCTTCGCGGTCTCCACCTATCTCTCGATCAGCACCGTGTTCTTCATCGTCGGCCTGATCCCCGACGTGGCGGCGCTGCGCGACAGCACCTCGGGGTGGCGCCGGCGAATCTACGGACTGCTCGCCGTCGGCTGGGAGGGCACCGATCGCCAGTGGCGCCACTACCGCCGCGCCTACGGCCTGCTCGCCGCGCTGGCCACGCCGCTCGTCCTCTCGGTCCACAGCGTCGTGTCCTGGGACTTCGCCATGGCGCTCCTGCCCGGCTGGCACTCGACGCTGTTCGCCCCGTTCTTCGTCGACGGCGCGATCCTGTCCGGCTTCGCCATGGTGCTGGTGCTGATGCTGCCGATGCGCTTCTACTTCCGGCTGCACGCCTACGTCACCCCCCGGCACCTCGACGCCCTCGCCAAGCTCCTGCTGGTGACCAGCCTGGTGCTGACGTACTTCTACGCGTGCGACATGTTCACGTCCTGGTACAGCGGGGACGTCTTCGAGCGCACCTCGCTCGTCTGGCGCCTGACCGGCACCTACGCGCCGCTGGTGATCACCCAGTACCTGTGCAACTCGCTCGTGCCGCTGGTGCTCTTCTCGGGGCGGGCCCGCCGCAGCCCGGGCGCCCTGTTCGGGGTGTCGGTGCTGGTGCTCATCGGGATGTGGCTGGAGCGCTTCAACATCATCGTGCCCTCGCTGGGCCACGACTTCTCGCCCTACACGTGGGGCATCTATCTCCCTGCCATCGTCGACACCACGGTCACGATCGGCAGCTTCGGGTTCTTCTTCGTCCTCTTCCTCGGCTTCATCCGGCTGATGCCCTCGCTGTCGATCGCCGAGGTGAAGGAGACCTTGCCGGCGCCGATGCAGCCCTCGGCGCCGGTCCACGCCTCCGCCGGGAGTCAGCGATGAGCAGCCACGTCATGACCGCCCTGCACCGGTTGTTCGCCGCGCCAGCCCCGTCCCCGGCCCTGCAGCAGTTCGTCGACGCGCTGGGGAGCACGCCCTACGCCTGGCACGTCAGCGCCGACGGCCGGCTGCGAGCCGCCGAGGGGGACGAGGAGCTGTGCGCGATCACGGGCGTGGTGCGCCACCGGACGGGCGCGTTCTACAGCGTGGGCGACTGGGTACGCGCGGCCGAGCGGATCGGGCTGTCGTACGGGGAGGCGGGGCTCATCGTCGAGGCCGCCGATCGGCCTCGCTCGTCGAACGCGGTCGTGGCGGAGCTGCGCGCACGCATGCTGGCCGTGATACGGACCCGTCCGGCCGGACCAGCGCGCCGGCCCGATGCGATGGACCAGGCGCTGGCCGATCTCCTCGCCGGCCGGACGGGTGCGGCGTCTACAGCTTGGCGATCTCCGCGAGAATCCGCTCCGGCTCCGGCAGCTGCCCTCGCCCGTAGCGCTCGATGAACCGGATCGTCCCCTGCGGGTCGACGATGAACGTGGCCCGCTGGTTGGCGTTCCACTCCGGCCAGTAGACGCCGTACGCCTTCGCGGCCTCGCGATGCACATCCGAGAGCAGCGGATAGTGGCTGATGCCGACGGATTTCGCCCAGTTCTCGTGGCTGAACGGACTGTCGGTCGAGATACCCAGCACCTGGGTGTTCGCCGCCTCGAAGTCGCGGATGCGCCTGTCGAAGGCCGGCATGCAGGTGCTTCAGCCGGGCGTCCAGTCCAGCGGATAGAACAGCAGCACGACGTTGCGACCGCGGTACTCGCGCAGACTGTGCTCGCGCAACCCGATCGCCTTCAGCGTGAAATCGGGCGCCGGATCGCCGATGCCCGGTCCGCTCTGCTCGGTGGTGCTCACGACACCCCTCCTCCTCGTGCGGCGCGGCGCGCCTCCCGCGGTACGAAGCGCCCGGGAGTCGCCTTCGCCGGAGGCTTGCGCACGGCGGCCCACAGCCGCTCCCGGCGCGCCTCCAGCGGCTGCGCCGCCAGGCCCAGGTGCCCGGCGGCAGTGACGACCCGCCCGCGCTCCCACAGCCGCTCGAAGCGCGTCGCCCAGCGCGGATCGCGCAGGGCGTAGTGGTCCATGATGACGCGGCAGCCGGTCGCGTCCTGGACGCGACAGAGATGCTCGATGCCACGCTCGATGACGCTCGTGCCCACCTCGCGCTCGAGGTAGGACGGCGGCCCCGAGAGGTAGAGCGTGGTGGGGCGCTGCTGGATCAGCCAGGCCGCCGCCACCGCCGAGAGCGGCCCCTGCACGTCGGAGGCGAACACGAAGCGCTGGTGCTCGCGGTGGTCGACGACGACCAGCGCGATGAGGTAGCCGAGCGTCGTGCCCTCGGTGCCGTGCGGCAGCGGCGGCGAGATGGCGAGGTCGACATCCGCCGTCGTCAGCGCCCGGCCGTCGCCGGCCTGCAGGTGCGCCTGCCCCTCCACCTCCGCCCACAAGGTCTGGGCCCGGCGCGCCTGCGCGCCGCTGATCATCCGCCGCGGGTCCTTGGCCAGGACGACGTGCCCCGCGTAGAAGGCCGGGTCGGAGCGGAAGTGATCCTCGTGGTAGTGGCTCACGAAGACGTAGCGGGCCTTCGCCGCGTAGGCCGAGATGCGATCGTTGGCCCGGCGCAGCGCCGTCCACTCCTCCTCGGCCGGCGGCAGCCCGAAGCGCGCGGCGGCCAGGGTCGCGCCCGGATCGATCAGCACGCCGGTGGAGCCGGCCTCGACGTAGGTGGCCATCGAGCGCACGCCGAGCGAGTCGGCGGCGAGCGGTACGATCTTCACGGGCTCCTCCGCCTCAGATGCACCGGCCGCCGTCCACCTCGACGCACGAGCCGGTGATCATCGCCGCGTCGTCGGAGGCCAGGAACACGGCCGTGGCCGCCAGGTCCTCGGGCTGGTTGAGACGTCCCAGCGGCACGGTCGACTCGTAGCGCTGCAGCGACTCGGCGTCGACCGCCTGCCGGTTCATGAAGGTCGGCAGCATGGGCGTGTGGGTGGCGACCGGCGCGATGGCGACCACCCGCACGCCGTAGGGGGCCGCCTCCAGGGCCAGCGCCTTGGCGAAGGTGATGACGGCGCCCTTGGAGGCCGCGTAGGTCTGGCCGCCCGGCCGCGGCCGGATCGCCGAGGTCGAGGACGTGATGAGGAACACGCCGCGGCGCTGTCGCTTCATCACGGCCATGGCGTACTTGGCGCCCAGCCACACGCCCTTGACGTTGACGCCGAAGATCTGGTCGAAGACCTTCTCGTCGACCTCCTCGAGGTCCGTCTTCCACTGCGGCACGCCCGCGTTGGCGAAGAAGACGTCGAGCCGCCCCCAGCGCGACATCGCCTGCTCGACGATGGCCTGGTTGTCGGCGGCGCGCGTGACGTCGGCCCGGGCCGCGGCGGCGTGGCCCCCCGCCTTCTCGATCTGCTCCACGACGCGCTTGGCGCCGGCCTCGTCGAGATCGACCACCAGCACCCGCGCACCCTCGCGCGCCATGGCCACCGCGGAGGCGGCTCCGATGCCGGAGGCCGCGCCCGTCACGATCGCGACCCTATCCTTCAAGCGCATGTCATCTGCTCCTACAGGGTGAGCTCGGCCATCGTGCGGATGGCGGCGGTGTCGCCGGCCACCATCATCGTCGTCACGCCGGCGCCCGTCCACTCGGCCAGGTGCTCGCGCACCCGCTCGCGCGGGCCGCACAGCGCCACCTCGTCGACCAGCGCGTCCGGCACCGCGGCGGCCGCCTCGTCCTTGCGCCCGCCGAGGTACAGATCCTGGATGCGTCGGGCGGCGTCCTCGTAGCCATAGCGCCGGGCGATATCGTTGTAGAAGTTCCGGCCGCGCGCGCCCATGCCTCCCACGTAGAGGGCCAGGCGGGGCTTGACCAGCGCACGGCAGGCGGCGGCGTCGTCACCGATCACCACCGGGACCATGGGCATGATGTCGAAGGCCTGGCCGCTGCGGCCGCCGGCCCGGAAGCCCTCGCCCAGCCACTCCCGGAACATCGCGATGCGGCGGGCCGAGAAGAACACCGGGATCCAGCCGTCGGCGATCTCCGCGGCGAGCGCCACGTTGCGCGGGCCGACCGCGGCCAGGTAGATCGGCAGGTCCGGGCGGCCGTGCAGGATGGAGCGCAGCGGCTTGCCGAGGCCGGTCGCGTCGGCGCCGGCGTAGGGGATCTGATAGTACTCGCCGCGGAACTCCAGGGGCTTGTCGCGACGCAGGATGGCGCGGACGATCTCGACGTACTCGCGCGTCTTGCGCAGCGGCTTGCCGAACGCCTGGCCGTGCCAGCCCTCGACCACCTGGGGGCCGGAGACGCCGAGCCCCAGGCGAAAGCGCCCCGAGGAGAGCGCGTCGAGCGTCATGGCCGTCATCGCGGTCATCGCCGGGGTGCGCGCCGGGATCTGCATGATCGCGGTGCCGACGTGGATCCGCTCGGTGCGCGCCGCGATCCAGGCGGCCGGCGTGACGGCATCGGAGCCGTAGGCCTCGGCCGTCCACACGGAGTCGTAGCCGAGCCGCTCGGCCTCCACGATCTTCGTCGTGTCGAGCGCCATCGCGGCGCCCGAGTAATTCAGGTTCAGCGCCAGTCGCATGCGGCGTCTCCTGACCTCAGTGTCGCCGCGGGCGTCGCCGGCGCGGCAGGTCCGCGCGCGTCGGCTCCCACTGGAAGCGCGCCAGCGGCACCCGGCCCAGTCGCAAGGCGACGCCCTCCTGCTCCAGGCGGATTCGCTGCGTGAGCATCCCGCTGCCCTGGCGCCGCCGGCTGATCCGCCCTTGGGAATTCACCACGCGGTGCCACGGCACGTCGTCGGGGCAGCTGCGCATGGCACCACCCACCGCGCGGGCCGAGCGGGCGCGGCCCACCAGCACCGCCACCTGTCCGTAAGTCGCCACGTGACCCCGCGGGATCCGGCGCACCAGCGCGTACACCTCGCTCCGGAACGTCATCGCACGCCGGCACCGCTGCCGAGCTCGTGCAGGCGCGCGTAGAGACCGCCCAGCCGGAGCAGCTCACCGTGCGTCCCCTCCTCGTGAATGCGGCCGCGATGGAGCACCAGGATCCGATCGGCGTTCTGGACGGTCGAGAGTCGGTGCGCGATGGTGATCGTCGTGCGGCCCGCCGTCAGCCGCGTCATCGCCTCCTGGATCATCCGCTCCGCTTCGGGATCGACGCTGGACGTCGCTTCGTCCAGCACCAGGATTGCGGGATTGTACACGAGCGCGCGCGCGATGGCCAAGAGCTGACGCTCGCCGTGCGAGAGATTCGCGGCGCGCTCGACGAGCGTGGTCCGCGCGCCGTCGGGCAGGCGCGCCACGAGCGCGGCGGCGTTGGCGCCGACCAGCGCGCGCTGCACGGCGGCGGCGCCGCCGTCGCCGTTCACGGCGAGGTTCGCCTCGATCGTGCCCGTGAACAGCACGGGATCCTGGAAGATCACGCCCACGTGGCGGCGCAGGCG
>Ga0310810_10008935_pt1 | contig 11575 bp, 9 predicted proteins | sample NCmetagenome_FD_207641 | JGI IMG/M metagenome (GOLD analysis project Ga0310810, IMG submission 207641) | Soil microbial communities from experimental microcosm in Duke University, North Carolina, United States - NC | ecosystem: Engineered > Artificial ecosystem > Soil microcosm > Unclassified ...
CCAGGAAGCGCTCGAGCGCGGTGATCAGGTCGAACGCGCCGCGGAGCGGCAGCCCGTCCACTTCGCGCGCCTCGCCCCGCTCGTGCGGACCCTCCCACCGCTCGCCCGCGGGCACGATCCAGCCTACCGTCCGGTCGCCGTGCCGGAGCCGGCGCACGGCGCCCGGACTCGCGAGTCCGGGAATGCGATCGCCCGTGGGCGCGAACCACGACGCGCCGACCACTGCCGGCCCCTCGACCGGGGACGGCGGCCGCACCGGCGGTTCGTCGCCTTCGTGGAAGTGCTCGACGTGCCGGCCCATGATGGCCGTCGCGTCGGCCTGGCAGGCCGCCTCCCAGCGCTCCCGCACCCGCCATACGCCGGCTCGCAGCTCCGCGATCGGGCGCACCCCGGCGAACGGCGCCCAGGCGGCGCCGGGATCGTCGGGCTCGAGCAGATAGAGGGCGCTCATGGGCCGATGTCGCGCACCTCGGGCGGCAGGGCGTCGAGCAGCTGCTTCATGTCTGCGGCGCGCTCGGTCGGCATGACGAGAATGCGGCCGTTGGCCTGCACCACCACGAGGTCCTTCACCCCGCAGAGCACCACCGGGTCTCGCTCCGACCACACGATGCAGTCGTGGGACTCCTGCAGCACGCCGGCGCCGACCAGCACGTTGCCGCTGGGATCTTTGGGTCGCACGCGGGCCAGCGCCTGCCAGGTGCCGACGTCGTCCCAGGCGAACGCGCCGCTCACCACGGCCACGGCGTCGCTCCGCTCGAGCAGGCCGACGTCGATCGAGAGGGGGGTCACCGCGCGGAAGAAGGCGGGCACGTCGCCGGCGTCGAGTCTCGGCAGGGCGCCCGCGACTTCGGGCGTGTGGCGCGCCACCTCTTCGAGCAGGCGCCGCGCGGTCCAGGCGAAGAGGCCGCTGTTCCACAGCGCGCCCGCCGCCATCAGGTCCAGTGCGGTGGCCGCGTCCGGCTTCTCGGAGAACCGCGCCACGGTGCGGGCGGCGCCGTCGAGCGGCGCCCCGGGCACGATGTAGCCGTAGCCGGTCTCGGGCCGGGACGGCACCACCCCGACCGTCACCAGTCGGTCATGGGTGCGCGCGGTAACGAGAGCGGTGTCGGCGGTTCGGCGGAAGGCCGCGGCGTCACCCACGGCCCAGTCGGCATGGAGCGACAGTACCTCGGCGTCCGGATCACGCCGCCGCGCTTCCCAGGTGGCCCAGATGAGGGCCGGGGCCGTGGAGGCGGCGCGGGGCTCGATCAGGAAATTGTCGGCGGGGAGCTTGAGCAGCGCGCGCAGCCGGGGCGCGAGCGCCTCGCCCGCCACCACCAGCACGCGCTCGCGCGGGATGAGCCCGGTGAGTCGCTCGACGGCCTCTTCCGCGGTCGAGCCGGCGCCGGAGAGCGGCAGGAGCTGCTTCGGGGTCTGCGGCGTGCTCAACGGCCAGAACCGGGTGCCCGAGCCCCCGGCGAGCAGCACGGCCCAGCGCATCAGAGCAGCGGGGCCAGCGCCGAGCGATGCTGGCGCAGATCGAAGAGCAGGGGGCCGATGTCGGCGTTCGGCGCCGCCAGCACGGCGAGCCAGTCTTCCGCTCCCGCGCGCGCCAGAATCAGGAGCCCGCTGCCGAACTCGAGCACCGCCGTCGCCAGCTCGCCCCGGCCGGCGCCCGCGCCGAGACGAGCCGCGTGCTGGGCCAGGGTCGCCGCGAGCGCGGCCACCGTCTCCGAGTCGAAGGCGGTGCGCGCCGAGTGCTCGATCGGCAGGCCGTCACCGCTCAAGAGCAGCACGGCCTCGACGCCGTCGCGCGCGGCGAGGCTCTGGACGACCTCTCCCAATGGCATCATGGAGTCGAACTCCGGGGCAGCGGGAAACGTTGCGCAACGTAGGGACCGTCCCGGTCGAAGTCAAGAAATGAGTGGTAGTTGACCCCTCTCGACGCGGGGCTTAACCTTCCCCCTCCATGCACCGATTCCTGCGTCCCGGCCTCCTCCTCGCGCTCGCGGTCGCCATCGCCTGCAGCGACGCCAACTCGCTCGGCGATCCGACCGAGACCAACGTCACCGATACGGTGACGCTGGGGGCCATCGAAGGCACCTCGATCGCGGTCCCGAGCGGCTACAACATCAGCCGAGGCGCGGTCCGCACCGACCAGGTGGACTTCGAGTTCGCCTACAACGTGCGCAGGCTGGCCGACGGTACCTACCAGCGAGTGTTCCTGCCCCGCGCCGCGCTCGGCCTGGCTTCGACCAACTCCGCCGACCCCGGCCTCATTCGCCGCGACCAGACCTTCGATGAGATCATCAATCCGCCCAGCAACGGCTACACCGCCGACTCCGCCGTTCCGGTCCAACTGGGAGAGCGGTACGTGGTGCGCTCGCGCGTGGTGTGCACCATCGGCGTGCCGTTCTACGGCAAGCTGGAGATCCTCAGCTTCCAGGACAGCACCGTGACGTTCAAGGTGCTGACCGACTTGAACTGCGGCTTCCGCGAGCTGGTCCCCGGCCTCCCAAAAAACTGAGCGGGTCGTGATCGACCTCAAGCGCTTGCGTCAGGATCCCGACGGGAGCCGGGCCTCGCTGCTCCGCCGGCTCGACCCGTCCGTCGGCCCGCTGCTGGACGCGATCCTCGAGCTCGACCGCCAGCGGCGCGAGCTGCTGGTGCGGTCGGAGTCGCTCAAGGCGGAGCGGAACGCCGCGACCGAGGAGGTCGCGCGGCGGAAGCGCGCCAAGGAACCGGCCGACGAGCTGATGGCGCAGCTCAAGGCCTCGGGCGAGGAAGTGAAAGCGCTCGACGCGCGCCTTCGCGACATCGAGGGCGCGCTCGACCAGCGCGCGCTGGCGCTGCCCAACTTTCCGGCCTCCGGCATACCGGACGGCGACGCCGGCGCCAACCGCGTGGTGCGGACCTGGGGCGAGCCGCCACGCCTCGACTTCAGGCCGCGCGCTCACTGGGACCTCGGCGCGGCACTCGGCATCCTCGATCTTCCGGCCGGCGCGAAGCTCACCGGCAGCGGCTTTCCCCTGCTGCGCGGCGATGGCGCGCGTCTCATCCGGGCCCTGTCCGGCTTCATGCTCGACCTCCACACCCGCGAGCACGGGTACCAGGAGATCGCCCCGCCGTACCTGGTCAACCGTGCCACGCTCACCGGCACCGGCCAGCTGCCGAAGTTCGAGGAAGATCTCTACGCCGTGCCGTCGGACGAACTGTTCCTGATCCCGACCGCCGAGGTCCCGCTCACCAACATTCACCGCGACGAGATCCTCGAGGCGAGCGATCTCCCGCGTGGATACTGCGCCTGGACCCCGTGCTTCCGGCGGGAAGCGGGCGCGCACGGCAAGGACACTCGGGGCCTCATCCGGGTGCACCAGTTCGACAAGGTGGAGCTGGTGCGGTTCTGCCGCCCCGAACACTCGGACGCCGAGCACGCCCTGCTCACCCGGCACGCCGAGACGGTGCTCCAGCGGCTCGAGATCCCGTACCGCGTGGTGGAGCTGGCCGCCGGCGACACCGGGTTCGGCAGCGCGCGCACCCTCGATCTGGAGGTCTGGGCCGCCGGCGTGGGGGCTTGGCTCGAGGCGTCGAGCTCGAGCACGTTCACCGATTTTCAGGCCCGGCGCGCCAACATCCGGTACCGGCCCGAGCCCAAGGGCAAGCCAGAATTCGTGCACACGCTGAACGCCTCGGGCGTCGCGTTCCCGCGCACCATCATCGCCCTGCTGGAAAACAACCAAGCGGCCGACGGGTCGGTGCGGGTGCCGGAGGCACTGGTGCCGTACCTGGGCATCGACCGCCTGGGCCCACGTGCGTAGAGATCGGCTGCAGCGCCTCGCGCCCAGCCTCGCGGTGGCGCTCGTGGGCCTGCTGGCCGGCCTGAGCCTCGGTTCGGGCCTCCTGGTCCTCCGCCACTTCAAGGCCGACGCCACCGCCACCAGCCGCCTCTATTCCGGGGTCTTCGGGGGCCTCAACGATCCGCGCCCGGGGGCCGAGGCCGAAGCGCTGCTGCGGCTCGGCGCGCAGGTGCGGGCGCTGGGACTGCCGCTGGTGGTCACCGACACCACCGGCCGGGTAACCGCGGCGGCCAACCTCCCGTTCCAGGCGCCGCTCGACGACCCGCGAGTGCGGGCCTACGCCGATCGGCTCGACCGGTGGAACCCGCCGATCGTGGACGCGGCCATCGGCACCGTGCACTACGGCCCGCTGCCCGCCCAGCGGAATCTCGCGGCGCTCGCGATCCTGCAGGGCCTGACGATCGCCGTCATGGTAGCGGTCGCCGTGTTCGCCTACCGCAGCGCCATGTCGGCGCAGCGCGACCGGCTCTGGGTTGCGATGGCGCGCGAGGCCGCCCACCAGATGGGCACACCGCTCACCAGCCTGCAAGGCTGGATCGAGCGGGTTCGCTCGCGGCCCGCCCCCCCACCGGACCTCGCCGAGCATCTGGCGGCCGACGCGGAGCGGCTGGACCGGGTGGCGCAACGGTTCGAGCGCATCGGCAATCCGGCCAAGCGCGAGCCGGTGGGGCTCGGCGCCCTCGCCGACCGGGTCGCGGGCTACTTCCGTCCTCGCCTCCCCAAGCGCGCGAATCCCATCGAGCTGCGGCTCGAGGCGCGGGGCATGGGGCCGATGGTCGTGGGCGACGCCGTCCTGCTCGAGTGGGCCCTGGAGGCGCTGGTCAAGAACGCGATCGACGCGCTGCAGGGGCGCGCCGGCACGATTATCCTGCGGATCGGAGCGGAGCAGGGCATGGGCGAGGTCCGCGTGATCGACGACGGGCCGGGCATTCCCCGCGACATCCGGCGCACGCTGTTCGAGCCCGGGATCACCACCAAGCGCGGCGGCTGGGGCATCGGCCTGGCGCTCGCGCGCCGCGTAATCGAGGACGCCCACCGCGGGTCCCTGATGCTCGAACCGACCGACAAAGGAGCAAGCTTCGTGATCCGCATTCCGCTGGCGGCGCCCGCCGCGTGATCGGTACCCCCGCGCCCGAGCTCGAGCGCGCGCTCAATCCCGCCCAGCAGGAGGCGGTGGACCACGTCCACGGCCCGATTCTCGTCCTCGCCGGCGCGGGGTCGGGCAAGACGCGCGTGCTCACCACCCGCATCGCGCACCTGATCGATCGGCACGGCGTGCCGCCCGACCGGATCTTCGCCGTGACCTTCACCAACAAGGCCGCGGGCGAGATGAAGCAGCGGATCGGCCGGCTGCTAGACCGGGACCCCTCGGGACTGTGGATCGGGACGTTTCACTCGCTGTCCGCCCGGCTACTTCGGCGCGAGGCGGAGCTGATCGGGTTCGGGCGGCAGTTCACGATCTATGACGAGGACGACCGGCTCAGCCTGATCAAGCGTCTGATGGACCAGCGAGGTCACTCGACCAAGCTGTTCTCGCCCCGCGCGGTCCAGTCGCTCATCTCATCGGCCAAGAATCGGATGGTGCCGGCGTCCGAGCTCGCGGCCGGCGTATCGCAGTTCGACCGGCTGGCCCAGGTCGGCGCCGATGTCTACGGCGCGCTGGATGCCGCCCTTCAGGCGGCGAACGCCATGGACTTCGACAACCTGCTGCTCCACCCGTTGACGCTGTTCCGCGACCATCCTGACCGACTCCGGGCGTACCAGGCCAAGTTCAGCTTCGTCCTCGTCGACGAGTTCCAGGACACCAACCGCGCGCAGTACCAACTCATCCGCCTGCTGGGGGCGCACGGCAACGTGTGCGTCGTGGGCGATGACGACCAGTCCATCTACGGCTGGCGCGGGGCGGACGTGCGCAACATGCAGGAGTTCCTCAAGGATTTCCCCGGCGCCCGGCTGGTGCGGCTGGAGGAGAATTACCGCTCGACCCAGGTGGTGCTCGACGCCGCCAACGGCGTCATCGCCGAGAACAGCGGCCGCATCGGCAAGACGCTGACGACCCGGCGCCGCGGTGGCGAGTCGGTGACGCTGCTGGCCGCGGCCGACGAGCGGGACGAGGCGGAATGGGTGGCCCGCGAGCTCGAGCGCCGAAGTGCCGCGGGCGATTGGGCCTACCCCGACATGGCCGTGCTGTATCGCACCAACTCCCAGTCGCGGGCGCTGGAGGAGGCTTTCCGGCGGGCGGGGATTCCGTATCGCCTGATCGGCGCGATCAGCTTCTACGAGCGGCGCGAGGTCAAGGACCTGCTGGCCTACCTCCGGCTGCTCACCAATCCGGCGGACGACGAGGCGTTTCTCCGGGCCGTGGCGGTGCCGCGGCGCGGCCTGGGCGAGACCAGCCTGGCCACGCTCCAGCGGACCGCGGCGCACTGGAGCAAGCCGCTCCTCGCCACCGCGCGCGCCGCGGACGGGATCACCGATCTCCGCCCCAACGTGCGGGAAGCCTTCCGCGGCTTCGCCACCCTGATCGACGGCCTGGCGCAGCGGGCGGGACCGCTCCCGCCGGCCGACGTGCTCGAAGAGGTCATCCGGGCCATCAACTACGAGGCCGTCCTCCATGCCGAGGGGCCGGAGGGCGAGGATCGGTGGGAGAACGTCCGCGAGCTCGTGGCCAGCGCCGCCAACTGGTCGGAAGTGGTGACCGAGAGCGCCGACGGGACGCCGCTCGAGCGGTTCCTGGCCGAAGCGGCGCTGCTGTCGTCCGCCGACACCGTGGTGGGCAACGAGGACGGGGTCACGCTGATGACGCTGCACACCGCGAAGGGCCTCGAGTGGCCGGTCGTCGTGCTGACCGGGCTCGAGAACGGCCTGTTCCCGCTGGCCCGCGCCGAGGAGCAGCCCGACGGGCTGGAGGAGGAGCGGCGGCTGTGCTACGTCGGCCTGACCCGGGCCAAGGACAAGCTCTATCTCACCTGGGCTCGCGCGCGCCGGCGCGGCGGCGAGCTCCGGCCCGGCATGCCGTCCCGGTTCCTCCGGGCCCTGCCGCCGGAAGTCGTGGACGAGCGGCGGACGACGAGCCTGTGGGCGCCTCAGTGGGGCGCTGGCCGGACGGGCAGACGGTCGGACGGTCAGACGGTCAGACGGTCAGGTGGCGGATTCGACGAATCCACTGACCGTCCGACCGTCCGACCGTCCGACCGTCCCGCCGAAGAGCTCTCGCAGGACACGCCCCGCTACGTCAAAGGCGAGCGGGTGCGCCATCGCCGGTTTGGCAGCGGGACGATCCAGGGACTGACCGGGACCGGACGCGACCTCAAGGTGTCGGTAGCGTTCGACGACGACGCGGTGGGCGTGAAGCAGCTGCTGGTCGCGTTTGCCGGCCTCGAGCGCGAATGGGAGAGCGCATGAGCATCGGCCGCGATGAGGTCCTGCACGTGGCCCGCTTGGCGGAGCTTGCCGTCAAGGACGAGGATTTGCCCCGCCTGGTGGACCAGCTCAACCGGATCGTGGATTACGTGGCCCAGCTCGATCGCGTCCCCCCCGAGAACGGGGGCGGGAGCGGGAGTGGCGGCGGCGACCTGTTTCTCCCCGGGCCGCGGCAAGTCGAGCTGCGTGAGGACCGGCCCGGCTCGGTGCCGCTCGACCGGCCACCGGCGGAGCTGGCGCCCGAGTTCGCGGACGGCTTCTTCCTGGTGCCGCGCCACGGCGCGATGGAAGATTTGTGAGCGCCGCCGGCGTCGCGGCAGACACCGGCGCGCGGCTGATCGCGGCCGAGGCGAGCAGCCTCAACGCCACGCTCCATTGGTCCCAGGCGCTGCTCGATGCCGAGGCACGCCGGGTGGACGCCTTGCCGGTGGGACCGCTTCACGCGATGCCCATCGCGATCAAGGACAACATCGTCACCACGGACGCGCCGACCACCTGTGCTTCGCGCATCCTCGAGGGGTACGTCTCGCCCTACGAGGCTACGGCGGTCACCCGGCTCCGATCGGCGGGCGCGATGATCGCCGCCAAGACCAACATGGACGAGTTTGCCATGGGCTCGTCCACCGAGCACTCGGCCTTCGGCCGGGTGCAGCATCCACTCGATCCGAGCCGGGTGCCCGGCGGCTCGTCGGGCGGCTCGGCGGCGCTGGTGGCCGCCGGTGTGGTGCCGGCGGCCCTGGGCTCGGAGACCGGCGGCTCGGTACGCCAGCCGGCCAGCTTCTGCGGGGTGGTCGGCGTGAAGCCGAGTTACGGACGGGTGAGCCGGTTCGGCCTGGTCGCCTTCGGCTCCTCGCTCGACTGCATCTCGGTCTTCGGCCGGACGGTGGACGACGCGTCGAAGGTGCTCGCGGCGATGAGTGGGCACGATCCGCTCGACCGTACCACCCTGGACCGGCCGGCGATGACGCCGCCCACGCCGCGCGGCGATCTGGCCGGCATGCGGATCGGCCTCCCCCGCGAGTATTTCCCGGCCGATCTCCACCCGGGGGTGGCCGCCGCGATGGAGCGCACGAAGGCCGCCGCGCGCGACCTCGGCGCCGAGCTGGTGGACGTCTCCCTGCCGAACTCGCCTTATGCGGTGCCCACCTACTACATCGTCGCGCCGGCCGAGGCGGCCGCCAATCTCGCACGCTTCGATGGCGTGCGATACGGGCCCCGCAAGGTCGAGCCCGGCGGCGACATCCGGGCGCTCTATCAGGCCACCCGCGGCCAGGGCTTCGGCCCCGAGGTGCAGCGCCGGATCCTGGTCGGCACCTATGTGCTGAGCGCCGGCTACTACGACGCCTACTACGGTAAGGCGCAGCGCATGCGGGCCCGCATCGCGGAGGACTTCCGCCGGAGAGAAGACCGAAGACCCGGTCGCCATGTACCTGGCCGACATCTTCGTGTGCGCCATCAGCCTGGCGGGCCTGCCGGCGCTCAGCCTGCCCGTGGGCCGAAGCGAGGGCTTGCCGGTGGGCGCGCAGCTCATCGCGCCATTGTTCGAGGACGAGCGCATGCTCTCGGCTGCCGCGGCGATCGAGCGGGTGATGGCCCCCGAGGCGGAGGTCCGCTGATGAGCTGGGAGACCGTCATCGGCCTCGAGGTGCACGTCCAGCTCCGTACCCGCACCAAGATGTTCTGCGGCTGCCGCACCACCTTCGGCGACCCGCCCAACACCAACGTCTGCCCCACCTGCCTGGGCCTGCCCGGCGCGCTGCCCATGCCCAACGCGGAGGCCATCCGGCTCGCCACCCGAGGCGCCATCGCGTTGGGGTGCACGGTGCATCCCACGAGCGTCTTCGCGCGCAAGAACTATTTCTATCCCGACCTTCCCAAGGGCTACCAGATCTCGCAGTTCGACCGGCCGCTTGCCACCGCGGGGCGGGTCGCGTTCGAGTCCTCCGAGCGAGGCCGGATCGAAGTCGGCATCACGCGCCTCCACGTCGAGGAGGACGCCGGCAAGCTGGTGCACGACCGCTTTCCCGGAAAGACCGCGATAGACCTGAATCGGGCCGGGACCCCGCTGGCGGAGATCGTGAGCGAGCCCGACCTCCGGAGCCCCGCGGAGGCGCGCGCGTACCTCACCACGTTGCGACAGATCCTGGTCTACGCCGGCGTGAGCGACTGCAGCATGGAGCAGGGGAGTCTCCGGGTGGACGCGAACATCTCGATCCGGCGGCCCGGCGACCCGAAGCTCGGCACCAAGGCCGAGGTCAAGAACCTCAACTCCTTCGCCAACGTCGAGCGGGCCCTGGAGGCGGAGCGCGAGCGTCAGGTGGGCCGCGCCGAGCGGGGTGAGCGCATCGCCCAGGTGACCCTGTTGTTCAACGCGGGGACCGGTCAGGTGCGGGAGCTGCGGTCGAAGGAAGAGAGTCACGACTACCGCTATTTCCCCGATCCCGACCTGCCGCCGCTGGTGCTCGCGCCCGAGTGGATCGCCGAGCAGCGGGCGGCACTGCCGGAGCTGCCCGAGGCGCGGCGGGCCCGGCTCGAGATCGCCTACGGGTTGCCGGCCTATGACGCCCGGGTGCTCACCAGCGAGATCGCGCTCGCCGAGTACTACGAGTCGGTGGTGTCCGCCGGCGTCGAAGCCAAGACGGCGGCCAACTGGGTGATGGGCGACGTGATGACCACCTTCAACGAGTCGGGCGGCTTTCCCGTCGAGGCCCGGCGTCTGGCCAGCCTGGTGACGCTGGTGCGCGACGGCGTGGTAAGCCACCAGGCCGCCAAGCGGGTCTATGCCGAGCTGGCGCAGCACCCGAGCGAGGACCCCAAAGGCGCGGCCGAGCGCCTTGGCCTGGTCCAGGTAAGCGACCAGGGCGCGCTGGTCGGGTGGGTGGAGGAGGTGCTCCTCGCGCACCCGGCCGAGGTAGCGCGGTTCAAGGGCGGCGAGACCAAGCTGGTGGGATTTTTCGTCGGCCAGGTGATGAAGCGGAGTCAGGGGAAGGCGGACCCCAAGGGCGTGCAGCGCGTGCTGCAGGAGAAGTTGGGGTAGGGTGGAAGTAGCCTGGTTGGGTCGCCGTGAGCGAAACCGTGAGTCACCCTGAACTCAGGGAAGGGGGCATGCGGCGGCTCATGCTCCCTTCGCTTCGCTCAGGGTGACTCACGGTTCGACTCCTGGTGGACTACTGCCGCTGGGCGACGCCCTGCTGCGCTACTCCCGCGCCGGATGCCGGCCGAACCTGGACGTGGCCGGCAACGCGAACAGCGACATCGGATCCACCGTGATGCCGCCGTAGCGCGCGATCCAGTGAAGATGCGGCCCCGTCGCTCGACCGCTTTGCCCGACCGCGCCGATCACCTGGCCCGCCGCCACCGTATCACCGGCCGCGACCAGCACTCGGCTCAGATGGAAGTAGCCGGTCACCAGCCCCCCGCCGTGGTCGAGGTAGACCGCGTTGCCCGCCAGATAGAATCGCGCGACCAGCGCCACCACCGCGCGCCCCGCCGCGCGCACCGGCGCGCCCACCTTGCCGGCGAAATCGGTGCCGAGGTGGCGGCTGGTGACGCTCCCATTGAACTCCCGGCCGGTGCCGTACACGCTGGTGATCCGGCTCGGCCGGGGACGACGAAAGCGGCCCGACCACAGGCGCGGCGTGTCGTGCGCGCGGCGGGAGATGGCCCGGCTCTGGGCCAGCTCCGCGTCGATCCGGGTGCGGGAGGCGCTATCGGGCTCGGCGTAGCGCGGCGCGACGGTGAGCCGCTCGTTGGCGTATGTGGGATGGACCACATGGAGGGACACCGTGACAGTGTCGGTGATCGGGCCGGTGGAGCGGCGGAGGATGACGGCCAGCGTATCGCCGCCCTCGAGCGGGAGTCCGAGCAGCGACCGGTAGCGGCCGTCCTCCAGCCGCTCGAAGTGGAGCGGCTCGCCCGCGGCGGTGCCGTCCAATGTGATCGCGCTGTCCGCGGGCCCCTCGGCGGGCCGCGCGTAGAGCCATACGACGCTGCCTCTGGTCGCGGGCGCGGGCGCGGTCGAGATCTCGATCGGGGCCGGATGCGGGACCTGCTGCGCCGCGAACGCTCTCGGGACCGCGGTCGCGATCAGCATGAGGCCGAGACCCCGGGCGCGTTCGCGGCGGATCATCGAGCCAGTCGTCGGATGATTGCGGCGTCGGCGGGGAACTGCTGGGCCAGGACCTCCGCGGACCCCAGCTCGAAGTCCTCGAACTCGAAGCCGGGCGCCACCGTGCACCCGCAGAGTACGGCCCCCTCGACCGGCTCCGCCGCCTGCCACACCCCCGCCGGCACGACCGCCTGCGGCGTCTCCCGGT
>Ga0310810_10008936_pt1 | contig 11575 bp, 6 predicted proteins | sample NCmetagenome_FD_207641 | JGI IMG/M metagenome (GOLD analysis project Ga0310810, IMG submission 207641) | Soil microbial communities from experimental microcosm in Duke University, North Carolina, United States - NC | ecosystem: Engineered > Artificial ecosystem > Soil microcosm > Unclassified ...
CGAAGAGCCAGAACGCCCGTTCGCTGAAGAGCTGGTCCACGCCTTCGTCGAACGATCCCGGCGCGGCGAGCGGGTCGAGACCCTGGAGCGCCCGCAGGGTATTGAGGATGGTGTTCATGCCGCCGAGGTCCTGGGCCTGCAGGGCGGCCTCGGCCTCGATCAGCCGCGCCTCGATCCCATCGGCCACCGGGACGTTGGTGCTGGGCTGGTCGTACTTGAGCAGGTTGAACTGGTCGGTGGTCCCGTCCAACCCGACGTCTTCCGTGTCTTCGAACGGAATCCGGGGATCCTCGGCCGTCCGGAACGGCAATCCGACCCCGCCCTCCTCATCGGACAGCGACCAGAGGCCGCCGGTGGAGTAGTTGTAGATCGCGTTCTGGATCCGCAGCGGTGCGTCGGCATGCTCGCTGAAGTAGGCGAACTCGGTGGGCACGTCCGCCACGGCGGCGGCGGCCCCGGCGTAATCGCCGAGGTTGAGGAGCGCCCGGCCTTTCCCGACGGCCGCGAGGTTGGTGATATCCGTCGTTCCCTCGTTCACCTCCTCGTTCACCACGCCCGGCTCCGCCAGCGCCGCGTCGAACTTCGCGACGGCCGAGTTGAACATCTCGATCGTCGTCTGCGGCTGCCCGAAGGCGATCGTGTCGCCGTCAAGCCGGCTGAACGGGACTCCGGAGCAGAAGTCCTCCCCGAACATGACGTAGGAGTAGCCCGCGAGGCTCAACACCTCACCGATCTCGCTCTTGCTGTCTGCCTCGGTATCGAACTGCCGGAGGGCCAGGGCCGCGTTTTCCGCCGCCGCGCGCGCCCGATGCATGTACCAGTACATGGCGTAGAGAGTCGTGTTGTTCTCGAACACCCGCCGCTGGTCCACCTCCTGCTCGGTCGGCGGGGTGGTCGAGAGCACGAACTCGTCGGCCATGAGCCCACTGAGCAGGATCTGGCCGTCGGTCCGACCCAGGTTGAGGTCGCCGTCGCCGTCCTTGCCGAAGGTGAAGTCGGCGATGGCGCCGACCCGGCGCGCCTCCGCGCCGGCGGGGCTGTCGAGCTCGCCTGGCTCGACGGTGTTGGGACTCTCGGTGTCGAGCAGGCCGCAGGCGCCGGCCAGGAGCAGCAGCACCGGGCCAAGGGCCCGGCGGGCGCGGCGCGTCCGGAGAGGCGGGACGGCGGCCGTGAAGGATGTCATGCGCATGGTGCCGTCACCCCCTCAGAAGCCGACGTTGAGCCGCACGGTGTAGTACTTCACCGGCGGCTGCGACTCGAAGTCGCTGGTAGCAAAATTGTCCTGCCCGAACGCGTTGACTTCGGGATCGACGCCGCTGTAGTCGTCGAAGGTGAGCAGGTTACGCCCGGCGAACGTGATGCTCAGCCGGCTGGCGCGGAAGTTCCGGGCCCAGCTGTTGGGCGCGTTCCAGGTGACCGACAGCTCGCGCAGCTTGACGAACCATCCGGGCTCGAAGTACCCCCACTCGGTCGCCTCGTTGAGGACCGCCTGGGCCCGGGCCTGCTCCTCGAGGGGCGCGGTCCGGTCCACCAGGCCGCGGCAGTTGAGCACCGGGGTGCAGCGGAACGACTCGATCGCGTTGTCGATGTAGTTGCCGCCGCGGTAGTCGAACTGGGTGCCGATCCGGATGCGATCGTTGAACAAGGCGAAGGTGCTGTTGAGCGAGGCTTCTTTGTTGGGCAGCGCCCGGCCCCGGAAGGCCACATTGTCCGCCACGGTCACTTCGTCCGCGGCGATGATGCCGTCGCCGTTGGCGTCGTTGAAGCCGGTGATCGGGCGGGCCCAGTAGCCGCCGAGCGGGTAGCCCTGCACGTGGCGCTGGAGGCCGAAGCCGAAGACGATCTCGCCGACACCGTCGCCGATCTCGGCCAGGGTGTTTTCGTAGACCGACCCGGAGAGCGCGAGATCCCAGGAGAAGTCGCGGCTGTCGATGACCCGGGTATTGATCGCCATCTCGACGCCGTAGTTCTTGACCCGCCCCAGGTTGAAGAACTGGACGTCGGATGCGCCGGCGGAGGGGTCCACGTTCCGCTGGATCAGGGCGTCCTTGGTCTCCTTGTTGAAGTAGGTGAACTCGAGGCTCATCCGGTCCTTCAGCATGGAGGCGTCGAGGCCGAGCTCGAGCTCATGGGAGCGCTCGGGCTTGAGGTCCGCGTTGCCCAGGTTGCCGAAGGTCACGCCGGTGAGCCCCACGCCGCCGCGCTTACCCGCAACCGGGCTGTAGTAGCGGAGCGCGTCGTTGGTGCCGGGCTGCTGGCCGGAGACGCCATAGGCGCCCCGAAGCCGCAGGGTGCTGAGGAACGACCCCTTGCTGAAGAACGGCTCGTCCGACATGAGCCACGACACACTGGCCTTGGGATACACGGTGGCGTTGAAATTTTTGCCGAAGGCGCTGTTGTCGTCGAAGCGCAGGGCGCCGGTGACGAAGAGGCGCTCCTTCAGCGCCATCTCCTGCTCGATGTAGCTGCCCAGGGAGCGGCTCTCGAGGGTCGTGTCACTGGCCTCGGTGCGGCCGGCGCCGCTGATGGTTTCACTGCCCGCCGGCAGGATGAAGCCCGCCGCCAGGTTGCCGGTAGTCAGATCCCGGAAGAACTGTCCGCCCACCGAGGTCTTGGAGCCCCAGTCGGGCGAGAGTTTGAAGCGAGCTGTGGCCGCCAGGTCCACCGAGGTCTGCGTGGTCTGGAAGCGGTTGTCGTGCTTTATGCCCAGCCGCTGCTCCAGGTAGTCCGCGGACTTGCCGGTGGGGAAGAACTGGACGTCATTCCGGTTGGTCACATCGTAGCCCAGAGTGGCCCGGGTGCTGAGCCAGGACTCCGGCCGCCAGTTGCCGGTGATGCCGCCGATGAAGCGCTCGGTGCCCTGGGTGGCCAGCTCGTTGAACAACTCCGCGGGGATGAAGTACCAGCCGCGGTTGACGTCCTCGGGGTTGCCGCTCGCCTCGCCGCTGCCGGTGATGGTGTTGAAGCTGTTGTCGTTCTCGACGAACCGCGCGTCGCTGGAGATGTAGCCGATCGAGGCCTGGACGTCGGCGTTGGCGGAGACGTTCGCCCCCACGTTCGCGCGGAGGTTGAGCCGGGTCAGGGTATTGGGCCGCAGCTGATTGTCCGGGACGGTGCCGTCCACTGAGACCACCGAGTCCTCTTCCAGAGCCGGAAGGCGGAAGACGCCGTCTTCGTTCTCGTAGTCCCCGGATAGGAAGTAGGTGAGCAGGTCGTTGCCCCCGGACACGTTGGCGCCGTACTGCTGACGGAGGCCGGTCTTGAGCGGGGTGGTCCGGGAATCGTTCAGCGGCGAGAACTTGCTGACGGACGTCTGGGTGCAGGTCCCGTCGAGGTCGAACTGCACGATGCAGAAGCCGTCCCAGCCTTCGTCGATCCCGGTCGCCTGGGTGCTGTCGCGTCCGTTGTACTGGAGGGGGTAGGTGTTGGCGTCGTGCACCCCGCCCACCTCGCTGTAGAGATTCCACCGCGGCCGGCCTGCCCGGCCCCGCTTGGTAGTGATGCGGACGACCCCGTTGGAGGCCTGGATGCCGTAGAGCGTGGCGGCGGCCGGGCCCTTCACGATCTCGATCGACTCGATGTCCTCGGGATTGATGTCGTTGATCCGCGACGGGGCCGCGCCGAGGCCCTGCCCGAAGCCGCCGATGTCGAGGCTGCTTGAGGTCTGCCCGGCCTCCATCCGGATCCCGTCGATGTAGTACAGCGGCTCGTTGCTGAGGGAGACGCTGTTGGACCCGCGGATACGAATCCGGGTTCCGCTCCCGGTGGTGCCGCCGGCCTTCTGGACGGTCACGCCGGCGGCGCGGCCCGAGAGCAGGTTGCCGAACTCCGTGATCGGCGCCTCCTGGGTGATCGTCGCGGCGTCGATGGTGCTGACCGCGTTGCCCAGCTCGAGCTTCCGCTGCTCACCCGTCACGGTGCTCACGATCTCGTCGAGCTGTACCGGGGCAGGCTCCATGGCGAAGTCGAGCGTGACCGACTCGCCCGGCGCGACATTGGCGGTATCGGTGACCGGCTTGAATCCCAGCCGGAGGACCCGGACCTGGTAGCTCCCCTCCGTGATCTCGCGGAAGTGGTACTTCCCGTCCCGGTTCGTGGTCTCGATTCGGTTGGTGCCGGTGATCAACACTCGGGCGGCCTCGAGGACCTGGCCGGTGGCCTGATCGGTCACCGTCCCTTCGATGCCGCCCTGCTGGGCCGCCACCGGGGCCGTCTGGACGCCGAGCGCAAGCGTGCTCAGGGCCAGACCCGCGCCAAGGATTCTCAGACGCATGCCAGCGTTCATAGGGGAGTTCTCCTGTCGGCGATGACTGCCGGTTACGCCCCCGGGGGGTGCGAGCAATGGGGGGTGCGGCAGCGCGATGAGGGAGAGACGCCCCGCCAATGTGCTAGAACTAAGTCCGCTTGTCTAGCCGGACGGGCGCGCCCCGCTTGACGCTGCCGCAGGGTTCTCCGATGTTGAGAGCGCAGCTCCTACCGCACAGATCCGGCGCCGCTCGCGCCGACCAGCGTCATCGACAACCGGAGGTCCCATGGTGCGAAGCATCGTCAGAGTGCTGTCGGGCGTTCTGCTGGCTTTGGTTCCCTGGGCGGCCGCTACGGCGCAGGCCGGCTCCATCCGCGGTACTGTATCGGACAGCGCGGGCAACCCGCTGGGCAGCGCCTCGATCTCGGTCGAAGGCTCCGGCCTCACGGCGAGCACGGCCGCGAGCGGCGAGTACGAGGTCCGGGGCGTCTCGCCCGGGCACTACACCGTGCGGGTACGCCTGGTGGGGTTCGTCCCCGGCGAGCTGACGGTGACCGTAGGGCCGGGGGAGGTCGCGAAGGGCGACGTCACGCTGAGCCGCAGCGCGGTGCAGCTCGCTCCGATCGACGTGGTGATCGGCTCCCGGGCCCGGCACACCGCGGCGGAGGAGCTGGCGGTGCCGGTGGACGTGTTCCCGGCGGAGCAGCTGCAGCAGCAGGGCACCAACGAGACCAGCATCATCCTCCAGTCGGTGTCGCCCTCGATCAACTTCCCCCGCCAGAGCGTCACCGATGCCGGCGACATCGTGCGGCCGTTCACGCTGCGCGGGCTGAGTCCCGACCATACCCTGGTCCTGCTCAACGGCTGGCGCCGCCACCAGACCGCACTGGTCAACAACTTCACCTACGGCATGGGCGCCGGCTCCAGCGGCGTGGACCTCAATGCCATCCCGTCGAGCGCGCTGGACCGGATCGAGGTGCTGCGGGACGGCGCCGCCGCCCAGTACGGCTCCGACGCGATCGCCGGCGTGGTCAACCTGGTGCTCAAGGACGGGGCCTTCACGCCGTTCGTGAACGGTGACGTGGGCCAGTACGTCAGCCCCGACTATCCCGACGACGGCACCACCGTGAACGTGAACGGCGGCTGGGGTATCGGACTCGGGGCCGGCTCGCTCGGCCTGTTCGGGGAGTTCCGCGACCGGCAGCCCACCAACCGGGCCTGGGCCGACCCGTTCGAGGTCGCCGGCACCGGCATTCCCGACGAGATCAACGACAAGGGCCAGGTGGTCCACAAGAACAACCCGGTGGAGCAGCCCAACCACCACTGGGGCGACGGGCTGGAGCGCGACGCGCTCACCTTCGCCAACTTCCGGATGCCGGTCGGGAACAGCGGGACCGAGATCTACAGCTTCGGCGGGTACAGTCACCGGAACGGCATCGGGAATCCCTACCGCCGGTACTTCGACAGCGCGCGCAACTGGGAGGACATCTATCCCCTGGGCTTCCTTCCCGACATTCAGGGGTTGGTGACCGACTACTCCGCGGCCGGCGGCGTCCGCGGGCTGGTCAAGGGCTGGAGCTACGAGCTGGGCACCGAGTTCGGCCACAACGATTTCGACTACCACATCAACGGGACCCTCAACGCCTCGCTCGGACCCTGCCTCGACACGCCCTGCGCGCCGGGCAATGACGGCATCCTCGGCACCGCCGACGATCCGGGAATCCCCAACCAGCAGGACTTCTTCGCGGGACGGGTGCTGCGGGAGGAGTGGATCACCGCACTCAACATCGCCAAGCCGGTGGAGCTGGGCCTGCCGAACCCGGTGAACCTGGCGTTCGGGACGGCTTTCCGGCGCGAGCGGTATGCCATCCGGCCCGGTGAGCTGGCGTCGTACGTCAACGGTGGGCACGTGGATCAGACGGGCTCGGGCGACCTCGCGCCGGGTGGATCGCAGTCGTTCCCGGGCTTCGCCCCTGGAGACGCGACCGATCGGCATCGGAACAACTTCGGCTTGTATGCCGACGCGGAGACGAATCTGTCCGAGAAGGTGCTCACCGAAGTGGCGGCGCGGTTCGAGGACTACAGCGACTTCGGCAGCCGGGTGAGCTTCAAGGGCTCGGTGCGCTACCAACCGTCCCGCAGGGTGACGCTCCGCGCCGGGGCCAGCTCGGGGTTCCGGGCGCCCGGCCTGAGCCAGGTCGCCTTCAGCAAGGTGGTGACCAACGTCATCGGGGGCCAGTTCATCGACGTCGGACTCTTTCCGGCCGACAACCCGGCCGCCCTGGCGCTGGGCGCGAAGCCGCTCAAGGAGGAGACGGCATACAACCTGAGCGCGGGTGTCGTGCTCACGCCGGTGGACAACTTCACCGTCACCGTCGACTACTTCCACATCCGGATCAACGACCAGATCCTGCTCGGCGCGACGTTCGATGACGAGGCGACGGTGAACATTCTCGCCGCTAACGGAATCACGAACATCGGCGGGGTGCAGTACTTCACCAATGGCCTGAATACCCGCACCCAGGGCGTGGACGTCACGGCCAACTATCGCGTTCCCGCCGGCCGGACGGGTACCCTGGACCTCAACGCGGGCTTCAACTGGACCCAGAACCGGATTCTCGACGTCGATCCGCTCCCCCAGGTGCTGATCGACGCCGGATCCACCGAGCCCGGCCTGCTGGATTCGGTCACGGCGATCGGCATCGAGGACGAGCGCCCGGACTGGCGCGGCACCCTGCAGGCCAACCTCACCCTGGGCCGTTTCTCGAGCCTGGGCCGGTTCTCCTACTATGGCGGGTTCAGCTCGGCCCAGCCCGGCTTCTGCGATCTGTGCCGGGAGAACTACGGCGGCAAGGGCCTGGCCGATGCGGAAGTGGCGTATCAGTTCAACCTGATCAAGCTGGCGGCCGGCGTGCGCAACATCTTCGACGTCTACCCCGACCAGCCGAGCTCCACGGTCGTCGTGGACGACGCCGGCGACACGGCCAAGGACTTCAACAACAACTTCGGCACCTTCCCCTGGGCGGCCGCGTCACCGTTCGGGTACAACGGGCGGTATGTGTACGCGCGGACGGAGGTGCAGTTGGCGTGGTAGCGGTGGCACGGTGCCACCCCTTCACCTCTTCGCCGTCGCCAACGCCGCACCGAAGAACACAAACGTCGCGCCGCCGACTCGGTTCATCGTTCGTCCGCCGCGCTCGGAGCCCAACCAGCTTCGGGCGCGCTGCGCGCTCAGGGCATAGCCCGAGTGGATCAGGACCACCAGGCTGCTGTAGGTCAGCACCAGCACGGCGAACTGGGGGGCCATCGGGCGCGCGTGGTCGAGGAACTGGGGGAAGACGGACAGGAAGAAGAAGATCGCCTTCGGATTGGTGAGCTGCAGCGACAGTCCCTCCACGAACCGCCGGCCGAACCCGGTGGGCGCCGCGGGCCCGGCCACGATCGGGGTGGCGGGCGAGCGCCAGAGACGGATGCCCAGGTAGACCAGGTAGGCCGCTCCCACGTACTTCATCACCGTGAACGCGGCGGCCGAGGTGGCGAGCAGCACGCCGAGGCCGGTGGCCGAGAGTGTGGCCACGGCCAGGGCACCGGCCGAGATGCCGAGGATCCCGCCGAAGGTTCCGCGGAAGCCGTGGCGCAGCGCGTTAGTAAGGGTCATGACCACGCCCGGGCCGGGACTCAGCACCGTCGTGGCCGCCACCAGCAGGAAGACCGGGTACAGCGAGATCATGCGCGCTCCGGGAAGGCCATAGGCTCGGGGGTCTCGGACACGACGGGCGCTCGGGTCGATCGGTTGCAGCGACGGTCTCCGCTCAGGCGGAGACCTCCAGCCCGTCGCGGAGCGACGAGGGTCCGGCCGCCAGCATTTCGATGAACCGGCGCAGGTACGCCGGCGGCTGGCGGTCCAGGACCACCGCGTGCCACTGCCTGGTGAGCCCGGACCGGCCGAGCCGCACCGCCGCGAGGGTGCCCGCGTCGAGGTGGGGCTGTACCGCCCACCGCGCGAGGATGGTCACCCCGACTCCTGCCTTGGTCATCTCGATGATCGCCTCGGTGAGCTGGATGCCGGAAACCCGGGCGGGGGAGACGCCGTCCTGGGTGAGGAAGTCACGCACGACCGAGGAGGCGCTGGGCGGCAGGTCGTAGGTGATGAGGTGCTCGGTCGCCAGGTCGGCGGGGCGCACCTGGCTCCGGCGGGCCAGCCGGTGCCAGGGAGCGGTGGCCAGCACCATCTCGTCCGTGAACAGCGGGAAGTACCGCAGCCGAGGGTCCGGCTCTTCCGAGTGCACGATGCCGAGATCGATGCGGCCGTCCAGCAGCGCGGCGACGGGGTTCCGGGTGGCGTCGGGGACGATCTGCACGTCGATGTCGGGATAGTGGGCGCGGAAGGGTGCCAGGACCGGCGGCAGCCAGTGGTAGCAGGTGTAACACTCGGTGCTGAGGCGGATCACGGCGGTGCGGCCGGCCGCCTGGCTTCTCAGTGCCTCCTCCGCCTGGACCAGGTCGGGGACGACCCGCCGGGCGGATTGGAGCAGCCGCTCCCCGGCCGGTGTCGGCACCATCCGTTTGCCCAGGCGGTGGAACAGCGGCAGGCGCAGACGCCCCTCGAGCTGCAGCAGCTGGTGGCTCAGGGCCGACTGGGTGAGGTGCAGGTGCCGGGCGGCCTGAGTGAGCGTCCCATGCTCGGCGACGGCCAGGACCAGCTGCAGGTGCCGAATCTCGAGGATCACGGGGCCTCCGTCCGCCAAAGGTGGGGCAACGGCCGCCAGCGGGCCAACGCATAGTTTACGTCATATCCATGAATTTCGCTCATGGCGGCTCGTTCGCCTCGCATTCGACCCTGGCCTCGGCCGACCCTACCTTCGACCTGTCCCCCTCACCGGAGCCAGTCATGCAGCCCGCGGCCGTCGCCTTCCCCGCGTACGACTTCTACACCACGGACCAGCTGCTCGAGGCCTACCGGGAGGGACCCGAGCGGCTGCGCGCCGCCAGCGCGGGGCTCTCGATGGAGCAGATGCGGGTTCGTCCCCGGCCGGGGAAGTGGTCGATCCTGGAGATCCTGTTACACGTGACCGACTCGGAGCTCTCAGGCGCGATGCGGGTCCGCTACGTCATGGCCCAGCCCGGCATCCGTCTGCCGAGCTACGACCAAGATCTCTGGACCGCCAAGCTCCGCCACAACGAGGCCGACCTGGCGCTGCTGGACGACATGATGGCGCTGTTTCGGCTGTTGCGCCGGGTGACCGGGCGGATCTTCACCGCCGCTCAGGGGGACGACTGGGCCGCCTCCGCCGTTCACGCCGACTATGGCGAGATCACGCTGCGGAACCTGCTGGAGCTCTACGCCGACCACAGCGAGCGGCATGTGGAGCAGATCCTGACGTGCCGGCGGCTGCTGAGAAATCCGATGGAGATGGAGTCGTTGTTGCCGAGGAGGCTGTACTAGGGGGCTCGGTGGCTCAGTGGCTCGGTGGCTCGGTGGCACGAATCGGAACACTGAACGGAGTTGCGGGAGCGGGCCGAGGGGCGGCGCACTCGGAGGGCGCGTCAGGGCACGCCGCGCCACCCCGGATGTCGTAGTGGAGGTCGGACATGAGGGCGGGCCCATGGCGCCCGGAGCGTGTGTCGCCCCTCGGCCCGCGAGTGCACCACAGGCCCGCCCACGTGGCTGGCGGCCCCCGCCCGGGGTGGGCTAAGATTGTCCCACTCCTATGCCCCAATCCTACGATCTCATCGTCATCGGCGGCGGCCATAACGGTCTGGTGACCGCCGCCTACCTCGCCCGGCTCGGTGTGAAGGTGGTGGTGCTCGAGCGGCGCGAGGTCCTGGGCGGCGCCTGCGTCACCGAGGAAGTCTGGCCCGGCTACAAGGTCTCGACCGCCGCCTACGTCAACAGCCTCCTCCGGCCCGAGATCATCCGCGATCTCGAGCTCAAGCGCCACGGATTCCAGATGCTGCCGCGGAATCCATCCTCGTTCACCCCGTTTCCCGACGGGCGCTCGCTGCTGCTCGGTCCGGACAAGGCGCTGACCCACCGCGAGGTCTCCAAGTTCTCGGCCAAGGACGCGGACGCCCTGCCCAAGTACGAGGCGATGCTCGAGCGGGTGGCCGACTTCCTCGAGCCGACGCTGGTGCAGACGCCGCCCAATCCGTGGTCGCTCCGCCCCGGCAACCTGATCCAGCTCGCCAAGCTGGGACTGGCCTTCCTCAAGCTCGGGCCCGAGGGCCAGAAGGCAGTGGAGATCCTGACCGGCGCGGCGACCCCGATCCTGGACCGCTGGTTCGAGTCGGAGCAGCTCAAGGTGACGCTGGCGACCGACGCGATCATCGGCGCGATGGCGTCTCCCTCGATGCCGGGTACCGCCTACGTCCTCTTCCATCACGTGATGGGGGAGTGCGACGGCGCGCGCGGTGTGTGGGGCTACGTGCGCGGTGGGATGGGCGGAATCAGCAACGCGATTGCCGCCGCGGCGCGGGAGAAGGGCGCCGAGATCCGCACCAATGCCGAGGTGGCGAGGATTCTGGTGAAGGACGGCGCGGTGCGGGGGGTGGCGCTGGCGGACGGGAGCGAGCTCCTGGCGCCGAGGGTGGCCTCGGGCGTGGACGCGAACGTCACCTTCCTCAAGCTGATGAGCAACGGCGACCTGCCCGCGGAGTTCGTGCAGGCCGTCCGCAACATCGACTACGCCAGCGCCAGCTGCAAGATCAACATCGCCTTGAGCGAGCTGCCCGACTTCACCGCGGTGCCCGGCACCGCGCCGGGCCCGCAGCACCGGGGCACCATCCACATCTCGCCCACGATGGAGTACATCGAGCGGGCCTACGACGATGCCAAGTATGGGCATCCGTCGAAGAACCCGATCATCGAGGCGACGATCCCCTCCGTGCTGGACGACACCTTGGCGCCCCCGGGCAAGTACGTGATGTCGATGTTCACCCAGTACTTCCCCTACAAGCTCGCGGACGGCCTTTCGCTCGAGGATGAGAAAGAGAAGTACGCCGACCGCTGCTTCGAGATGATGGAGCGCTTCGCGCCCAACTTCCGCCGCTCCGTCATCCATCGGCAGGTCCTGAGCCCGGTGGACCTGGAGCGCCGCTTCGGCCTCACCGGCGGGAACATCATGCAGGGCGTGATGTCGCTGAGCAGCCTCTCCTTCATGCGCCCCGTGCCCGGCTACGCCGACTACCGCACTCCCGTCCGCGGTCTCTACCTCTGCGGCGCGGCGACGCATCCGGGGGGCGGGGTGATGGGCGCGTGCGGGTATAACGCGGCGCGGGAGATTCGGAGGGATCTCGGGCGGTAGGTGGGGGGGCTCGGTGGCTCGGTGG
>Ga0310810_10008937_pt1 | contig 11575 bp, 11 predicted proteins | sample NCmetagenome_FD_207641 | JGI IMG/M metagenome (GOLD analysis project Ga0310810, IMG submission 207641) | Soil microbial communities from experimental microcosm in Duke University, North Carolina, United States - NC | ecosystem: Engineered > Artificial ecosystem > Soil microcosm > Unclassified ...
GGAACGGCTGAAGACACGCTGACCTGATCACATGGCGCAAACGAAGGACTTCTACGCGGTCCTCGGCGTCTCGTCATCGGCATCACAGGACGAGATCAAGAAGCAGTACCGCCGACTCGCTGCCAAGCACCACCCAGACAAGAACCCGAACGACGCCAAGGCCGCGGAGCGCTTCAAGGAGATCTCCGAGGCGTACACGGTCCTGGGCGACGCTGAAAAGCGGAAGCAGTACGATGACATGCGTCGGCTCGGGGCGTTCGGCGGTTTCGGGGGCGGGGCTCGCGGCGGGCCGAGACCATCTGGTGCGCCGCGGCCCGGCGGTACCGGCGGCGGCGCCGGCCGCGAGCAGGACTTCCGTTTCCAGGACTTCGACATCGGGGGTATCGGCGGCCTCGGAGACCTTTTCGCGTCGATGTTCGGTGGTGGTGGCGCGGAACGAGGCGGCGCGTCCCGCCAGCGCGAAGAGCAGCGCGGCCAAACCGTCGAAACGATGCTCGAGGTTCCGTTCCGCGTCGCGGCGACGGGCGACAAGGTCTCGGTCGAGCTCGAGGTGAACGAGGAGTGCGACGTCTGTAACGGGTCGGGCGCCGCACCGGGCGCGACACTGAAAGTGTGTCCCGAGTGCAATGGCCGCGGCGTGATCTCGTTTGGTCAAGGCGGGTTCGCCGTCAACCGTCCATGCCCGATGTGTCTCGGTCGCGGACAGATTCCTTCCGAGCGATGCCCCAAATGCGGCGGCGCGGGGGAAGTGCGCAACCGGAAGAAGGTGATGATCACCGTCCCGGCCGGATCCGACACCGGTACCAAGATTCGCCTCAAGGGGCAGGGCGGCCGAGGATCGGCCGGTGCGCCAGCGGGTGATCTCGTGATCACGCTTCAGGTACAGCCGGATCGCTTCTACAAGCGCGACGGGTTGGATCTCATTGCGACGGTCCCGATCAACATCGCCCAGGCGACGTTAGGCTCGAAGATCAGCGTGACGACGCTCGAAAAAAAGCGTGTGGCGATCCGGATCCCGGCAGGCACAGCATCGGGACGACGCTTCCGCGTTCGCGGCCACGGCATCGCGAAGGACGGTCAGCGCGGTGACTTGATCATCGAAGTACAGATCTCCGTTCCGGAGAAGCTGACTGAAGAGCAGGAGCGGATGATGCGGGAGTTCGCGGAGGCCGGTGGCCTGAAGTACTGACGTCTTTCAAAGGGCGGTTTCAAGGGGTCAGAGCCCTTGAAAACCGACCCCTGGAGCCGGCGGAACGTTACGCCGCCAGCACGGGAAGCGGAGTGCGCGCGCCGGCGCCACCGCGCTCGATGAACCCGCCGCCCAGAACCCGGTCCCCGTCGTACAGCACGAGCGACTGGCCCGGCGTGATCGCCGACACCGGCTCCTCGAGTACCAGCTCCACTTCGGCGCCGTCGACCCTAACGATTTCAGCTGGCGTCGCGTGCGCCCGATGACGCACCTGCACCTCGACGCGCGCACCGACCGGCATCGGATCGACGAGCCAGTTCATCTCGCGGGCAACCACACCACGCCCGAGCAGTGCGGCACGCGGTCCGATGACCACCGCGCGGTCCGGCGGCCGAATCGCCACCACGTACATCGCCTCGGCGAACCCGCCCGGAACGCCGCGGCGCTGGCCGATGGTATACCGGGCGTAGCCGTCATGCTCCCCAACGACGGTGCCATCGAGCAACACGACCGGGCCGCGCGACAGCGACGGGGTATCATGCCCAAGGCGGCGAGCGATCACCTTGGCATGGTCGCCGTCGGGAACGAAGCAGATGTCCTGGCTCTCCACCTTGTCGGCGACGACCGTGAGGCCGAGTGCCCGGGCACGGTCGCGGGTCGCGGGCTTCGTCATCTCGCCGACCGGCAGCAGCATGCGCCTAACGACGGAGCGATCGATCCCCCAGAGGAAGTAGCTCTGGTCCTTGGTCGTGTCCTGGCCGCGCAGCAGCTCGCCCGATCGCGTGCGCGCGTAGTGACCGGTCGCGATCCACGGCGCGTCCAGCGCGTCGGCCTTGTGAAGCAGATCGCGGAACTTCGTGAACGTATTGCACCGGACACACGGGATCGGCGTCCGACCGGCGGCGTACTGCGTCACGAAGTCATCGATCACGTCGCGCCCGAATGCGCTCTCGAGGTTGAGCACATAGTGCGGGACGCCCAGTCGCTCGCACACGCGCCGCGCATCGTTGATGGAATCGAGCGAGCAGCACGGGCGGTCGGGGACGTCGTCGCCGTAGCAGAACAGCTTCATCGTGGCGCCGATGACCTCGTAGCCCTGCTCGTGGAGCAGGGCAGCGGCGACCGATGAATCCACGCCGCCCGACATCGCGACCAGCACCCGCTCGCTCATTCGATCGTTAGGCCGCGCCGGACAGGCGGCGTGCCTTCGCGATGAGGGCAGGGAAGAGCTCCACCACGCGCGTGATGTCCTCCGGAGTCGTGAGCGACCCGAGGCTCATGCGCACGGCGGCGATCGCGAGGTCGGCCTTGACGCCCATCGCGAGCAGCACGTGCGACGGCGTCACGTTTCCGCTCTGACACGCCGAGCCGGCCGATGCCGCCACTCCGGCGAGATCGAGCGCCATGAGCAGCGACTCACTGTCCGTGCCCGGAACCGAGATGTTGAGGACGTGCGGCGCACGCGATGCGCCACGCCCATGCACCACGGCGTCAGGAATACGAGCGAGCAAGCCTTCTTCGAGCGAGTCACGAAGCGACTCGACACGAGCCCATTCGGTCTCGCGCTCCTCGACGGCGAGCTCCGCAGCACGGGCAAGCGCCACGGCATAGGCGACGTTCTCGGTGCCCGGGCGGCGACCACGGTCCTGCGACCCGCCATGAAAGAGCGGATCGATCCGCGTCCCGCGTCGGATGTACATCGCGCCAACTCCCTTTGGCGCGCCGATCTTGTGGCCGGAGATCGAGAGCAGGTCGATTCCGAGCTTGCTCACGTCGATGTCGATCTTCCCGAACGCCTGCACGGCGTCGGTGTGCATGATCCCGCCGCGAGCCTTGACGCGTTCCGCGATCTCGGGGACCGGCTGGATCGTGCCGACCTCGTTGTTCACCCACATCACTGTGCAGACTGCAACCGAGTCGTCGATCGCGGCGTCGCTGGCAGCGAGATCGACGACGCCACCCTTCGTGACCGTGAGCATCCGCTCGGTCACCCCAGCGTGCGTCGCATGATGGACCGTCTCGAGCACCGCCTTGTGCTCGATGGGCGTAGACACGAGAACGCGACGGCCTTTCTCGACCTGCGAGCGGAGCGGACCAAGCACTGCGAGGTTGTCGGCTTCGGTACCGCCTGACGTGAAGCAGACTTCGTCTGGATGTGCGCCGAGACAACGGGCAACGCGCTCGCGGGCTTCGTCCAGCGCCGCGCGCGCCTCACGTCCCCAACGATGCACGCTCGAAGGGTTGCCGAAGCGCGGGCCGTAAAACGGCTCCATCACCTCGAACACCTCCTTGCGAACAGGGGTCGTCGCGGCGTGATCGAGATATACGGGCTGTGGCATAAGTGAATATAGCTGTTAGCTATACCGCGGGAAAACCCGCCGATGGTCGGGTCAGTCGAAGACGAGCTTTCCCCGCTTGAACCTGGCGAGTGCCCCTGCGATCACGATCGCTGACAGAACGAACAGTCCTGCCACGACATAGGCCTCGATGCGCGTCTCTCCGACGCGGGCGAGGCGGGCGATGAACGCCGTTCGGGTTTCGTAACTCAGGGCGTTGAACAGCAGGAGCGGCCCCATCGTGAGGACGATGATGGCGATCCCGAACGCCTGCTGCGCCTGTTTGACTGTCGATGCACGAAGGGAGATGAAAACTCCAAGACCGGCCATGAGAAGCGATGCCAGGATCGTGAAAACGATCGTCACCATGAACCGTTGCGGTGCGAAAAGGATCAATCCGTTCTCGCCATGGGCAACGTTTACCGCAACGAGGCCGATCGCCAGGTTCACCACGGCGAACCCAACGCCGTAAAGCACGGCCGCGATGATCTTGCCGATCAGGATCGCCGAATCGGAGAGGCGGCTTGCGAGGAGTGTCTCGAGAGTGTGCCGTTCTCGCTCCCCCGCAACCGAATCCGCGATGAGCGAGGACACCATCGTCGCGGCAAGGAAGGGCCAATAGCCGATGATCAGGCGCGACTCGACCCATTCGGCGCCAAGCTGCACGGGCGCCACGACTCCGAGGATCAGCGCGAGAATCAACGCTGAAAGGCCGCCGCGCCTCAGCGAGAGCAGCTGATCGCGGAACTCCTGCCACTCTTTCCATACAACCGTCCAGATGTCGTGGATCACGTCGCACCTCCGGCGGCCTCGCCGTTCCTGGTTTCCGCGCCCATGAGGTCGAGGAACGCGTCTTCGAGCGTGGCGCGGACCTTTCGCACCTCTTCGATGCCGACCTCGTGCTGCACGAGCCACGCGACGACGGGCGCCACGCTCGCGCCGTTGGACAGGGAGACCGCGAGGTGATCGCCGCTGGCCGAGGCCGTTCGAACGTCAGGGAGGCTGGCCAGATGCCTAACGAGTTCCTCCGTAATGCCGGTTGTGAGAATGTCCACGCGCCCGGAATCGCCCCGCGCGCGCAATTGCTCCGGACTCCCGACCGCGAGCAGCTTGCCGCCCCGAATCACGCCAACCCGTGCGCAGAGGCGCTCTGCCTCGTTGAGGTTGTGCGTGGTGAGAAAGACTGTCACTCCCTCCTGCGCGGCCAGCGCGGCCAGATCCTCGCGCAGCCCGGCGGTCGCCACCGGATCGAGTCCTGACGTGGGCTCGTCGAGAAACACCAGCGCCGGCCGGTGAAGGACCGCACGGGCGACAGCGAGTTTTTGCTTCATCCCTCGGCTCCACCGCCCGACCGGGTCGTCTCGACGGTCCCAGAGGCCGAAGCGCGTGAGTAGCTCGCGAATGCGCTCCTGTCGGGCGCCACGTGGTATCCGCCACGCACGCCCGTAGAAATCGAGGTTGTCGTAGGCCGAGAGGCGCTCGTAGAGCCCGGGATGCTCGAGCAGCGCCCCGCACCGCGTGCGAATGGCGGAGCCGTCGCGCCTCGTGTCGAGGCCCAGGACCTCGGCGTGCCCCGCGCTGGGATCGATGAGCCCGAGCAGCACGCGAATCGCGGTGGTCTTGCCGGCTCCGTTCGGTCCGAGAAACCCGAACACGATGCCCTTCGGGATCTCGAGCGAGAGAGCATCGAGCGCGCGCACCGGTCCGAAATCCCGCGTGACGTACTCGGCGCGAATCGCGAGCTCATGACCGTTAGGCACCGACGCCGTCAGCCCTGGGTGTCTCGCAGGACGGCTCGCACCGGCGCCGCGTCCAACGCCATGTACTTGAGCGGTAAGGCAATCAGCTCGTATTGCCCCGGTGCCACTCGTCGGAGATCGAGGTTCTCGAGGATGTAGGCATTCGACGAGAAGAGCATGTGGTGTACGGCCAGGGTTTTGCTCGTGCGCGGGTCGACCGACGGCGCATCGACGCCAAGGAGCCTGAGCCCACGGCCGACGAGCGTACGCGCGCACCGTTCGCTCAAGCACGGCCATTCGTCAGGAAACTGGCCTCCCGCGATCGTGCGACCGGTGCGGAGCAGCAACCGCTCGCCGTGCACGTCCGGGTCGTACGACAGCGCGTCGGCTTCGATCAGACCGGAAGCCGCGCTGACGTCGACGACGGTCGCGGGCCCAACAAACGCGTCGAGCGGAAGCTCGTGGGACCCCGGCCATCCATCCTTCACGTGCAACGGTGCGTCGGCGTGCGTCCCAACGTGCGGGCTCGCGAGCACCGCGGACACGTTCACGCTTTCACCCTTCGCGATCAGTGACGCCCAGCGGCACGCATAGGGCGTATCTCCCGGCCATTCAGGCGTGCCCTCGCGGAGCGCAATGCTGATGTCGCGAATCACCGCGTCCCTTCGCCGTTCGACGCGGGGGCATCGCCGGCCGCCGCAGCCCGCGACGGGTTGAAGAACTCGGCGCGAACCGCCCACAGACGCGGCAGGAAGCGCTGAGACACCGTTCGCTGGAGATACCGCGCGCCTACCGTATACAGCGATTGCACCGTCACGCCCTCGCGCGCAACGAGGCGCTCGAACAGTTCCTCGAGCGTCGGCCGCTCCAGCGCGCGCTGTACGAGCTCCGGCACCGGGCCGTGCTCCTGAATGACCTGCAGGAAGTGGGGGTCACGCGCGCCTGACGCGGCTTCGAGCGCGCGGAACTGCACGCTCTGCGATCCGCTGGAGCTTCCGAGGTAGCCACGAAACTGAGCGAAATGCTGCGGGGGCATCGTTTCGAGTGCCGATAGCTGCGCGGCCACGATCTGCACCAACGCATTCATCCGTTGAACCGTCAGCACGGCGTACATCACCTCTCCACGTTCCATCGCGTGGGTCAGGTGATCCATCTCGTGCAGGATGCACTTGAACCACAGCTCGCTGGCCTGGTGCACCACGATGAAGAGAAGCTCGTCGGGATGGTCGGGCAACCGAGGACGCTGCAGCGAAAGCAGCTCGTCGAGTGCCAGATAAGACCCGTAGGACACTGAGTCGGTGCTCGATCCAGCGGAGCCAGTAGTCATGCTCAAAACGTCGCTACCTGGAGTGTGGTGATGTCGTCGACGCGCACGGTTTCCGTCGTGAAGAATGGCTCGCCGTATCGGGTGCGGATCAACGAGCCGTAGTGTGCCGCCTGATGACGAACGATCTCGTACAGCGGGTCACCGTTCGGGTACACCTCACCGGCCTGCGTGACGGCGTCGAACTGTGAGCCGTAGCAGCGAATCGCCTCGAGCTTGCGCTCGAACTGATCGGAGATGTCCACCACGAACGTCGGCCGTACGCTGTCCTCTCGGTACGTGACGCAGTGGATGACCTTCCGCGGGCGATGCGTCGCGAGATCGGGCTCCACCTTGGCGAGCCCTGAAATGAAGCACGCATCGCGCACGAGCTCCGCTGCCACCCGGTGATCGGGATGACGTCCTTGTGGCGCTGGCGCGATCACGATCGCTGGCCGATGGCGGCGAATGACGCGCGCGACGAGACGACGCGTCTCCGGCGTGTTGACGATCCCGGCGTCGGGGAGCTTCAGGTTGTCCCGAACCGCGAGTCCGAGGACCGCCGCGGCCCGTTCAGCCTCCTGCGCCCGGAGCTCGGCAGAGCCACGCGTGCCCATCTCACCTTCGGTGAGATCGAGTACTCCAGTCCGATGACCCTGGGAGGCAAGCTTGATCAGCGTACCGCCGCACGTGAGCTCGGCGTCATCCCGGTGCGCGAAGATCGCGAGAACATTCAGATCGGCCATGCGAAGAAGCTAACAGGAGCTACTCGTAGCGCAGCGCCTCGACCGGGTCGAGGCGTGCTGCCCGACGTGCCGGGAGGAGCCCGAACACGACGCCAATCCCGATCGATACGGTGACGGCGATGGCCGTCAGCGTTGCGGGAGGGGCGGCATCGACGTTCATGATTTTCGTGACCACACCGCCCGTGCCGAGGCCGATCACGATTCCGATCGCGCCACCAATTCCCGTGAGTGTCGCGGCCTCGATGAGAAACTGGAGCATGATGTCGCTCCGCGTGGCGCCGAGCGCCTTTCGTACGCCGATCTCGCGCGTCCGATCAGTCACCGAAACCATCATGATGGCCATCACGCCGATACCACCGACCATGAGCCCGACGGACGACAGCACGATCATTACGAGGAAGAACGCACCGGTGAGCTTGTCGAAGATGTCGAGAATCTGGTCCTGCGTGATGAGGTCGAACGAGTTCTTCTCGGACGGTCGGAGATGGCGAAGCTCGCGGAGGAGCACTGTCACCGCTTCCTGTGCCTGCTCGACGGGGATGCCTGGACGGGGCTTCACGGCGATGTAGAGACCGTTGGTCTTGTCCATCGTGAATTGATGCTCGACCAGCAGGTACGGAACGATCGCGCTGGTCTGCGTTCCCGGTGGAGCGAAGATGTTCTCCGGCGGCACGTAAAGGCCAATGACCTCCACCGGCCGTCCGCCTAACCGGATGGTTTTCCCGATGGGATACTCGCGCCCGAACAGCCTGCGCGCCGAGTTCTCGTTGATGACAGCCACGGGCGATCCGGAAGAGAGCTCCGCACGAGTGAACCAGCGTCCCGCGGCGAGATCCCCGCCCTGGATCTCGGTGAACCGGTCATCCGCTCCGATGAGTTGTGCCGGCTGGGTGCGCTGGCCCTGGTATTCCAGCCGACCGATGATCTGCGCCCAGATTGCGGCGTAACCGATCTCCGGAAGCTGAGCGACCCGCTCGGCTTCCCGCTTCGTGAGGTCCGGGCGGACGCGCACCCATTTCGGCAGCGCGTCGGGATTGAGCGGCGTTTGCGAGTAGACCTTCATGACGTAGAAGGTCGTCGGCCCCGCGATCTCGATTGTCTTCACGATCTGCCGCTGGATCCCGCGCACGATGGCCGCCATCGACATGACCGTCGACACGCCGATGACGACGCCGAGGATCGTCAATGCGGAGCGCAGCTTGCTCGAGCGCAGGGCATCGAAGGCGATGCCGACGTTCTCGCGCAGTTGATCGTGAAGTTTCATCGCAGTCCGCGAGGCGTGAGGCTACTCGGCGCGCAGGGCGGTAATCGGGTCGAGCCGGGCGGCTCGTCGCGCGGGATACACCCCGAACACGATTCCGACCGTGCCGCCTAACGCCAGAGCGGCCAGCACGGACCAGGAGCTCACGCGTGCCGGCAGCGGAGAGGCGAATGCGATGAGGGCCGCGAACGCCCATCCACCGAGAACGCCTAACGCCCCACCGAGGCTCGAGAGGGTGATCGTCTCGACGAAGAACTGCCGGCTGATGTCCGCCCGCGTCGCGCCCACGGCTTTCCGGATCCCGATCTCCCGCGTCCGCTCGGTTACCGCCATGAGCATGATGTTCATGATGACGATGCCGCCGACCACGATGCCGATGGCGACGACGGCCGGGATCACACTGAAGAGCACACGGGTCAGCGTCTTCCAGAAATTGACGAGCGCGTCCGCGGTTTCGACCGAGAAATCGTTGTCCTCGCCCGGCCGCAGGCCATGGGCGATCCGCATGGCCTCCTCGGCGCGCGCCATCGCGGGGGCCACGTCGGCGGCTTCGTTCATCTTGACCGAGATCGTCGTCGTGCTGCGCCGACCGTAGAGCATCTCGAATCGAGGAAGGGGCATCAGCACGAAGGCGTCGAACGACTGGCCGAGCACGCGTCCCTTCGGCTGAATCACGCCGACGATGGTGAGTCGCTCGCCCAGGATTCGGACGTCGCGGCCCACGGCTTCCACGTTCTCGAACAGCTTGGTCGCGATATCGGCGCCCACGACGATCACCGGCTGCCGCTGCGCGATGTCCATGTCAGTCAGCGGCCGGCCGGCGGCAAGCCGATAGTCCTGTACCTCCTGGTACGAGGGCGTCACACCGAAGATCGGTACGTCGCCAAGCGTCTTGTCGCGCCACACGACGTCTGCCTGCGGGGTTGGCCAGCCCGACTGGATGCTGATGGCCTTTGCCTCTGGCAGCGCGGCTGTGACCGCTTCGGCGTCTCGCAGGCTGATCCTGGGTCGCCGGCGAATGCGGTCCATCTCGTTGTCACTCACGGGCGCGAGCTGGAGCGGAGTGCGGCGCACCTGGAACGAGTTGGCGCCCACCACCGCTCCCGCGATGTTCTCGCGGACGTACGCATTCATTCCCTGAATGATGGCGACGACGGCCACGAGAAACGCCACCGACACGATGATGCCAAGCAGTGTGAAGAACGAGCGAAGCTTGTTCGCTCGGATCTGTCCCAGCGCAATCGCGAGAACGTCGGTGAATCGCATGGGTCAGCGGACGTCGAAGCTGAAGGCTGGAGCGCGCCGCCTGAATCGTTCTTGTGAATCCGTTCACAAGAAAGATACGCGGTCTGAAGGAGGAAGATTGTGAGCCGACGGGAAAAATATAGTTAGGTAATCCTAAATCAAGGTCGCGGCGCAGTCCCGGTCTTCGTTCACTATCAAGTCGCCGCGCGCAGGTTCTCCCGGACTTACTCGTACCGGAGCGCTTCGACCGGATCGAGGCGCGCGGCGCGAGCCGCTGGCATCATGCCGAACAGGATGCCGGTTACGGCACTCGCCGCCAGAGCCGCGACGACGGCTCCTGCCGGAATTGACGCGGGGATGGGCGTGAAGTGGTCGATCAGCGCGGCGAGGATGCCGCCGGCCACCAACCCTGCAACCGCGCCGATCGACGTCAGCGTCGCGGCTTCGACAAGGAACTGCCAAAGGATGATGCGGCGCGTGGCGCCTAACGCTTTTCGCACGCCGATCTCACGCGTGCGCTCGGTGACGCTGATCATCATGATGGCGACCACCCCAACACCGCCCACCATGAGCCCAACGCCCGACAGCGCCACCATGACGAGGAAGAACACTCCGAAGAAGCCGTTGTAGACCTCGAGCAGCCGGTCGGACGTGACGACCGCGAACGTGTTGGCCGTGGCCGGGCGGATGCCGCGTCGCGCGCGAAGGAGCGCGGTGACGTCATCGATCGCTTCGGCCTGGGACGCGGTGGACCTCGGCTTCACCGTCAGGTCGAGCCAGTGCAGGCTCGCGCTGAGGTCACGCCGAGCCGTCTCGAGCGGCACGATGGCCATTGGTGCATCGCCGCTCGTGGACGATCCGGGTTTCCCGAGGAAACTTGCCGTGTAGTGATAGACGCCGATCACGGTGAAGGGCACGCCGTTGACGTCGATCGTCTTGTCCAGCGGGTCGGAGTCGTTGAACAGCTGCGTCGCCATCTTCTCGTTCACGATCACGACGTGCGCCGCGGTCTGGTGCTCGGCGTACGTGAAGCTGCGACCCGGATAGATGTCACCGCCGTCGACGTCGGTCCAATTGGGCGTGTACGCATCGAGGCCCGTGCTGCGGAGCAGTCGATCGTGGTACTTGAACGACGCGTTCGTACCGACGTGTGCGGTCACCGCCTCGACGGATTCCAGGCGGCCGATCGCGGTCGCTTCATCGATGGTGAGCGCCGGATTGCGACGCCACGGACAGGTGTCGTCGGTACCGTCGCACGCTTCACCCAAGGAGATCGGGACGCGATAGACGTAGAAGCTCGTTGGCCCGGCGGATTCCAGGTCGCGCGCGACGCTCGCGTTGATGCCGTGGACTGCCGCAGACATGGCGACGACCACGAACACACCGACGGCGACGCCAAGAATCGTTAGGCCTGCACGAACCTTGTTGGAGCGGATGGCATCGAACGCGATGCCGACGCCCTCGAATACGGACGCGATCCCTTGGAAGCGGGGCATATCAAAGCGGTCAGTCGTGAGTGATCAGTCGAAAATGCGGCGCGAGGTCCGGGACCTCACTCCTGTCGCAGCGCGACGATCGGGTCGAGCCGGGCGGCGCGACTTGCCGGGTACACGCCCGCGAGGATGCCGACGCCGGCGCCGACGAGCGTGCCGGCCACGAGCGACCACGGCGCGACCGTCGCCGGCAGCGGCGAGAGTGCCGCGACGGCCTGTGCGGCCCCGATACCTAACGCGATACCCGTCAGCGCGCCGACGGT
>Ga0310810_10008939_pt1 | contig 11574 bp, 11 predicted proteins | sample NCmetagenome_FD_207641 | JGI IMG/M metagenome (GOLD analysis project Ga0310810, IMG submission 207641) | Soil microbial communities from experimental microcosm in Duke University, North Carolina, United States - NC | ecosystem: Engineered > Artificial ecosystem > Soil microcosm > Unclassified ...
CCGATCCGGACCGCTACTCGATGAAGTGGGACGGGGAATGGCACATCACCTATGAAGTCTTTCGCGACCTCGGTATCGCCTTTGCCGCCGTCCTGATCTTGATCTATGGTCTTGTCGTTGGCTGGTTCCAATCATTCCTGACGCCTTTGATTATCATGGCGGCAATCCCATTTTCGCTGGTGGGCATCGTGCCGGCGCACGGCCTTCTGCATGCGTTCTTCACCGCGACTTCGATGATCGGCTTTATCGCGGGTGCAGGAATCGTCGTGCGGAACTCGATCATCCTGGTGGACTTCATCGAGCTGCGCCTGAGCGAAGGCATGCCGCTGGACGAAGCTGTGATCGATGCGGGAGCGGTACGCTTCCGTCCGATGATGCTGACGGCCGCAGCCGTGGTTGTCGGCTCGTCCGTTATTCTGTTCGATCCCATTTTTCAGGGCTTGGCGATCGCGCTGATGGCCGGAGAGATCGCCTCTCTCCTGCTTTCGCGCATGACCGTTCCAGTTTTGTTTTATCTGTTCAACAAACGAAGGAGGAAGCTTGTATGACTGTAGATCGCTATTTACGTATGTTGGCCGGCGCGTTTGTGATGCTGAGTCTCGCGCTGGGGTACTGGGTCAGCCCCTATTGGTATTGGTTTACCGGATTCGTGGGGCTCAATCTGTTCCAGTCTGCGTTTACGAACTGGTGTCCCATGATGACCATCCTTCGCAAGTGGGGGGTCAGGGATACCAAGCCGCCAGACCTGGACGGATTGCTTGGGACTACCGGAGATCGTAAGCAACGCGCGGCCTGATCAGCGACGGGCTTTCGTCGTCACTTGGATGGCTTCTGCAGGTTCTTGTAATAGGCCTCGATCGGTGGAAACGGACCCAGGTGGTGTTGCTCGATCGAAAACGAGTCCGCGTATGGCGGATAACTCGTATCCACCGGCTTCTTCGACCTGTCGGGATAATCCCGATCCAGTCCGGTCATCTCCGGACGCGGTTTCGAGTTGATGAACGCCGAGACGTCAAAGGCTTGGTCGTCATCCAGGTTCGCGGAGCCGAGCGGCATCTTTGCCTTGATGAATCGGGCGGCAGTCAGCACCCGGTGTAAGCCCGCGCCGTCGTTGAAGCTGTCGGGTCCCCACAACGGCGGAAATACGTAGCCATTTACGAGATTGCCGGAAGCCGGCAGCCCGAAACCGTCGTTCTGGTGACAGGCCGCGCAACGCTGCTCGAATACATGCTGGCCGGCTTCCAGATTGGCCGCGCGGTTCGGAGTCTTGAAGGCCGCTGGCTCGTGCGCCTTGCGCTGGCTCGCAGCCGTGGCCGCGTCTTGATCGCCCAGGAACCGCAGGTAGGAAACCATGGCGATCATCTCCGGACTATCCTCGGCCAGTGGGCGGCCGTTCATGCTGCGCGTCATGCATCCGTTGATACGGTCCTGGATGGTTTCGTTCCCGCCACTACGCGGCGAGATTCTGGGATAGCGGCTCATCGCCGCGACCAGGCTCAGGTTGCCCGGCTCGACGCCTGCTCCAATATGACAAGAAGCGCAGGCAAGGCGGCTGTTGGTGTACCGCATTTTAGGATTTGCGACGTCCGGACCCAACATCTCCGTAGTCTGCGTGATGAGCCGCTTGCCGTATTCCTCCGTTGCGATATCGGGAGTAATGATGGAATTCCCGGCGAGTCCCGTGCGCGCCGGGACGAGATTCCCCCGGCCCCAGGCGAGCGTTGCCGCCACCGTGATCACGCCGATGGCGCCGCACAAAGCGAGAACTGTAGCGCTACCGCGTGTGTTTTGGCTCATGCTCCTGACCCTCTTCATAGCTTTGCACATCCGCAAGAAACCGGTATTTGGGACGCTCAATCCACACCCGAAGACGCGGGGAGATGATCCACGCGACCAGGAACACGAGGGCGAATATCCCGGCCAGCAACACGATCGCGTCCATGAGCGAGACCGTCATGGTCATGGGCATCGTCATCATGATCAATCGGCTCCCTGGAAAAATCCCCGCGCAAAGTACGCTGCCGCGGATAGTTCGGCTTCCGACAACTCGCTCGACCAGGGAGCCATTGGCGTCCCTTCCACTCCATTCCGCAGAGCGCGGAGGCTGGCGGCGAAGCTCGGGCGCTGCATCCTGAGATTCGTGGGCGCTATGGGAAACTGGCCCGCGGCCGAGCCGTCTCCGGCCCCGTTCTCTCCGTGACATTGAGCGCAGTGAGCCGCGTAGACGCGAGATCCAAGATCAAGCACATCCCGAGGCAAGGCAGGTTCGGGTTGCGCCAAGTGAAATCCGCGCACTACTTGCGCCAGGGCAGACAGATCCTGGGGCGGGAGATCGCGCCAGGCCGGCATGGCGGTTCCAGCGCCGCCGTTCCATAGCGAGGAACTCAGCCGGTCCAGCGTGTACTCGTGCTCGGACAAGTTCGCCGGACGCGGATGTAACCCGGCCCCGCCCGGCCCGTCGCCTTCTCCGCGAATTCCGTGGCAGCTGGCGCAGTTGCTGGCATACAGCTGTCGGCCACGATTCAGATCTCCGGACTCACTCAGTCGTGGATAGTCTCCCTGGCGGCGAGCTTTGGATGGACTCGCATTTAAAACGGGGGAGCCAAACGCGAACCGCTTCTCCTCATCGGAACAGTGGCAAGCGGCACGGGCGCGCGCCTCTCCTTCTGGTCCCGCAAGCGCGCGGTTCCGGCCCAAAGTTTCAAGGTACGCCAGCAGATCCCGGCCTTCCTGCCTGGGACGATCCGGAGCGCCGTCGAACAGCCATGGGAAGGCCGGCATCACCGAATCCGCCACCAGCCCCCGCGGCGAATAGAGATGCGAGAGCTGCCAATCGGCCGAGCGTGCGGAGCCTTCCCGCGACAAATCGGGACCGATACGGCGAGTGCCCCAAAGATGCGGATAGTCGAAGATCGTCTCCCAGGCCAAGGTAGCGGCGCCGAATCGTGCAACGTCGTTGGGCAGGTACCGGATCTGCTGGGTGTGGCAATAGGCGCAACCCTCCCGGGCGTAAACGGAGCGTCCCCGCTGTTCGCCGGCGGTAAGGGCCAGTGGATGATCGGGAGATGTGCCGTCGATCTGCTGTTCGAGGACACGGCCGGGCCAAACACCGAGCAGCAGGACCGACATCGCAAAGAATCCCAACCCGGCCACGCCGGCAACCAGGTACGACATCCGAAGCAAGCGTTTCATAACGGCTCCGAAAATATGGGGGCGATTTCTTTGACTGGTTCCAGTCCGATGCTGTCGCGAATCGGAGCGAGGCCGCCACCCCGATCTCCGCTCGTTATGCCGATCAGCAGCAGGATGAAGCCTGCGCCGATAGGCACGACGCTGAGCGTGCGAATCAGCCAATATGGCCGGGCGGCGCGGACCGATTCGATCCACGGCTGGGCCGTTTGCCATAAACGAGCCTCCGCCAAGCCGGCGATGGTCAGATCCGTGACCATGATGATCACTCCGGCAAACAGAAACCAATACGACCAGTCGAGCATTCTCGGGTTGTAGCGCGCCCACGGAATTCTTTGCCACGCGTGGATCAGTCCGCCCGCCGCGGCGAAGCTGGCGAATCCCAGCATGGCCAGATGCGAATGGCCGATCACCCAATCCGAGAAATGCACGCTCTGATTGACGGACATCTGGGCTTGCACGGAGCCTTGAATACTGACGATCAGGTAGAACACGGCTCCCGTGCTCACGAAGCGCAGGGCGACGTCGCGCGGAAACCAGCCCGCCCCTCGCAGCGACAGGAGCAGATTCGCAACCACGATCACTACATCCGCGCCGAGCAGTGTCGAGGCCGTGATGGCTCCGATTTGCGCGCTCATCGGAATGACGGAAAAAATGTAGTGATGCGTGCCGTTCAGAGGGTAGAGGAAGAACAACAGCCAGAATCCCAGCATCGATAAAAAGTGGCTGAAGATCGGCCTGCGCGTCGCCGCGGGAATCACAAAATAGAGAATCGCCACGGCCAAAGGAGTCACATACAGGCCGATCGAATCATGAATCCAGAGTCCGCTGAAGGCGGCGCCACGAGCCCCGGGAACCAGCTCGGGTATGAAGTTCCCCATCGGGTAGGCCAGCAGCGTAAACACGAGCGCGCCGATGACATACCAGCTCGAGACATACAGGTCCTCCAAGCCTCGCGAAAAGAACGGCGGCAGAAACTGGACAATCGCCAACAGCAGCGCCAGAACGACGAAGGCATCGATCACCAGCGGGAACTCGGCCCACTCCAGCGGCTGGCTGAACCCGGCGAGCACCAGCACCCAGCCCGGTGCGACTACCGCGAAATTCCACAGCCCGAACATCCATTGCCCAAGCCGCGCGCTCGGGACAGATCGCCCGGTGAGCAACGGCACGGCATGGTAAAGAAACGCGAAGAACGCGTTGCCGAGCCAGCCCAGCATGATTCCCTGGGTGTGGTCGTAACGAAGCCTGCCCCAGCTCAACCAGGCCCCGTGTCCTGCAACTAAGTCCGGAACAAGCAGCTCGATCGACGCCAGTGCCCCGAAACCCACCGAGATCAGCAGAGTGATGAGCGCTGCCAAACCGTGCGCATATACCAGCCGGGTTTCAACGTGAGGCGAGGTGACCGGATGGGGGCTCTCACTCATGGAACTTGATATTACCAGCGTTTGGCGAGCTTCGATCTTTTGGCACAAGACGGATCCTGGCTAGCTGTTAAAGAATGGGCATCCTCGAAAGCCGCGGTGAGCTTCGATATCCTGGCCCGATTGTTTCAGTAGCTCGTCTAGCCGGGCGAGATCCCGGACCTGAACGCTGTGCATATTTCCTGCCTTGCCGACACAGTCCGGCCACACGGCAATCAACGTGCTTAATCCTCACTGTGTGTGGACGGAAAGAAGCGCGGCTCATTTTCTGGGGAGGCCTCCTGGCCGTGGCCGTCGTGGGCGTGTTCAGCCTCACGCGCCGCTCCCTCAACAAGCGCCGCGACACGGATCCGACGGACCAGCTAGACACGAGAGATGAGATGGATATCGTGGACATTGCGTCCGAGGAGTCTTTCCCGGCGAGCGATCCGCCGGCCTACTAGCGCGTAACTACAACAAATCTTCTATGATTCGGAAACTGAAGTCAGGACAATACCGGCTGTATTCCCGCAAAAAAAATCCTCGAACAGGCCGGCGTCGCAACTTGGGAACCTTCAGCACGCGCGCTGCGGCTGAACGGCACGAACGAGAAGTTCAATTCTTCAAGAAGCAGTGAACTCCCGGATTCTATTACACTTCCTGCTCTTGCAACATTACCAAGTCGATCGTCATCTCACAGGTAGAGGCACTGGCGTGTACTGAGAGGGCTATATGCCGAAATGCGCGGGATGCGGCGAGGAGACCGAGCTTCACGAGTTGGATGTCCCGATCTGCCCGGCATGCATAGCCGATCGGGAAGGCTCCCGTCCCTCGCTGGCCACACTCCGCGACGAACTTGCTTCGGCCAGAAAACGCTACCGCCAAGCAATGGCGGAGTTCGAACGTCATGAAGCCAAGTGTCGCGGTCTCCCCCAGGGACATCCCGACAGAACCATCGCAGCGCGTTTCGAACAGGAAGCGAAAATGGCCGGAGAGACGTACTGGGAGGCGCTCCGCGTTTATAGCAACGCCGCGCGGCGAGATAGTGGGAGATCGCCTTGACTTTACGCCAAGGCCGTCCCTCTCTGCCTCGCCCCGCCGGCCGGACGGAGACGCGCTTAAACGTACCCATCCGGCCTCGCTTCCTCCGAAAGGCGCCCTCCGGCTTCGTCCCAAGCCAATCGCTCGATTTACTCCCGTCTGGACATATACGTCGGTGCCAAGGGCGCATATGCCAACCGAGGGGACTCTAGCGACAAGCGTGGGACGCCGTGCGACGGCTATTTGTTGTTGAATATTTGTGTTTCGCCGCACCTGCATGGAAGCACGGCGAGCGCCAAAGCCAAATTACTGATTCGACAGAAGGGTTTCGTCGCGGCTACTTGAAGAACTTACCGTGTCTGCAAAAAACTTGCGGTGGACAGATGGTCCGCCGCTCACTCCGCGACCCGGCTATGTAAGGTGCGTTCACCGATTCCGAGAATTTTGGCGGCGCGCCGTTTATTGTTGCCGATCTGACTGAGCGTGAACTCGATGTACGCCCGTTCCACTTCGTCCAGGGTTGCGCCTTCGCGAAACTTGAATACCGGCGCGACCTTGGCCTCCGCGGCAGCAAGATTCATCTGCGGCACGCCCAGAGTAGCCGGGACTTGATCGGGCTGCAGCGTACCTTCGCGAGCCACGATGACCATCCGCTCCAGGACGTTGCGCAGTTCTCGCACATTGCCTGGCCAGGAATGGCACATCAGCTTCGCCAGGGCCTCCGGTTCGATGCCGTCGACTCTGCAATCGTGCTTGACGTCGAGTTCCCGGATCAAAGTGTCCACCAGGATGGAAAGATCCTCTTTGCGATGCCGCAACGCCGGAAGGGAGATCTGGAAGACATTGAGGCGGTAGTACAAATCTTCTCGCAGACGTTTGTCCTGGATCGCTCCCTCCGGCAGTCGGTTGGTGGCTGCCACAATGCGCACGTCGATCTGCGTCTCGGCAGTTCCTCCCAAACGGCGGATCTTGCCATCCTGAAGGACTCGCAGCAGCTTGGCCTGCGTTCCAATCGGCATCTCCGTAATTTCATCCAGGAACAGGGTGCCACGATGGGCCTGTTCGAAGCAGCCGATCCGGCGGGCCAGCGCGCCGGTGAATGCTCCCCGTTCGTGTCCGAACAGCTCACTTTCGATCAGGTGCTCCGGCAGGGACGCGCAGTTGATTGCCACGAAGGGCGCGCTAGCACGCGGGCTGAGCTTGTGGATGGCTCGCGCGGCCAGTTCCTTCCCGGTGCCGCTTTCGCCGCTGATCAGCACGGAGGCGGCGCTGGGGGCCACCCTCTGGATCAGCGCGAACACCTGCTGCATCGCCTGCGATTTCCCCACCATGTCCAGCAGAGTGCCGCGATAACCCGCTTGACGTTGCAGCATGGCTGCGTCCCTTGCCAGGCTTTCATGCCGGACCGCGCGCTCCAGCAGGGCATGAAGAACTTGAGGCTGAACGGGCTTTTCCAGGAACCAGAACGCACCCAGGTCGTGGACAATGGAGACGGCATGGCTGATATCGCCGAAACCGGTCAGAACGATGGCTGGCGTGAGGTCGCCGCGCTCCAGCAGGGTTCGCAGAAGCTGCGCGCCGTCGAGAACCGGCATGAACAGGTCCGTGACGATGGCGTTGAAGGATGCAGCCCCAAGTTTCTCGAGCGCCTCTTCTCCATGCTGGGCGGGTTCCGGGATATACCCTTTCGAGGCAACCATGGCCGCGACGGCATCACGCTGCTCACCGTCATCGTCCACAACCAGGATTCGAATCGGTTCTAGCTCCGCCATTACCATACCTGTGTCTTCAGTCGCACGGCCGGGAAAACTCAGCCGGGTGCTCTAAATACAATACTCGAATCATACGCGGGGCATTCCTCCGGCGACAATCGGGGACGTCAATCTATTCGCGTCCGGGACCGTCATGCTTTCACGAGGAACCGCCGCGTGCTTGCGCGCGAGTTTCTGTGCCGCCGTGCTTCCCGCTCGAAATGGTAGCGGTGCCGGCTGGATCATTCGCGGCCTCCGACGAATCGGCTGCCTCGGGTAAGGTGAAGTGAAAGGTGGCGCCACTGCCGGGACGGGCCTCGGCCCAGATACGGCCTCCGTGCCCTTCGATGATGCGCTTGCAAATGGCAAGACCGATTCCGGTACCCGGATACTCGCCCTTTCCATGCAGCCTCTGGAATGCGCCGAAGATTTTTTCCGCGTACTTGGGGTCGAATCCGATTCCTTGATCGCACACCGACACATGCCATTCAGCGGCAACCTTCCGCGCCTCTATATGAATCCGGGGGTTCTCCGTGGGCCGGCGAAACTTGATGGCGTTGGAAATCAGGTTCTGGAAAACCAGGCTCATCTTGAGGGGATCCACGTCCACGGCTGGTAGCGGATCGGCGGTGATCTCAGCACCCGTTTCCCGGATGCTTGCCAGAAGGCTGTAGCGCGCCTGGCCCACCACGTCACCCAGCCGCGTCGGGGCCAGCACTGGTGTTTGAGAGCCGGCCTGCGCATACGCCAGAAGGTCCCGGATCAGCGCCTGCATCCGCGTGGCGCCATCCACGGCGAACTTCATGAACGTTTCCGCCTCGGCGTCGAGCTTGCCATGGAACGATTTCCCCAAGAGGCCCAGATAGCTCACCACCATGCGGAGCGGCTCCTGCAGGTCGTGGCTGGCCACGAACGCGAACTGCTGCAGATCGCGGTTGGAGCGCTCCAGGCTGACAGTCCTCTCTTGTACCCGTGCTTCCAATTCGCGGTTCAGCCGATCCAGTTGAATGATTTTCACCTGCAGCTGATTGTTGGCCTGGTGGACCTCGAATTCCGCCTGATCACGGCCGGCGGCATAGCGGAGCACGATCCGATAGGCCCAAAAGAGCAACAGGATGATCGCGAGACTGCCGAACACGTACAGGGCGTTCGCTTCCGACTCCGCCAGAGCCGTAGCCTGCTTGCGCAGGTTGAGCAGGCGGTCCTCTTCTGCCATCATTTCGCTCATCACCCTACTGATCTGGGCGGATTCCGAGAGCCCTTTTTGTTTCTCCTCCCGTCCCACGGCGTCCTGCTGTAGTCGCGAAGTCTGTTTGAGCAGTTCCAGCCGTTCGTTCACCAGCCGTCCAAGCGCACGGACGTTGCCCTGCTGAACTGCATTATCCCGGGTCAGATTCGCCAGGTGATCGACGATGGCGGGGGCTTGGATGGCAGTTCCGTCCAGGGCGGCAAGGTAATTCGCGTCTCCGGTAAGGATGTATCCGCGCCGGCCGGTTTCGGCGTCGGTCAGGGAAACCAGCAGATCCTGGATCGCCATCTGCACTTCCCGGGTTTGGTCGACCATGCCGGTCAGCTCGCGATATTGGGCGCGCCTCCACAGGGACGCGCCTAAAAGCAAGATCGGGATCACCGCGATCCACACGAACACGGGTTTTGTCCGACGATATGCCACGCTTTTGCGTCTCCGCAATGCGACCGGGAAGGCTCCACGGTCTACATCTAAACTAACAGTTTCGTCTCACGTACTGGTCGCCCCGGACTTTCTACGCCCTTGGAGCAACTCCGCGATCTTAGCGCCGACGTCGCGCATAAACGACTCAAAATCCACCGGCTTCGTGATCAGGCAGTTTGCTCCCAACTCCAGAGCCTGAGCCAGCTCGTCCGCCTGCAAAAACGAAGTAACGATCACTTTGGGTACACCCGTCAGCCTAGGGTTTCGGCCGGCGACAGCCAGGATATCACTGCCGTTTCCGCGCGGCAGGTTGTAGTCCAGCATCATCAAATCCGGAACCGGGGTGCCGGGATCTGCGCCGCACCGCTCGGCCGCACGAATCGCTTCTTCCGCCGTCGCATAGTGATCGATTTCGCAAACCAGCGATTGGCGCTTGAGCGCCTCCTCGATGAGAAATACGTCCCCGAGGTTGTCTTCGGCCAAAAAGATCCGCATTTAAAGAGCCTTTATCAAACTTTCATCACACCGGTAGAGACACGTGAAAGGTAGAACCGGATCCGGGATCGGACTCTACCCAAATCCTGCCCCCCAGCCGCTCCACCGCGGCGCGGCAAATTGCCAGGCCGATTCCGGTACCGGACTTTTGGGAGCCATGCAAACGCCGGAAAACTCCAAAGATATAGTCGAAGTACTTGGGATCGATACCGATCCCGTTATCCCGAACGGAAAAGATCCAGCAATTCTCACCTTCCCGCGCGGAGATCCGAATGACCGGGGGCTCCTCCGACCGATATTTGATTGCGTTGCTGATCAGATTCTGGAAGAGCTGCACCAGGGGAAGTTCGAGCGAGGAAATGGTGGGCAAATCGCCGCATTCGACGGAAGCTCTGCTTTCCTGGATCATCGCCTGCACGTTCCAGACCGCGGCTTTGACCACCGCGTTGCAATCCACCAAAGTCCTGGTGTGCTGGCCCGAATCGCTGACTTGGATATATTGCCGCAGCGCGCCGAGCAGTTGATTGAGGCGGGAAGCATGCTGTTCAATCGTCGCCAGCATCTTCGATTCCCTCGCGCCAAGATTGCCGTCTGTGATCTGAGCGAGCCACTGGGAATACGTGACCACGGTCCGAATGGGTTCTTGCAGGTCGTGACTGGCGGCCCAGGCGAACTGCCGTAGCGCTTCATTGGAGTAACGGAGGGCGGCCGTCCGCTCGGCGACTCTCTTTTCCAGCTCCAGATTCGTCTTTTGAATTCTGGCTTCCGCATCGGCCTGATCGGTCGCATCGCGGATCGCGGTGGTGATCAGCAGACCATCCGGCGTGTGGAACGAATTGCGGGTGATCTCAGCCGGAAACGGTGACCCATCGTCATGGTATGCGGTCAGCCTCTGCTCGGGCGTGGGCCGCGGCAGGGCGCGGTGAAACGAATCCGCATCGGGACATTCCCACGCGGGAAGCAGCGAATGAATGTCGCGGCCGATCAAGGCCTCGCGCGAACGCCCGAACAGGGTATCCGCGCGCGAATTCGCCAGCTCGACAGTCCCCGCCTGATTGGTGATCACCATCGCGTCCGGGGCCGCCTCCAGCACCGCGCGAAATCGCTGTTCCGTCCTCGCCAGTTCCTCCGCTTTGCGGCGGAGAAGCTGTTCCGACCGCTGGAGTTCGACAAACACGTTGACTTTACTTTGCAGGATCTCCGGAACAATGGGCTTGAACAGGAAGTCGACCGCGCCCAGGTTGTATCCACGGAAAAGCTGCTCGTCGCTGCGATACGCGGTCACAAACAAAATGGGCGTTTGCAGAGATTTTCTGCGCGCGCGAATCATCTCGGCGGTCTCGAATCCGTCCATGTGTGGCATGCGAACGTCGAGCAGAATCGCGGCGAAATCGTGCTCCAGGCACAGGCGTAAAGCGTCGGTTCCGGTCTGCGCGAGCATGAGTTCCTGGCGGAGTGGTTCGAGGATGGCCTGCAACGCCAGCAGGTTGTCCGGGTCGTCGTCGACCAGAAGAAGTTTGACCCTTCCGTTTTCTTCCGGAAGCGCCCTGGCCGACATGCTCACAGCGGTACCGTCTGGCATGGCTGTCATACCACCCTGACACCGGCTGGTTGGGTTGAGCCGGCTCTCGCGGAAACGCCGGCCGGCACGCCGATTCCCGCCATCCAGGTCCGCATTACGGAAAACAGATATGCCAGGTCGACAGGCTTAGCGACATAATCGGAAGCCCCCGCCTGGAGGCATTTTTCGCGATCGCCCTTCATGGCTTTGGCCGTCAGAGCGATGATCGGCAGCCGCCCCAGGCCCGGAAGCTTGCGAATGGCCCGAGTGGTCTCATATCCATCCATCTCCGGCATCATGATGTCCATCAGCACCAGATCCGTATCGGGATTCTTTTGCAGCAGGGCAATGCCGCTTCTGCCGGTTTCGGCGTGAATCACGTCGACGTTATGATGCTCCAGAGCGCTGGTCAAAGCGAAGATATTGCGGAGATCGTCGTCGATGATCAACACTTTCCGGCCG
>Ga0310810_10008942_pt1 | contig 11574 bp, 7 predicted proteins | sample NCmetagenome_FD_207641 | JGI IMG/M metagenome (GOLD analysis project Ga0310810, IMG submission 207641) | Soil microbial communities from experimental microcosm in Duke University, North Carolina, United States - NC | ecosystem: Engineered > Artificial ecosystem > Soil microcosm > Unclassified ...
GAGCGGCGTGTCCGCGACCATCGTGCGCACTTCCTGCACCGCGGTGCCGAGGTCGATGTCGCGCAGGTTGGCCGAGACGATCGCCACGCGCACCTGGTCGACGCGGTGGATCTCGCTCGGCCCGGTGGTGGCGACGACATCGGCGACAGAATCCAGCGTCACCGGCGTGCTGCTGCCGGGATTGACGATCAGCCGCTTGATGGCTTCGATCGAGGAACGCTGGTCCGGTTCGGCACGCACCAGCACGTCGATCTTGCGGTCGCGGAAGCTGTAGCGCGTGGCGACGTTGCCCTGCACCTTGTTGACCACCACGTCGGCGATCTGGCGCGTGGTCAGGCCGAGCGCGCCGGCGCGGGCTTCGTCGAAGCGGATCTGGATCTCGGGGAAGCCCTCTTCCACCGACGACTTCACGTCGGCGTAGTGCGTATTCCTGCGCAGCAGGGCCGCCATGCGCTGGCCGGCGCGCTCGATCGTCGGCAGGTCCTGGCCCTGCAGTTCGATCTCGAGCGGGGTCGACAGGCTGAACAACTGCGGGCGGCCGAAGTCGACCTGCGCGCCCGGATGCGCACGCATGCTGTTGCGCAGGCTTTCGGTTTCCTGCGCCTCCAGCTGCTTGCTGCCGCCGTCGGCCATGATCACGGTCAGCTTCCCGATGTTGTCGCCGCTCTCGGTCGGGCTCGCATCCAGACGCGTGCCGGTGCCGCTGACCGCATACAGCGCGCGGATGCCCTTGTCGCCCGTGTGTTCGCGCTGCAGCGAACGCACCAGCGCGTCGGTGTCGCGCAGCGGCGTGCCGGGCGGCAGCTTGACGGTCATGTCGAAGCGGTCCTGCGCCAGCTGCGGGATCAGGTCGGCGCCAAGCAGCGGCACCGCCAGCAACGTCAGCGCAAACGCGGCCGCCGCCGCGACCAGCACGGTGCGCGGACGCGCCAGCGCGCCGGGCAGCACGCGCAGGTAGGCCCGTTCGGCACGCGCGTATGGCGCCATCGCCAGGTCGCTGGCCTTGCGCATCACCGGACCGATCACTGCCACCAGCCCGCGCCAGATCCGCACGACGAGCCATGCGATGCCGAAAAACAGGCCGCGCAAGCCTGTGCCGATGCCGCGCTGGCCGGTCGCGACCGGCTTCAGCCAGCGCTTTCGAGGCTGCCACTGCGGATGCGGCGGCTCTTCCGGGAACGCCATCGGCGGCCGCCCCTTGAGCGCGCTCAGCATCGGGATCAGCGTCATCGCCACCACCAGCGAGATCGCGATCGCGATCGCGACCGTCAGCGCCTGGTCGCGGAACAACTGGCCGGCGATGCCCTGCACGAAGACCAGCGGCAGGAACACTGCGATCGTGGTCAGCGTCGATGCGAACACCGCCATGCTGACTTCGCGCGTGCCGGTGATCGCCGCCTGCAGGATGCCCAGTCCACGCTCGCGCGCCTTGGCGATGGATTCGAGCACCACGATCGAATCGTCGACCACCAGGCCGGTTGCCAGCGCCAGTCCGCCCAGCGACATGACGTTGAGGCTGAGGCCGAACCGGTCCATGAAGAAGAATGTGGCGATGATCGACACCGGCAGCGACAGCGAGATCACGAACGTGCTCCAGCCATCGCGCAGGAACAGGAAGATGATCAGGATCGCGAGCAGGCCGCCGATCACCGCGTCGACCTTGACGTCGCTGATCGCATGGCGGATGAACTGCGACTGGTCGTCGATGACCGTCAGCTGCGCATCGGCCGGGATCTGCTCCTTGAGGTCGTCGAGGCGCTTCTGCACCGCGTCGGCCGTGGCGACGGTGTTCGCGTCGCCCTCCTTGTAGATCGCCAGTTCGACCGCTTCCTTGCCACCCAGGCGGATGATCGCCTCGCGTTCCTTGTAACCCTGGCGCACGGTCGCGATGTCGCCCAGGCGCACCGGCATGCCGTTGGCGGCGGTGCCCTGCCCCCCATCGCTCGCACTCTGCACCGACGCCGCTGCGGCCATCGCGCTGGCATCACCGGTGGCCGCCGCCACGCGCGCCATCTGCGCGGCGGCGTTCTGCGCGGCGCCGCCCCCGGCGGCCTGCGTGGTCACGAGCATGTTGCGGATCTGGTCGATGTCCGCGAACTGGTTGACGGTGCGCACCAGGTAGCGTTGCGAACCTTCTTCCAGGCGACCGCCGGAGACGTTGACGTTCTCCTGCTTCAGGCGGTCGATCACCATCGAGATCGGAATGTCGAGTGCGGCCAGCTTCTGCTGGTCGATATCGACCTGGATCTGGTCTTCCAGGCCGCCGCCGACCTTGACCGCAGCGACGCCGGTCACCGGCTCCAGCTTCTTCTTCAGGTCATCGTCCGCATAGCGGCGCAACGCGGTCAGGCGGCGGATTTCCTCCGCGTCATTGCTGCTCGCGGTCTTCGCCGACAGGGCCAGGCGCATGATCGGCTCGGTGCCCGGGTTGAAGCGCAGCAACACCGGCGCCTTGGCTTCCAGCGGCAGCTGCAACGCCTCCATCTTGTCGCGCACTTCCAGCGAGGCCTGGTCCATGTCGGTGCCCCAGGCGAACTCGAGCACCACGTCGCTCTGCCCGGTGCGCGACACCGAACTGAGTTTGCGCAGGTTCTTGACCACGCCGACCGCTTCCTCGACCGGTTCGGTCACCAGCGTTTCGATTTCCGAGGGCGCGGCGCCGGTGTACTCGGTGCGTACGGTCAGCGTCGGGTAGCTGAGGTCGGGCAGCAGGTTGACCTTGAGGTCGCGCAGTGCGATCAGGCCGAACAGGACGAAGGTAAGCGTCGCCATCGCCACCGTCACGCGGCGGCGGGTGGCGAACTCGACGAGGTTGAATCCCGGCGTGCGCGCGGCCGGATCGCGCGCCGGCGCACTCACTGGCGCTTACCGGCAGGCTTGGCGTCGGCGACCTGCTTCGCGCCGGCCTGTGGATCGCCGAGCACCTGCACCGCGCTGCCGTCACGCAACGCCACCTTGCCGGCGGTCACGACCGCATCACCGACCTTGAGCCCGGAGCGCACCTCGGCCCATTCGCCATCCAGGTAGCCGAGCTTGACCGGCACGCGCACCGCCTTGCCGGCGCGCACCGCGAATACCGCCGGGTCTTCATCGTCGAGAAGCGCGACGCGGGGAACGACGAGGGCATCGGCGCGCTGGTCGTATTCGATGTGCATGCGTCCGAACATGCCCGGCTGCAGCACGCCGCCGCCGTTGAACGTGCAGATCACGCGGAACGTGCCGCTGCCGGCATCGACCACGGGTGCGACGCGGTCGACGCTGCCGGTGAAGGCCTTGCCCGGGAGGGCGTCCACCTGCAGCGACACCGGCAAGCCGGGCTTGAGCGTCTCGACTTCGCGCTCGGGCACGTTGAGCGTGGCCTCCAGGCGCGAGGTATCAACGATGCGGAAGATCGGCGTGTTGATCTGCACGAAGTTGCCGGGCTTGATCGAACGCGAAGCGATCACGCCCGACATTGGCGCGACGACGCTGGTGTAGGACAACTCCAGCTTGGCCAGCCGGTTGGCGGCGCGCGCATTGGCCAGGTCGAACTTGAGCTGGTCGAGGTCGTTGGCGCTGATCAGCTGCTGCTTCGACAGCTGCATGGAACGGTTGTAGTTGGCCTGCAGCTTCTCGACCTGCGCGGCGCTCTGCGCCACCTGCAGCGCCGCGCGCGCGCCATCCAGCCGCACCAGCACCTGGCCGGCCCGCACCTGCTGGCCTTCCTCGGCCAGGACCTGCAATGCGACGCCCGAGGTCTTGGCCACGACCTGCGCCTCGGCTCGCGCCTCCAGCGGGGCGGTGCCGCTGTAGCTCGCGGCGATCGGCCGGCGCACCACCCTGGCGGTTTCGACCGGCACCGCTTCGGGGCCCTTCTTGGCATCGGCGGCCTGGGCCTCGCCGTCGCCGCGCTTGCAGCCGCCCAGCAGCACGAGCGCGGCGAGCGCCGCGCACAGCGGGAGCAGCAGGGCGGGCCATCGTCCGTGGCGGCGGATATGCATCTGGTTCGGGCGCATGTAGGAGCCTGTCATGAAGGTGTTATATGGTGTTGTATGAAGGTATATCACCTCCGGCGGAAACCGCTATCCGCCGAAGGTCATGGTGTCGGGCAGCCAGGTGGTGGCATCGCGCCGGCAACACAATGCCGACACGATCATGCCGGCGCAGGCCTTGATACGGACAGATGCGATTGGGTTGCGCGCGCAGCCTCGCTATACTGATGCGATTGTGCTTCGCCAGCGTTTGCCGTCATGACCGGCGAAGCCTTCTTCTTCCATCACTCCGATCGCGGACCCATTCATGATCCGACCGTTGTTGATCGCCTGCCTGACCTTCGCCGCCGCCGCGGCCCAGGCCGCGCCGCAGGACAATGCCGCAACTCCCGCCGCGCCCCTGGCCGCCACGGCACCCGCACCGGCAGCACCCGCCGCTCCGGCAATCGTCGGGGACGCCGCGCGCGGCGAGCAGCTGACCTACACCTGCCAGGGCTGCCACGGCGTCACCGGCTACAAGAACGCCTATCCGAACTACCACGTGCCCAAGCTCGGCGGCCAGGCTGCGGCCTACCTGTCGAACGCGCTGCACGAATACAAGACCGGCAAGCGCAAGCACCCGACGATGCAGGCCCAGGCGGAGAGCTTCACCGACCAGGACATCGCCGACATCGCCGTCTACCTGTCCGGTTTGAAATGAGCCCGCATCCCATGACCCTGATCCGCAACGCCCGCATCGCCACCCTGCCCGCGCTGCTTGCCGCCTGCGCCTTCCTCGCGGCCTGCTCGCCTGCCGGCGAAACCATGGCCGAGCATTCCTCCGCCGATCGCGCCGAAGGCCATTCGAAGTCTTCCTCGGGCCTGCCATCGGGCCATGCCGAGGCCGGCGAAAAGCTTGCCAGCACGAAAAACGCCGAAACCGGCCAGGCCTGCGTCGATTGCCACGGCCCTGCCGGCAATGCCCCGATCGATCCCACCTATCCGCGCCTCGCCGGCCAATACCACGACTACATCGCGCATTCGTTGCAGATGTACCGCGACGGCGACCGCGAGCACGCGCTGATGTCGGCCCAGGCCAAGAACCTCACCGACCAGCAGATCGTCGACCTGGCGGCGTATTTCGGTGAACAGCAGGGCAGCCTTCGCGACCTGTCCGGGCTGAAGTAATCCTCGCCAGACAACCTGGCAGCCAGAAGGCCCGCCGATGCGGGCCTTCTGCTTTTGCGCGCGGGAAAACTACTTTTCCTTCTCCAGCGGCGGCGATGGCCGCAGCGCGTCCTGGTCTTCCTGCAGCTCGGGCTTGAACGGGATGTCCGGGGGCGGACGCGCGATCGCTTCCTGGTCCTGCATGTTGGGATCGGATATGCCGCAGCCGCCGCCGAGCTGCAGCAGCGAGACCACGCAATGCAGCTTCTTCGACGTCCCGGGAATCGGGATGCTGATCTCGCGCACGTTCTTGCGCACCCATTCCGCGAGCAGGGTTTCGTTGGGCACCCAGAACTTGTTGAAGCTGGTCGGGGTGTAATCGTTGGGCTTGTGCTTGAGCCAGGTCCCGGCACGGTCCAGGTCCGGGATGTCCTGTTCGACCAGGCCGGGAGGCGACCCACCTCCCGGCGCCGGCTGGCCGCCCGGTGCCAGGCGCGGGCTGCCGTCGGCGTTGAACATTCCCGGCTGCTTGCCGGTATTGCCCCCGGGCCGGTTACGCGTGGAAGCGCCCCAGTCGTCGCCACGTTGCGGCGTCGGCCACGCCCCCGGCTTGCTCGCCGCAGGTCGTCCGCTGCCCGCGGTCGTCGCCGATGGCTGCGTGCCGCTGCCGGGGGCAGGCGGGCCTCCCGCCTCGGCGGCCTGGTTTGCCGGCGCAGGCGATGATGCGCTCGATGCGGCACTCGAGGCGGCGCTCGAAGCAGCGGCGGCAGCGGAATCCGCCATGGCCGGCATCGCGATCGATTGCACGCCGGGCAATTGCTGGATGGGCACCCGCGCGCTTTCCTGCGGCAAGGCGCGACGCTCGACGCCGGGCAAGGGTTCGGGTGCGGGCTGCAAGGTGATTTCGGTCGGCTGCTGGGCCAGCTGCGGTTGCGTCAAGGGCACCTGCGGCAACACCGGCACCTGCACGATCCGCACCGGCGACGGCGTGGAATCGACCTGCACCTGCTGGCTGGGCGCCTGCAACTGCGGAGTCGCGGTCGCAATCGGCGCGGACCGTTCGAGTTGCGGGTTGGTTTCGCTCAGCACGAACGGCGTATCGGGCACCGGGACCTGCGTGACCTGCAGCGGCTGGGCTGGCGTCGGTGGTTGCTCGACGGGGACCGCTGGCGCGGGTGTCGGCGGTGTCGATTGCGGCGGCGCCGCGGCCACCGGCGTCGCCGCCGGTCGCGTCCTGGCCGGGGGTGCTTGTGCCGCTTCCGCCGGTGCGGGTGCCGGTAGCTGGTCCGGGTTGCCGCCCGGTTGCCCGGCGCCGCTGTCTTCGGGCGTGCCAATGCCGATGTATTCGACCTGGAACGCCTCATCGCCCTTGGGGGCAGAAGGGAGGATGCGGATCGACGCCAGCCACAACAGGATGAACAGCAGGATGAGATGGATGCCGAGCGTGATCGCGTAGGCCGTGTACCGCTCGCCCCGGCCCTCGCGTCCGGGGGGATGCCATTGCTGTCGCCACAGCGTCGCGAACGCCTGCCAGCGGTTGAGCGCACCGACACGTCGCGGCGGTGCGACGAGCTCGCGTTGCAGGAACAGCGCGATGATCGCCTCGGCGCTGGCGCCGGTGATGGCGCCGACGCGCCCGCGCATCGTCGTGAACCACGCCTGCCAGCCGGGCGGGAACAGGCCCGGTTCCCGCTCGGGTCGCAACGAGGTCCGCGCCCGTCGCCGGAGTGCCTCGATCAGGTCAGTGGAGGAGAACACCGGGCCGGGGCGTCCTGGGCGTTTCGGTCAGGCCGCGTCGCGCGGCATGTAAGGCGCGTCGCCGGTGGCGTGGTCGGTCGCGTCGCGTACCGCGGTCACGCCCGGCACCTTCTCCAACAGGGTTTTCTCGATCCCCTGCTTCAGGGTCACGTCGGCCATGCCGCATCCATGGCAACCGCCACCGAAGCGCAGTACCACCACGCCATCGCTGCCGACTTCCTGCACCGAGACGTGGCCGCGATGCTGGGCCAGTTGCGGATTGATCTCGTGTTCGACGATCCAGCGTACGCGCTCGACCAGCGATGCGGTGTCCGCAGGCGCCTCGCCCTTGATCTTCGGGGCGCGGATCTGCAGCTGGCCGCCGGTGGCGAGTGTTTCGTAATCGATCTGCGCCGCATCCAGGAACGGCACGCTGGCCGCTTCGACCCAGACCGTGAATCCCTCGCAATCCACCGCCCATTCGTCGCCCGCCAGGTCCTGCGACTCGGCGAACTCAAGGCGCACGTCCGCGCGCGGCGTGCCTGCATCGACCGCCGACAGGCGCACGCCAAGCCCGGGAAGGCCTTCGCGTTCGATCAACCTGCGGAAATGCGCCTGCGCCGATTCGGTAATCTGGATCATGCGGCTATTCTAGCGAGGTCGTCGCGCGCCGGCCCGGCCCGGCCCATCATGCACCGTCGCGCGGCGACGCCCGTCATGTTCCTGTTCATGCAACGCGCCGTGCCGCGTCACCGGAGTCCAGACAAATGAACGACCTGATCGCCCTCGCCGACGCCCATTGCATGCCGCGCAAAGGCAGTGAACACCGTCTCAGCGAGGCCCGCATCCGTGAACTGCTGCCGGACGTTCCGGGCTGGGAGCTGGTCGAGGACGGCCATGCGCTGAGCCGCACGTTCGAATTCGACGATTACTACCGCACGATCGCCTTCGTCAACGCACTGGCGTACATCGCCAACCGCGAGGACCACCACCCCGACCTGAGCGTGCATTACGACCGCTGCGTGGTGCGCTTCTCGACCCACGACGTCGGCGGGCTCAGCGAGAACGACTTCATCTGCGCGGCCAAGGCACAACGGCTGGCCGGCTGAACGAATCAGCGCAGGCGGTCGAGCACCTCGACCAGCTCCGGCGCCAGCGGCGCGTGCAGCAGGTACGGCGTGCGCCCGCCATCGAGCGCGAATTCCAGGCTCGATGCATGCAGGAACAGGCGCTTGAGGCCGGCCTGTTCGCGCAGGCGGCGGTTGGCGTCGGGATCGCCGTACTTGTCGTCGCCGGCGATCGGATGGCCGATGTGGCGGGCATGGACGCGGATCTGGTGGGTCCGGCCGGTGTCGATGTCCACTTCGCAATAGGACTGGCCCGCGCGCCGCTCCAGCACGCGGAAATGGCTGAGCGAGGGCTTGCCGGCACGATCGACCTGGACGTGGCGCTCGCCGCCCTGGCGCAGGCCGACATGCAGCGGCGCGTCGACCGACATCGTGCCGTCGGGCATGCGCCCGGTCAGCAGCGCGAGATAACGCTTGCGGATGGTCGATTGCCCGTTGCCGCGATCCTCGCGCAGCAAAGCCTGCAACTCGGACAGCGCGGAACGCTTGCGCGCCACCAGCAGCAGGCCGGAGGTGTCCCTGTCGAGCCGGTGCACCAACTCCAGGGTTTCGTGCGGGCGCAGCGCGCGCAGGGTTTCGATCACGCCGAAGGAGATCCCGCTGCCGCCGTGGCTGGCGACACCCGAGGGCTTGTTGATCGCCAGCAGCCGGGCGTCCTCGAACACGATGCTCGCCGCCATGGCCTCGAGCAGGCCCTTGGCCGGGACGCCGCGCTCGCCGGCATCGGCCAGCCGGACCGGCGGGATCCGGACCTCGTCGCCCGCCTCGAGCTTGCGTTCGGCCTTGGCCCGGCCGCCGTTGATCCGGACCTGGCCCGAGCGCAGCAGCTTGTAGACCAGGCTGCGCGGGGCGCCCTTGAGCTGGCCCAGCAGGAAATTGTCGATCCGCTGTCCAGCCCGGTCCTCGTTGATCCGGACCATCCGCACCCCGCCTTCCTGGCCGGAACGGGGCATGACAGCGGGGTCCGGGGCGTCTGAACGGGTCATGGGCGGCTTGATCTGCTACACTCGCCGCGCGAGATAAGGGTTTGATTTCGCAGGGAGTTGTCGGATCGAGCGGTGGGATCGATTGCAGATCCGCGCGCGACCGGCGTGATTCCGGGCCGAAAGCCCGCCTCCCCGCGATCCCCGTTGCAGTGCGCGACCACCGTCCCCGGGACGGCCATGTTAGCGGCTCGACGGCAGGCCCGGCCATCGCCCGATGCGTCAGACATCGGCGCTGAACATGTCCCGTGCGACGCGACCGGCTTACCGGGCGCGGCCGCCGGCCCGGCAACACAGAACTGAAAACAAGCGCTCCCGCGGCCCGCCGTGGTGTCGTAGCGCTGGAAGACTTGAAGTCGCCCCGCGCGCCCGGCGCCGGAGTGTCTTGCGGTATCCAGAGGCTCATCGCCCACGGCGTTGCGTCGCGAGCCTGCCCGGATGGGCGGAGCGCGTGAAGGAACGCCACCATGAAACGCATGCTGATCAATGCGACGCAGGCAGAAGAACTGCGCGTCGCCATCGTCGACGGCCAGAACCTGTACGACATCGACATCGAGCAACCGTCGAAAGAACAGAAGAAGTCCAACATCTACAAGGGCCGCATCACCCGGCTCGAACCCTCGCTGGAAGCGGCGTTCGTCGAATACGGCGGCGAGCGCCACGGCTTCCTGCCGCTGAAGGAAATCTCGCGCGATTACTTCGCCGCCGGCGTCGACCCGAACAAGGGCACGATCCGCGAGCTGCTGCGCGAAGGCCAGGAAGTCGTCGTCCAGGTCGACAAGGACGAGCGCGGCAACAAGGGCGCGGCGCTGACCACGTTCATCTCGCTGGCCGGCCGCTACATGGTGCTGATGCCGAACTCGCCGACCGCCGGCGGCGTCTCGCGCCGGATCGAGGGCGAGGACCGCGCCGAGCTCAAGCGCGCGATGGATGCGCTCAACATCCCCGACGAGATGGGCGTGATCATCCGCACCGCCGGCGTCGGCCGCGATGCCGAGGAACTGCAGTGGGACCTGGATTACCTGCTCAGCGTGTGGAAGGCGATCGCCGAAGCGGCGCTCAGCAAGCCGGCCCCGTTCCTGATCTACCAGGAATCGCGCCTGATCATCCGCGCCCTGCGCGACTACATGCGCGCCGACATCGGCGAGATCCTGGTCGACACCCCTGAGATGTACGCCGAGGCCCAGGAATTCGTGCAGCAGGTGATGCCGCACAACCTGCGCAAGCTCAAGCACTACACCGACGACACGCCGCTGTTCAACCGCTTCCAGATCGAATCGCAGATCGAGAACGTCTACGAACGCAACGTGCGGCTGCCGTCCGGCGGCGCGCTGGTGATCGACCAGACCGAGGCGCTGACCGCGATCGACGTGAACTCTGCGCGCGCGACCAAGGGTGGCGACATCGAGGAAACCGCGTTCCACACCAACATGGAGGCGGCCGAGGAAGTCGCACGCCAGTTGCGCCTGCGCGACCTCGGTGGCCTGGTGGTGATCGACTTCATCGACATGTCGAGCAACAAGCACCAGCGCGAGGTCGAGAACAAGCTGCAGAACGCGCTCAAGTTCGACCGTGCCCGGGTGCAGCTGGGGCGCATTTCCAAGTTCGGCCTGATGGAAATGTCGCGCCAGCGCCTGCGCCCGAGCCTGGGCGAATCCAGCCAGTTGGTGTGCCCGCGCTGCGACGGCCATGGCCGCATGCGCAGCATCGAATCGCTGTCGCTGTCGATCCTGCGCGTGGCCGAAGAGCACGCGATGAAGGAGAACACCGGCCAAGTGCTGGTGCAGGCGCCGACCGAGATCGCCAACTTCCTGCTCAACGAGAAGCGCCGCGCGCTCAGCGAGATCGAGCGTCGCCATGACGCGCCGATCGTGATCGTCGCCGACGAGCAGCTGGAGACCCCGCATTACGAGGTCACCCGCATCCGTGAGAATGAAATGGGCGAGGACACCGCGCGTCCCAGCTACCAGCGCGGCACCCCGCGCAAGCTGGCGACGATCGCGCTGACCAAGGCCAACCTCAACGTGCCGGCCGCCGCCGCTGTCACCAACGTCAGGCCGTCCCAGCCCGCGCCGATCCGCGAACCGCGTGAACCGGCACCGGCACCGGCTCCAGCGCCGATCGCCGCGCCTGTTGCGGTCGTCCCCACCCATTCGGTTGGCCTGGTGGACCGGATCCTGCGCTACTTCCGTGGCCAGCCCAGTGCCGCCATTCCGGCGTCGCCGGCGCAGCCAGCGCAGCCAGCGCAGCCACGTGGCCGCAACGAGCGTGGTGAGCGCAACGAGCGCAATGGCCAGCGCCGTGACGGGCGCAATGGCAAGCAGGGCAACCGCGACAGCCGTCGCGACGACACGCGTCGCGACGAGTCGCGCCGCAACCAGCCCCAGGCCGCGCAGCAGCAGAAGCCGGCACCGGTGCAGGACAAGCCGCGCAACGAACCGCAGAAGCAGCAGCCGAAGCAGTCGCAGCCGCCATCGCAGAAGCCGGTGCAGACCCAGCCGCAGAAGCAGCCGCCCAACCGGCCGCAGGAAGGCAACGCACCGAAACCGCCACGCCCGCCACGCGATGCGGTCGCCAAGCCCGAAGCCGCGCCCGCCGAAGTCGACGCGT
>Ga0310810_10008944_pt1 | contig 11572 bp, 10 predicted proteins | sample NCmetagenome_FD_207641 | JGI IMG/M metagenome (GOLD analysis project Ga0310810, IMG submission 207641) | Soil microbial communities from experimental microcosm in Duke University, North Carolina, United States - NC | ecosystem: Engineered > Artificial ecosystem > Soil microcosm > Unclassified ...
AAGGCACACGGTTCGTGTTTGCGGCCTCGCCGGCGTTCTAAAGGTGACAGCCATGCGCACCAGACCCATCGCGTTGGTGTTCATCGTCTCGTCGATGCTGACGGTGTTGTGCGGCTCCGTGTTGACGACGAGCCCGCACTTCTACCGCGACGATCCGATCGCGCGCGAACCGGAATCGCAGGATGCGTCCGGCGCCGCGACGTCGGAAATGGGCCAGATGTACGAAATGGTGTTCAACCTGCTCGCGCAGCCCGGGTACAAGCCGTCGGGCCTGCGTGCGCAGAACCTCAACACCGTTGACGAGGTCCCGGATTCGAGCTGGTTCACGAACCGCATGGGAGCGCGAAGGCTCACCATCGACGAGCTCGTTCGCGGCCCACTGGTCGGCGCTCCGCCCGATCCCTCCCGCTGGATCATCTTCAGGGAGAAGACGTCCGGCGCTCACCCCGGGGTCACCGCGCGCGACGGGAAGGGCGAAACGTGGTTCCTCGAGTTCGATCCTCCCTACTACCCGGAGGCTGCGACGGCGGCGGTTGTCATTGCCACGAAAATCTTCTGGGCGCTGGGGTACAACCAGGTCGAATCGTTTTTGACCACGTTCGATCCCGGAAAGGTCACCTTCGATCCGCAGGCCACGCTTCGACGGCCGAATGGAAAGCGGACGCCGTTCACGCGTGACGATCTCGACGCGATTCTCGAACGGGTCGCCCGGAGACCGGACGGCACGTATCGAGTCGTCGCCGGACGGCTGCTGCCCGGCAAAGTTCTCGGCAACTTCCGTTACGAGGGAACACGCCCCGACGATCCGAATGACCTCGTTCCCCACGAGCACCGCCGCGAGCTGCGCGCGCTTCGCGTGTTCGGCGCGTGGACGAATCTGACCGACCTCAAATCGGCAAACACCATCGACACGCTCGCGCAGCAGAACGGCCGTACCATCGTGAAACACTGGCTGCAGGACGTCGGTTCGACCTTCGGCATGAACAACGACCTGCACGAGTGGGATCTCAGTTGGGAGCACTTCTTCGAGACGGGGCCGAGCATGAAACGGCTGGCCTCGTTTGGCTTCGCGCTGAGTCCCTGGCAAACGGTGAACTACACGGAAGCGCCGTCGATTGGCAAGTTCGAGGGTGAACGCTTCGACCCGCGAACGTGGCGCCCGCAGACGCCGACCACCGCCTATATGGAGTTGCGCGAAGACGACGCGTTCTGGGCGGCGCAGCGTGTGGGCGCGTTCAGCGACGAGATGATCCGGGCAATTGTTCATACCGGCGAATTCAGCGATGCGGCGTCGGAAAAGTCGCTCGCCGATATCGTCATCCAGAGGCGAGACAAGATCCTGAGGACGTATCTGCCGGCCGTGAATCCGATTATTTCGCCGCGGCTGGATGGCGGACGGCTGACGTTCGACAACGCGGCCGTCGCTGCCGGTGTCGCGCAGGCACCGCCGACCTATCGCGCGTCGTGGTTCGAGTTCGACAATGCCACTGGGAACACGCGACCGCTGTCGGCGAGGAGCAGCGGCACGACGACGATCGAAGCGCCGAGCGGGCTGCCGGCGGCCGTGGGCAGCTTTGTCGGCGTCGACGTTTCAGCGGAGAGCAGCGAATTTCCGACGTGGCGTCGTCCCGTTCGCGCCTACTTCCGCCGCGACGCCGATACGTGGAAGCTCGTTGGCCTCGAAAGAATTCCTGAGGACGCTTCGAGCCAACGATCCACTCGCTAGCCGTACCGTCTCCGCGATGCCTGACCGAGTTGCCTCCCGCGGCGATCGCGTCGCTGTCATCGACATCGGTTCGAATTCGGGCCGGGTCGTGGTGTTCCAGCGCGACACGGCGGGACACCTGCGCACGTTGGCAGGTTCCCGCGCGTCGCTGCGGCTCGTGGACGACGTCGACAGGCGCGGCGAGCTCAGCGAGGCCACGATGGCGCGCGCGACGGAGGCGCTCCGCGACTTCAAAGCGCTGGCCACCGGCGCCGGGGCGAAGCGCATCGTCGCGGTCGCAACGGCGGCGATGCGAGACGCCACCAACGGCGCGTTGTTCGCCGATCGGCTTCGGCGGGAACTCGGCATCCGAATCGACATCATCAGCGGCGAGGCGGAAGCGCGCTACGGTTTCGCGGGCGGGGTACGAGGACTGGCGGTGTCGAGCGGACTGCTCTTCGACGTCGGCGGCGGCAGCATGGAACTGACGACCTTCGAGCGGCGTCGACGTGGAACAGACGTGAGCCTCCCGCTCGGCGCCCTTCGTCTGAGTGCAAAATTCCTGGACTCGGATCCGCCGACACGGCCGCAACTGCGGCGTCTCCGCGACTACATCCGCCGGCAGCTGTCGAAGGCCTCCGTGAAACGGCTTTCCTCCGGCGATCGTCTCGTCGGCACCGGCGGCACCTTGCGCAATCTCGCGAAGATCGACCGTGAAGCGCAGCGCTACCCGATCGGGACGCTGCATGGGTACGAGCTGCCCATCGACCGTCTCGAGGAGACCGTCGGGCTGCTGGTAAGCCTCAAGGAGAAACGGCGCGACAGCCTGCCGGGACTGAGCGCCGAACGTGCCGACTCCATCGTCGGCGGGGCGGTGGCGATTCAGATGCTGGCGGAGTGCGTACGGGCGACCCACATCGTCGTGTCCGGGCAGGGCATGCGGGAGGGGCTCGCGCTCGGGCTGCTCGGAATACCGTGGGGATCGCCGGAAACGGTGAAAGAGGCGTCGCTCGCCTCGCTGGTGGCGCGGTTCGATGGTTGGACGCACGAGACGGCCGTGCGTCGTCAAAGCGTCGCGTCGACGCTTTATCGCGCGATCGAGCCGCGCGGGCCGGACATCCTGACGGCGGCGGTGCGCCACGCGGCCGGCGTCCTCGACATCGGGCGCACGCTGGACGTGGTAAACCGGCACACGCACGTGGCCGACATTCTGCTCACGACGGAACTGAACGGGTTCACGCACGCCGAGCTGGCGTTGCTCGCGGCGATCGTCCGACGCGCCGGCGACCGGCATGCCGATGTCGGAACGCTGAGCGTCGTCGGCGACGTCGATCCGAAGGTTGTCGAACGAGCCGCCATCGTGCTGTCGCTGGCTGACGAGATCGAGGCGCGGTGTCCGCGGGGACATCCAATTGCGATCCGCTCCGATATCGGCCGTAACGTCACACTCTCGATCCCGTTGCTGCCGTCATGGCTTGCGAAAGACGTCGAGAAGCGTTTCGAACGGGCGTTCGGCCGCGCGCTCATCGTCAGGCATTGATCGCTCCTTCTGACTGCGCGTGTTCGCGGCGCGACGCGGTCCGCGCCGATCACGTCATGAATGCTGGAAACAGTTCGAACAACGACATGTGTCACCGACCTGTCCAAAATCGAGCAGCTCGAGATGTCGAGCCTCGTGAAGGTCGGCGCACGTCCAGATTGGGATGGCGGCCGTTTCGGGATCCAGCTTCAACGTGGTCAGCAGCTGGAACTCGGTCGCACTGTCGAACGACAGATAGACGATGACGACCACCGGCTTCTCGCGTTTGACGCGTAGGTACGCCTTGGCCGGCGATTCGAACACCGCGATGTCGATGTCGGGGCTGTCCATCAGAAACCCGAATGCATCCTGCGCCGGATCGTCCGTGACCACTATCGCCGTTCGCGCCGGGTGTGTCGTTGCCATCGCTCGACCTCCGGTCGCGGCCCCGCGCCGAACCTTGATGCGGGCGGCCGCGTCCTCGCTCTGATCGGATACGCGCGGTTTCCAGCCAGACCCCGCAGGAGCCGTTGATTCCGGCGTGAATTGCATTCATTCGGCGGATCGGCTACAGTTCTGGCTGTTTAACTGAATGGTTAAATCATCTAGTCAACAGACCGACGGTGATACGGAGCGACGAATCCTGGATGCCGCGCATGCCGTGTTCCTGCGACGGGGAACGGCCGGTGCACGAACCCAGGAAATTGCGAGGGAAGCCGGCGTGAATTCCGCGCTGCTGCACTACTACTTCCGCAGCAAGGCGCGGCTCGCGGAAGCGGTGTTCCAGCGCGCCGCGGCCGAGCTGATGCCGGCGGTGATCCGCATCCTCGGGTCGGATGCCGAACTCGACGCGAAAGTCGAACAGGTCATCGACGTCGAGTTGAAGCAGTTGCTGAGGACACCGTATCTGCCCGGCTACGTCCTGAGCGAGCTGACACACCACCCCGAAAGGGCACGGCAACTGTTGTCCTCCGCGACCGGGTTGTCTCCCGCTGACATCGGCGCCCGCGTGTTCAAGGTGCTCGGCGCCCAAATCAGGGCGCAGGTGAAGGCGGGCCGCATGCATCCGATCGCACCGGAGCAATTCGCGATCAACCTGCTCGCGCTGTGCGTGTTCCCCTTCGCCGCGCGGCCGATGGTCATGGCGCTGCTCGGCCTCGATCAGGACGGTTTTGAGCAGTTCATCGATCGACGCCGCAAGGAGCTGGCGTCGTTTTTCCTGAGGGCCGTGCGGCCATGAACATCCGCTCGTCGCTGTTGCTCACCAGTCTCCTCCTCGCCGCTCTTCCCGAGGCCGTCACGGGTCAGGCAACCGGTCGATCGTTCGAGCTGGGAGCGCTGCAGCAGGCGGCCATCGACACGGATCCGCGCACGAGTCAGTTTTCGCTCCTGACCACGCAAACCGATCTCCGCCTGCGTAATATCTCGGCGCGGCGCCTGCCGTCGGTGACGGTGCAAAGCTTCGCGCAATATCAATCAGACGTGGCGCACCTGCCGCCCGATGCGGGCCCGTTCGCGGGGCTGTTCCTGCCGCCCAAAGACACCTACGACGGCAGCGCGCTCATCGAACAACCGCTGTTCGACGCGACCATCAGCGCGCAGGGGCTGCTCGCGCGCGCGCAGCTTGCGGAAGACCAGGCGCATGTCCGGTCGACGTTGTTCGCGCTCCGGCAGCAGGTGAACGACGCGTTCTTCACGGCTGCCGCGCTTCAGGCGCGTGCCGGCTCGCTTGCCGCGACCATCGACGAGCTTGCCGCGCGCCTTCGGGAAACCAACGCGCACGTCCAGGAGGGAACAGCGCTGCCCGCCGAGGCGGCGGCCATCGAGGCCACCCTGCTTCAGCGGCAGCAGGACGCCGACGATCTGGGGGCCAGTCGTCGCGCGGCGCTCGATCGACTTGGCACATTGACCGGACAAACGATCGGCGACACTGACACCCTGACGCTGCCGGATCTGTCGGCCGCCGTTGCGCACGCGCGGCAGTCGCAGACGCCGCTCCGCGCGCGTCCGGAGTACGAGCAGTTTGCCCGCACGCGCGATCGACTCGGACGCCAGCAGGAACTGACGGCTGCGCAGGAACGTCCGCGCATGTCCACGTACGCGCGGGTCGGCTACGGAAAGCCCGGTCTGAACTTCATTGAGAACGCATTCGAGTCGTACGCGCTGGCGGGCGTGCGGCTGCAGTGGAACGCGTGGACCTGGGGCACCACCGACCGTGAGCGTGAGGCGCTGACGATTCAACAGCGGATCGTCACCGCGGACGAGGAAGCGTTTGCCCGCTCGCTGGCGACCTCGATTGAAGGCGACGAGGCGGCCATCGATCGACTGCAGCGCAGCCTCGCATCGGATCAACGGATTGTCATGCTGCGCGAGCAGGTTGAGCGCTCCACGCTGGTGCGGCTGCAGGAAGGTGTCGTGACCGCTTCCGAATATCTGGATCGCAGCGCCGAGCTTCTGCAGTCGCGCTTTGCGCGATCGGGTCACGAGGTCGAGCTCGCGCAGGCAGGCGCCCGATTGTTGACCACGCTGGGATTGGAGGTGCGGTGATGCATCGTTGGGCATCGAGCATTGCGCTTTGGGCATTCGCCGTTTTGGCTGTGGCGTGCAATCGCCAGCCGCAGCCGGATGCCTACGGCAACGTCGAGGCGACGGAAGTTGTGGTGTCCTCCGAAATCGGCGGCCAGCTCACCGCGTTCATGGTGGACGAAGGGCAGATGCTCACCGTGGGGCAGATGGCCGCCACCGTCGATCCGACGCAGCTGACACTGCAGCGCAGCCAGCTCGTGGCGCAGCGTGATGCCGCCGCCTCCCGGGTCGGCGAGGTGGACCGCCAGGTGGCGGTGTTGTCCGCGCAGCGCGACGCGCTGCAGGCTCAGCACGACGCCGCAATCGCGCAGCGAAGCGCGCTGCAGTCGCAGCTCGAGATTGCACGTCGCAACCACGAGCGCATGCAGCGCCTGATCTCCCAACAGGCGGCGACGGCGCAGCAAGTCGATCAGGCGGAACGCGACTATCGCGTGCTGCAGGACCAGATCAAGGCGCAGGACGACCAGATTGAGGCTCAGGCTCGTCAGGTGACCGCGCAGACGGCGCAGATTGCGGCGACCGAGCAGCAGCAGCGGACGGCGAAAACGCAGGTGTCCGCCGCACAGGCCCAGGTGGCGCAGGTGGAGGATCGTGTCCGACGGAGCACGATCGTCAATCCCAGTGCCGGAACCGTACTCGCAACCTACGTCAAGCCCGGCGAGATCGTGCAGGCCGGTCAGCCACTCTACAAGGTTGCGGACATGAGCAGCGTCGATGTGCGCGCCTACGTGACCGAGCCGCAGCTGGCGGCGGTGAAAGTGGGACATGCGGCGCGCGTGAACGTGGACAGCGGCGACTCGCGCCAGACGCTCACCGGGACTATTTCGTGGGTCGCGTCGCAGGCCGAGTTCACGCCGACGCCGATTCAGACGCGCGATGAGCGCGCGGACCTTGTCTACGCCATCAAGATTCGCGTGCCCAATCAGAACGGGTTGCTCAAGATTGGCATGCCTGTCGACATCGAGCTTGCGCCATGAACGAGGTGGTCGGGGTCGAGTCGCTCGTCAAACGGTTCGGACCCACCGTCGCGCTCGACGGCGTCTCGTTCGAGGTCGGCCCTGGCGAGCTCTTCGGCGTTGTCGGTCCCGACGGCGGCGGCAAGACGACACTCTTTCGAATCCTCGTCTCGCTGCTCGTTCCGGACAGCGGCCGCGGGACGGTCCTGGGCCTGGATGTAGTTCGCGACTTCCGTACGCTCCGGCAACGCGTCGGCTACATGGCGGGACGTTTTTCGTTGTATCCGGACCTCAGCGTCGAGGAGAACCTCACGTTTTTCGCGTCGGTGTTCGGCACCACCGTCGCGCGCGAGTACGAGCAGATACGCCCAATCTACTCGCAACTCGAACCGTTCAAGGACCGGCGGGCAGCGGCGCTCTCCGGCGGCATGAAGCAGAAGCTCGCCCTGTGCTGTGCGCTCGTGCATCGGCCTGACATCCTCTTGCTGGACGAGCCGACGACCGGTGTGGATGCGGTGTCACGTCGAGAGTTCTGGGACCTGCTCGGGTCGATGAAGCGGGGAGGTCTCACCACCGTTGTGTCGACGCCGTACATGGACGAGGCCACACGGTGCGACCGCATCGCGCTGATGCATCGCGGCAAACTGCTTGGCGTCGACACGCCCGCCGGCATCAGCGCGGGGTTCGGACGGCCGCTCGTTGCCGTTCACGCGAGCGACCGCTACAAGGCGCTGCTGGCGCTGCGAGCGTACGAGCACGCGCACAGCGTGTATCCATTCGGCGAGGTGATGCACTACACGGACGGACGGCTCGACATGCCCGGGGACCGCATCGCGAGCGACGTCGAGGCGTTTCTCAACGGCAGGGGATTTCGCGATGTCGCCGCGGCGCCGCTGACGCCGACGGTGGAGGACACGTTCATCGCCCGGACCGCCTCGATTCCCGAACCCCGAACCCCGAATCCCGGGAAAAACGCATGACCAACCTTGCCATCGAGGCGAGCGCCCTGACACGCACCTTCGGCGCGTTCACCGCCGTCGATCACATCTCGTTTGACGTGACCGCCGGCGAGGTGTTCGGGTTCCTCGGCGCCAACGGCGCCGGCAAGACGACGGCGATTCGCATGTTGATCGGGCTGCTGCACCCGTCGAGCGGAAGCGCACGCGTCGCCGGATATGACGTCGTACGGCAGACCGAACAGGTGAAGCGCAGCATCGGTTATATGAGCCAGCGGTTCTCGCTCTACGAGGACCTGACGCCGCGCGAGAACATCCGTTTGTACGGAGGCATTTACGGCCTCACTCGCCAGCAGATCCGCGAACGCACCGCACGGATGCTCGATCGTCTCGGTTTCTCCGGCGTCGGGGACACACCGGTCAGCAGCCTTCCGCTTGGCTGGCGCCAGAAGCTGGCCTTTTCGGTGGCCCTCGTGCACCAGCCGCGGATCGTGTTTCTGGACGAGCCGACGAGCGGCGTCGATCCAATTACGCGCCGGCAGTTCTGGGAACTGATCTATGAGGCGGCGTCGAACGGCACGACGGTGCTGGTCACGACCCACTACATGGACGAGGCGGAGTACTGCGATCGCGTCTCGATCATGGTGGCTGGCCGCATCGCGGCAATGGGAACGCCGGCGGCGCTGAAAGGCGGGGCTGGCGTCGAATCGATCGACGAGCTGTTCGTCCGCCTCGCGCGGCCGGGTGGGGCGGGTGAGGCGAGTGGGGCGAGTGGGGCGAGTGAGGGGTCTCGAACTCGTGGGGCGGGCCTTGTCGGGCCCGCCGACGGCGAACAGCAATGACATCGCTTCGCGGACTGCTGCGTAAGGAGTTCTTTCACATCCGCAGGGACAAGCGCACGGCCGCCGTGTTGATCGCGTTGCCCGTCGTTCAGGTCATGCTGTTCGGCTACGCGATTCGTACCGACGTCGACCACGTGCGGTTGGCGGTCGTTGATCCAGCGCCCGACGCGGACACGATCTCGCTGCGCAACCGCTTCACAGGGAGCGGTGTGTTTCGCACGATTGCAGTAGTCCCGCGGATCGCGGACCTCGATCCGCTCTTTCAATCGGGCGCCGCACAGCAGGCCATCGTGTTTGATGGCCGCTTCGGCGAAGACCTCCACCGAGGAGTGTCGCCGAAGCTCCTTGTCATCACCGACGCCACCGAGCCGAATACCGGCAGTCTGCTGCAGTCGTACGCACAGGCGGTGGTGAATCAGTGGGCGGCGACTGGGGCAGGTGGGTTGAGTGGGGCAGGTGGGGCGAGTGGGGGAGCGAAATCTATCAGCATCGTCCCGCAGGTCCGGACGCGCTTCAACCCGACGCGCGAGAGCAAGAACCTGTTCGTGCCGGGCTTGATGGCATTCGTGCTCACGATCATCTCGTCGCTGATGACGGCCATCTCGCTGACCCGCGAGAAAGAGACCGGCACGATGGAGGCGTTGCTGGTCTCGCCGCTCCGGCCGTGGGAAATCATCGTCGGCAAGGTGACGCCGTACCTCGTCATCGGTTTCGTCAGCGTGGTGGCGGTGCTTGTCGAGGCGCTCCTTCTCTTTCGAGTGCCCCTTCGAGGGAACGTCCTGCTCCTGCTGTTCGAAGGCGCGCTGTACATCCTCGTGTCGCTGTCGCTGGGCATTCTTATCTCGGCGCGCACGTCGTCTCAGCGGGTCGCCATGATGTTTGCGCTGCTCGGGACGATGCTGCCGAACATCCTGCTCTCGGGATTTATTTTCCCGCTGGAGAGCATGCCGACGGCGCTCCAGGTCGTCTCCTATGCGGTGCCGGGCCGCTGGTTCGTGACCATCGCGCGCGGCATCATGCTGAAGGGCATCGGTCTGGAATACGTGTGGCGCGAGACGCTGTTCCTCGCTGCGATGGCTGCTGTGCTGCTCGCAGCGAGTGTCCGGTCGTTCAAGGAGCGGCTGGAATAGCGATGCGACGAACGCTCTATCTCGCCCAGGCGGAGGTGCTGCACATCGTCCGTGACCACATCCTGTTGGCGCAGGTACTGGTCGTCCCGATTGTGCAGCTCCTGATCCTGTCGAATGCCGCGACCTTCGAGATTCGAAACACTCCGATCCACATCGTCGATCTCGATCGCTCGTCCGCCTCGCGTGGCGTCCTCAATCGGCTCGCCGCGAACGGGCACTTTCACGTCGTGGACACGACGCCTTCCCTCGATCGAGCGGACGAGCGCCTCGTGGACGGAACCGCAACGATGGTGGTTGTCATTCCTCACGATTTCGAGGAATCGCTCGTGCGCACCGGTGTTGCCGAGGTGCAGTTGTCGGTGAACGCGGAGAAGGGATCTGCAGCGGGCATCGTGCAGAGCTATGCAACGCAGGTGCTCGCCGACTATGCGGCTTCACTTCGCGGACTCGATAGCGTCCGCGCCGCGACTATTCAGTCGACAGCGGGGCGGGCCTTGTCAGGCCCGCCAACTCACATTGATATCCGCGTGCGGCCGCTCTACAACACGACTCAGAACTACAAGCACTACATGGTGCCGGGAATTCTCGTTGCGCTCATGACCATAATCGGAACGCTGTTGAGCGCCCAGAACATTGCGCGCGAAAAGGAGCTCGGCACCCTGGAGCAGCTCAACGTGACGCCGATTACGCGCGGCGAGTTCATTGTCGCGAAGCTGATGCCGTTCTGGGTACTCGGCCTCATCGAGCTGTCGCTCGGCCTGATCGTCGGCTGGCTCGTCTTCGGCGTGCCGATACACGGCAGCCTGCTGCTGCTGTTCGGCGTCGCCGGCGTCTATCTCGTGGTCGCGCTCGGGATCGGTCTGTGGATCTCCGCGCTCGTCGACACGCAACAACAGGCCATGTTCGTCACCTTCTTCATCGTCAATATCTACCTGCTGATGAGCGGCCTGTTCACCCCGGTCGATAGCATGGCTCCGTGGGTGCAGACCGTCTCGATGGTCAACCCGGTCCGCCACTTTGTGACGATCTCGCGCGCAATCTTGATGAAGGGCGCGGGGCCAGGCCAGATCGTGCAGCCGTTCCTGATTCTTGCCGGCACCGCCGTGGTGGTGTTGTTCGTGGCGGTCCGCCAGTATCGCAAGCAAGCCGACTGAGGGTAGACGCCGCTTTCGAAATGACGACTACGTCGACACGAGGGTCCTCGTCGCGATGCCGAGCATCATGCGACTCACGCCGGTCACGACGAGGTTGAGGCCGAACATCGTTCCGATAACCCACCCTGTCATCGCGGGCCAATGCATCGCGATCAGCGTTCCCAACAGGGCGGTTACAAAGGCGTTCACCAGCAGCCACACAGCGCCCGGTTCTCGACGCTGTGCGGAATACGCCACCAGATCGACGCCGGCCTCAACGAACAAAAGCATCGCAAGCAGGAGCGTCAACGCCTGCAGCGACATCACCGGATGGGAGAAGAAGTAGACCCCGCCGGCGATGTAGGCAAGCCCCAACGCAAGGTGCCAAACTGTCCCTCCGTCGTCGCGGCGGAAGATGCTGACAATGTGCGTCGCGCCACCCAGGATCAGCAGCCACCCGACAAGGGCGGTCACCGCATACCCTGCGATGAGCGGCTCGAGGATCGCGTATAGACCCAGCAGGATGAACAGACAGGCTGTGACGATGAGCCACACCCCGGCGTCGCGTACGAGACGCCCGCCGAAGCTGTCAGTAAGATCTCGCTGAGTCATGACGCGATCCTCTTGCACGTTCACCCACTCAGGGTGCAAGGCACCCACCATGCGCGGACGCCGTTCTATGCGATGAACCGGCGGTCCTCGTGGCTGCGGGGGGCCTCGGAGCTCACCATGCGTCGTCAGGGTG
>Ga0310810_10008945_pt1 | contig 11570 bp, 7 predicted proteins | sample NCmetagenome_FD_207641 | JGI IMG/M metagenome (GOLD analysis project Ga0310810, IMG submission 207641) | Soil microbial communities from experimental microcosm in Duke University, North Carolina, United States - NC | ecosystem: Engineered > Artificial ecosystem > Soil microcosm > Unclassified ...
GTGACGCCTGCACAGAAAAGGACACTGACAAATTGCTGGTTGTGGATCGCAAACTATCACAAGGAACCGCGCGCGACTGCGCCGTGGAGTTTTTGGTCTCTCTGGCAATACACGGGCGATGGTAAATGTGGCCTTCCACGGTCTTCCTATCCGACGAGGATTGCGAACATTGCAAGGGCGGAGCTCAACATCTTTCGCGGAAGCCAAAGTTCACTTCAAGATTTCTGGCAGCGACGCGGCTGGGACCCAGCGGGGGGCATGCCTCGCCGCGAATCAGAGGTGGCTGTTACGGCCGAGTTGCAAAAGGCGCAAACGCCGGATTGATAACGAAGAGGCGTTTCGAACTCCGAAAACGTTCGGAGCTGAAAAGCAGCCGCTCCTTATTTTTGGATACCGCGCCGCGTCGTGAGATAAACCGCAAAACTTCCGAGCCAGTGTCCGCCTTCATAGTGCGCGCCGGTTACAGCTGCCAACCCTGCGCGACCATGCGCTTCCGCCGCGCTCGCCAACGCAGGGCGCCGCAGATCATTCGCGGGAAGGGCAGACAGAATGCCTTGCAGCATCCAGGCCCGGCTCAGGTTTAATCCGTCGAGATGCGCAAGTTTCGGATCGCTCGGATCGGGGGAGACCGTCACCGGCAACCACTCCGCAATGCTCCGCTCGGGAATTTGCGGCAGGAACTTCTTAAGCCATTTCGCAAATTCTCCCTCTGACAAAACGCGGCGCATCAAGTCTGCTTCCGCAAGGCAGGGCGAAAGAAAATCCTCGCCGGAAGGCTCGTAGTTGAGTGGGCAATTCTTATCGGACAGAAAGAATTTTCTCGCTGAATCCGTAACCAGCGTGGCGAAAGAGTCGTTGTTTGTTGAGCGCGCATAATCGAGCATCAGCCCGAGCGCGAACGCTGTTTGGTCATGTTCACCGATTCGCACTGGATGCGAAAGTTTCGGCAGCCACGTTTTGAGTCGCTCCATGGCTGCCTCTTCGAGCGGGCGAAGGTTGGTGGCCATCTCTCGCGCTTGATCATCATCCCACTCGCGGAGCTCGGCGCACAATTGCAGCAGCCACGCGAGACCGTACGGCCGTTCGAAGCTGGCGCGACCTTCGCCGCGAATGTATGCAGCTTCCTGCTTCAAATTTTCAGCAGTAAGACTTTTTCGCAGCGCATCGCGAGCCGCCCCGGCAAAGGATGCGTCTGGAAAGGTGCGTAGCAGTCTTACGAGCAACCAATGTCCGTGCACCGAGGAATGCCAGTCGTAACAGCCATAAAACGCCGGCGTAAGCTTGCTCGGTGGCGCCACGTCCGTTTCGCTGTTCAAGACATGACTGATTTTGTTCGGGTATTCCTTACCGACACATGCGAGCGCCAATTTCGCGAACCGCTCTGCGGCGTTCTCGTCGAAGGTCGGCGCCGAGTCCGTCGCTGTTACTGAGATCGACGGCATCAGCAGCAAGACTGCCAGGAAGCGCTTCATGCTTGTGCCGATCGTAATCGCAGTTGCCTCGCAGGGCTAGCGCGCGGAAAATCCAAATCATGCGCGTTCATTTCCATTCGCTCGTTAAATCGATATCCATTCAGTCACCACTCAGCGCTGTTCTGGCAATGACGCACATGGCAGCTATGTCTGTAACCGCGCAAACGTCGCCCGTGCAAAATCCCAACGTCAAAGACAATCCACTTCTTACCGAAAGCTCACTGCCATATCACGTCCCGCCGTTCGACAAGATCAAGGACGAGCATTTTGTGCCCGCGATCGAAGCCGGAATGCGCGAGCAACTTAAAGAGATTGAGCCGATCGCGAATAATTCTGAGGAGCCCACATTCGATAACACCATCGTCGCGCTCGAGCGGAGCGGACGATTACTCGATCGCGCCGAGCGCACTTTCGACAATTTGAACGCATGCGACACAAATCCGACCCGGCAGAAGATCGACAAAGAAATGGCGCCTAAACTTGCAGCGCATCGTGACGAGATCTTTTTGAATCCGAAGTTGTTCTCGCGGGTGCAGGCGCTTTATGACAAACGCGACCAGCTCAAACTTGACCCCGAATCGGCTTATTTGCTGGAACGTTACTACAAGGATTTCGTGCGCGCCGGCGCGAAACTATCCGATCCCGACAAAGAAAAACTAAAAAAGATCAACGCCGAGTTGGCCAAGTTGCAGACGGATTTCGAGCAAAATGTTTTGAAAGAGCGAAACGCGTCTTCCGTGGTTGTTGATAAAAAAGAAGTGCTCGCCGGCCTCACGGACGATCAGATGAAAAGCGTGATCAATGCCGCGAAAGCGGAACACAAGGAAGGCAAGTTTGTCATCCAGCTTCAGAACACCACCGGCCAGCCGTTGCTCGGGTCATTGCAGGATCGACCCTTGCGTGAGCGGCTCATGCAAGCATCGCTCGCGCGCAACAGCAAAGATGGCGAGTTCGATACGCGCAATATTGTGCTGCGGACGGTCCAGCTTCGTGCAGAGAAAGCGAAGTTGTTGGGCTACGATAATTGGGCGGCGTACCAACTCGAAGACCAAACGGCGCATAATGTGCCGACCGTGAACAAGCTGCTGGCCGATCTCGCGCCTCCCGCGGTCGCGAACGCGAAGCGTGAAGCGGCTGAGCAGCAGAAGATTGTCGATCAGGACAAAGGCGCCTTCCAGATCGCGGCGTGCGATTGGGATTTTTATTCCGAGAAAGTGCGCAAGGCACAATACAACTTCGATGAATCCGAAGTGCGCCGGTATTATGAGCTGAATCATGTCATTACGGACGGCGTATTCTTCGCCGCGAACAAGGAATATGGGCTCACGTTCAAAGAGCGCCACGATCTGCCGGTCTATCAGCCAGACGTGCGCGTCTGGGAAGTGTTTGATCGCGATGGCAAACCGCTTGCAATTTTCATCGGCGATTATTACGCGCGAGCATCGAAGCGCGGCGGCGCGTGGATGAATGCTTATGTCCCGCAAGACGATCTGTTCGGGACCAAGCCGGTTGTTGCCAATCATCTCAACATTCCGAAGCCGCCGCCCGGCGAACCAACGCTGCTCACCCAGGATGAAGTGCGGACCGCATTTCACGAATTCGGGCACGCACTGCACGGCATGTTTTCGAACGTAAAATATCCACGCTTCAGCGGGACGAGCGTGCCGCGCGATTTTGTCGAATATCCGTCGCAGGTGAACGAGATGTGGGCGAGATGGCCGGAAGTGCTCAAGAATTACGCAAAGCATTACAAGACAGGCGAACCGATCCCGCAGGCGTTGCTCGACAAGGTCAATGCCGCGGAAAAATTCAATCAGGGCTACAAGACAACTGAATACCTGTCGGCCTCGCTCCTCGACCAGGCGTGGCACCAACTGAATCCATCTGATATTCCGAAAGATGCGGTCGCTTTCGAAGCGGAAGCATTGCACAATGCCGGCGTCGATTTTCCGCCGGTGCCGCCCCGGTATCGCAGCTTTTATTTTTCACACGCCTTCGCGGGCGGCTACTCGGCCGGTTATTACTCCTATCTCTGGAGCGAAGTGCTCGATGCCGACACGGTCGAATGGTTCAAACAACATGGCGGATTGAAGCCCGAGAACGGGGACCGTTTTCGCGCGATGTTGCTCTCACGCGGCGGGTCAGCCGACGCGCTGGGGCTATTCAAGAATTTCGTCGGCCGCGACCCCTATATTGAGCCGTTGCTGAAGCGGCGCGGGCTCGATCGCTCACCGGGAGCCGACGACTCAAAGGTCGAATCACAGCCGCCGGGTCGATGATTCCTTTGGGAGGCGTTCAATGATCGATGACTTCTAACGAATTGCCGGTGGAAATGCTGCCGCGATTTAGTTAGTGTTACGCTTGTGAGCGAACGACCTGACAGTGGCGCGCAAACAGCCGCGCCAGACGGCGAAAGAGCCGATTTGCGACCTGAAAACATTCAGGACGCGGTGATCCGTCTCGCTGGAAATTCCCAGGACGGAATTCAGACTGCCGGGGCGTTTCTGGCACGACTGGCTGGACGCAGCGAGCACGACGTCATGACGTACATGACGATCCCAGCCACGATTTCGGGTGGCCCGTCCATTTTCCAGGTACGTATAGGTTCTGGCGAAGTCTTATCAGCGGGTGATGAAGCCGATTTTTTGGTGGCCTTTTATCAACACAGTTACCAAGACCATATCGGCTTCCTGCGCGAGGGTGGGGTCCTGCTTTACGATTCCGACAACGTCGAGCCCAACCTGGACGACAAGCGTTTCTTTTATGTTGGCGTGCCGATCACCGGTCTGACCGTGGAAGCGCTCGGGGGCACCGCGAAGGACAGAGGCAAAAACATTTTCGTTCTCGGCTTGATCGCGAAGATTTTCAATCTCGACGTCGACAAACTGAAAAGAGTGATCACCGAGAAATTCGCGGGCAAAGACCAGAGTGTGGTGAACACGGCATTGATGGCCTTCCAAGCCGGTTACGCGTATCCGGTTGGCAACATACTGACGAAACATTATCGATTTGAGCACATCCCCAGAGCGAGCGGTCGCGCGCAAATCACCATGGACGGCAACCAGGCGCTGGCCTACGGCTTGATCGCCGGCGGTGTGCGTTACGGCGCCGGTTACCCGATCACACCATGGTCGTCAATAATGGAAATATTGCGAAGCGAGCTGCCGAAATACGGCGGAATTTTTGTTCAGGCTGAGGACGAATTGGCGTCCGTTTCCATCGCGCTGGGTTGTTCGTACTCCGGATACCTCGCCGTAACCGGCAGCGCTGGCCCCGGCATTTCGCTCAAGGCTGAAGCGATTGGTTGGGCGTCGATGGCCGAGATCCCGATCGTTATTTGCAATATTCAACGGGGCGGCCCAAGCACCGGTTTGCCGACTAACGTCGAACAGAGCGATCTGCACCAGGCCATCTTCGGCAGTCACGGCGACAGCCCGCGCGTCGTGCTCGCGGCAGCCAGTGTGGAAGATTGTTTTTACATCGCGATTGAAGCGACACGCATCGCGCGCAAATACAGCACGCCCGTTTTCATTTTGAGCGACACCTCGCTGGCCACGCGTATCGAAGCATTCGACGAACCCGAGCTGTCCAAGTTAATGGTCGATCCAAAGCCGAATCTCACGCCGCGCCAGACGTTCAAGCCGTATCCTATCGACCAAATCACGCAGCACATTCCGCCGGGCACGCGCATCCTCGATGGAAAATACCCGCTTCTCGCAGGACTCGAGCACGACGAAATGGGCCACCCGACCGGCAGTCCGAAGCTGCACATGGCCATGACGGCCAAGCGTCGTAACAAGTTGCGCAAACTCGCCGAGGAAATTCCGATACCGGAGATTTACGGCGATCAGGAAGGTGACACACTGCTCGTCGGCTGGGGATCAACCTATGGTCCTATCCACGATGCGACGAAAATGGCACGAGAACAGGGCGTAAAAATCGGCGCGCTCCACCTGCGCCACATCCATCCGTTACCGAATGGACTTGAAAAAATCTGGCCGAAATTCAGACGCATTGTCACCGTCGAAATGAATGACCAGGGCCTTTACGGTTTCGGCCAGCTCGCCACTATCTTGCGCGCTCGCTACTGCGAACCGAAAATCGAGAGCGTCACCAAAACCGACGGGCTTACCTTCCGGGTCAAAGAAATTTTGGACGGCGTGTTTAAGGGCCGCCCATTTGCCAGGACAATTCCACGCGACGGCGCTCCGACCGTGCACACTGACACCGGCGTGGAAAACGTAAAATCCCTCAGGGAAGTCGTCCCCCAGGGAGTCGGGTAGAGATAATTTATGAACGAAACAACAACAGGAAATGGCGAAGGCGTGACTGCGATTGCAGAACCGCCCAGGGAAAAATTAACGAAAAAGGCGATCACCGCTGATCATCCCACATGGTGTCCGGGCTGCGGCGATTTCGCCGTCCTCGCCTCGTTCTACAAAGTTCTCGAGAAACGGAACCTCGAGCACGAAAAGATCGTTACCCTCGCGGGGATTGGTTGTTCATCGCGCTTTCCATATTTCGTCAACGGCTACGGTGCGCACTACATTCACGGCCGCGCGGTGCCGCTTGCCTCGGGCATCAGCTTGGCCCGCCCCGATCTCCATGTGTTTCTGTTCGGCGGCGACGGCGATGGCTTCTCCATCGGCGGAAACCATCTCGATCACGGCGCGCGCAAGAACATCAACATGACCTATTTCATCATGGACAACTTCGTCTATGGCCTGACCAAGAAACAGACATCGCCCACCTCGCCCATCGGATTCAAGAGCAAAACCGATCCCACCGGCGCGATCGATCAGCCGGTCAACCCGATGAAAAAATTGATCTCGGCTGGCGCAACTTTCATCGCACGCACACACGCAGCGCAGGTACCTCACATGATCCAAATGATCGAGCGCGCCATGGATCACCAGGGGTTCAGCGTCATCGAATGTTTGTCCGAATGCGTCGAATTTTTCCCGGATGTTTTTGATCCCGCCAATCCGAAGAAAGGCGGCAGCTTCGAATTGGTTCAGGAAAGAAAATGGGACAACACACCTGAGGACGAGCTCCGGCACGACGTCACCGACGAGCTCGCCGCTTACAAACTCGCCACGCTCCCATTCCCCGGCGTCTTTGGCGTCTTCTATGAAACCGATCGACCGACAAAAAATTCTTTGGAGAAGAAATGGATTGAGACCACCAGGGAAAAGACGGGGAATGCGTCGGATTTGGAGCTGCTTCAGAAGACTTTCGATCGGATGAAATGACGTCGATTTACAATGAGCCTGACTGAGATCCTCGCTGAGATTCCAAAGCTGTCGTTCGCAGAACGACAAGAGCTGATTCGTCGCGCGATTGAAATCGAAGAGCATGATCTCACTGATCAGGAAAAGGCGATTCTCGATGAACGACTCGCAGATTTTCACCGCAGCCCAAATTCAGGAATTTCCGCAGAACAACTCAAAGACGACGTTTCGCGGCGCTTGAATTCGCGATGACTGTTATCTTCCGCCCACAGGCGGTGGAAGATGTCGTTGAAGCTGTAAGTTGGTACGAAGCACAGGTTCCGGGACTCGGCGAACAGCCAATCGACGAGATTTTGAGAGCAATCCATCGCGCCCAGGAGAATCCGGAACTATCTCGCATTGTTCATCGCGACGGGAACGTTCGACGCGTGCGTCGGCGAAACGCTCTACATCCACGCGGTTCTTCACGGAGCGCGCCACGATCGTCGATGGACGGGGCGATTGTAGGCAGCTTTGCTCTTGTTCTTGCGGACTCTGTCTGCTCACGAATGAGGAAAGCTCAGATCGGTGAATGGCCCGAAAAATCGTCGAGCGATGAAACTCTACGCACTAAAGACATAACATCTCTGTGACATAGAACCTCTCGCGTTTCGTCCGCCAGAGAGTCTAGTACTAAGTCCCCGAAGTGTTGCTGTCATGTTGAGCGAAGCGAAACATCTCGGATTTATTGGTCTTTCGGAAACGATCAGAGATTCTTCGCTTCGCTGAATGACATTATAAGATGCCAGTTACTCTTCTGACGCCGTGAAAGAGGAACCGATCGATACCCACTCGAAGGCGCTCAAGATTAATCTCGATGCGCGCTGGTACGGCACGTTTGCGGAGATCGGCGCTGGACAGGAAGTGGTGCGCTGGTTTTTCCGTGTCGGCGGCGCCGCGGGCACGGTTGCCAAGAGCATGTCGGCTTACGACATGAAGGTGAGCGACGCCATCTACGGGCACGCGGACCGATACGTTTCGCGCGGCCGACTCCAGGCGATGCTCGACCGCGAATTCGACCTCGATGTCGAACGGCTCGCCTCCGAGCGCGGCGAAAGTACGTCGTTCTTCGCTTTCGCCGACACGGTGGTGGCGCGCAGCTATCGCGGCAGCCCGGAATGTCACGGCTGGATGGGCATCAAATTTCAGAGCCGCGTGAACGATCAACCCAGCCAGATCGTCATGCACGTGCGCATGCTGGACGAGGAAGCTTCGGCGCAACAGGAGGCACTCGGCGTCGTAGGCGTTAACCTTTGCTACGGCGCATTTTTTCTCAGCCACGTGGCGGAGGAGCTCGTCGAATCACTGCTCGACAACCTCACCACCCGCCGGATCGAGATCGACATGTTGGAGTTTAGCGGAATTGAATTTCGCAACGTGGACAACCGCGTGATGGCACTAAAGCTCGTTCAGCTCGGATTAAGCGGCGCCGCCATGTTCGGCCCGAACCGCGAAGTGCTGCAGCCTTCCGACATGTTGCATAACAAGGCCGTGCTTGTCGAACGCGGTAGTTTTCGGCCGGTCACGCACGTTAACATCGACATGTTGGAATGCGCCCTGGCAAAGTTTAAGGAAGAACCCGCGGTCGCGGATAAGCCAATCCTCTCTCTCATTGAGTTGACCATGCGCAATCTGTTGGCTGGCGGCACCCAAGTCGATCGCCGCGATTTCCTCGCGCGCGTGGATGTGCTCGCCGCTTGCGGCATGACCGTGCTCATTTCCGACTACTTCGAATATTACCGGCTCGCCGCGTATCTCTCGTGGCGCACGCGCGAACGCATCGCCATCGTTCTGGGTGTGCCGAGTATTTACGAGTTATTCGACGAGAAATATTACACGCAATTACCCGGTGGAATTCTTGAGAACTTCGGCCGCCTTCTTAAGAACGATTTAAAAATTTATGTTTACCCCCTCCAGCGAAGTTCCACCGATGAATTACAGACGACCGGGACTGTGAACCTGAAATCTGATCTGCAACTGCTCTACGATTATCTTTGTCGTCGCGGCAGTTTCGTGCAGCTCGATAACTATAATCCGAAATATCTGCCCGTCTTTTCGCGCGACGTGCTCAAGCGCATCGGCAGTGGAGACGAAAGTTGGGAAGAAATGGTCCCACCGAAAGTTGCCGAGATCATTCGACAGCGCGGTTTCTTCGGATACAAGAAACGTTAAGGACGGCGTCGGCTCTCTGCCAGGGCAAGCGGCTAGAAATTCTCAGTGGTATCACTGATCAATTTTTGTGGCCCTCGTGCTAAGCATCCATCACTGATCGCCGATCTGTTTTCGTTGCGCTTGCTTTACCTCGCCGCTTCGAATTCCACGCGCATCGCCGACACACTCACCTCGCTCGGCATGAAACCCGTATCGGAGTAGGTGATATTCACGCTCTGCCCGCCTTCTTTTGAGAATAACAGTGTGCCGGCCATGCGTTCGAGTGAAGCCACGTCTTCTTTCCAACCCGCGTCGCGAAACTGTTTCCGAAAGGATTCAACAGCCGCTTTGGCTTTCCCTTTGCCGACGGTGAACTTGATCGAGTCCGTGGTCTGCTTCACGTCTTTCGCATCCACAGGCAATGTGACCGCGACTTTCGGCACCTTGTTCCTTTCGGCCAACTCGGCTGCCTCCTTCGCCGCTTTCGCTTCCGCGTCGGCGCGAAGCTTGGGAGCCAACTCTTTTATTTTGCGATCTCGCTCGGCGATTTCCGCCGCGCTTTGAAAGCGAACCGAGAAAAGGAGCTTGCCGCGCAGCGCGCCGGTGGCCGCCAGCGTCAGCATTTCCTTCGCGGGATTGCGAAAGATCATGGTCGGCTTCTCATCGACGTCGACCATCTTATCCATCGTGGATTTCCAGCCCGCGCTCGCCAGAGTCTTTCGATAGAAATCGACGATCGTGTCCTGGTTCTGCGTCGCAAACGTTAATTCCGGGGGCTCATCGACGTAACGCAGATCTTCCACGTTCGGCGGCGCGGGGATGTCAGCCGAAATTAGCTGATTCGAATACTGGATCATTGTCTTCCCGCCTTGCGCCGGTGCGGACGAGACAGTCACGGTGGCGAGGTTTGCGTTCTGTTTGAAGACGGCGGTATCGCCGGCGTCGCCGTACGGCACCCAGCCTTGCGCTACGAAGAGATTGCGGATCGCGTCGGCGGTCGCCGCGACGGCGGTCGCGGTTTCATACATCGCTGTGGAGTCGCCCACGTAAACCGCTTTTGCGTCCGGAGGAACCGGGAGCTTGCCGGGTTTCACATTGCCCTGATTTTGCAGCCTGACCGAAACGCTGCCGTCGCGCATGGGAGTGACCGAGACAAAAACGATGAACCCGTTACGCGAGAACATCGCGCTGGCTGATTGCTCGGTGACGGAGCTGTTCGGCAATTCTTTCCATCCTTGCGCGATAAACGCCTTCCGGTTGAATTCGAACGCCGTCTTCGCATCGCCCGTTGCGACATAAGAAAGGTTAGCCACATGCCGCTCGTCGAGAGGTTTCACACCATCCATGAGCGGGAACGTTGATAGATCGAGAATCTTTGCCGCTTGTTCCACTGTCGCCGGCGTTTTGATCGCGTCGGCAGAATCCATGTCGTCCGCCGCCCGGTTTTTCGATCCACACCCGAAGAGGCAACCAATTACACATGCCACTAAGACTTTTTTCATCACGGCCTGACAGGAGAGGTAAAAAACTTTGTCCATACGCCCCGATGATATTGAAATGATGGGTCCGTTTCGAGCGCCATCTGTTCTCGTAGCGGCGGCGAAGCCTGCCTTGAGCTTGTCGAAGGTGAGCCGCAAATCGTCTCGTGAGCAAACGCAGCTCGCGTCTTGCGATTGCGGCCTCGCTTGCCCACGCTTCTTAATTCTTTTGCGCTACTTCTTGATCCAGATCTGGTTAACTATTACAAAACAATAATTATGAAGAAATTACGTCCCTTGGTTTTCGCTGCATTCCTCGCGCTGCCTTTCGCGACATCGTTCGCGCAGGTGGAATTCTCAGTAGGATGGGCTCCTCCGCCTCTGCCGGTGTATGAGCAACCCGCCTGTCCGGTTGCAGGTTATATCTGGACTCCAGGTTATTGGGGCTGGAACGCCGATTACTACGATTATTATTGGGTCCCGGGCGTTTGGGTCCCTCCGCCGAGAGTCGGTCTGCTTTGGACCCCGGGCTGGTGGGGCTGGAATAACGGCGCGTACGCGTTCAACCAAGGTTATTGGGGACCGACGGTCGGTTTTTACGGCGGCGTTAATTACGGCTACGGCTACACCGGAAACGGCTACTGGGGTGGACGATGGAGTGGAAACAACTTTCAGTACAACACCGCCGTGACGCGCGTGAATAAGACGGTCATCAAAAACACCTACGTCAATAACTCGTTCCAGAAGAATGTGAACACGAACCGTACCAGCTTTAATGGTGGAAACGGTGGGATAAAAGCGCAGCCGAACGCAGAACAGAGAAAGGCGATGGCGAACGCCAAGAAAGAAGGACCGACCTCGCAGCAGCTCGAACGTCAGCAGGCGGCAAGCAAGGACAAAAATCTCCTCGCGTCGACGAATAAGGGCAAACCGAACCAGGAAGCGCTCAAATCATTCAATAAGACTGAAGGCGTTGGCCAGGGCAAAGGCGCACAGGAAGTCGGGGCCGCAGGGGGAGCAGCCGGAGCTGGGAAAGGTGAAAACAAGCTCGGCAATATGCCTGAAAACAATCGCCAGGGTGCAGGTGCGGGAGACGGTCAGGCGCGAAAAGCACTCGGAACAGAAAATGCCGGAAACAAACCTGGGAACGTAAATGAACGTAATCTTAAGGGAGCAGATGCGGAAGCGGGAGCGGGCAA
>Ga0310810_10008947_pt1 | contig 11569 bp, 8 predicted proteins | sample NCmetagenome_FD_207641 | JGI IMG/M metagenome (GOLD analysis project Ga0310810, IMG submission 207641) | Soil microbial communities from experimental microcosm in Duke University, North Carolina, United States - NC | ecosystem: Engineered > Artificial ecosystem > Soil microcosm > Unclassified ...
TCACCACGGCCACCGTGGTGCTGGGCGCCGAGCACGTGTTCGTGATCACCGACAACCACCTCCAGGTGGAGGCGCGTGTCGTGGGCATGGATCCGGTGCGCAACCTCGCGCTGCTGCGCGCGGAGAACCTCGAGCTCTCGTCGCTGCCGCTCGCGAGCAAGCGGAGCGAGAGCGGCGACTGGGTGATCGCGATGGGGAACTCGTACGGCGGCTCGCCGACCCAGTCGGTGGGCACGGTGGCGCTGCGCTTCGACGAGCCGGGCTCGAGCCTGCTCCAGCTCACGAACGAGGTGCACCCGGGCAACAGCGGCGGCGCGGCGCTCAACTCGCGCGGCGAGCTGCTGGGCCTGGTCCAGGGCGAGCTGGGCGCCCCCGAGGAGCCGGGCCAGCGCGAGCGCGCCGAGCGCCGGCCGGGCGGCATGAGCTTCGCGATCCCGATCGACGTGATCGTGCCGTTCCTCGATGATCTCGCGAAGTATCAGCGGGTGCGGCACGGGCTGTTCGGCGTCTCCACGCGCGGCGCGTTCGTGACCGGCGCCGATGCGAGCGAGCGCATCCCGATCGGCGCGCTGGTCGAGACCGTGCAGCCGGGCGGGCCGGCGGCGCGGCTGGGCCTCAAGAAGGGCGACCTGATCGTGGCGTTCAACGGCGAGCGCGTGGAGTACCCGGAGCAGCTCGCGCGCTGGGTCGCGGTGGCGGGCCCGGGCGCCGAGATCTCGCTGGTCTGGGTGCGGGACGAGATCAAGCAGGAGGGCCACACGCGCCTCGACGAGGCTCCGAGCCCGATCCCGAGCTGGATGCGCGTGGATTCCTCGTCGAGCGCGGGCTCGGGCCCGGGCGGCCAGGCCGCCCGCGACCGCCGCACGTCGCGCGCGTTGCACGAACGCTCGGAGTTCGCGGACTCGACTGCGCGGTAGGCCTTTCTCCGCGGCTCACGCGGCCCCCACCGTTTCGCCGTCGGCTGACACGCCGCCAGCGTTTCGCTGTCGCTGACGCGCCGCCACCGTTTCGCTGTCGCCGACGCGCCGCCACCGTCAGACACTCTGTCCCTTCTGCGATCACCTGCGACTCACGCGGGACGCGGGGGGACGTTCATTCGCCTTCGGCGAATGCCCCCCGCGCCCCGCCCACGACCTGGCAGGTCCGCCCATTCGAAGCCGGTGCCGCACCGTTCGAGCTTCCATGAACTGCCACGACCGTTGTCACCGTGCGCCGCTGCCACTGGGTGCTGGCCTGGACGGCTTCGAGTTGGCGAACTCGCCAGCATGTCGGCGTGGCGCGGGGGTCTTCGCCGAAGGCGAAGATCCCTGCCCCCGCGCCACGCGTGACTCGCAGGTGATCGCAGAAGTACCTGACGGTCCGTCGGCGGCGGCACCGAGCGACGGATGACCGGTGGCGGCGATAAGCGAGGCGCTGCTGCGACAGCCGCGACGGCCAGCGTCGACTCGGGTGGGGCGGAGCGTCGTGTATGCTGCTGCGATGCCGCGGGGTGGGGAGGAGCTGCTGCTCGAGTTCGCGCCGGTGCGCTCGCGCTCGCGCATCCGGATCGCGCGCGGGGGGCTCGCGCGGCTCGGGGCGTTCGTGCGCGAGACGACCCGGGCCGAGCAGGTCGTCCTCGTCACCGACGCCCGCGTCGGCGCGCTGCATGGAGGCGCCGCACTGCGATCGCTCCGGAGCGCCGGGATCGCGGCGCGCACCGTACGCGTGCCGCGCGGTGAGGCGGCGAAGCGCGCGGCGGTGCTGTCGCGCCTCTGGGACGCCTTCGCCGCGGCCCGGCTCGATCGCCGCGGCGCCGTCGTGGCCCTGGGCGGAGGTGTCGTCGGCGACCTGGCCGGGTTCGCAGCCGCGACCTGGCTCCGTGGCGTGCCATGGGTCGCGGTGCCCACGACCGTCCTCGCCCAGGTCGATGCCAGCGTCGGCGGCAAGACCGCGATCGACCTCGCGGCGGGCAAGAATCTCGTCGGCGCGTTCCACCAGCCGGCCGGCGTGCTCGTCGATCCCGGAACACTCGCCACGCTGCCGCCGCGGCAACGCCGGAGCGGACTCGCCGAGGTGGTGAAGACCGGCTTCGCGGTCGACCGCGCGCTCTGGGACTGGCTCGAGGCCCGGCTCGACGCGCTCACCTCGGGCGAGCCCGCCGCACTGGCCGGCGCGGTGGAGCGCTCGATCCGCGCCAAGGCGCGCGTCGTGATCGCCGATGAGCGCGAGCGAGAGGGGGGCGGCCGGACCGCGCTCAACTTCGGCCACACGCTCGGGCACGCGATCGAGGCGAGCCTCGGCTACCGCCGGCTGCTCCACGGCGAGGCGGTGGCGATCGGCATGCGCGCGGCCGCCTGGCTCTCGGTGCGCGTGGCCGGCCTCGCCCCCGAGTCGCACGTGCGGCTCGAGGCGGCGCTCGACCATCTCGGGCTGCCTGCCCGCATGCCGCGTGTGGGGATCGAACGCCTGCTCAAAGCCTTGCGGCAGGACAAGAAGCGAGCGAATGGAGAGGTGCGCTGGGTGTTGACGCCCCGCATAGGCGATGCTAGCGTGCCGCGCGCTGTGGAGTCCCGACTCGTGCGTGCCGCGCTGGCCTTCGCCGGGGCGAGCACGTCGCGTGCCTGAAGGCGGCCCCGATGCTCCGCATTCTCATCCTGCACGGACCCAACCTCCAGGCGCTCGGAACACGCGAGCCGGAAGTCTACGGCCGCGTGACGCTGGAAGAGGTGAACGCGAGCCTCGTCGCACTCGCGGGTGAGCTCGGTTGCGAGATCGAGACGCTCCAGAGCGCGCACGAGGGCGTTCTCATCGACGCGTTGTACCAGGCTCGCGGCCGCTGTCACGGTGTGGTCTTCAACCCGGGCGGCCTCACGCATACGAGCGTCGCGATCCGCGACGCGATCGTGGGCGCGGGCCTCCCGACGGTCGAGGTGCACGTGTCGAACCCGCACGCAAGGGAAGCGTTCCGCCACGGCTCGCTGGTGTCCGGCGTGGTGATGGCGAGCGTGTCGGGGTTCGGACCGGACAGCTATCGGCTCGCCCTGCGCGGGCTGGTCGAACGCCTGGGGGCGCATGCCGCGCGGCGCTGAGCGCAAGAAGCGCGCGCGGGCCGGCCGCAGCGCCCCCAAGCCGCCCAGGGCCGCTGCGGCGGGGTCCGAAACCCCGCCCGCCGAGAAGGCCGACCACGTCGTCGCCGGCTTCCAGCTCCACGAGCTCGAGCGCCTCATCAGCCTGGTCCAGAGCACCGGCATCGGCGAACTGGAGCTGAACGCGGGAGGCCGCTCGGTGCGCATCTCCGCGAGCCCCGCGAACGGCGGCTCGCTGCACGCGGCCGTCGCGGTGCCTGCCGCGGCCGCCGCACCTCCGCCGGCGCCGCCACCGGCGCCCGCGCCGGTCGAACCGCCGGCGGGGAAGGCGATCGTCTCCCCCATGGTGGGCACGTTCTACCGCTCCCCCGCGCCGGACGCCGACCCGTTCGTCGAGGTCGGGGACGTGATCGAGGTGGGGCAGACCGTGTGCATCATCGAAGCCATGAAGCTGATGAACGAGATCGAGGCGGAAACCAAGGGACGGGTGGCGCAGATCCTCGTCGACAACGCCCAGCCCGTGGAATTCGGCCAGAAGCTCTTCTTGATCGACCCGCTGTGACACGGAGGTCCAGTCGGGACACTCCGCGGCCGATGACAGGGGCGGCGCGAGGGCCCCGTCGAGAAAGGGCGACATGAACATCCGAACCGTGCTGGAGAAGATGATCGCGGCGCGCGCGAGCGACCTGCACTTGAAGGCAGGCACGCCGCCGGTGGTGCGCGTGGACGGCGTGCTCTACACGCTCGACGAGCCGGCGCCCACCTCGCAGGAGCTGCGCGAGGTCTACCAGCAGATGCTGAACGAGGAACAGCGCGCGCACTTCGCGTCGCACCACGAGATCGACTTCGCGTTCGGCGTCTCCGGCCTGGCGCGCTTCCGCGCCAACATCTTCATGCAGCGCGGCACGCCGGCGCTGGCACTGCGCCACGTGCCCGTCGAGGTGCCTTCGATCGAGGACCTGGGGCTGCCGCCGGTGATCCGTGACCTGGCGTTCTCGCCGCGCGGGCTGATCCTCGTCACCGGCCGCACCGGCTCGGGCAAGAGTACGAGCCTCGCAGCCATGATCGACACCATCAATCGCACCACGACGCGCAACGTCATCACCGTCGAGGACCCGATCGAGTTCCTGCACCGCGACCGGCTGTCGTTCATCCACCAGCGCGAGGTCGGACTCGACACCGCTTCGTTCCAGGACGGCCTCCGCTACGTGCTGCGGCAGGATCCCGACATCATCCTGGTCGGCGAGGTGCGCAACCTCGAGACCATGTCCACGGCGCTCATGGCCGCGGACACCGGGCACGTCGTGATGAGCACGCTGCACACCACCGACGTGGTGCAGAGCATCCAGCGCGTGATCTCGTTCTACCCCCCGCACCAGCACGACGAGGTGCGCATGGGGCTCGCGGCGAACCTGCGCGCGGTCATCTCGCAGCGCCTGATCCCGCGCAAGGACGGCGCCGGCCGCATCCCCGCCGTCGAGGTGATGATCACCACGCCCACCGTGCGCGAATACATCCTGGATCCCGAGAAGGTCCCGCTGCTGCACCAGTTGATCGCCGAGGGCGTGACGCAGTACGGCATGCAGACGTTCGACCAGTCCGTGCTGGCGCTGCTGCGCGAGGGGCTCATCACCGAGGAAGAAGCACTCCGGAACTGCAACAACCCGAACGAGCTGGCGCTGAAGCTCAAGGGCATCGCCGCGACCTCGGACCGCACCTGGCAGCCGATCGAGGCCGCCGAGGGCTCGAGCACGACGGGCGCGCCGGCGAGGCCGGGAGCGAGCGGGAGCGACTGGATGTCGCGGGAGTAGCCGGCTCCCTTGTTCAAGAAAGTCCTGATCGCCAACCGCGGCGAGATCGCGCTGCGGGTCATCCGCGCCTGCCGCGAGCTGGACATCGCCACCGTGGCCGTGTTCAGCGAGGCCGACCGTGAGAGCCTGCACGTTCGCCTCGCGGACGAATCGGTGTGCATCGGCCCGCCGGCGCCGGCGCAGTCGTACAACTACATCGCGCGGCTGATCTCCGCCGCCGAGGTGACCGGCGCCGACGCCATCCATCCCGGGTACGGGTTCCTGTCGGAGAACGCGCACTTCGTCGAAGTCTGCGAATCGTGCAACTTCACGTTCATCGGCCCGAGCCCCGAGATGATCCGCCGCATGGGCGACAAGGCCGAGGCCAAGCGCACGATGAAGGCGGCCGGGCTGCCCATGGTGCCCGGCAGCGACGGCGTTCTGAACGACGTCGACGAGGCGATCGGCATCGCGCGCGAGATCGGCTTCCCGGTGATCGTGAAAGCGGCGGCCGGCGGCGGCGGGCGCGGCATGCGCATCGCCTGGGACGAGAAGATCCTGCGCCAGGGTTTCGGCATCGCCCAGGCCGAGGCGGGCGCGGCGTTCAACAATTCGTCGGTGTATCTCGAGAAATACATCACCCAGCCCCGTCACATCGAGATCCAGCTCTTCGGCGACGGGAAGGGGAGCGTCGTGCACATGGGCGAGCGCGAGTGCTCGGTGCAGCGCAATCACCAGAAGCTGATCGAGGAGGCCCCGAGCGCGGTGCTGACGCCGGAGCAGCGCGTGCAGATGGGCGAGCTGGCCGCGAACGGCGCGGCGTCGATCGGCTACCGCAACGCGGGCACGATGGAGTTCCTCTACGATCAGGACGGCTCGTTCTACTTCATGGAGATGAACACCCGCATCCAGGTCGAGCACCCGGTGACCGAGGAAGTGACGGGCATCGATCTCGTGAAGGAGCAGATCCTGGTCGCGGCCGGCGAGCCGATGACGTTCAAGCAATCGGACGTCAAGTTGAACGGGCACGCGATCGAGTGCCGCATCAACGCCGAGGACTTCGAGCACGGCTTCCGGCCGAGCCCCGGCAAGGTGACGTACTGGTATCGCCCCGGCGGCCCGGGGCTGCGCGTGGACAGCCACGTGTACGCGGGCTACACGATCCCGCCCTACTACGACTCGATGATCGGCAAGCTGATCGCGCACGGGAAGGACCGCCCGGAGGCGATCCGCCGCATGGAGATCGCGCTCGAGGAGATGATCGTGGAGGGCATCAAGACCACGATCCCGTTCCACCGCCTGGCGCTCGCCAGCGAGAAGTTCCGCAAGGGCGACCTGAGCACCCGCTTCGTCGAGGAGCTGCTCAAGGCACACCCGCCGGTCGCGACCCCGTGACCGCCGCCCGCGTGCGCGTGGCGCTCGTGCCACCCGCGCCGGGCGCCCTGCCGGCCGACGCGTGCGCGGTGGCGATCGACGTGCTGCGCGCCACGACGACGCTCGCGGTCGCACGTCGGAACGGCGCCGCGCGCATCGTGCCGTTCGCGACGACGCCGGAGGCGATCGCGTTTCGCGATCGCACGCCGGGCACGCTCGCCTGCGGCGAGCGCGAGGGCCGCATCGTGCCCGGGTTCGATCTTGGGAACTCGCCACTCGAGTTCACGCGCGAGCGCGTCGCGGGGAAGACGCTCGCGTTCGCGAGCACGAACGGCTCGCGTGCGCTGCTCGCCGCGTCGCGCTGCCGGCGGCGGTTGCTCGGGAGCTTCGCGGCGCTGAGCGCCACCGTGCAGGCGCTCGCGAGCGAACGTGAGATCTGGCTCGTGTGCGCCGGCAAGCTCGGCCGCTTCGCGCTCGAGGACGCGGCGTGCGCGGGGACGATGGCTTTCCGACTACGCGCCGCGGGCGCCGAGCTAGCGAACGCCGAGGCCCGGCTCGCCGCAAGCCTCGCCTGCGCGAGCTCCGACGAAGCGCGCGCCGTCGTCTCGGGCTGCGATCACGGCCGCTGGCTCGCGAGCCTGGGGGAGAGCTTCGCAGCCGACGTGGAGTTCTGCGCGAAGGTGGATGCGATGATCTCGGCGCAGGACTGGGGCGAGGGCGCATCGTCCCGGCCGTAGGGGCGGCGCGTCGGCGAATGCGCGCGCGAGCTCAGTGCCGCTGCGCTCTCGCCATCATCCACAGCCCCGCCGACCCGAACACCACGTCCGCCGACCACGCCGCCACGTACGGCGGCAGCGCGCCGTTGTGCCCCAGCGCCTGCCCCGCGCGCATGATCCCGTAGTAGAGGAACGAGATCGCCACCGCGAGCCCGAACCCGAGCGCCGCGCTCTGCATCCGCAGTCGCGTCACCATCGAGCCCCCGATCAAGACCACGATCAGGCAGATCAACGGGAACGCCAGCTTCAGGTGCAGGTCGACGAGATAGTTCTCCACTCGCGCTCCGCTCGCGCGCAGCCGCTCGACGTAGCTCCGGAGCTCGAAGTAGTTCATCTCCTCCGGCTTGTGCCCCGGCTTGGAGAAGTCGTCCGGGCGCTCGCCCAGCCCGTCCACCGCCATGCGCTGGAACGCCTCCGCGTCCTCCTTGCCGCCCTCGAACTTGCGCACGTAGCCCGCCGAGAACACCCAGCGCTTGCCGTCCCACGACGCCTCGGCCGCGTCGATCCGGCGCGTCAGCACGCCGGAGCGGAACTCCTGCAGCGACACCTCGTGCATGCGCTGCTCGTTCACGAGGTAGAGGCCCACGAGCCACACTCGCCCGCCGCGGCCGAGGTAGGTGACGTCGGCGCGCTCGCTGGGCGTGCTGCGCTGCAGGTGCTGGATGCGCTCCTCGAAGATGGTGTCGCGCGCTCGCGTCGCCGCCGGGACCACGTACTCGCCGAGCAGCAGCGACGCCACCACGCAGCCCACCGCCACGCCGAACACCGGCATCAGGATGCGCACCAGCGACAGCCCGCCCGCACGCATCGCGGTCAGCTCGCCGAACTTGTTGAGCTGGCCGAGCGCCAGGAACGTGGCGAGCAGCAGCGCCACCGGCAGCATCTTCACCACCACGTCCGGCGCCAGGTTCACGAAGTACTCGGCGACCAGCAGCCAGGACGCCTTGTGGTCCAGGAACACGTCCATCTTCTCGATCAGGTCGACGACGATGAAGATGACGATGAACCCGATCAAGCCGAGCATGAGGAAGAGCAGGAACTCGCGCAGCAGGTAGCGGTCGAGGATCCTCATCGCGACCCTTCGGCCGCCACGTACGCGTAACGCGAACCGCCTCGCCACCGGCGGTGCCACGGCAGCCGGATGTCGCACGCGCGCGCCGTGAGGTCGAGCCCGAGCGCTCCCAGCACCAGGTTCGCGAGCCACATCGCGAGCCACGCGGGCAGCAGCAGCCGGTTCGCGAGCTCCTCGCCGCCGATCAGGCACACGTAGTAGAAGAGAAAGAACCCGATCGAGGCGAACGCCACCGCCGGCCCCGCGCGCCGCACGCGCATGCCGATCGGGGCGCCGATCAGCACGAACACCACGCACGCCACGGGCAGCGCGAACTTCTTGTGGATCTCCACCGACAGGCTCGCGGCGCGGCGCAGCAGCGCCAGGCGCTCCATGCGCCACAGGTTCGCGTCCATCTCCAGTTTTGGATAGCGGCGCACCAGGTCATCGAGGGGATCCGACCGGCTGAACACCGCCCCGACCGCGAGCCCGATGCGCGCCATGAGCGGCGCGCGCTCGGGCGCCATCGCCTCGATCTCCTTCTTCGGGACGCCCATGGTGACGAAGCGCTCGTGGTGGCTCTCGTAGGAGCGGTCGTAGTCCGCGGTGACGTCGGCACGCTCGGCGAGCAGCTGCGCCGCGCTCTTCTCGCGGTCGCCGCGCGCGTTGCGCACGGTGCGCTCGAGCATCCCGCCCGCGCCCTGGATGTTGATCGTGTGCTTCTTGAAGTGGAGTCGGTGGTAGCGCGACACGCCCTGCTCGTTCGAAGGGATCTCGTGGATCTCGCCGTCCTCCAGCTCCAGCACCGCGGTGCGGCCATCGGGCGTGTAGGTGAGGTAGCCCTTCTCGGCGATGATCGTCGTCGGCGGACCGCCGGCATGCATCTGGTAGATGGTGATGCCGCGCATCTCGTTGGTCATGCCGTTCACGGACTTGACGAGCATGTTGTAGCCCGGGAAATCGGTGATGAAGACGCCTTCCTGGAGCTTGACCGTGGGCCGCATGCGGCCGATATCCACGAGCAGACTTGCGAACGCGTGGTTGGCGTCGGGGTAGATGTAGTTGTTGAACAACGTGAGCCCCACCGCCAGCCCGCTGGCGGCGAGCAGGGGCGGCAGGATGGCCCGGAACAGGTGGACGCCGCTCGCCCGGAGCGCGGTGATCTCGTTGTCCTGGGAGAGCCGCCCGAACGTCATCAGCGTGGCGATCAGGACCGCGCACGGCACGCTCAGGGCGACGACGAAGCCCAGGGACAGCCCGAAGAGCTGCAGGACGGCCCCTGCGGGCACCCCCCGGTTGATGACCAGGTCGAGGTAGTCGAACAGGACGTCCATCTCGAAAACGAACGTCACCACCCCAAACCCCAAGAGGAAGGGAACCAGGTGCTGCCTAAGGATGTAATAAGGGAGGATGCGCACGGGCCCGCAGCCTACCCTAGCCATGCCGGGCCCGGTACCTCAAGGCCGCACAACGCTTTGACCGTTCCCCGGTCGGCTGTTACGGTCGCCCTCCAGGCTCGGGCCCTCTGGAGCCGCGGCCTTAGGGATCCATGATCGGCACGTCGACCCTGTCCGCAATTGCACTCCTCGCGACGGTCTCCGGCCTGCCGGGGCTCAATAACATCCCCGCGCCCGCAACCAAGGAATACTCCAGGGCCAAGGCTGCGGCGGTCGCGGCCGATACGCTGCCCCCTCCGTGGCGCCCCTCGTGGCGGCTCGCCCTCGAGAACTCGTTCGTGCAGAGCGGGTTGCGCCCGATCGGCGACCCCCAGGGCCCGGTCAAGCTGCAGCAGGCGTTCGACCCCCGCTCGCTCCGGGTGGACGTGGACCCCGACGCAGGGACGTTTCGGAGCAGCGTCGAGGTGGGGGACATCGTGGTCGGGGCAAGCTACCGCAGGCCCTTGTCCCAGTTCGCCAAGGACTTCGCCGCCAAGTCGTTCCACGACCGTTGGCTGGACAATTCCCGGCGGAACGTCAATTCGCTGGGCAGCAATACCCCCCTGGAGCACAGCGGCCTCTATCTCCCGATCCCCGTCCCGCTTCCGAGCAAGCTGAAGTCGATCCTCGGGCCCGGAGGACCGGCGCTCAACGTCAGCGGCTCGGAGAGTATCCGGCTCTCGGGCACGAGCAACTGGACCAACTCGCAGATCGGGGTGGTCGGCCAGCGACAGAGCCTGTTCCCCTCGCTCGACATGCAGCAGGACCTGGACATCCGGCTCGAGGGCCAGCTCTCGGACCGGGTCAAGGTGAACCTGCTCCAGAACTCGGCGAACCAGGTGCCGCTCGCCAACCGCATCGCCATCAACTACCGCGGCGACGAGGACGACTTCGTCCAGGCGCTCGACCTCGGCAACACCAACCTGTCGCTGCCGGGCACGCAGTACGTGTCGTACAGCGGCAAGAACGAGGGCCTGTTCGGCGTCAAGTTCGCCTCGCGCATCGGCGCGCTCGACTTCACCGGCCTCGCGAGCAAACAGGAGGGTCGGAGCGAACGCGCGGTCTACAGCGGCGGCGCCTCGGTGAACAAGCCGCAGCCGTTCACCGACCTCGACTGGGTGAGGGGGCAGTACTTCTTCCTCTACGACCCCAATCTCGGGACGTTCTACGACATCGACGACAACAGCATCAAGCTCTACTTCGATGACGCGAACTCCGGCAACGACCACGAGACGAAAAAGGGGCTGGCCTATATCGACCCGCCGTTGCCGGACTTGAGCCGCAATCATGCGTTCGGCCAGGCGGTGAGCGACACGGTCGTGATCGGCAGCTTCGACATCCTGAATCCCGGGCCCGACCAGCAGTACGAAGTGCTGCCCCGGATGTACGCGTTCCACGACACCATCTTCAAGGTCATCCGGCTCAAGACCCCGATCCCGATCAACAGCAACCAGGTCCTCGCCGTGACCTACAGCGCCCGCGAGATCCTCGGGAACGGCCTGCGCGGCAATCCGGTCCCCGTCGGTGGCTACGTCAAGATCGCGGGCCCGGACACCGGGATCGTGATGAAGCTGCTGCGCGTACCGCGCGGTGCGGGCCTCACGTCCACCAAGGAAGGCCTCTACGACACCACCGCCGCGCTGGCACCGGTGCGCGAATTGGAGCTCAAGAACATCTACAACCTGGGCGGGTTCCAGATCGATCCCAAGTCGTTCAAGCTCATGGTGCAGTCAGGGCAGAGCGACCCGCCGAGCGTGGACCTGCACGGCGTCCCGCTGATCGAGATGCTGGGCCTCGACTCGTGGAAGGAGACCACGAACCAGCCGGTCCCGGCGGACGTCAACGGCGGCGACGGCGTCGTCGACGGCGTCGGCCTGAGCGGAAACGCGCAGACGCGAGGCTGGGTCGATTACAACGACGGCACGCTGTTCCTGCCGGACCTGCTGCCGTTCGCGCCGCGCGACATCGGCGCGAACCCGCGGCCGTTCGACGTCTTCGTGAGCCATTCCCTGAGGCGGCGCGCCCGCATCGACGGCGCGACGGCGGACGCGGTCAACGCGCCCAATGCCAACGCCTA
>Ga0310810_10008948_pt1 | contig 11569 bp, 16 predicted proteins | sample NCmetagenome_FD_207641 | JGI IMG/M metagenome (GOLD analysis project Ga0310810, IMG submission 207641) | Soil microbial communities from experimental microcosm in Duke University, North Carolina, United States - NC | ecosystem: Engineered > Artificial ecosystem > Soil microcosm > Unclassified ...
ACCCTCGGGCTCGTCTATGCCGTCGAGGTCGATGGCTCGACGGGGCGAATCACATACACCCTGACGACCCCTGGCTGTCCGATGGAGCGCTCCATCACCAACGGCGTTCGCCGCGCGGTATCGGCGGTGGAAGGCATCGATCGTGTAGACACGAACATCGTGTGGGAGCCGGCGTGGCATCCCGGAATGATCGGGCGGCACGCCTTTCCGTCGTAACGAAGCACTCAAGGAGAATCTGGAGATGACAGCAGCGCTGCAGTTCGATCCCGCACTCACGATCAACGAGATTGTCGCGGCACACCCGGAAACGATTCCCGTCTTCAATCGCTTCGGGTTCGACATTTGCTGCGGAGGCGGTGTGCGCGCGGACGAAGCTGCCCGACGCCACGGTATCGACGTGACCGAAGTATTCGCCGCCCTCAACCAGGCGCTCGCGGCACGATGAGCCTCTACGACGCGCCAGCGCTCGCCGCTGCCGCGGTCGCCGTGCATCCCGGGCGGCCCGCGACGGCGCTCGCGCACCACACGAATCACGCGCGTGTGGTGCAGTTCCGGCTCGATCCTCGTTCCGCCGCTCGCTGATGTCACCAGTCCAACACCGAATCTCAGGTGCAGCGCTGTCCTTCGTTCTTGCCGACGAAATGGAACGCGTTCGCCAAGAGTTGGCGAAGGTGCAAGCCCGGATAGGGCGAACATTGGTCAAGGATGGACCGCTGCGCGTCAGTCTGGTCGGCTTGCACGCCGGCCACGGGCTGCATGAACATCGCGCAAGCGGTCCGGTGACGATTCACGTCCTTGAGGGCACCATCGAGGTCGACGTCGGCGGCGCGCGACACCCGCTCGAAGCGGGAATGCTGCTCGCGCTCGACGCAGGCGTCGTGCATTCGGTGAACTCGCGCTCCGGCGGCTTCTTTTTGGTGACGGTGATGCACGGCGCGGCGGACGACGTCGGTCGGTCGGTCTAAGCACTCCCGTCCGTTGGGACATCGGGAAACAATCGGCGCGTCCGGAAGGCCACGTCGCCGCGGAACGTTTGACCGACACGTGGGTATCATCGGAAACGAACCAGGTCCGGACCGCGTAGAGTTCCGATACCGTGGATGCGCGCTCGTTCAGCGCATCCACCCAGGAGAGACGTGAAGAGACTCGCCGGCCCCCTCCAGTTGATGCCGTTGGCTTCGCGATCGTTGTCGCGGAGCCCGCGCGCGCGTGTGGGTCTTCACGGCGCATTCGCGCGTCTGCTCGCCGGCGTCGCCGCCGTGGGCCTCCTGTTCGCGGCTCAGACGTCGGATCGGCTGCAGCGCGGCCCTTCCGTGGATGCGTTGGATTCGGCATCGTCGACAACGCTGCCGGTTCTGCATTCGGTACCGTCGCATCGGCTTGCCCTCGAGTCGCGTTCGCTTGGGCGTGCGCCTGCGCGTTCGACGAATAGGTTCGACGCCGCGTTGCCGGCGTTCGCACAGGCGACTCACGTCCGCGAGGCTGCACACCATGTCGTGGCCGTCGCGCCTTCGCTCGCCAGCGCGTCGATCGCTGGCCGTGGCTATGACGCCACCGCGCCGCCCGCGCTGAGTTGATCCGCTCGGCTCCGCCGGGCGCATTCCCTCTTCAATCGTCATAGGCACCAGCCTCGCGGCCTCGAGTCGCGACGAGCTCTCGGTTGCCTGTCGGTCAACTCATCGCAACACGAGCGAGTAGCGCGCGTTCGCCGCGCGGCTCGTAGGAGACGCATTCATGTCAAATCATCAACACTCGCCCGACGAGGACATCCCGCGCTTCGAGCCTTGGCTTGCCGTCATGGGAAGTTCGCTCTTCCCCCCTTTGATCGCCTTGTTCGTGGATCATCGCTTCCTGATCCCATCGATCGTGGCGACGGTTGTGCTGTTTCTCGCCGGCGTACTGATGCTACGACGCCAGACGGTGTGGCGTCGTCTCGAACAGCAGAAGCGTCCGCTGCCCGGAGCACGATCTGTCGCCCGCTCGTTCGACGGCGAAGCATTCGAGATGGAAGGAGCCGAGCCATGAGCATCCGCGTGGTTGCCGACGGGGCCGACGGCTACCGTCTCCTCTCGGCGAATAACGAGCTCGCGGGCTGGGTGCGCGGCCGGGCCATCGGCGTCGCGGGCTTCGCCGATGAAGGCGCGCTCATGTCGGCGGCGATTCGGTCGTACCGCGTTCTGGCGGATTGGCTCGAGCAGCAGCATCTACATCCGCTTCCCGAACTTGGCGAAGAGCCGGCCCGCTGGATTCACGACGGCGCGTATCGCTGGTTGCTCGTCGGTCGCGTTCCCGTGGCGCGCCTTCCGCCGGGAACGCCGTCCGGTGCGGCCGCGACGGCGCACGCCTTCGAGATCGTTCTGAAGGGCTCGGTGAGCGAAGGCATGACCATTCAAGCCGCGCTCGTTGCGTTACGCGTAGCGCATGAAAGGATCGCTGCAGCCGACGTCGCGCGCTCGGGACGGAGCAACGCGTTCGGCGCTCGCTCGTCGCGGGCGCCGACTACACACTTGGAATTGGAGGCCTTGTGACCAGTCTACACTTCGCGACTCCGTCGCCCCAGCTCTCACCCCCGGTTGCGGACACGCTCTTTCCGCGGGTTCTGCTGGCGATCGACTTCGGCTCAGCGTCGCTCGGCGCGGCGCGATGGGCGACTACGCACATCGCCTCGGGCGGCGAAGCTGTGCTGATGCACGTCGTGCCGTCCGATGTCGAACCGTCGACCTCGGGCACACATCGCGACGCCGAGGGCGAATCCCTTCGGGGGTTGACACCGGCAATTACCGGTGGCCTCGGGGGCTTCGCGGCGACCCTCGATGTCGCGGGCGCACGAAGTGTCGTTCGCGTTGGCCGGCCGTCGAGCTCCTTGGCCGCCGCGACCGATGATGCGGAAGCGTCGGTGCTCGTACTGGGCCGCCGCGCCGCCGCGAATCGCATTCGGGTTGGCGAGCCCAACGTGATCGAACGTGTCACACGCCGAACGAATGCATCGGTGCTCGTGGTTCCCGAGGGCACGACACGCGCGCCGGATCGAGTGGTAGCCGCTGTCGACGACAGCCGATTCGCGCCGCTCGTGCTGCGGATTGCCAATAGGCTTGCGCGACTTCACGAGGTTCCGCTGACCGTGCTGCATGTACTATCCCCGGTCGTCGGCGCGTACGAACGTGTGATTCGAACGGCGAAGCAATTACCTGTGTCAACCGGACATCGAAAGTCAAAGAAGGCTCCGCGCCCCGCTCGTCTCTCGCCGAGCACGACTCGATGGCTGGTGAACCTGGCACGTGCGCACACCGTCATCGGTCGTGACTCGATCGACGTCGCGATGGGTGATCCCGCGCGCGAGATCACTCGAGTGGCCACTGAGCGAAAAGCCTCGCTGCTCGTCATCGGGAGGCGCGGCGCGGACGAAGCGCCGGCGGGAAGCATCGGGTCGGTCGCGCGAGAGCTGCTTATGCGCGCGCCGGTGCCTATCTTGGCGGTCAACGGGATCTAGCAGATCGAGCACGCTCCGACGAAGGTCGGTCAGCGTGCGACTCGTGATCATTTTGGTTGGCTCTTACCGGCGCTTCGGTGCGGTGCACGGCGCGTCGCAGCACGCTTCATCCGCGCTCGAATGACGTCCGCCAGAACGACGGCGTCATTGTGTGCTTCATCGCGCGCTCCGAAGACGAGGGTAACCCGCCGGCGCGATGCCCGCCGAGCCAGCTGCTCGACGAGGTTGGCGTGCCGGCGGAGCTCTCGTTTGTACCGGCGTTGAAATTCCACCCATTTCTTGGGGTCGTGATGGAACCAACGCCGCAACTCCGAGGAGGGCGAGAGCTCTTTCATCCACTCGTCAACTGCGAGTCGCCTCTTGCTCAACCCTCTCGGCCATAGGCGGTCGACGAGGATGCGCTGGCCATCCGACGCCTCCGCCGACTCATAGGCCCGCTTCAGCCGTAACACGTTTCACCTCGCCGAGCATTCGGTCTGGCATCGGTATCGTGTTCCATGTCGGTCTCGGCTCGCCGCCGCGGACTGATCGCTCAGAACCCTTTCTTGGTTGTCTGGACGGCAGGTTGTCGGCGGCGCGCGCCGATCGCGTGCCAGAGTCGTACGAGCAGGAGAGGCTTTCGCGGTGCGACATCGGGACGCCGCGAGCTCAGGTGCAATGAAAGCGGGCGGGCGTCGCTTGGAGTGCGCGCCTTCGTCAACCACATCGAAAGCGTGGCTACCGCGGTCTGGTATCTGGTCATGGTGTTCGCCTCGTCGATGACGATTGAATGTACGCTATCCGTTGCGACGCCCTTTGTCGCTGGTACGACCGTCGAGCACCATGGTACATGCGGATCATTTCGGAGCATTGGTGCAGCACGACATCTTGTTGATCATGAATGCGTCACACATCCTGTCATTGCAGCCGCCACACCGCCACGGCTCGTTCCGCGAGGGCGTGCGCCTCGGATTGATCCTGGCGTCGGCAACCTGGTTATGGGTCGCGCTGGTCGACGCCGCCTCCGGACAGCTCTTCCACACGTTTACCGCGCTCGGCGGCATCGCCGCGTTCACCGTCGTGCACTATCTGCTGAACATCACGTACGCGGTGGTGATCCTTTCCGCGATCCACGGCGCCGAACACGCGCCCAGCCTGATCGTCGCCGTGATCTTCGGGGTAGTTATGCTCGAGGGCGCGATCGCGATGGTGACGAACTTGTTGGCGCAAACAGCGGTTGGCAGCGTCGCCTGGATCGGGATCTTCGGCGGCAGCCTCATCGCGACAGGCATCGCGATCGTGCTCCTGACGCGAACGCATCCGCTTGCGACGTACCTGCGCCAGGCCGAAGAAGAAACGTGAAATTCGGAGCTGGCGGCGTGGTCAGTCGATCAGGCCGCGGCGTTGGGCGTGGGTCACGGCTTCGAGGCGATTATGCGTCCGGAGCTTGCGATTGATGTGGTGCAGGTGATTCCGCAGCGTCTGCGGCGAGATCTTCAGTTTCCGCGCAATACCCGCCGCGTTGCCACCCTGGGCGAACAAGGCGAGGATGCGGCGCTCCTGGTCGGAGAGTGGCTCGACCGGTGCATGGTCCGACACGTCGTCCGTGAGCGCCACGAGTTGACGTGCCAGGTCCGACATGCGGCCGAGCAGTGCCTCCCTGCGCCGATGCTCGGTCACGTCCCGTGCAAACCTGACGAAAAGCTGCCGGCCGGTGCGTGGATTATCGAAGACAATCGTCGACACGTTGATCCAGATGCGCTTGCCCGGCTGTGTCGAGACTTCCAGATCAAAGCTCGGTATACCGGCCTTGCCGTCCCAGTGGCGTGTCGCCGCCTCGAGTCCGCCAGCGAGCGCCTCGGTGCCCAGCGCGTCCCGTGCGTCGAGCACGTCGTCGACTTTCCGCCGGAGCACGTCTGAGGCAAGGTGGCCGAACAGACGCTCGGCCGCTGCATTCCACGAGCAGATCTCGCCGTCGCTCGTTACGCTATACACGGCATCCGCCGTGTGCTCGAGCAATGCGAACAACTCCGATTCGAGCATGCCTGCCTCAGCACTCCGGACACGAGGTCTTCCATAAGGTACGCCGCAAAGACCCGGTGGCGCGAACTCTCGCCGCGGCTGCTGCCGCTTTCAACCATTTGGATGGAATCTCAGGCGAGCTTCAGAGGGGGACGATGCCTTCCAAATCGGAGGCGCTTCGGGCGGGCCCGGGACGAACATATTCGCAAGTAGTACAAACGCTTCATTGAGACGCTCACGGGTCGCCGATATGCATCCTTTGGTAGTGTAACCACTAAAACCATCGGAGGGTGCAATGAAAGAATCCGAACGGAAGGTGCCGCGGAACAACCCGTCCAACAACGCTGCTGCATCCTCGCGGAGCGCTGCCGCGCCCGAGTCGCTGGCCGCCGCGCCGGCCGACGAACAGATCAGAACGCGTGCGTACGAAATCTACCGCGAGCGCGGAGCGCGAGACGGCGACGACATGAGTGATTGGCTGCGCGCGGAGCGCGAATATTTCGACCACTCTGCACGCTAGTCGGTCGCTGGTGTGCGGGAGCCACGATGAAAACGAAAGTCGCGATCAACGGTCTCGGGCGGATCGGCCGCGCGGTGCTGAAACTGGCGCTCGAGGAGACGTCTCTCGACGTCGTTGCCGTGAACGACCTGACCGCCTCCGACAACCTCGCATACCTGCTCCGGTTCGATACGGTGTATGGACGCCTGACAAAACCCGTAACGGTGAACGAAGACAGCCTCGTCGTCGGCGGGCGCAAGGTGTTGGCGTTCAGAGAGGATTCACCCCGCGCGCTGCCCTGGAAGGATCTCGGCGTCGAACTGGTGTTCGAGTGCACCGGAGTCTTCAAGCGGCGTCACGAGCTCGAGCAGCACATACAAGCTGGTGCGCGCATCGTTCTGCTTTCCGCTCCGTCGGACGACGGCGAGGTGGAGACGGTCGTGCATGGTGTGAACGTGCCCGGAGGCGCTGCCGCCGTAATCTCCTGCGCCAGTTGCACGACGAACTGCATCACGCCGATCATGGAGATCATCGGGCGCCGTATCGGCATCGCCAAGGCTGTGATGACGACCGTCCACGCGTACACAGCGTCGCAGGCGACGGTCGATGGACCGAGCAAGCACTTTCGTCGCGGCCGAGCAGCAGCCGCGAACCTGGTGCCCACGGCGACGGGAGCGGCACGCGCGACGACACGTGCTCTGCCGGAATTTGCGGGGCTCTTCGACGGCGTCGCGATCCGCGCCCCGGTGACCGTCGGATCCATCGCGGACATCACGGTCGTCACGTCGCGACGAACGAGTGTCGACGAGGTGAATCGGGTCTTTGTGGAGGAGAGCGAGACGAGCCGCTACGCGGGCATCGTCGGCGTGACCCGCGACCCACTCGTCTCATCGGACATCATCGGCGAGGTCCGCGCGTCGATCGTCGATCTTGAGCTGACCAGAGTCGTCGACGGAGACCTGGCGAAAGTGATGAGCTGGTACGACAACGAGTGGGGATACGCCAGTCAAATGGTTCGTCAGGCTCTCGCGACGGCTCGGGCGGAGCACGGTATGAGCCGATGAACGCCATCCGAGCGTGAGAAGATGCGGCGCGCGTCGGCTCCGATCGGCCACCAATCGTAGAGAAACACTTCGAGCGGCTGCCACATGGCGACCCGGCCAGCAGGATGATCGGCGTCATAGACTCCGTTCAGAACGGGTCAACGTCGCGCACATGGTGTCGCCAAACGGCAGGCGGGACCAGCAGGATGGGGATCGACAACTGGCGCGTGACGGCGGCCGAAACAGATCCCCAGATCGAAAGGCCGTGCTCCGCGGATGCCCGCGTTCCGAGGATCACGAGCTCGGCTCCAGAATCGATGGCCTGTTGCGAAATGGCGGCGGCCGGATCTGGATTTGTGACCGTGAGTCTCACGACGGTGACGCCGGCCCAACCCGCGGCATTGCGCTGGAGCACTTCCGCGTCGTGCGCGGCTGACCGCCGCATTTGTGCCGACTGCTCAGTGGGATCCGCGCCAGTATCGACGTGAAGTACCGTAAGCCCCGCAGTGGTTGGCCCTCGTTCTCGAAGTGCAGATGACCACGAGACCGCGACGAGCAATGATCCTCGCGCCGCTTCAGATGCATCGACGGCAACGAGTGCGTTATGCATCGGTATCGAAAGCGGCTGAACGACGACCAGAACGGGAACGAGCGTGTGCGTAACGAATGCGTAGGCCGTACTGCCAACTGGACGGGCCGACGCCGGCCGCGCCGTTTCGCCACGTCGCCCGAGGACGACAACATCTGCGTTGACCTTCCCGGCAAGTGACGCGATGGCGCGAGCTGGCTCGCCGAATATCAGGTGCCTCTGCGGTCGCGTTGTGCCGGCGGGATCGATTGCCTTTTCAATCTCCTGCTCGTATTCAGCCCGACGGCCGGCTGCCGCGCTCAACTCGTCTTCGCCCGGCGCGACGTGCGCGACGTGCAGTGTCGCGCCGGCGGCGTCGGCCAGCCGCGTGGCAGTAACGATCGCTCCGTTCGACGTCTCGGTGAGATCAGTCGCGACGAGAATGGTTTCAAGTTTGAGCAGCCGCATGAGCGCAGTCCGAATGCTGAAAGCAACAGGCTGGGTGACGGATTCATCTCGCGCCTGACGTGATTGCGTTTTCTGGGCCATTCCGGGGCGCGCCGCGGCGCCTGTCGATCGCCCGGCGCATCGGCGCATCGGCGCTGCTCGTCGGCCGATGAATCTCCGACGGATCGCCCCTTGATACCCGCGCGCAAACGTCGCCGATGAAAGCGACGTCCTGCACGAGCCTGCAGTCGAGCGCGGCCGGCGCCCGCACCAGGTGTTCGCTCGGGCCTTGCGCCCTAACAGGTAGGTGTGCTACCTATGATAGCCAGATGTCCTACCTATAGCAATCACACGCTCGACACAATGACTCCAGCTCGTAAATCCGGTTCGGCCCAGGACGAGCTCCTCAAGGGGACGCTCGATATGCTCGTACTCAGGTCACTCACCCTTCAACCGATGCATGGCTACGCCATCGTGCGCCACATCGAGCGGCTTTCCGGCGGCGTCTTCAACATCGAGCACGGATCGCTGTATCCGGCGCTCGAGCGCCTCCAGAAGAACGGCCTGGTCGTTGGCAAATGGGGTGAGTCGCCGACCGGCAGGCGCGCGCGGTACTACACGATTACCGCCGCGGGCCGCCGAACGTTGGGCGAGAAAGTGTCGGCATTCGATCGCGTGCTGGCCGCGATCGATGGCGTGATGAAGGGCGCCTAGGCACCGAGGCCCAATGTCGCTCCTCGCCGCGCTGCGCCATCGCATCCGTACGCTCCTGAGGCCGAGGGCGTATGAACGCGAGCTGCGCGAGGAGATCGACTTTCATCTCACGCTGGACACCGTGGACCAAGCGGCGGGCTTGCGGAATACGCTCGACGACGCGCGGTACGCAGCGCGGCGCCGGTTCGGCAATGTCACCCGCTACTCCGAGGAGACGCGCGACGTGAGTGGATTGCGGTTCTTCGACATGCTGCGCCAGGACGCGCGCTTCGCCTTCCGAACCTTTCGTCAGTCGAAAGGCTTCACGACGGTCGCCGTCACGACGATCGCGCTCGGCATCGGCGCGACGGCTGCCATCTTCAGCGTCGTCGACGCGCTCATTCTCAAGCCGCTGCCGTATCCCGAGGCGGACCGCGTCGTGATGGTCTGGATGGACAATCGCCGACTCGGGCTCACGGAAGACGTCCATTCGTACCCGAACTTGATGGACCTCAAAGCGCAGAACCGGTCCCTTTCGTACCTCAATGCGTACCGCGAGGCCGGATTCAACCTGACGGGCAGCGGTGAGCCACAACGGGTCTACGCCGGTGTCGTATCGGCCGAAGTCTTTTCGGCGTTGAGCGCGCGACCCATCATCGGCCAGCTCTTTACGGCGGACAATGAGAAGACTGGTAGCGACGGCGTGGCGGTGATCGGTGAAGGGCTGTGGAAGACCAACTTTGGCGGACGTCCGGATGTTCTTGGCAAGTCGATCCAACTCAATGGCCGCTCGCGGACGATCGTCGCGGTACTGCCCGGAACGTTCGCATTCCCGAGTGAGCGAACGCAACTCTGGGTGCCGCTGGTCGTCCCGGATCAGGCGCGGATTCAGCGCACCTGGTTCAGCTATTGGGCGGTAGGCAAGCTCAAGCCGGGCGTTTCACTCGAGCAGGCACGGGCCGATCTTGGCGCCGTCGCGAAACGGCTCGCCGAGCAGTATCCGTCGAATCGCGATTACGGCGTGACCGTCACACCGCTTCCGGAGCAGGTGGTCGGACCAACGCTACGGACGACGCTCTGGGTGATCCTCGGCGTGGTCGCGGCGGTGCTGCTCATCGCCTGCGCCAACGTTGCCAACCTCCTGCTGTCGAGGGCCGCGGCGCGCGAGCGCGAAGTCACGGTACGAATGGCATTGGGAGCGAGCCACCGTCGACTCGTGCGGCAGATGCTGACGGAGAGTCTTCTTCTGTCGGCACTCGGCGGCGTTGCGGGAATCATGCTGGCACTCGGTGCGCTCCGCATCTTGCCGAGGCTTGCCCCGGCCGACTTGCCAAGGATGTCGACGATCGGCCTGAACGGAACGGTGCTGCTGGTGACGTCGCTGGTCACCCTGGTGACGGGTGCCATGTTCGGCCTCGTGCCCGCCGTGCGGTCATCGCGTGCGCAGCTGAGCGAGAATCTGCGTGAGAGCGGCCGCGGCGGTACGGCCGGCCGGGGCGGGCAGCGTCTGCGCCGCGGTATCGTCGCCGCGCAGCTCGCGCTCGTCGTCGTGCTCCTGACCGGGGCCGGCTTGCTGCTGCGCACGTGGTTGACGCTACAGCGGGTCGAGCTCGGATTCTCGACGGAGAACTTGCTCACGACGACGATCCAGCTTCCTGGCGCGAAGTATCAGCAGTCGGCACAGGTGGTCCAGTTCTATGATCGTCTCCTGGAGCGAGTTCGCACGATACCGGGCGTCGAGAGCGCCGGGACGATCGAGACCATGCTGCTGAGCGCGACCCCAAATTCAACGAACATCACGGCGGAGGGGCGCGAATCGCGTCGTGACGACAAAGAGATGACGTTCGACGGGATCAGCACCGGGTTCCTCAACACGATCGGCGCGCGCATCGTGGCCGGTCGCAATTTCACGGACAGCGACCGCAGTGGGACGGCGCCGGTCGCGATCGTGAACGAGCAGGCGGTGAAGAGCTACTTCCCGCACGGCGCGGTCGGCAAGCGATTGCGATACGGATCCTCGACCGACGCGACCGACTCGACGCAGAATCCCTGGATCACGGTGGTGGGCGTGGTGGCGGACATGCGGCGAACGGGCGTCGACAAGCCGGTGCGCGATGAAGCCTTTCTGCCGTTCGCGCAAACGGCATCGCCGGGACAGTTGCTCGTGGTGCATACGCAGCGCGACCCGCTTGCTCTTGTGCCGCAGGTTCGGCGCGCCGTTCGCGAGATCGATCCCGCACAGCCGATCTCCAACGCCCAAACGATGGAGCAGATGCTGTCGGGCCGGGTGGCGCAGCGACGGTTCAGCATGACGCTGGTTGGAGCCTTCGCCGTGCTCGCGCTCACGTTGGCGCTGATCGGCGCATACGGCGTGACGTCATACCTCGTCTCGCAGCGTACGCGGGAAATCGGCATCAGGATGGCACTCGGCGCCGATCCGGGTCGTGTCGCCCGATTGGTCGTGCGCGATGGCATGCGCGTCGCCGGTGTTGGCATCGTCGTCGGTGTATTGATCTCGCTGTTCGTGACACGGCTAGCGTCCGGGCTCTTGTACGGCGTTTCGCCTCGGGACCCGCTCACGCTGGGTTCGGCCGGCGTGACGCTCCTCGTCGTGTCGGCGCTCGCCAATTATTTGCCCGCACGACGTGCGGCGCGGGTCGATCCGCTGACGGCGTTGCGGCAGGATTAGCGGTTGACGATTCCACTCTGCGCCGCCGCGGTGGGCCGCGTGGTTTCCGGCCCGCCGGCCGACGCGTGTCGACCCTGTGCGCGCACTCGCGGCGGCAGGATGAGAAAACGCCCACCCTGCCGCTACTCGCGCAGCGCGA
>Ga0310810_10008949_pt1 | contig 11567 bp, 5 predicted proteins | sample NCmetagenome_FD_207641 | JGI IMG/M metagenome (GOLD analysis project Ga0310810, IMG submission 207641) | Soil microbial communities from experimental microcosm in Duke University, North Carolina, United States - NC | ecosystem: Engineered > Artificial ecosystem > Soil microcosm > Unclassified ...
GCCGGCCTCGACCAGGAGGCGGCGCAGCGACTCGCGCACCATGTCGGAGTCCTCGACCAGGAGGATGTGGGCCGCGCCCGGCTGCTCGGCGCGCCGCGGCTCGTCGGCTTCTCGCGCGGCGCGACGCCCGCCGCCGCGCCGGCTCGACAGCGCGCGGTCGACCACCGCGGCGACGTCGAGGATGATCGCGCAGCGGTCCGCCAGCAGCGTGGCGCCGGCAGTGCAGGGGACGCCGCGCAGGAGATCGCCCATCGACTTGATGACGATCTCCTTCTTTCCAAGCAGGCCCTCGCAGACCAGGCCGAACAGGTCGCCGCCCTGATCGGTCAGGATGATGCAGAGATCCCCGCTGCCGCCGCTCGCCTCGAGCGGCAGCTCGAGCACGTCGGCCAGGCGGATGAGCGGCACCTGCCGGTCGCGCACCGTCAGGACCTCGCGGTCCTGCACCAGGCGGACCTGGTCGCCCGGCACGGTGAGGGTGCGGACCACCGAGTCGAGCGGCACCGCGAAGGTCTCGCCGCCGGCGCGGGCGAGCAGCACCTGGGTGATGGCGAGCGTGAGCGGCAGGCGGAGCGTGAAGGTCGAGCCGCGACCGACCTCCGAGCGGATGTCGATGGTGCCCTTGAGCCGGTGGACGATGGTCTGGCGGACCACGTCCATGCCGACCCCGCGGCCAGACACGTCGCTCACGGTTTGCGCGGTCGAGAAGCCGGGACGGAAGATGAGCTCGAGCACGTCGCGATCGTCCATCGCCTCGAGCTCCTCCGCGGAGCACAGGTTCTTCTCGCGCGCCTTCTGGCGGACCAGATCCGGCGAGATGCCCTTGCCGTCGTCCTCGACCTCGATGACGACCTGGTTGCCGCGCTGGTGGGCGCGGATGAGGACCGTGCCCTCCGGCGGCTTGCCGGCGCGGACGCGCTCCTCGGGCGGCTCGATGGCGTGGTCGATCGAGTTGCGCACCAGGTGCAGGAGCGGCTCGTCGAGCGCCTCCACCAGCAGCTTGTCGAGCTCGGTGTCCTCGCCGGCCAGGATCACGCGCGCCTTCTTGCCCAGCTTGTTGGCCAGGTCGCGCACGGTGCGGTGGTGCTTGCGCAGGACGCCGCCGACCGGGACCATGCGCAGGCGCATCACCGCCTGGCGCAGCTCGCCGGAGACGGTGTCGAGCCGGCCGGACGAGTGGTCGAGCTCGTGGGCGATGTCGGCGAGGACGCGCTCGACGCGGCCCAGCTCCTCGCGCAGCTCGCCGATGGCGCCGGTCGCGCTCCTGTGCGGAGCAGCTCGGCGCGGCGCCGCGCCCACGGCGACCCGCTCGTGGCGCACCTCCGACAGGATCGCGATGCGGCGGGCCAGCTGGCGGTCGGTCGACAGCTCGGTGCCGAGCGCCGACAGCGACGTGATGGATCCGCGCAGGCTGTCGCGCCCGAGCACCAGCTCGCCGACCAGGTTGAGCAGATGATCGAGCTTGTCGAAGTCGACCCGGATCGTCTGCCTGGCCTGCTGCTGAGCGGCCGCGGCCGGGGCGGCCGCCTGGGTGTCTCCGACCGCGAGCGGCTCGGCGGCCGGGGGCGCGGCGCTCGAGGGGTCGCGCAGGCGGCGGACGAGATCGGCGGAGACGCTCAGCGCCTCGCGGCGAATCGCGCGCCCCGCGATCGCGCGCAGCTCGTCGAGCGCGGCGAGGATCGCGTCGATGATCGGGCGGTCGAGCCGGCGCTGGCCGTCGCGCACCTGGCCCATCAGGTCCTCGGCGGCGTGCGCGATGTCGTTCATCGGCTTGAGGCCGACCATCGCCGACGAGCCCTTGATGGTGTGGAGGTCGCGGAAGACGTCGCGCAGGAGCTCGGCGTCGTCCGGCCGGCTCTCGCACTCGACCAGCTTGACCGCCACGCCCTCGAGCCGCTCGTTCACCTCCGCGAAGAACAGCTCCACCATGTCGTCGTCGACCGTCGGCGTCCACACGACTCCATCTGGCGCCTTCTCCGGCTCCTGTCGCCTGTCGCCTGTCGCCTGTTGCCTGTCGCCTGTTTCTCTCGTTTGCTGCGGTCTGGTCAGCCGCGTGACCGGCACCTGCGCCGGCGGTGAAACGACAGGTGCGCTTTTCCCTGGCGCTGGCAACAAGGTCTCCAGCTCGTACCGCGCCCCTTCGAGCGGAAGGCCTTCCACCCGCGCGCCGGATCTGTCTGGATTCGCCAGCGCGTCGAAGGCCTGCACCAGCGTGTGTCCCGCCGACACCAGGTAGGGCAGGGCGGTCTCCGGGATGACCTGCCCGCCGAGCACCGCGTCGAGCAGGCGCTCGGCCGCCAGCGCGAGCCGGCCGACCGGTTCCGCGCCCATGAGCAGCGACTGCGCGGCGATGGAGAAGGCGAGCACCGCGGCCTCGGTCAGCGGCTCGCGCAGCGCCGGCGAGTCCTCGATCCGCACCCCGCCGAAGATCTCGTCGAGCCGGCGCGACTCGCGCACTCCGGCGGCGACGAACTCGTTCCACAGCTCGACGCCGGTGGTCACTTCGGCTCTTCTCCCGCGCCCGATCGGGTCAGCCAGCGCCGCGTCGCCTGCCGCTCGGCGACCAGCACCACCTCGACCCCGGCGGCCCGCGCCGCCGAGCAGGCGCGCCGCAGCACGGCTCCCGCCGCGTCGTCGAGGTAGTCGGCGCCGTCGAGGTCGATGATCACCTTGCGGTAGGGGCCGGACAGGACCGCCGTCAGCTCGCGACCGAGCCGCTCGCCGTCGTCGTAGCGCCCGCGCAGCTCGAGCACCGCCTCCTCCGGCTCGACCCCGCCGAACGGCGTCTCGCGTCGCGCCCGCGGCGGTGGAGCCGGCAGCGGCGTCGCCATCGGAGCGCGCGCCATCGGCGGCACCGGCATCGGCGCGCTGACCCGGCGCGGCCGCTCGCCCGGCATCGGCTTGCGGTACAGCACCGCGTCGGGCGTCCGCACCGGGTGCAGCGCCTCGAAGTCGCGCAGCGATTCGGCGTAGCCGACGAACAGGAAGCCGCCTGGCGCCAGGCTGTCGATGAGCCGCAGCACCACCTGCCGGCGCGCGTCGGGCGCGAAGTAGATGAGGACGTTCCGGCAGAAGATGAGATCGAGCTTGTGCGGGAATGCCGGATCCGTGAGGTTGTGGCTGTCGAACTGGACCAGACGGCGGATCGACGGCGCCACCCGCACGCGCCCCTCGGCGACCGTCTCGAACGCGCGCCGCCGCAGCTCCTCCGGCACGTGGTCGAGCGCCGACGCCGGATACTCGCCGGCGCGCGCGATCTCGAGCGCCTCCTTGCTGATGTCGGTCGCGTGCACGCTCACCTGATAGATTGGCGCCGGCAACCCGCGCGAGAGCAGGATGGCGAGCGTGTAGGCCTCCTCGCCGGTCGCGCACCCGGCGCTCCAGGCCTTGACCGGACCGCTGGTCCGCGACGCCGCCAGCGCCGGCACCACCGCGCCTTGCACCGCTTGCACGTGCGCACGGTGGCGGAAGAACCGCGTCTCGCCGACCCGCAGCGCCTCGACAAGGAGCTCGAGCTCGCGCGCGCCGTCGGGCGACTCGACCAGCGCCGCGTACCGCTCTGCCTGCTCCAGCCCGAGCGCCGCGATCCGGCTCGCGAGCCGCGCCTCGAGCACCCACTCCGGCGGCCTCAGCCCCGCGTGCTCCGCGATGAGCTCGGCCACGCGCCTCAGGATGTGAGCCGACAGTGCCACCCGCTCCTACGATCGGCACACGAGCGGCGCCTCTTCGTCAACCTCCCGCCATCACGATCGATTGCTCACCACCGGTCGGCGACCGGGCTCTGGTCGAAATCGATCCCGATCGAGCCGTACCAGGAGGGCAGGTCGCGCCCCTGCTCGTCCTCGATCGGGTCGGGGAACCAGCCGATCGCCGGGCGCAGCCCCTTCCAGCTGACCAGGAACGCCTCGACGTTGGCGTCGTTGAAGCGGGCGTCGTTCTGGATGCTGAGCGGCAGGATGGCCCGGAGCCCGATCGCCTTGATCCCCGTGTACGAGAACCGCCAGAGCAGGGAGGCCGAGGCATCCGCCGTGAGCTCGGGGGCATTGTCGTACCAGGCCAGGGCCGGCAGCACGGTCGACAGATCGATGTCGAAGGCCGGTCCGTCGCCGCGCCCCCAGCCGCCGCGCAGCAGGCCGAGCTCGATCGCCTGGTCGCGGCCGGATTCCGGGTCGCGAGAGATGGCAAAGCGCGGGGCCACGAAGGGCAGCAGGAAGCGGCGCCACTGGAACGGATTGATGCCGGCCCAGTAACCGACCGCGAGCAGATCGTTGACCCCGAACGAGTAGTAGGGATGGCGCCAGCAGCCGCGATTCGGCTCCGCTTCCCACGGGTGGCACCCGACGGCCGCCCTGAACTTGCTGTCGAACATCGTCAGCACCAGCTCGAAGTTCACCTCCTCTTCGGGCGGCCGGTTCGATACCAGCGGCTGCACGTCGCGAATCCAGTCGGGCCAATCCCAATCCTCCGGCACATGCGCCGGCACGCCGGCGCGCACCGCCAGGGTCGAGAACACGCTGCCGCCGAACCGGTAGGTCGGTGCGGCGGACAGGGTGAGCGCGGTGAAGCCGCGGGTGAACAGGCCGTAGCCGATCTCGTCCTCCTGCCCGTCCGCCGGTGGCACCACCATCACGCGCAGCGACGAATCGAGGAGTAGATCGACGCGGTTGATGCGCGGGCCGCCGCGCACGAGGGCGAGCTCGACCCGGCGGCTGGGATGGACGCTCAGGGCGAGGAAGGGAAAGAACAGACCGACCCATCGTCCCAGCCGGTCGGGCAAGGATGACGGAGCCACCCAACCGCTGCGGTCGACGTCGTCGATCTGCGACTCGACGTGGACCGCGGCGACGGTCGCCATGGTGAAGAGTCCCGGCTTCGCCTCCGCGCGCGCCAGTCCGTGCATCCGCTCGGTGGCGTAGGAGCCGGGCAAGAGCCACCACTCGTTCGCCGCCGGATGGTCGAGCGCCCACCTCATGAACGAGGTGCCCGGCTGGTAGTCGTGCCGCACGAGCGACGCGGCGAAGGCGTCGAAGTCGAGGTCGGACAGGCAGACGTTGCGGCGGGTGCGCTGCTCCGCCGGGCAGCGCTCCGGATCGAACAGCGCGCGCATGACGTGCATCGCGCCGGCGTCGTCCATGACAGTCCGCGCGCCGGGCTTCGGCTCGCGAACCTTGCCGAGCGGCCCGCCGTAGCGGTGCGCGTCCTCGACCTCGACCAGCGCGTCGAGGATGGCGCCGCCCAGACCGGCGCCGGACTGCACACCGAGGTCGAGGCATTCGCGCAGTCCCGGCCAAGGCGGCCGCTGCGCGTCGGGCGAGGTGGCGCCGCGCTGCCGCACCAGGTCCTCGTCGATCCAGCCAGGCGGCCGCTTGTCCGTCCGCTTGGCGATGAGCCACGACCGGCGCTCGATGTCGCACACCATCTCCGCCTGGTTCCAGATGGCGTCGTAGATGCCGGCGTAGAAGTCGTACTCGCGGAGCGGCAGGTCGAGGAGGGCGGCGAAGTGGGTCGCGTGGGTGCCGGCCAGCGGCGAGAGGCGGGTGGTGGCCAGAAGCTCGCGGCCGGAACGTCCCTCGAGGAGCGCGCGCGCCTGGCTGGCCAGCTGGCGTCCGCGGTCGCGCCCGGCGCACATCCCGCGGTGGGCGATGGGGCTGACGACGGTGTCCTTCTCCGGCGAGCACAGGGCATAGATGGCGCGCAGGGTGGCGCGCTGGATCTCCTCGACGTGCGCGCGGGTGCTCTCCAGCGACTGCGTACTGACCGGCGGACGGAGGAGTGTCTTCTCGATGTCGTCGGCCGTGTCGCGCAGGAGCTGGGCGAACTCCTCGACGCCGACGTCGATGGTCTCGGTCGTGGCCGCCGCGAGCATCAGGCAGTCGACATGCGAGGTCTGTTTGCAGGCGCCGCCGGTGAACACGGCGTCGCGTGTCGATTCCTTCTTGATGAGCTCGGCCACCTCGCGCGCCAGCAGCGCGGTCGCCGACTCGTTCCAGGTGTTGAAGCGGAGAACGTTGTGGAGCTCGTAGTCCTGCGCGGTCTCCAGGAAGCCGCCGATGGCGTCGGCGGTCTCCTGCAGCGGCCTGCGCCGGTAGCTCCGCGCGATCGAGCGCGGGCGTTCCGGCTTGCGGCGGTTGTCGTACTCCACGTAGAGGTAGCGCAGCGGCCGGTACGGTCGAGACGAGGGCAGGGTGGTCTGGTTGGGTACCTGCTTTCCCGGGACATCCTCCTGCAGGCTGTCGGACGACTCGATCTGCGCCATCGCCACGCCGAGCGGAACGTTGTCGAACACCCCGCCGTCGACGAACGGCTCGGAGCAGGAGACGAGTGGCTCCTGCTCGCCGACCGCATAGCGCACCGAGCCGCACACGTCGCCGCGCCACGGGTCGATCCGGCCGGAGCACTGTGCTGCCGGGACGCAGTGGGTGAGCTCGACCGGGCCGAGCGCGACCGGGAAGGCCGACGAGGCCTGCGCCGCTCGCACCACGACCCTCGGGTCCACCTGCATGCGCTCGTTGTCCTGCGGCGTGAGAAAGAGGAGGTTGCCGAGCAGGTCGCTGCGCCCGCTCTGGGCCGCCCCGGTGTCGACGGTGAAGTACAGGGAGTGATGGTCATCGACGCTCACCTGCAGCGGGATCACGAAGCGCTGGTTGTCCACCGAGATGCCGCCGATGTTCAGCGTGCGCGGCTGCGTGCGCGTGACCGTCATGCCGAGCTTCAGCGAGCAGCCCTGCCGGTAGATCGGCAGGCCGAGGCGTTCCTCGACCGTGCGGAGGACTCCGCCGTACGCCTTCTTGCGGCTGAGCATGGAGTCGGGATCGCGATCCGGTTCGTCGAGGCCGGCGTATTCCGCCTGGTCGGCAGGCAGGAGATCGCGCAGGTCGACCGACAGCCACGTGGCCGCGAACAGGTTGCGACCATTTCGCAGGTGGCGGTCGCGCTCCGCGCCCTTCAGGTGTCGTCTGGTGGCCTGCTTCTCGAGCCAGTCGCGCAGCAGCGCGTCGTCCTCGCACCAGCGCATCGCGCTCACCAGCGCGTTGATGCCGCCGGCCGACGCGCCGGTCACGCCGATGAGGGATGGGTTGTCGCCGGCGACGTCGAGCCGCATCATCTCGATGAGCGCCCAGTCGAGCCCCGCCATGTAGGAGCCGAGGCTGACGCCTCCGCTCAGGGTGAGAGCGTAGGGCTGGACGTCCAGGCTCCGGTTCGGGGCCGCCACTCCGCTGCCGCCCCCCTGGTTCGCCCAGCCCGAGAAACCGACCGACCGCTCGACCAGCCGTGGACCGCCGCAGGCCAGGGCCAAGCAGACCGCCAGCGCGATCCCCCTCATCGCGGCGCCATTGTCCGCCGGACGGCCGCCGCTCGCCATGCAACAAAATGCTGCACCCCTCGCGCACCCGGCGCCGCGCGATGCTGGAAGGCATGACGCTGCATCTGCCCCGCCGGAGCTTCGCCTCGCTCTCGGTCAAGGACCTCATCGACGCGCGCGAGGCCTACCACACCCACCTCCTGCACCTCGAGAACGTGGTGGCGACCGCGATCGGACGCTACCGCTTCGTTCGCACCGATCCGGACGATCCGGACGGTCTCGAGCCTCCGAAGGGCGGCCGCGGCCGCGACGACGAGCGCACGCTGGCCAACAGCGAGGTGCGGCCCTATTCCTGGCCATGCGTGATGGTGTTCGTCGACACCTGGATCCCGAAGAAGGACTTCGCCGCCAAGTTCGACGCCATCGTGCCGCCGCGCCTGTACCTCGCCGACGGCCGCGTGGTCCCGACCTGCGTCATCAAGTCGCAGAAGCAGGACCAGGTGATCGGGGAGGTCCAGACGCTGCGCTTTCCGGACACCGCCCTCGGCGGCGGCTACCCGTCCCTGGCCGACGTGCAGGGGCAGACGCGAGTTGCCACCATCGGATGCCTGGTGTCGGACGGTGACAACCTGTACGCGCTCACCAACTCGCACGTGACGGGCGACGACGAGCGCGAGCTCTTCACGCTGGTGCGCGGCCGCCGAGAGCGCCTGGGCCGGACCCCGCCGGGACGGCGGCTCGGCAAGATCCCGTTCGAGCGCGCCTACCCGGGCTTCGCCGGCCCCTCGAGCGTGCTCAACCTCGACGCCGCCCTGGTCCGGGTCGACGACGTCCGGCGATGGACGTCGCAGGTCTACGGCATCGGACAGTTCGACGAGCTGGCCGACCTCAACGTCAACACCGTCAGCCTCGACCTCATCGGCTGCAAGCTGGTCGCGTTCGGCGCCGCGTCGGGACTGATGTGCGGCGAGGTCCAGGGCTTCTTCTACCGCTATCGATCGATCGGCGGCCAGGACCAGCTGGCCGATCTCCTCATCGGGCCGCGCCCGGCGGCCGACCCGCCGCGCCGCGATCCGCGTGAACCGGCGCGCAAGGGCCAGATGGACGAGCACGTGCAGCGCTGCGAGGAGATGGCCGGTCGGCTCGGGCGGCACGGCAACTCGGGCACCATCTGGTTCCTCGAGCAGCCGGACGACGACGGCCAGGTCCACCGCCGGCCTATCGGACTCCACTGGGGCGGCCAGTCGTTCGTCGCCGGCGACCGGCTACAGGCCACGCAGTACGCACTGGCCTCCTCGCTCGGCGTGATCTGCCGCGAGCTCGACGTCGACCTCGTCCGCGACGTCAGGATCGGTCTTGCAGAGCGCTGGGGCCAGGTCGGCCACTACAGGATCGGGCAGCTGGCCTGCCGCCTGGACACCCAGGAACGGCTGCAGACTCTGCTCCACAAGAACGTGAACCGCATCTCCTTCGCCGAAGACATCGACGACAAGTTCAACGAGGTCGGCAAGGACGAGGAGTTCATCCCGCTGGCAGACGTTCCGGACCTGGTGTGGAAGCACGGCGGGCAGAGCGTTCGCGGCGCCGAGAGCCCGAACCACTTCGCCGACATGGATCAGCCGTCGCCTGCGTTCGGCGACAAGACGCTCCTCGAGCTCAACGAGGAGGACGGCTTCCTCGACCCGGAGCGCTGGAACCAGTTCTACGAGTCGCTCGACGTTGCCGTGAACCACCGAGCGACGGCAAGGTATCGCGTTTCATCGCCGCCGCCGGCGTCCTGGCCCACTACGTCGGCGACGCCTGCCAGCCGCTACACGTGTCGATGTTCCACGACGGCTACCTCGACGGTCGCGGCAAGGGCGTGCACAGCGCTTACGAGACGAACATGTTGACGGGAGAGCACGCGGTCCACCTCAACCAGAAGATCGACGCGCTGCTGGCGCAGAACCCGCCACAGCTCCTGCAGGTCGACAGCGGACGCGCCGCCGCACGCCAGGTGGTGAAGCTGATGCGCCGCTCGATCACGGCGATCCCGCCGCAGTCGATCGTCGATTGCTACATCGCAGGCCATCCCAAGGTCGCCGCCCTGTGGGACACGTTCGGCGACCGTACCGCCGCGCGGTTCATCGACGGCGCGACGGTCCTCGCCTCGCTGTGGCGCGGCGCCTGGATCGCCGGCGATCACGCCGCGAATGTCGCCGCCAACCAGCTGCGCGGGGTACCGAGGCCCGATCTGGCCGATCTCTACCTCGACAAGTCGTTCGCCCGCTCGGTGACGCTGCCGCACATGTCCATCGCCGGCGACAAGCTGGTGATCGACGGCGGGTAGCGCAGAGGCGCGCACCGTCTCTCGGGCAGACGATGTGGCGATCGGCACACCAGGAGGCGCCTGCGCGTCGACTGCCAGCTGCCGCCGTCAGATCGTGCTTGTGATGCTCCTCGGGCCCTCGTTACGGTGGATCTCGTGAACCAGGCCAGAGGGTCGGTCGTGATCGCGTCCCTGTTCCTGGTCGCCGCCTGCGGAGACGAGGACGGCCCGGCTCCGGCGACACCCGATGCCGCCGCCGCTGTCGATGCCGGCGGCGAGGTCGATGCCGGCGTCGAGGAGTGTCAGCCCGGGATGGAGCCGGGCGATGGCGGCTGCGTGCTGCAGAATCCGCGCCTCACCGCGCCCGCCCACATGGTGCGCGACCGGACGTTCACCCTGCGCGCCCAGATCCTCGACCAGGCCGGCCACGTCGATCCGAGCGGCTGCTTCGACGAGCTCGGCGAGGTCTCGCTGGTCAGCGTCGCCGACGGCAGCGACGTCCCGCTCACGGTGACCATCTTCGACGATCACCTGCCGGTTCCCGACGACTCGATCCGCTTCTACCACGGGGTCGGCAGCGTCTCGTTCACGCTCGACGAGCCCGCCTCCGTGCCGCCCGGCGACTACCGCGTGGAGATCGCCGTGCGCGGCCTCCGCGCCAGCAAGCTCGTCACCCTGGTCGCGGATCCCGCGTGGCGTGTCATGCCGGCCACCCTCGCCGGCGCCGACCTGGTCTGGGGGCCCGACGAGTTCATCCGCATCTCGTCGCACGTCACCGAGGTGCCGGCCGGCAGCACGCTGACCATCCGTCCCGGCACCTCGATCATGGTCGACAGCACGGGCGGCCTCGAGGACGGCACGCTCATTGCCGTCGACGGCGAGCTGGCGGCGGTCGGCAGCCTGGCGGCGCCGATCCACGTCTTCTCGGAGCGAGGCCCGGCCGCCATGACCCACGTGGTCGCCGGCTCGTCGCTGTCCAACCCCGACGCCTGGCGCGGCATCTTCTTCACCGGCGACGGCAGCTCGACGCTCGAATGGGTCGTCCTGACCGGCGCGGGCAACGGCGTGGTGACCAGCCACCCGCGGCCGCCGATCCTGAACGCATTCGACACCCACAGCCTCCTGGTCGAGGACAGCGTCTTCGCCGACTCGACCGGCATGATGTTCCAGACCCCCGGCGTCGGCACCTACACCATCCGGCGCTCGCTGGTGTCGCGGGTCGGCATCGGCGGCGAGTTCCTGTCGAGCGGCCACACGCTCCTCGTCGAGGACTCCTGGTGGACCGGCATCGGCCGCGGTCCGACCGAGCCGCTCCGGTTCGACGGCGACGGCATTCACATCGACGGCGCCGGTTCCGACCAGACCATCCGTCGCTGCATCGTCGCCGACATCGGCGACGACGGCCTCGACCACTCGAATTCGTTCTTCACGGTGGAGGACACCGTCATCCACGACGTCGGCGACAAGGCCGCGAGCATGACCGGCGGCCTGGGGACCTTCACGGGCTCGCTCCTCTACGGCGCCGAGACCGGCATCCGCGGCACCGCGCACGTCCATGGCAGCACCATCGCGACCGGCGCCCCCATCGTCACCCCGGAGATTGTCCAGGAGAGCGTCATCTGGCCGGCCAGCGTGCCGACCTGCAGCGGCGACATCGACTACACGATCGTCGGCGCGGCCAGCGACCTCGGCTGCGGCGACGGCGACCAGGCGGTCGATCCGGTCTTCACCGATCCGGCGGCCTGCGACTACCGCCCTGCGACCGGTTCGCCGGCGCTGACCGCCGGCCCGGCCGGCGGCGCGATCGGCTGGCGCGGGTACCCGACCTTCGCGCCGTAGCTCGGGCAGGCCGCCAGGCTGTCCTCCAGGCCGCCGCGCCGGGTCTCGATGGTCGCCAGGACCGCGTCCATCGCTGCCGCGATGTCGGCGCGGGCGCCCGCCACGGTGGCGGCGTCC
>Ga0310810_10008950_pt1 | contig 11566 bp, 8 predicted proteins | sample NCmetagenome_FD_207641 | JGI IMG/M metagenome (GOLD analysis project Ga0310810, IMG submission 207641) | Soil microbial communities from experimental microcosm in Duke University, North Carolina, United States - NC | ecosystem: Engineered > Artificial ecosystem > Soil microcosm > Unclassified ...
CCCCCCCCGAGCCCATCAGCTGAGCGATTCGCTGTGGAGAACGGTGTTGCGGCGGCTGCGCCTTCGCCCGGCCGCATAGATACCCACGCCGATCAGGTTCGCCGCGGCAAGCGTCCCGCAAATCTTTGCCGCAAACGCCGTCCAGCTCGCGACGTCGATGATGGGGAAGATGGACAGAAGCGAGTAGAGGAGCGACACGCTGAATCCGGCGGCTGATGCCGCCTTCAGCCACAGCGGCACCTGCACACCAAGTTTCCGTCCGCCGACGAGCGGAATGGCAAACAGGGCAAGATAACAGAACGCATACAGAATGCCCGCCGCGTTGTCGAGGAGTTGAAACGCCTCCTGCACGCCGACGCCCACTTGACCCGCCATGGCGAGGGCGAGCGTGAGCACGCCGACGAACAGAATCGAGTTGTGCGGCGTGCGAAAACGCGGGTGAAGGCGGGTGAACCACGCAGGGAGCAGGCCGTCCCACCCCGCAACCATCGGCAACCGCGAGTTGCCCGCGAAGACCAGCGACACGTTGCCGATCTGCCGCAGGACGAGGAGAAGAATGAGCGCGGGTGCGATCAGGCGCGCGAATCCGAGGCCATGGAACCCCATCGAGAGCGTCTGCGGGATCGGGCTGACGAGGTCGATCCGGTCCTGCGGCACGATGGCGAGGACGCTGTCGGTGCCGAGGATGAACATGAGCGCGATGACGGGCACCGCGGCCATCACGGCCCGGCCGATCGAGCGCGCCGGATCGCGGCACTCGCCGGCGAGAATGGCGACGTACTCGAAGCCGCTGAACGCGCCGAGCGCCATCTTGCCGAAGATATTCAACGTCAGGAGCGACATCGTCGGCATGGCGGTCGTCAGGGGGTGATATTCGACGCGCGCGCCACCAGCCATCGCGACGAACGGCACCGCGATGAGCCCGACATACGTCACGATCTGGGCAGCGCCGCCGATGCCCTGGAGCCACTTGCCGACGCGCAATCCGAGAAGCGAGACGACCGTCAGCGCCACGATGCACACCGCGCTCACGAGCGGGGTGTACCACCACGCCAGTGCGACCGATCCGTTCACCGGCTGCAGCAGATAGGCGAGGTTGGTGGCAATCATCACGCCGAAGGTCGCAATGAGCAGGACGGCATAGGCCCACAGATTCCACGCCGTGAGAAATCCGAGGAACTCGCCGAGCCCTGCACTGGCCCACTGATAGAGACCACCCTCGAGCGGCATCAATCGATTGAGCCAGATCACGACGGCAGCCTGCGGCAGGTAGAAGAGCGCGATGGCCAGGCACCAGAACACCAGATGGGCCGGCCCGAGTTTCGCCGCCGTTCCGACCCAGCCGGATCCGACGACGTACATGATCTGCGTGAGGATCAGCGTCGCGAGGCCGAGCTCCTTGCGGAAGCCCGCACTTCTCGCCTCGACCTCGCTGACGCGCGCCGCACGTTCGCTGATCATGCGGGCGTGCTACTCGACGGCCTGGGTGTCGTGGCTCGGACCGTCCTTGCCCGAGACGATCCGCTGAACAGACACACCAGGACTGACATCCACGCAGCTCAGACGGTAGCAGCGCATGAGGCGATCGGCGTCGCCGGTGTTGCACCCGGGTTCGTTATTTTGCCTTGTGCGGATCGCACTGATCGGGACCGTTATCCCTCGCGTCCCAGACGCACCGTTCGCCCTCCGTCTTGAACCTTCCGTTCGACGGCCGGCACAGATCGCGGCCGGTCTCGTTTCCGGCCCAGACACACTTCGCGCCCTCGCGCTTGAATCGGCCCTGAGTGACGGGCGTGCACTGGTTCGGGCCGTTGTCGGCCGCGTCCCACACGCACTTGTCGCCCTCCTTTTTGTAGCGTCCGGAGGCATCCCCGGTGAACGCAGTGCCGGCGAACGCGGCCGTGAGGAGCAAGGCGGGAATCAGCATGTTCTTCATGGAAGACTTCTCCTACTTCCAGTTACTCGAATTCTGTCGGAATCGCGCCGGGACCTCCGGCTTCTTCGCGGCCGGCGCGGCCTCGGGCTCGCCGGATGCGGCGGCGATCTCGCGCTCGAGCTCGTCGTCGTTGGGGAGACCCGACATCTGATCGACGAAGATCATCGACTGCTGCGAAGGGATCTCGAACTTCTTTCCGCATGTGCGGCACGTGACCTCATCGTCCAGCCGCAGGATATAGTCGCGCAGCTTCGCGAACTTCGCGCGGTCGCGTTCGTCGGCGCCGGCCGGCGGACGGTCCTTCCGGGTACGGCGCACCCATCGGAGGCTGTAATCATTGGCGCGGTGGCACTTGGGGCAGGTCAGACGCGCCGGGCGCGTCTCGGGCTTATCCGTGAAAAACGCACGTTCGTCGAGAGCCATGGCCCAATGGTAGCAGCCCGAGGGCATGCGGGCTGGACAGAGGGGAGATAATTCGGACATGGCTGATGGCGATCCGGAATCGACGCACGAGGAGCACGCCAGACTGCTGCGCCAGACGCGCGAGCTGGCGCTCGAACACCGGCACCTGCAGGAGCATCCGGAGGATTTCCTCGGACACCGGCGGCACTACCAGCGGCTGGAACGCCAGATGATGGAACTGCAGCAGCACATCGTGCGGATCAGGAAGGAATGCCGGCGCTAGGCGCTACTCCTTCCCGAGCCCGTGCGGTGCCCAGCCGCTCACGATCGTCTTCGCCATCCGCGCGATCAGCATTTCCCCTTCGTTCTCCGGCGTCCAGCTCGTGTCGACGTTCTCGTAGGTAAACGCCGAGATGACAATCGGACCGTCTTTCGTGAAGACGATCCCCACGTCGTTTCTGACATGGTCGAGGCTGCCGGTCTTGTTTGCGACGTGACTCGCGACTTCGGTGGTATCCGCGTCTTCGAGATAGTGCGGAATGCAGTTGCGCCAGAACTGGTGCTCCATGATGTCGATCATCCGGTCGCACAGTTTCTGATCGCCTGCATCGCATCGCTGAATCGATTCGAGGATGCCCGCCATCTCCCGGGCCGTCGTCCGACCGATACCGAACGGTTTCAACTCCGGGCTTTGATCGCCCTCGGTGGGACGCCCGATCGGACGGATGCTCGTCGTGACCGGGAAGCCCAGCGATCGAAGACGCGCGTTCACACGCTCGCGGCCGACGTGCTCGAGGACGAGATTCGTCGCGGTGTTGTCGCTCTGAGTGATCATCAGCACGAGCGCCGTTTCGAAGTTGACTGGTGCCGGCGTATGGAAGAGCAGCAGCACGCCCGATCCAGAGACTTGATCTTCTTTGTGCAGTGTCAGGGTGTCGTCGAACGACAGCTTGCCGTCCTTTATCTGATACATCGCTTCCAGCATGATCGCGACCTTGATCACCGACGCGGTGTTCACGGCCGTGTCGGGATTGATCGCGACCGTCTGCCCGGTGCGGATGGCCTTCGCATAGAGCGACACCTTCCCGTGGTGATGCGAAGCAAGGTCGTCCATCAGATGCTGCATCGTCGCATCCGGACGATCGGCGGCCGCGTTGGCGCGAGTGGGTTGCGCGCTGAGGGGTTGCAGGAGCCACGCCGCATACATCAGGATCGCCGCGGCCGATCGTGGGAATCTCATTGGCGGTTCGTCCTCCAGCAGAGGAGCCGCATTCTAGGCGATCTGGCAGTCCCGCTGCCGTGGCAGCGCTTCAGCGCAGGTTGGCGGCCTTCAGCTGCTCGAACGCGTCGAGCGACTCTCGCTCCTTGTCGTCGGCAAGCCGGAGAACCCGCATGTTCGAAGAGTGCAGCGCCCGCGCGCGCAGTTCCCAGCTCTCGCGGCGCAACTGCAGGTAGTGTTGAGCGTCCTCGACGAGGACGTGCTGTTCGGTCGGCACGGCGTGCAGCTGGCCGAGCCGCGCCTGTGCGTCGCGCATTTCCGGCAGGATCGCGTGGTCGATCAAATCGGCGAGCGCTTTGGCGGACGTCGTTCCGCGTTTGAACTGACCAACGGCCTTCGCGTAGGGCTCCGCCGTCTGCGCTTCGAGCCCGACTACGCGCGCGATTTCAGGCCGCGCATCGAACGTGCTCACCGACGGCACACCCAGCATGACGATCGTGATGGCCGTCGAACCTGCGAGCAGCGCGACGCGGATGGGCGCCGGCGAGTTTTCCTGGATCGTCCCCACCAGGGTGAATCCCGCCACCACGCCGAACGTGAGCGCTGCGATATTCCCCGTCAGAGCGCCGGCATTCGACACGATCGACGCCAGGACGAACAGGCCCGCGACCGGCGCAAGCAGCCGGTAGCCCTCTCGCGGGATCTTCAGATCGGAGGGCGCACGCAGACTCTGCACCGCCCAGACAATGAGAAGACCATACAGGCCGTACAGCGCCCCGGCCGCGCCCGTCGTCATGACGACCGGGTGTCGAGCGAGGTAGATCGTGTTCGCGAGAAGGCCCGACGCAGCAAAGACGGTCCCGAACACGATGTGGCCGAATATCGACTCCACGACGACGCCGAGCTGGACGATGGCGAGGATGTCGATCGCCAGCGACAGGACGCCGCGATGCTGGAACATCGCGGTGAACACCCGCCACCATTCGCCGCCCGTCGTTCGAGGGGCCAGAAGGTAGATGATCGCGATCGCGAGCGCGACGAAAGGCTTGCCCGCCCGCGCGCGAATTGCCTCGAGCCAGGGCGCGCACGCCTCGAGATCGGCGCGGACCGCCCGACCCGCAGTCCTGGCGCGCGCGATGATGATGCCGAGCGCGCGCCGGCGCTCGTCGGGCTTCATCACGTAAATGCCGAACCCGGCGATGATCAACAGGGCAAAGAGAAACATGGGCCGCGTTCGGGACATGGCTCAAAACCGATGCCATCCGATGTCCGAAATCCGGCCCATTCTCGAGTGGTTCGGAACCCGGCCGGCCTTTGTCGTTTCAGATTTGGGATACAGGCGCCAGATACGTGATCTTCACGTCAGGCGGACGTCGCTCTTGAAGATGATGAACACGAGTGCGACGTCGAGCAGCGCGACCCACGAGAAGAACATCCCGGCGCCGTGCAGCACGAACCGGAGTCCGTACCAGCCGCCAATCCACAGCGCCAGAAACGTGACGAGCCCGCGCATCCGCAGCTCTTCCCAGAACCAGCCATAACCCAGCAGGATCCAGAACGTGACGTGCGCGATGAGCGCGCCGATTCCCGCTGACACGGCAAATTACTATACTTGCGCGCATGCGCATCCTGTCTGCGATTGTCACGCTGTCCTTATTCACCGCTGCTCCGTTTGCCTTTCAGACTGCTTCGTCCACGCGCGTCGAGCCTTCAGCCGCCATGCAGTGGCGCCAGATCGGTCCGACGCGGGCCGGCCGCGCTCGCGCCGTAGCCGGCGTTCCGAGCCAGCCCAACGTCGCCTACATCGGCTTCGACAACGGCGGTGTCTGGCGATCGACGGACTACGGCTCCAACTGGATGCCGCTCTTCGATCGCGAGCCGACGGGGTCGATCGGCGCCATCGCCGTTGCGCCATCCGATCCGAACATCATCTACGTCGGGTCCGGCGCCGGCATCATCCGCCCCGACCTTGCGACCGGAAACGGCGTTTATAAATCCACCGACGGCGGCAGGACGTGGACGCATCTCGGTCTGGAGGACACCGAGATGATCGCGATGATCGATGTCTCGCCGCGCGATCCCAACCGCATCTTCGTCGCGGCACTGGGGCATCCATACGGCCCCAACGAAAACCGCGGCATTTATCGCTCCACCGATGGCGGGGCGCACTTCGAGAAGGTCCTCTACAAGGACGCCTACACCAGCGGCAGCGACGTCCGTATCGATCCGAACAACCCGGAAGTGGTCTATGCCGCACTCTGGCAGCAGCAGCAGAGTTTCGTCGAAGGGCAGGAGTTTGCCGGGACCACCGGGGGCATCTTCAAGTCGACCGACGGCGGCACGACATGGCAGCCGTTGACGGAGGGACTGCCGCAGGTCACCCAGGCGAATCTCGCGCTGTCGGCGAGCAGTGCGGACACGCTTTACGCGATGATCGCCTTCGCACCGTCAGACGCGGGTGGGCGTGCAGGCCGGGGCGGCGGCCGCGGAGCCGGTGGCGGCACCGCGCTCTACAAATCGACCGACGGCGGCGCGCACTGGACGCTGGCGGCTGGGAGCCGTCAGCCCGATCCGCGTCCGCTCGCGCGCATCGGCGGCGGCGACCTTCCCACGATCACGGTCGATCCGAAGAACGCGAACGTGGTGTACAGCTGTTCGACGGTGCTCTGGCGCACCGACGACGGGGGAGCGACATGGAGCGCCGTGCGCGGAGCGCCTGGCGGCGATGACTATCAGAAGATCTGGATCAACCCGATCAACCCCGACGTTCTGGTCGTCGTCTCGGACCAGGGCGCCGTCATCTCCGCCAATCGCGGCGTGAGCTGGAGCAACTGGTACACGCAGCCGACCGCCGCGATGTATCACGTGTCGACCGACAACGCGTTTCCGTACAGCGTCTGCGGCGGACAGCAGGACTCCGGATCAGCGTGCGTGCTGAGCCGCGGCAACGACGGCGAGATCACCTTCCGCGACTGGCGGCCGGTGAACATTCAGGAATACGGCGAAGCCGCTCCCGATCCGAAGGACCCGACGCTCGTCTACGGCAGCGCCCGAACGAACGTCTCGCTCTACAACCGGCGGACCGGCCAGACGCGGAGCGTGGGCCCCGACACGAGTGGCGGCGGCACGGGTCAGTCGTTCGCACGGAACGTTCGTACGATGCCGCTCGAATGGTCGCCGGTGGACCCGCACGTGCTGTTCTACGCGCAAGACGCCGTCTACAAGACGATCGACGGCGGCAATCACTGGTCGCGCATCAGCGGCGACCTGGCGCGCCAGACGTGGGAGGTTCCCGCGAATACGGGCAAGTACGCCGGGACCGTGACGCCCGCGCCAATCGGCACGATAACGGCGCTCTCGCCATCGCCCCGGAATATCAACGTGCTCTGGGCCGGCACGGACGACGGGAACATCCAGGTGACGACGAACGGCGGGACCTCGTGGACCAACGCCACGCCGCCTCAGATCAAGCCCTGGACCCGCATCTTCAATATCGAGGCCGGTCACTTCGATACGCAAACGGCGTATGCCGCGGCGAACACGATGCGGATCGACGACTTCAACCCGCACTTCTGGCGCACGCACGACGGCGGAAAAACCTGGACCGAGATCAACAACGGGATCGCTGCCGGATGGGTGTCGAACTCGATTCGCGAGGATCCGAAGCAGAAAGGACTGCTGTATGCCTCGACCGACACGCAGGTGTGGGTGTCCTACGACGACGGCGATTCCTGGGAGTCGCTGCGGCTGAACATGCCGGCCATTTCTGTACGCGACCTCCAGTTGAAAGACGACCCGACCTGCCGCTGTGCGGACCTGATTGCCGGAACGCACGGTCGAGGGTACTGGATCCTGGACGATGTGACCCCTCTGCGCGACGCGGCCGCGATCCGCTCGGCGGCGTCCGCCGGAACGGCGTATCTCGTGAAACCAGCGCCGGCGATTCGCGTGCGCTTCGGGATGAACGATCCGACGCCGTGGCCGCCGGAAGTGCCGGCGGGCCAGAATCCGCCGCCCGGCGCTCTGCTCGACTACTTCCTCGCGCAGGACTCATCGTCTCCGGTCACGATCGAAATCCTCGATCCGTCGGGACAGGTCGTGCGCACTTACTCGAGCGAGGATCCCGTGCGAGATCCGGATCCTGCGGCGGATCCGGAGGCCTACAACAAGGTGTGCCAGGAGAATCCCGCAGCGCCTGACTGCGGGCTGCCGCTCTATTGGCCCGGTCCGCAGATAGTAGTGTCCAGCAAAGCAGGCATGCATCGCGTCATCTGGGACCTGCGGTACCAACCCCTCACAGAAGGCGGCGGACGCGGAGGCGGCGGAGCGGCCGTGCCGCACCGGACATATGCATCAGTGAACGCGCCGTGGGCTCCGCCGGGAAGTTACAACGTACGCTTGACGGTCGACGGGCAGCACTATACGCAGCCGCTGCAGCTTCATCTCGATCCCCGGGTGAAGACGCCGGCGCCCGGTCTCACGCAGCTGACGACGCTGACCAAGGAGATGTACGAAGGGGCCCGGAAGCTGCATGAGGCGGCGGAGCAGGCTCGCGGCCTCGCGACCGCGCTCGATCAGGCCGGTCCCGACGGGGCAACTCTGAAAGAAGCAGTCACCGCGCTTGCGCCGCCGCAGCGTGCCGGCGGACGTGGCGCGTTCCCCGCATTCGGGGGCCCCGGACGCGGAGGCCCTGCCGGTCCGCCCACCCTCGACGGCGCGAGCGGCGCCATGATGGCGGCCGCAATGGGCATGCAGGGGGCTGACGTGACGCCGACGGCGCGCGACGTCCAGGCCTGCGCCGACGCGCGTCGTCAGAGCGCGGCCGTGATGGCGAAGTGGAACAGAATTACGACCGTCGATCTGCCGGCGCTCAACGCGAAGCGAAAAGCCGCCGGTCAGCCCGCCATCTCGATAGGGAAATAGGGAGAATCTGCGTCAACTCCCAATTCCCAATTCCCAACAACTCCCAACTGTCAAACAAAATTTTGGGAGTTGGGGGTTGGGAGTTGGGAATTGACGCGATTCACCTACTGAATATTCAATCCATCGAAAGTACACGTGGCCGACGCGGATGTCGTGTGGCTCGTGACCGCCAGCCCGACGTACACCGTGGTTGCCATCGGAATCGTGTCCGTGCCGACGAGCGTCCACGTCACGCCGTCTGCGGATTCGTAAGCCGAGAAGAGATTTCCGGCCCGGGAGAGTTTGATCCATCGCGGCGCCTGGCTCAGCGTGCCGCTCGTGTGAACGCTGTCGATCCCGGTCGCGTCGCGCCGCTGGAATGCGACGCCCTTCGCCGATGATACGAACAGCGACGCGTGCGCGGAATTCGCCGCGAGCGTTTCGCGGATCATGATCCCTGCCTTCACCCACGTCGAGACGTTCTGGACGGATGCGACTCGGACGACGACCGTTCGGTCGCCCGTCAAGGGCTCGTATGCGTAGTGGAACTGATCCGACGTTCCCCAGATGTCGACGCCCGAGCCCTTCACGGTGAATGTGCCGTTCGCGAACGAGGCTGCGCCCGGGAGCGGGACGCTGCCGATGTCGGAGTGGGCCCAGCCTGCCGGCAGCGTTGACGGCGGTGGCGGCGCCGTGACCGTCACCGTGACGGGTGACGAGGTCCCGGTCGCCCCGAGATTGTCGGTGGCCACCGCAGTGACGGTATATGTTCCAGCCGACACTCCGGTCCAGGTGGATGTGTATGGCGACGACGTGGACGATCCGAGCAGGTTCTGGCCCGAGTAGAAATCCACACGCGCCACCGAACCGTCGGTATCGGCAGCCGACGCGACGAGTGCGATCGTCGCCGGAGCGGTGAACGAGGCGCCCGAGGCGGGCGACGTCAGCGTCGCCGTTGGCGCCGTGTTGCCGGGCGGTCCAGATGCTCCAGCCGTCACGGCAACACTGTCGAAGGTGGCCGTTGCGAGTACGCCATTGATGTGGCTCGAGACCCCAAGGCCGATGTCCACCGTTGCGCCCATCTGGAACGTGTCGCTCGCGACGGCCGACCAGGAGACGCCGTCGACGGACTCGAAAGCCGAGATCGTGTTGCCGGCGCGGGTGAGTTTCACCCATCGGGGCGCGGTCGTGAAGCTTCCCGACGTACTGACGCTCCCGGCGCCGGCGGACAGACGGCGCTGGAAGGCGACGCCCTTGCCGGGCGATACGAGCATGAACGCCTGCGCCGCGGATGGCGACGTCGAGTTACGAATCATCACGCCCGCTTTGGTCCAGCTCGCGACGTTCTGCACGGAAGCGACGCGTGCGACGATGGAGCCGTCGCCCGCCAGCGTCGTGTACGCGTATTGAAGCGCGTCGCTGGTGCCCCAGACGTCCGCGCCGGCCCCTGTGATCGTGAACACGCCGTTCGAGGCAACGGCCGATCCCGCAGCACCGGTCGACCCGATGTCCCCGTGCGTCCATCCATTCGGCAGCGTGGACGGCGGCGGCTGCGCGGCCGTAATCGTCACCGTCACCGGCGCGGACGTAGTGGTCGCGCCGAGCGCGTCGATCGCGACTGCCGTCAACGAGTACGTGCCGGCAGACGCACCGGTCCACGAGACGCCATACGGCGACGTCGAATCGCTGCCGACGAGCGTCGTGCCCGCGTAGAAATCAACCCTGGCAATCCCGTCGCTGTCCGAGGCGGTCGCTGCCAGCGAAATCGACGCGGGCGCCTGGACCGTCGTCCCCTGCGCCGGGCTCGTGAGGGTGACAGCCGGCGGTGTATTCGGCACCGCGGCGGTGATGGAAATATTGTCGAATCCGGCGGTCGCGAGCACGCCGTTCACGTGGCTCGAGACGGCAAGGCCCACGTCGATGGTCGTGCCCATCGCGAACGTGTCGGCGGCGACGCGCGACCACGCGACGCCGTCGACGGATTCGAACGCCGTGATCGTATTTCCAGCGCGCGTGAGTTTCACCCAGCGCGGCGCCGTGGAGAAGCTGCCGGGAGTGCTGACGCTCCCGGCGCCATCGCTGAGGCGGCGCTGGAACGCCAGACCTTTGCCCGGCGAAACGAGCATGAATGCCTGAGCGGCAGAAGGCGACAGCGAATTCCTGAACATGACGCCGGCCTTCGTCCAGGTCGCGACGTTCTGGACAGAGGCCACTCGCGCGACGATCGAACCATCGCCCGTGAGCGTCTGATACGCATATTGCAACGCGTCGGCGGTGTTCCACACGTCCGCGCCGGCTCCGGTGACGGACAGGCCGTTCGCCGTTGCCGTCGTGTTGCCAACGGCGCCGGTCGATCCGACGTCCGTGTTCAGCCAGCCGTTGGGGAGCGGCGCCGCCGTGACGGTGACCGTCACTGGCGACGATGTGGCGGTCGTCCCGGAGTTGTCGGTAGCGACGGCCGTCAGCACATACGTGCCCGGCAGCACATTGGTCCACGTCGCCGAGAACGGGGCGGCAAATGCGTTACCGACAAGCGTGGTACCGGCGAAGAAATCAACCCGCGAAACCGTGCCGTCACTGTCGCTGGCGTTCGCCGTCAGGCCAAACGTGCCGGGCGCTGTAGTCGTGGCACCGTTCACGGGACTGGTCAACGAGACTGTGGGCGGCGCGCTCGCGGTATTGCAGTGCGTCAGCGTGGTCCCGTCGAACGACGCCCCGTCGATGCCGATGGCGCTCAGCGTGAGGTTACAGGCGTCGGCGGTGAGCTTCACGTACTCGTTGCGCGAAGCACTGAACGCCGTCCACGTGCTCGTACCGGCTGGATAGAGCGGCGCGCCACCGCCGCCGGTCACGACGTAGGTGACGGCGTGATCCGTCGGCACGGTGCTTTCGCGGATCGGAACGGTGCGCTCGTAGTCGTGCTCATGGCCCGAGAGCACGAGCTCCACGCCGTACCGTTCGAACAGCGGTCCGAATGCGACGCGCACGTCGAGCGACGATCCGTGTTCACCGCCTGAGCTGTACGGCGCGCGGTGCAGCACGGCCACTTTCCACGGCTGCGTCGTGGCCGCAAGATCGGCTTCGAGCCACCGCAGCTGTTCCGCCTG
>Ga0310810_10008951_pt1 | contig 11566 bp, 11 predicted proteins | sample NCmetagenome_FD_207641 | JGI IMG/M metagenome (GOLD analysis project Ga0310810, IMG submission 207641) | Soil microbial communities from experimental microcosm in Duke University, North Carolina, United States - NC | ecosystem: Engineered > Artificial ecosystem > Soil microcosm > Unclassified ...
CCGGGCTCATCGTGGTCAACAATCCGGTCGGACCGATCGCCGGGTCGGCGCTATTGATGATGACGCTGGCCAAGACGCGGATGGTCGATCTGCGCGTGTACGACGTGGGTGGGAGCCTCGTCCGCACCCTGGCCTCGCGGCAGTTCCCCGCGGGCGTGCACGCGATCGGATGGGACTGCACGAATGACCTGGGCGCCCGCCTGGCGCCCGGACGGTACGCGGTGATCCTCCTCAAGGACTCGGTCGCGGCGAGCCCGAGATTCTGGCTGGGGCCGGTCGTGGGGCCGCCCCCCAACACGTCCGAGCCGCTGACCTGGGGGCGGGCTCACATCACCGTGCAGTAGCTGCGTCCTCCGGCGGAACCATCGCGTCGGATGACGCCGCGACGGCTAGAACACCCCCGAACCGAGCTCGACGACGTAATTCCAGTCGGTCACCGGGAATATTCCGCGAGCCTTGAGCCCAAAGCGCAGGCCCCAGAAGTCCGTCAGCTTCGCCATGAACTTGAGCGGCGTGTGCGCCACGCTGACCCGGAACTTGACGCCCTGCTCGATCACGCCGTACGTGACCTCGCTTCCGTCACCGCGCTGGTCCCACTCCGCCCCCGCCGAGAAGTACGGATCGACCCAGCGCGACGCCGAGGACGTGTACTGCAGCTGCCAGCCGATGTCGCGCAGGTGGTGGTCCTTCAAGTACAGCCGGTTGCTGATCCAGCCGCCACCCATGGGCTCGTTGAACGGTCGGACGATGAGCAATGGGAAGGTTGCCGCCACGCCCCCGTTACCCTCCCCGTCGTAGCGATAGGCGAGCGAGACCGACTTGATGAAGGACTCCGCACTCGCCCAGGAGCTGAACTCCGACAGCGTGCCGACGTTTTCGACCGCGGGCCAGTTGGGATCGCCCTTGTCGGCGATGAACCGGACGAGCTCGGGCTCTGCTCTCTCGGCCGAGGGGAACGGTCGCAGCTCGTAGACCGCCTGTCCGCCGGGATCGGCGCTCTTCCGGAGCTTGTCGCGGACGTGGCTGTCGGCCGGCAGGGGCGGAAACACCCGGTCCTGCTTCTGGCGATTCTTCGCCATCCAGGACTGGAAGCCCCCTGAGTACAGGGTTCCACTGCGGATGATGTCGCGCACGCCCCACGCGTCGTTGACGCGCTGCGTCACGTCGTAGCCAGGCGTGTACTGGCCGTCGCCGTTCGCGTCGGGGCAGCTCGCGTGCTTGCCCTCCTCCACCAGGACGTGGATCGGGAAGCGCGTCTCCGCGGATGGATCGAGTGTGTTGTCGTACCAGAGCAGCCCGTGCGCCTTGCCGAGGACCCTCGTGACCACGATCGCGTAGCGGCAATCCGGCTCGCAGTCGGGCCGCTTGCCGAACACCAGCTTGATCTCCACCGATTCGACGTCGTGGCGGTGGCCGCCCAGTCCCACTTCGGACGGGTAGTAGAAGAAGTAGTCGACGTCGATGCCGGCGACCTGGTCGATGCGCACCTTCGAGCGGGTTCGATCGGAGCGGTCGACCCGCACCGCGCCCGGATCCGCGCTCGGCAGCTTCAGGATCCTGCGCACGCGGTAGTAGCTCACCGGCGTGGATGCCGAATCCTCGAACGGGAACGGGGTCGGGATGTCGATGCGTGGGCCCCTCCGGTCAGCCAGCAGCGGCTCGTCAGGAGAGAACCACAGCACGGGGGCCGCGTACGAGGCGAGCTCCTGGAACGTGAACTCGTTGCGTGGGCCGACGTAGACGAGCCCGGGGACGCTCTCGTACTCGCAGCACTTGAGCGATGCCGCGTCGATGAACGCGTGCTTCGCAGCGTCCGCCGGCGAGGCGTGTGCGCCGGCGAGCGACGCGAGGAGCAGCACGGCCGCCCGCGTCGTCCGGTGACTTCGCTTCATTCGGCTCTCCCTCCGCTGCGGCCTCGCCATCGACGGGCAGTCGAGGCCATCGTGATGGCGGGCCCCGAGAAGACGCAAACCTGGAGGTGAGCAGGTCACCGGGCACATTCCGGCGTGCCGTGCGGTAAGGTTGCCGCATGTGGTGGTCACGGTCGCGCTCCACGTCGCAGCTCAATGCCCTGGCGTTCGCCGCGGTGGCCTGTCTCACGGCCGCCACGGACGCGTCCGCGAGCCCATCCACTCACCTCGTGGGGCTCCGAGCGGGCACGGCACAGGAGGCTCAGCAGGGCATGCTGAAGAGCGGGGCCGAGCTGGGCCTCACGTTCGACCGCGTCACGGGGCACGCGATGGATCTCGGCATCGGGCTGGCGATCGCACATGACCCCGGCGGCGGGGATTTCGAACGGAACCGCATCACGATCGCGTCCCTGGAAGCCCACGCGCGAACATCGCTGGCCCAGCGGCATCCCTATGTGGAGGCGGGGCTGGGCTACTACTGGATCACGCGCGAGGAAACCGATCCCGGATCCCCGGCGCTACCCGACCACAACGCCCCAGGAATGTTCGCGGGACTCGGCTACGAGTTCCGCGCCGCCGGAGCTCCGACTTTCGGCGTGGCCATCGGACTCGACTATCACCTGATCTTCTCGGACATCGCCCTCGAGGGTGGTGACGTCGGGGACTACTACACGTTCACCGCCACCGTACGCTGGGGCCGACGGGCGCCGTGAACCAGCGATCGTTCCGAGTGCGACTCAGTGCCCCCCGGCTTGCCCGCCTCCGCTGCGCGCGAGTGGACTCGGTTCGCTGACGTAGAACGTCAGCACGCGACGGCGCAGCACCTGGTCGGCGGCGCTGCCCAGCCCGGCGTCCACGCGATCCGCGAGCGCCACCAGGTCCTCGGTGGTACGACCCACGAGGCCGTTGCCATCCACGGGGAACCCGGTCGCATAGGCCTTGCCCGGGAACGTGACCTTCCAGTACAAGGCCACCGCCGGGGAATAGAACACCGAGAACGCGTCGAAGTTCGGCGTCGTCGTGGTCTCGGACGGCTGCGTCACCTGGCCGCTCGCGAGCCGGGTCTGCACCCGCTGCCGGAACCCCACCGGCGAACCGATCAGCCCCTGCTCGATCAGCAGCGCGTACAGTTCGGGCTGGCTCTCGTAGCCCGGCGGCACGGTGGCCGCTCCGGGCGAGACCGTGACCTTGTACGGCGAATCGGCGTCGAAACCACCCAGCGAGAACACCACCCAGGCGCCGAGATGAACGACGTCTCCCTCGGAGCGCGCGTAGATGCGGTCTCCCCAGATCTCGTAGAACGTGCGGCGGTCGAGGTCGTTGTTCACCGGCAGTCGCCGGTGCGGCACGAACTGGAACGAGTCCGGTCCGAAATAGCCGCGGCCATCCGGCGGCCAGGCGGGCGAGGTCGCGAACGCATGCCAGTCGGTCACGTCCACGGCACGGCCATCGCCGTCACTCGAGGCAGGGAATCGCGACGGGTCCGGACCCGCCCACCAGAACTCGGGGGCGAGGTTCGACTGCACCCAGACCTGGATCCATCCGCCACCCGCGGGCTCGGGCACACGGAGCCGAAAGCCCAGGACCCCGGGCGGGAGTCCTGCGTCCGTCGGCGGCGCGAACTCCGGCGTGTCCACGTCGTACTCGGGGTGATTGTCGACGAAATAGTGATCCCCGCCCGGGCCTGGCACCCGCCAGCGCACCTGCTTCAGGATCGAGTGGACCGGAACCGAGTCGATGGACGCGGGCGGAGATTGCTGCGGCGCATCCACGAGGTACTCCACATTGCGCTGCAGGCGCGTGCCGAAGTCGGCGTCCTGCTCCACGACGGTGGCGATGAAGCGCAGCCGCGCGCGGGCCACCTGGGGTTCATGCGTCCGTGCGCTCGCCCACCCGAGCGCGGTCTCGTCGGTGCTTCCGCTCGCCGGCCGGCCAGCGACGGGGGACATGGGCTTGGAGCATGCCGTCAGCACCGCGGTCATGCACACGAGCGCGAACACGGCGCGGGTCAGGGGACTCGTCCGGGGACTCATGAAAGACCTCCTGATTCTCCCGGTCTTTCGGCCCCAAGGGAACCGACACTAGCCCCGCTGCGCTCGGCGGGGCAAGACCTTGATCAGGGGCCGGTCTGCACGCCCCCGTGCCGGCAACAATCGTCGCGGCATGTTCTTCGGGATGCCCCTCACGCTTCCGGCCCCACCCGACGAAACGCCCCCGGAGGTCTCCCTCCGGGGGCGTCGTTCAGCGACGTCCGTGTGCTCTGTGTGATGTCTAGTAGTCGCCGCCGTCGAAGCCACCGCCACCGCCCTGGCCGGGCGAGGGTGACTTCTTCTTCTCCGGGATCTCCGTGATCAGCGCCTCGGTCGTCAACAGCAGGCTCGCGACCGACGCCGCGTTCTGCAGCGCCGAGCGCGCGACCTTGGTCGGGTCGATGATGCCGGCCTCGAACATGTCGACCATCTGCTCCTTGTCGACGTCGAAGCCGGTGTACTTCTTCTCCTTCTTCACGCTCTCGACCACGACCGAGCCCTCGAGCCCGGCGTTCTCGCACAGCGTGCGGAGCGGCTGCTCCAGGGCGCGCTTGATGATGTTCACGCCGATGCGGAAGTCGCCTTCGAGCTCCGCCGCCAGCGTCTCGAGCGCCTTCTGCGCGCGGATGTACGCCACGCCACCGCCCGGAACGATGCCCTCCTCGACCGCCGCCCGCGTGGCGTGCAGCGCGTCCTCGACGCGGGCCTTCTTCTCCTTCATCTCGGTCTCGGTGGCCGCACCCACGTTGATCACCGCGACGCCGCCGGCGAGCTTGGCCAGCCTTTCTTGAAGTTTCTCGCGGTCGTAGTCCGACGTGGTCTCCTCGATCTCCTTCTTGAGCTGGCCGATGCGGCCGGTCAAGTCGGCCTTCTTGCCGTAGCCCTCGATGATCGTGGTCTTCTCCTTGTCGATCACGATCCGCTTCGCGCGGCCCATGTCCTCGATCTTGGCGTTCTCGAGCTTGATGCCGATGTCCTCGGTGATCACCTTGCCGCCGGTGAGCACCGCGATGTCCTCCATCATGGCCTTGCGGCGGTCACCGAAGCCGGGCGCCTTCACCGCGCACACGTTCAGCGTGCCGCGCAGCTTGTTCACGACCAGCGTCGCGAGCGCCTCGCCCTCGACCTCTTCCGCCACGATGAGCAGCGGCTTGCCACGCTGGGCAACCTTCTCGAGCACCGGGAGCAGGTCCTTCATGCTGGAGAGCTTCTTGTCGTAGAGGAGGACGAAGCCATCCTCGATGACGGCCTCCATGCTGTCCTTCTCGGTCACGAAGTAGGGCGAGATGTAGCCCTTGTCGAACTCCATGCCCTCGACGATGTCCTTCGTGGTCTCGATCGAGCGCGCTTCCTCGACCGTGATCGTGCCGTCCTTGCCGACCTTGTCCATGCACTCGGCGATGATCTTGCCGATCTCGGTGTCGCCGTTGGCGGAGATCGTGGCGACCTGCTCGATCTCCTTGTTGTCCTTGACCGGCTTGGACAGCTTCTTCAGCTCGGCGACGACGGTCTCGACGGCCTTCTCGATGCCGCGCTTGATGGACATCGGCGCCGAGCCGGCGGTCACGCTCTTCAGGCCCTCCTTGAAGATGGCCTCGGCGAGCACGGTGGCGGTGGTGGTGCCGTCACCGGCCACGTCCGACGTCTTGGACGCCACCTCGCGCACCATCTGCGCGCCCATGTTCTGGTACGGATCGTCGAGCTCGATCTCCTTCGCCACGCTCACGCCGTCCTTCGTCACGGTGGGCGAGCCCCACTTCTTGTCGAGCACGACGTTGCGGCCGCGAGGGCCGAGCGTCACCTTCACGGCCTTGGCGAGGATCTCCACGCCCTTCATGATCTCGGCGCGGGCCTGCTCGCTGAACAGCAGCATCTTGGCAGCCATTGGACCTCCGAATGGATTCAGGCGGTCGCGGGGGAGCACGTCCGAAGGACGGGTCCGCGGCCGCTCCGGGTTACTTGGACTTGCTGGTCTCGGCGGTCTTGCTCAGCACGCCGAGGACCTCATCCTCGCGCAGGATCGTGTACTCGGTACCGTCGATCTTCACGTCGGTGCCGCTGTACTTGCCGACCAGGATGCGGTCTCCCTTCTTCACTTCCACGGCGATGCGCTTGCCGTCCTCGGTGAGGCGGCCGGGGCCGACGGCCACGACCTCGCCCTCCTGCGGCTTCTCCTTGGCGGTGTCCGGGATGATGATGCCGCCGCGGACGGTCTCCTGCTCCTCGATGCGGCGGACGAGCAGCCGGTCGGCGAGAGGCTGGAAGTTCATCGTGCTCTCCTCGAGATGCGACCGCAGCGTGGAGCGCGAATGCGCGCCCCGCACGGGTGCGGTCAGCGGTGACTGGGATCGGGTGGTGAACGCGCTCACGCGCCGCTCCGGGGCACCCGCGTGGAACCGGGGGTGCAGGGCACCGGTCGCCCGCTAGCGACGTGGGCGAGGGCCGCGGGTCATTGGTGACCGCGCGCGGTTACGACGGCAGCAGACTAGTCCGCGCCGGCGTGGGCGCAAGTCGGCCAATTGCAAAGTCTGGTAGTCGTCTGTGCGGCAAAGTGATGCCGTGTTTTGTCGCCGTTTCAATCTGAACCGTGTTGCCAAATTGGCAACGCGATGGATGCGGCGAAGCCAGCGGGCTGGAGCGGTCGCGGGGGGCGCGCGAGCGCGCGGCGCCAGCGCGCGTGCTAGTGCGTGGCCTCGAAGATCGCCACGCGCGACTGGCCGTCGAGGAAGCCGCGGCTCAACGTTCCGATGACGACGATGGGCTCTCGCACCTTGGGCGCTCGCGTGCGCGAGAACACCACGATCGTGTCGCGTCCCTGGACCACGGTGTAGGCCCAGCTGCCGCCGACCGCGAACACCTCCGACACACGGCCTCCCACGCGCACGGGCGTGTCCGCGTAACGTTCCGGGTGCTCCTTCAGGTGCGCGATCGAGGTGGTCCGCTCGCCGCGCGGCCAGAACGTGAACACGAGCGCGGCGAGCAGCGCGAGAGCGAGCCCGAGCTGCACGCGCCGATCGTCGCGCAGCTGGGCACCCATCTCCAACCACCACGGCGCCGCCGCCGCCGGGATGTCGAACTCCTGGGGCGTCACCACCTGGTGCGGGCGCGCCGCGATCTCCGCATCCTCGCGCTGCTGCTGCGCCACGGCCGCGGCCACGCGCGCGCGCTCCTCCGCATCGTCCATCGGGAACTCGCGACCCGGCGCCGGCGCGAACGAGGGCTGCGCGAACGAAGGCTGTCCGAACGGCGGCGGCGGCGGTGTGGGCTTCGCGTTCTCGACATCGCCCTCGACCGTGCGCATCCGCGGGATGCTGCTCGTTCCCTTCTCCCAGGACGGCATCGCCGGCGAGGGAGCGGCCTCGGGTGCGGGGGCGGCCGGCACCGGCCGGCGGAAGAGGCCCGAGGCGCCGAACCGTCCGGGCTCACGCGGCCTGCCTGCGTCGGGATCCTGCGGGCGGATGAGGCGTGGCGCCTCGGTGGGCCGCGAGTCGGCGGGCTTCTCCGCCCCCGGCGCGGCGCTCAGCCCTTCCTCGGCGCCCACGACCCAGTCGGCCTTCGACGGGCGTGGCGCTTCGGGATCGGGTCTGTCCTCGGGATCGTGACGCTGGGGCTCGCCCACGGGGCCTCCGTGCACCTGGGATGGTGCGCCCCCAAGTTATCGGCGGCCGCTGAGGGTGACTGAAGGCCCTCCGGGACGCGGTTTCAGCGCCTCCCCCACTCGTCCAGCCGGCGGTAGAGCGTGCGCAGACCGATCCCCAGCAGCGCCGCGGCGCGACGTTTGTCGCCCTGCGTGTAGGCGAGCGTGGCCTCCACCAGCCGGCGCTCGGCCGAGGCCAGCGTGGTTCCCACGGTGAGCTCCACCTGGCCGCCCGGCTCGCCGGCGCCGCGCAGGGACTCCGGCAGGCTCTCGATGTCGAGCGGCCGGCGGCCGCGCGCGGTGGCGACCATTCGCTCGAGCGTGGCTTTCAGCTCCGCCACGTTGCCTGGCCAGTCATGGTGCGCGAAGCGCTCCAGCACGCCGGCGGTGACGCCGGGCACGCGCCGCGCGTGCGTGCGATTGGCGGCGCGCACCAGCTCACCCACCAGCGCCGGCAGGTCCTCGCGCCGCGAGCGGAGCGGCGGCAGGTGCACGCGCGTCGCCGAGAGCAGGTGGGCGAGGTCGTCGCGGAAGCGCCCGGCGCGCACCTCCGAGGCGAGGTCGTGGTCGCTCGCGGCGATCAAGCGCACGTTCGAGCGCTCCTGCAGCAGGTGGAGCAGCCGGAGCTGCACGCCCGGAGAGGCGTGCTCGATCCCGTGCACGAGCAGCGAGCCGCCCTCGGCGCGTTCGAACGCGCCGGGCGTGCCCGCGCCGCCGAACAGCACCTCCGCCTGCAGGGCCTCCGGCAGCGCGTCGCAGTCCACGCGCTCGAAGCGGCGCTCGCGCCGCGGTCCGCCGTAGTGGAGCGCGCGCGCGACCACGGTCTTGCCGGTGCCCGGCTCGCCCTCGAGCAGCACCGGGGCGCGCGTGGCCGCCAGGTGCCGCACCTGCTCGCGCAGCTGACGCATGTCGCGCGAGCGGCCGGCGAGCGCCCGCGTGGGCTCGCCCGCGCCCGCGGGGCCACCCGCGCGGGCACGGACCCGACGGCTCAGCCGCGCGTGATCGCCGCGAGCGCGCGCTCGGGGCTCGGGATCTGATCCATCGAGCCCATGTCGTCTGCGATCTCGCGCCACAGGAGCCGTCCGTCCTTCCCGATCACGAACGTCGCCCGGCTGCTGTAGCCGGAGTCGGGCAGGAGCACGCCGTACGCCGCCGACGCCTCGTGCTTCCAGTCGGAGAGCAGCGGGAACGACAGGTTGAGCGAGCGAGCGAAGGCGCCGTTCGCGTGGTGGCTGTCGACGCTGATGCCGTACAGCACAGCGCCCGCCTTCTCGAACTGCGGGACGTACTTCTCCAGCTCGGGCAGCTGGTGGCTGCACACGGCGGAGAACGCCAGGGGGAAGAACACGAGCACGACCGGGCTCTCGCCGAGGTGCTCGGAGAGCGTGTAGAACGCGCCCCCCGGGCCCTTGAGCTTGAAGTCGGGGGCCATCTGGCCCGGCTCGGGAACGGTCTGGGTCACCATGGGAAACACTCCTGTCTCGCGGCACTTGGGAAGGACCTTCATCTTCGCCCGCCGCGGCGCGCGCGTCCAGCGCGGTCGCCGGAAAGCCCCCGCGCCGCGGTCAGCGACGCGCGGTCACGCGCATCAGGTCCTGGCTCACCGCCGCCAGCTCCAGCAGCGAGCGCACGCCCTTCTCGCGCTCCCAGCGCCCGGCGAGCTCGATGAACAGGCGTGCGGTGGTGCGCGTGTCGCCGAGCGCGCGGTGCGCGGCCTCGCCCGGCAGCTCCAGCCTCGCCGCGAGCGCACCGAGCGACTTGCTGCCGGGGCCGAACAGGCCGCGCGCGAGCCCGAGCGTGTCGACGACCGGGTTCAGGAGCGCGGGCGCGCCGGCTTCGCGGAAGAAGTGCAGCAGGAACGGCAGGTCGAACGCCGCGTTGTGGAACACGAGCGGCAGGTCGCCGCACGCCGCGCGCAGCAGGCGTCCCGCCTCGGCCGCCCGGGGTGCGCTCGCGACCATCGCATCGGTGATGCCGTGCACGCGCGTCGCCTCGGCCGGGATCGTCCGGCCGGGGTTCACGAGCGTGGACCACTCCTCGCCGAGCGCGCCGTCCACGATCGCCACGCGCGCCACCTCGATCAGCCGGTGTCCGTCCGCGGGGCTGTAGCCGGTGGTCTCGGTATCCACCGCGAGCGCGGTGCGCCCCGCGAGCAGGCTCATGCCTGCATCCCGCTCACTTCGCGCCCGGATCGCTCGAGCGCGAGTACTCCTCCCAGCTCACGCCGCGATCCATGTGGCCGTCACCGATATAGCGGACGAGCTTCAGGAACCGGTCCGCGGGGATGTAGCCGGGCACGTTCACCAGGTGCGCGCCGTCCGCCCTGAGGAAGATCGTGGTCGGATAGCCCGTCACCTGGAACCCGCCGGCCAGCGCGCGCGCGGTCAGCGTCTGCCCCGCGTAGTTCACCTTCTCCGAGCCCTCGGCGTTCAACCGCACCACGACGAAGTGCTTGTTGAGGTAGTCGCTCACCTCGGGCCTGGCGTAGACGTCGCGGTCCATGCGCTTACACCAGCCGCACCAGTCCGTGTACACGTCCACGATCACGGGCCGGGTGCCGCCCGCGGCGGCCGCGAGGCCATCGTTCCAGCCCCGCCACGCCACGGGCGCGGCGCCGGCGACAGCGGGAAGCAGCAGGGCGACGGCCATCGATATCCACATCCGGCGGAGCATGGGTTCCTCTCTCGGGAGCGTGACACCAGCGTATCACGCCGCTGCGGCTTCAGGCGTAGACCGTGTGCCGCAGCGTCTCCGCCGGGCGCGAGGGGTCGAACCACACCCCCGCGAGCTCACGGCTTCCGAACTGGCCCGGGTTCACCACGGGCGTGTCGCCGACCACGTCGCGCCACGCGCCCGAGACGCGCGGCGACTCGTGGATGTGGCCCGAGAGCACCAGCCGCGGCTGGCGCATCTCCACGAACGCGCGGATCGCGCGCGAGCCCACGTGCTGCCGCGTGGCGATGACGTCGCAGCCGGTGTCGCGCGGCGGCGAGTGCAGCACGCACACCATGTCGCGCACGCTCCGGCGGTCGGCGAGCGCATCGAGCCCGTCGGCGATCGTGGGCGAGCGCCGCTCGGGATCGAAGCGGAACTCGCGCACACCCTCGCGGCCCGAGAGCCAGCCGTGGAGGCGGGCGGGATTCTCCTCGGCGCCGTCCTCCCAGCGCTCCCAGTCCTTGATCGCGAACGGCGTGATCGGCACCCAGGACAGCCCGCCCACCGAGATACCGTCGACGTCGATCACGCGCGCGTGCAGCGCGCGCCACAACCCGCCGTCGTGGCGCTCGAGCACGTCGTGGTTCGCGCTCCAGTCGTCGTTGCCCATCATCAGCAGCAACTCGGCGCCGGGGGCCGCCTCGCGCAGTCGGCGCGCGAACTCGACCAGGAAGCCCTCCAGGAACACGCGCTGGTGACCGACGCCCGCGGCGCCGGTGCCGTGGGGCGCCAGGTCGCCGCCGAGGATCACCGCGCGGGGCCGCCGCGCGGCGGCGAGGCTCATGACCTGTTCGTAGAGTTCGCCCGAGCCGTGCAGGTCGGACGTGAAGAACCATTCGGCCAAGTTTCGCCTCCGCGCGGGACGCCGCCGCAGGCTACCCAAGCGCTCCGGGGGCCTCAACCGCCTCGCCTGCTCGCAACCAGGCGCCGCGGGTGTTTGACATGCAATTGGCCGATGGCGGCGCCCGGCGTGCTTGCATCCGCGCTGCGCGCTCCCGATACTTTTCGGCGCTCGCAGGCCATCCCGCCCTCCACCTTCCCCAACCCGGACCCCTCATGCCGAAGCCGCTCCGCGCTCTCCTCGCGGCCGTTCCGCTCCCGTTCCTCGCGCTCCTGCTCACCTCCACACTCCCCGGCGGCCCGGCGCGGGCCGCGGCGCCGGCCAAGTCGCTGCTCCAGAACGGCGACTTCGAGCGCACGCTCGCCGGCCATCCGTGGATGCCGGCCGGCTGGGACACGTCGCTCGCCGACCTGCCCACGGTGTTCTTCGGGCG
>Ga0310810_10008952_pt1 | contig 11566 bp, 8 predicted proteins | sample NCmetagenome_FD_207641 | JGI IMG/M metagenome (GOLD analysis project Ga0310810, IMG submission 207641) | Soil microbial communities from experimental microcosm in Duke University, North Carolina, United States - NC | ecosystem: Engineered > Artificial ecosystem > Soil microcosm > Unclassified ...
CGAACGGCTACCTGCACGCGGGCGCCGTGGTCAGCTTCGCCGATACCTGCTGCGGCTACGCCACCGTGCACAACCTGCCCGAGGGCGCCGACGGGTTCACGACGCTCGAGCTGAAGTGCAATTTCCTTGGCACCGAGCTCGAAGGCGACATCACCTGCCTCGCCACGCCCGTGCACAAGGGCCGCACGACGCAGGTGTGGGATGCGGAGGTCAAGTCGGAGCGATCGGGCAAGACGATCGCGCGCTTCCGCTGCACGCAGATGATTCTGCGGGGAAGGGACAAGAAATGAATCGGGCACTGACCGTCACGTGGGACGATCCGCAGGCCGCCTTCGCCGCCGGGGTCAAGCTCTCGGGCATCGACTACATGCAGCAGATGATCGCGGGCCGGATCGCCGCACCGCCGATCATGAAGCTGATGGGCTTTCGCCTCGCCAGGGTCGAGGAAGGCCTCGCGCAATTCGAGTGCGAGCCGGGCGAGCACCACTACAACCCGATCGGGGTGGTGCACGGCGGGCTCGGGATGACACTGCTCGATTCGGCGATGAGCTGCGCGGTGCACACGCGCCTGCCGCTCGGCAAGGGCTACACGACGCTCGAAGTGAAGGTGAATCTCGTGCGCGCGATCACGATCCAGACAGGCACGCTGCGCGCGATCGGCCGGGTCCTGCACTTCGGCGGCAAGACCGCCACCGCCGAAGGACGGCTCGAGGATGCCGAGGGGAAGCTCTATGCCCACGGCACCACGACGTGCATCATCCTGGGCTGAGGCTCGTGCCCTTCCAGGCAAGCGCTCGCTCGTGAAAGCCCGCCAGCTCGGCGCGATGACCGATCGAGACGAACGTCGTCGCGGGGAGCTTCTTCTTCAGTAGCTCGTAGAGCTGGGCCTGCGACTCGTCGGGGAGCGAGGCGGTCGGCTCGTCCATGAAGAGCCAGTCGGGCTTGACGAGGAGCGCACGCGCGATCGCGAGGCGCTGCTGCTCGCCGCCCGAGAGCCGCTGCGCCCAGACCTCTTCGCGCTCGAGCTCATCCTGCAGGTGGCCGAGCCCGACTTGCGCCAGCGCCGCGCGCGCCTCGTCGTCGCTGACCGCGCTGTCCTCGGCGGGATAGCTCACCGCGTGCTTGAGCGTGCCGAGCGGAAGGTAGGGCCGCTGCGGCAGGAAAAGCAGCTTCGCGCCCTTCGGGAGCGAGATTTTCCCTTTCCAGTAGGGCCAGATGCCGGCGAGCGCGCGAAAGAGCGTCGACTTGCCCGAGCCCGAGGGCCCGGTGATGAGCACCGGCTCGCCCGCCTTGAGCTCGAGCGTGGTCCCGGTGAGGAGCGGCTTGCCCTGCGGCAGGGCGAGCTCGAGATTCTCCAGCGCAAGCGCGGGCTTCTCGCCCTGCACCCGCTCGCCGTCCCGGTTCGACGCCTCCGCCTGGGCGCGCTCGAGCGCCTCGCTGAAGGTGGTCAGCCGGTCGACCGTGGCGCGCCAGTTCGCGTACGTCGTATAGATGCTGATGAACCAGGAAAGCGCGTTCTGCACCTGGCCGAACGCGGAAGCGATCTGGAAAATCGCGCCGAGCGGAATCGCCTTGGCGAAAAAGCGCGGCCCCGCGACCAGGAACGGAAAGATGATCGCGAGCTGCATGTAGAACGACTGGAACCAGCCGAGCTGCTTGGTCTTGACCATCTTCGTCCACCACACCGCGATCACGCTCTGGTAGCGCAGCCGGAAGTTCGCGCCCTCCTCGCCTTCGCCCCGGTAAAGGGCCACCGCCTCGGCGTTCTCACGCAGGCGCACGAGCGCATAGCGGAAATTGGCCTCCTGCCTTTGCAGGTCGAAATTGATGCCGATGAGCGGCTTGCCGATCCAGTGCGCGATCAGCGTCGCGGGAATCGCATAGAGAATCGCCACCCACACGAGCCATCCCTGGATTTCGACGCCGAAGACCGTCACCGGCCAGGAAAGCGCCCACAGGATGCCGATGAAAGAAACGAGCGTCACCACCGCGGACAGAAGGCCGAGTGAAAGCGTCAGCGTGAGGTCGACGAAGCCGTTCAGGTCCTCCGAGATCCGCTGGTCCGGGTTGTCCGTTCCCCGGTCCTTGAGCTGCAGCAGGTAGTAGGCGCGGTCCTTCAGCCAGTCGTCGAGGAAGCGCCCGGTCAGCCAGGCGCGCCACTCGATCATCAGCATCTGCTGGAAGTAGATCCGGTAGACCGCGTTGATGATGTAGAGAATGGCGAGCATGGTGAAAAGGCCGATCTGGCGGTAAAACTCCTCCAGGTCGCGCGCCTCGAAGGTGTTGTAGAAGTCGCGATTCCAGGTGTTGAACTGCACTTCGAGCCAGACGCCGAGCAGGGTGAGCCCGACCACGGTCGCGAGCAGCGTGAGGCCCGCGCCTCGCTTGTCCGACACCCAGTAGGGTTTCGTCAACGCCCAGAGAACGGAAAAGAAACTCTTCTTCTGCATGGAGTTACCTCGGGATGCGCATCGGCTGTCCGGACCAGTTTACAGAACGGCTGTTACGGCGCGAGAATGGCCCGATGCAGCAGGTCTACCGCTTCGGGCCCACTCCGGAGCAGCCCGCCCGACATCTCTTCGTATTCCTGCACGCAAGCGGCACCGACGCGCGCTCGATGATCCCCGCGGCCTTCAAGTACCAGGGCCGCTTCCCGTCCGCCGCCCTGGTGGTGCCGAGCGGCTTTTTCCTCTACGGGCAGGCGCCTGAGGCGAAGCAATGGTTCTCGACGAAGAACCTGTCGCCGGAGAACCGCATGGCGCGCGTCAAGGCGATCCTGCCGAGGATCGAGCAGCTCGTGCGTCGCGAGCAGACCAACTACGGCGTGGCGCGCGAGCACACGGTGCTGATCGGCTACTCGCAGGGCGGCACGGTCGCGCTCGAGGCCATCAAGGAAATGCCCGAGCTCGCCGGCACGGTGGTCGCCTATTCGGCTCGCTTCGCGCAGCTGCCGCAGCACGGCATGCGCGTGCCCTCCCGCATCCACCTGGTTCACGGCGGCTACGACTCGGTCGTCTCGCGCGTGCACGCCGAGCGCGCCGCGCGCGTGCTGACGGGCCTGCATATTCCGGTCACGCTCGATGTCATCGAGCACGACGGCCACGCGCTCTCGCAGGAAGCCATTTGCCGCGGCTCGTTGCGGCTCCTGCAGGGCATCTACGAAGGCCGCCGGGCGACCCTGCACTAAGGTCCTAGCTCGCGAGCTCGCGCAAGTCCCTGAAGAGCTCGAGCGCCTCGGGATTCGAGAGCGCGTCGGTGTTGCCGACGTCCATCCCGTGCACGATGGAGCGCACGGCGAGCTCGACCACCTTGTTGTTCTTGGTGCGCGGAATATCGGCCACCTGGACGATTTTCGCGGGCACGTGGCGCGGCGTGGTGTTGTCCCGGACCCTCTTTCGAATTTTCTCCTCGAGGCCTGAATCCAGGGAAAACCCGGGCCTCAACCGCACGAACAGGATGACTCGCGTATCGGTCGGCTTGTCGGGCGGCCAGAGCTGGCCGATCGCGACCGATTCCTCCACCTCGTCGATCTTCTCGACCTGGCGGTAGATCTCGGCGGTGCCGATGCGGATGCCGCCGGGGTTGAGCGTCGCGTCCGAGCGCCCGTAGACGATCATCGTGCCGCGCTCGGTGAGCTCGCACCAGTCGCCGTGGCACCAGACGTTCGGATACTTCTCGAAATAGGCCGCGTGGTAGCGCTCGCCGCCGCGATCGCCCCAGAAACCGAGCGGCATCGAGGGAAAGGGCCTGGTGCAGACGAGCTCGCCCTTCTTGCCCACGATCGAGTTGCCTTCGTCGTCGAATACCTCCACTGCCATGCCGAGCGAGCGGCATTGCAGCTCGCCGCGATAGACCGGCAGCACGGGATTGGCGTCGGCGAACGCGGCCATGATGTCGGTGCCGCCGGAGATGGAGGAAAGGCACACGTCCTTTTTCACCTTGGCGTACACGTAGTCGTAGCTCTCGGCGACGAGCGGCGAGCCCGTCGAAATGAGCATGCGCATGTCCTTCAGGTCGTGCGTCTCCGCCGGCGCAAGGCCGCGCTTCTCGATCGCGTCGATGAACTTGGCGGAAGTGCCGAAGTGGGTGAAGCGCTCTTTTTCGGCGTAGTCGAAGAGGATCCTGCCGCCGCGCTCGAAGGGCGAGCCGTCGTAGAGCATGAGCGTCGCCTCGGCGCACAGGCCGGCGAAAAGGATGTTCCAAACGACCCAGTTGCAGGTCGTGTAGTAGAAGAACCGGTCGCCCGGCCGCACGTCCATCTGCAGCTTGTACATCTTGAGGCAGGCGAGCAGGGAGCCGCCGGCCGAGTGCACGATGCACTTGGGCTTGCCGGTCGTTCCGGAGGTGAAAAGGATGTAGGCCGGATGGTCGAACGGCATCTGCGCGTAGTCGATCGACTCGGCCGAGAACTTGCGCAGCCACTCTTCGAGCAGCACCGCCTTGGGGATGCCGGAAACGTCGGGCCGCGCGCGCAGGTTGGGCACCACCACGACGCGGCGCAGGCTCGGCAGCTTTCCGGCGATCTCGGCCACGCGCTCGAGCACGTCGTGCTCGCGGCCCGCGTAGCGATAGCCGTCGGCGACAAAGAGGATCTTGGGCTCGATCTGGCCGAAGCGATCGAGCACGCCGTCGCTGCCGAAGTCCGGCGAGCACGAGGACCAGACGAGGCCCTGCGAGAGCGCCGCGAGCGCGAGCATGGCGGTCTCCGGCATGTTCGGGATGAAGGCGGCCGCGCGGTCGCCCGGGCGAAGCCCGATCTGCTTCATCGCCTGCGCCGCGCGCGACACGTCGCTCGTCAGGTCGGAGTAGCTGACGCGCCGCTGCAAGCCGCGCTCGTCCCAGAAGACGAGCGCATCGCCGCGATCGCCGCGCCTGAGCAGGTTCTCGGCGAGGTTGAGGCGCGCCTCGGGAAACCACTTCGCGCCGGGCATCCTGTCGCCGTCGACGAGCACGGTCGAGCCCTTCTTCGAGGCGATGACGCCGCAGCCTTCCCAGACCTCGTTCCAGAAAAGCTCCGGGTTCTCGACGCTCCAGGCGTAGAACGCCGGATAGGTGTTGAAGTCGAGGTGATGCTTGCGCACGACCTGGCGGGCGAATTGCGTGACCTGCGCGCTCTCGACGGCCTGCTCGGAGGGTTCCCAGAGCGGTTTCATTGCGAGATTATAGGGCGGCCGCTCATGCCCCCCGCGCTTGCCGACCTGCGCGCCGCGATCCGGCGCGATCACCGGCTGGACGAGCCGCTCGCCCTGGAGCAGCTGCTCGCCCTGCAGCCGGCGCAATCGAGCGCAGCCCGCATCACCGCAAAAGCGCGCGAGCTCGCCCGCCGCGTGCGCTCGGCGCCGCCGGCGCCGCTTTCGGCCGAGTCTTTCCTGCGCCAGTACGGCCTGTCGACGCCCGAAGGCGTCTCGCTCATGTGCGTGGCCGAGGCGCTGCTGCGCATTCCGGACGCCGAGACGCAGGACGCGCTCCTGCGCGAAAAGCTCGCCTCGGGGCACTGGAGCTCGGCCTCCGCGGCCGATTGGGCCTTGCTCCTCACGGGCACGCTCATGCAGTGGCACGACGATCCCTCCACGCTCAAGCACCTGCTCGCCCGCCTCGGCGAGCCGGTCGTGCGCGGCGCCGTGCGCCAGGCGATGCGCATCCTCGCGGGCCAGTTCGTCGTCGCCCAGGCCGCGACCGAGGCGTCGGCGCGCGCGGAGACGCTGCGTCCGCTCACCTTTTCCTTCGACATGCTCGGCGAGGCGGCGCGCACCCGCGCCGATGCGGTCAAATACCTCGACTCGTACCTGACCATGATCGGCGAGGCGCGCGCGCCCGATGCGGTTTCGATCAAGCTCTCGGCGCTGCATCCGCGCTTCGAGGAGGCGAAGCGCGCCCGCGTTTTCGAGGAGCTCCTCCCGCTGCTCCGCATCCTCGCCGAGACCGCCGCGCGAAAGGGCATCGGGCTGACGATCGACGCCGAGGAATCGGAGCGGCTCGAGCTCACGCTCGATCTCTTCGAGGCGCTCGCCGGCGCATTCCCGGTCGGGCTCGCCGTGCAGGCCTACCAGAAGCGCGCGCTCGCGGTCTGCGATTTCCTGGTTTCGCTCGCGAGGGGGAAAAAAGCGCGCGTTGCGGTCCGCCTGGTGAAGGGCGCGTACTGGGACAGCGAGGTGAAGCGCGCTCAGCAGCTCGGCATGCCCGGCTATCCGGTATTCACGCAAAAAGCGGCCACTGACCTGTCCTACCTCGCCTGCGCCGAGCGGCTGCTCGCCGCGCCCGAGGCGATCTTTCCCGCCTTCGCCACGCACAACTGCCGCACGGTCGCGGCCCTCCTCGAGCTGGCCGGGGGGGCGGAGTTCGAGTTCCAGAAGCTCTTCGGCATGGGCGATGCGCTGTATCAGACGCTGCTCGCAGAGCGCCCGGCAGCGCGCGTGCGGGTGTACGCCCCGGTCGGGCGCTTCAGCGACCTCCTTCCCTATCTGGTGCGCCGGCTGCTCGAGAACGGCGCCAACACCTCGTTCGTGCACCAGATCGCCGACCCGAACGTGCCCATCGACGAGCTCGTCGCCGATCCGGCGCAGTGCCTGGCCGGCAAATCGAAAATTCCGCTGCCGGTCGATCTCTATCCCGACCGCCGGAACTCGCTCGGCCTGGATCTTTCGCGCAGGGATGTTTTGGATTTTCTTCAGGAAAACACTTTGGCCGACCGAGCAGCGGCCGCGACGGTACCCGCGGTGGACGAGCCTCTTGAAAAAGCAATTTCAAAAGCGACGCAGGCTTTCGAATCCTGGTCGCGCACGCCGGCCGCGGAGCGCGCCGCGGCCCTGGAGCGCGCGGCGGACGCCTTCGAAGCGTCGATGGCGGACTTTGTCTCGCTCATCGTGCGCGAAGGCGGGCGCACCTATGCCGACGCCGTGTCCGAGGTGCGCGAGGCGATCGATTTCTGCCGCTATTACGCGCTCGAGGCGCGCAGGCGCTTCGGCGCGCCGCTCCTCCTGCCCGGGCCCGCGGGCGAGCGCAACCAGCTTTCCCTGCACGGACGCGGCGTCTTCGCCTGCATCAGTCCGTGGAACTTCCCGCTCTCGATCTTCTCCGGCCAGGTCGCCGCCGCGCTCGCTGCCGGCAACGCAGTGGTGGCCAAGCCGGCCGAGCAGACGCCGCGCATCGGGCTTGTCGCGACCGAGCTCATGCGCCGCTCGGGCGTCCCCGCCGACGTTCTTCGCTGCGTCGCGGGCGACGGCGAGGTCGGCGCGGCGCTCGTCGCCGACCTGCGCATCGCCGGCATCGCGTTCACGGGCTCGACCGAGACCGCCGAACGCATCCAGCGCGCGCTCGCCGGGCGCGGCGGGCCGATCGCGCCCTTCATCGCCGAGACGGGCGGCCTGAACGCGCTGCTCGCCGATTCGTCCGCGCTCCCCGAGCAGGTGGTCGACGACACGGTCGTCTCGGCGTTCAACAGCGCCGGCCAGCGCTGCTCGGCGCAGCGCATTCTTTTCCTCGAGGCCGGTAGCGCCCCGCGCGCGCTCGAGCTGCTCGCGGGCGCGATCGCCGAGCTCAAGGTGGGCGATCCGGCGCTCCCGGACACGGACATCGGACCGGTGATCGACGCTCAGTCCCGAGAGGCCCTGCTAGGGCATATCGGCCGCTTGCGGGCCTCGGCGAGCTTGATCGGGGAAGCTCCCCTGGAGCAGCACCTGGACGGACACTTCGTGGCGCCCATCGCTTTCGAGCTTGCCTTGGATGACCTGCCGAGAACGGAAGTCTTCGGCCCGGTCCTGCACGTCTGCCGCTACCAGCGCCTGGAGGACGTGCTCGGCTGGCTGCGCGCGACCGGATACGGGCTCACGCTCGGCATTCACAGCCGCCTGCAGACGTTCGTCGACCGCGTCGTGCGCGAAGCGCGCGTGGGCAATGTCTACGTGAACCGCAACATGATCGGCGCGGTGGTCGGCACGCAGCCCTTCGGCGGCGAAGGCCTCTCAGGCACGGGCCCCAAGGCCGGCGGCCCCCACTACCTGCTGCGCTTTGCGGCCGAGCGCACGCTCACCGTGAACACGGCGGCGATCGGCGGCGTCACGGACCTTCTCGCCTAGCCGGCCGCGCCGCAACGATTGCCGGAGCGCGGCGGCGAGCGACGGCGCGCGCCGCGGCTTCTGCGCGAGCAAGGCGCTCAGCGCCGCCTGGTCGGAGCGCGCGGCGAGCTGGCCGAGGCGGCCCTCGAGAAAGCCCTGCACCACTGCGGGGTGGATGTAGCACTTGCGGCAGACCGCGGGCGTGTTGCGCAGCTCGCGCGCCACCGCCTCCACCGCGCGCGTCACCTCGCGCCGCCCGGCGCCCGGCGACTCGGGCGCGGGCAGCCGGCGCAGCGCGCGCAGGCAAAGGAGCGTCCCCGCCCAGGTGCGGAAATCCTTGCTCGTGAACTCGGCGCCCGCGATCGACCTCAGATACTCGTTCACGTCGTTCGATTCGATGGCGCGCGGCGCGCCGCCCTCGTCGGCGTACTGGAAGAGCTCCTCGCCGGGCAGCTCCTGCATGCGCTGCACGATGTGCGCAAGGCGGCGATCGGCGAGCGCGACCTCGCGAAAGCGCAAGCGCAGCTTCGCGCCGTCGACTTGCACCTGCCGGTCGCGCAGCGTGGTAAGGCCGAACGACGCGTTGGCGCGCGCGTACTCCTCGTTGCCGATGCGGATGAACGTCGTCTCGAGGAGCCGCACGATCGTGGCGAGCGCTTTCTCGCGCGGCAGCCCGGGGAGCGCCAGATCGCGCGCCACCCGGCGCCGGATGCGCGGCAGCGCGCGCGCGAAGGCGGCCAGGCGGCCGTATTTCTCCGCGTCGCGCACGTCGCGCCAGCGCTCGTGATACCGGTACTGCTTGCGCCTGCGGGCGTCCCGGCCGGTCGCCTGGATGTGGCCGTCCTCGCGCGGGCAGATCCAGACGTCGGTCCACGCCGGCGGAATGGCGAGCGCCCGGATGCGCTTTAGCGTCGCCGCATCGCGAACCGGCGCGCCGCCGGGCTTGAAATAGCGAAAACCGCCCGCGTTGCGGCGGCGCGAGACACCCGGCGTGGAATCGGCGACATACCGCAGGCCGGCGGCCCGGGCGGCGCGGGAATTTTCCATGGCTTCGCTATAGGCACCGCGAAGCCTGTCCGGGTTCCCCCCCCGGGCGGAGCATCAGGGATCGCTGATGGGCCGGTGCAGCGTGGAGAAATGCGGCTGCGTGAGCACTTCGGGCCGGAGGATCGAGTCGAGGTCTTCCTTGCTCATCAATTTTTTTTCCAGCACGAGGTCGTAGACGCGCCGTCCGGTGGCGAGCGCTTCGCGCGCGATCTCGCTCGCGCGCGCATAGCCGATGAACGGATTGAGCGCGGTCACGAGCGCGGTGGACTCGTCCACGAAGCGCCGGGCGCGCTCGCGGTCGGCGATGATGCCCGCGACGCAGCGCTCCGCGAGCGTGCGGCAGGCGGCGGCGAGGTGCTGCAGGCTCTTGAAGAGGCTGTGCGCGATGATCGGCTCGAAGGCGTTCAGCTGCAGCTGCCCCGCCTCCGCCGCCATGGTCACCGTGATGTCGTTGCCGATCACTTCGAAGGCGACCTGGTTCACCATTTCCGGAATCACCGGATTCACCTTGCCCGGCATGATGGAGGAGCCGGCCTGCACGGCGGGCAGGATGATCTCGCCCAGGCCCGCGCGGGGGCCCGAGGACAGCAGGCGCAGGTCGTTGCAGGTTTTGGAAAGCTTGACCGCGATGCGCTTGAGCACTCCGGAGAGCTGCACGAAGGCGCCCGCGTCCTGCGTCGCCTCGATCAGGTTGGGCGAGACGACGAGCTCGAGGCCCGCGATCTCCGAGAGGCGCCGCGTCACGCGCGCCGCATATTCGGGATGCGCGTTGATGCCGGTGCCAATCGCGGTCGCGCCGAGGTTGATCTCGCGCGCCAGGCCGGCGGCCTCGGCGAGCCGGCTCTCGTCTTCCTGCAGCATCACCGCGTAGGTCGAGAATTCCTGGCCGAGCGTCATCGGCACCGCGTCCTGGAGCTGGGTGCGGCCGATCTTCAGCACTTCCGAAAATTCGGCGGATTTTTGCTCGAAGGCCTTTCTCAACGAGGTCATTTCGACCAGCAATCGCCGGATGCCGAACTGCAGGGCGACCTTGACCGCCGTCGGGTAGACGTCGTTCGTGCTCTGCGAGAGGTTGACGTGGTCGAGCGGATGGAGCTTGTCGTACTCGCCCTTGGCGTGGCCGAGGATCTCGAGCGCGCGGTTGGCGATCACCTCGTTCGCGTTCATGTTGGTCGAGGTGCCGGCCCCGCCCTGGATCACGTCGACCACGAACTCCTCCAGCAGCCGGCCTTCGCGGACTTCCTCGCAGGCAAGGCGGATCGCCGTGGCGCGGCGCTCATCGAGCAGGCCGAGCTCGCTGTTGGCGATCGCCGCGGCCTGCTTCACGCAGGCGAGCGCGGCGACGAGGTCGGGATAGATGGCGATGGAAGTGCCCGTGACCGCGAAGTTCTCGAGCGCGCGCAGTGTGTGAACGCCGTAGTAGGCCTGCGCGGGCACCGCGCGCTCGCCGATCAGGTCGTGCTCGATGCGGACGGGGGCGCTCATCGCGGTACTCCTTGACACGACTAAGGGGGTTACTGAGAATGGTCTTTCTTTCAGGGGAGGAAATCAATCAAATGAAGCCCATTCGCATACTGCTCGCCCTTGCCGTCGGCGCCTCGCTCGCCGGCACCGCGGCGGCGCAGGACGGCACGCTCAAGAAGATCAAGGACAGCGGCGCGATCACGCTCGGCCACCGCGACGCCTCGGTGCCGCTTTCGTACTACGACGACAAGCAGCAGCCGATCGGCTATGCCATGGACCTGTGCATGAAGATCGTCGACGCGGTCAAGGCCGACCTGAAGATGCCGAGCCTGAAGGTGAACTACCAGCTCGTCACCTCCGCCAACCGCATCCCGCTCATGGCGAACGGCACGATCGACCTCGAGTGCGGCTCGACCACCAACAACATCGCGCGGCAGAAGGAAGTGTCCTTCACCATCACGCACTTCGTCACCGCAAACCGCTGGGTCGCGAAGAAATCCTCGAAGATCAAGTCGCTCGCGGACCTGAAAGGCAAGACGATCGTCTCCACCGCGGGCACGACCAACATCAAGCAGATCACCGAGATCAACGCGGCGCAGAACCTGAACATGAACATCATCTCGGCCAACGGCCATCCGGAAGCCTTCCAGATGGTGGAGACGGGCCGCGCGGTCGCCTTCATCATGGACGACATCATCGAGGCGGGCCTGGTCGCGCAATCGCGCGCTCCGCAGGAGTACGAGATCGGCAGCGTCGCGCTGTCGGTGGAGCCCTACGGCATCATGATGCGCAAGGACGACCCCTCGTTCAAGAAGGTGGTCGACGCCGCGATGGTCAACATCTACAAGTCGGGGCAGATCAACGCCATCTGGGAAAAGTGGTTCCAGAAGCCGATTCCGCCCAAGGGCGTCAACATGCACCTGCCGATGACGGCGGCGTTCAAGAAGGTGGTCGCCAAGCCCACCGACTCGGGCGATCCCAAGGACTACGAGTAGCGAGGG
>Ga0310810_10008953_pt1 | contig 11565 bp, 11 predicted proteins | sample NCmetagenome_FD_207641 | JGI IMG/M metagenome (GOLD analysis project Ga0310810, IMG submission 207641) | Soil microbial communities from experimental microcosm in Duke University, North Carolina, United States - NC | ecosystem: Engineered > Artificial ecosystem > Soil microcosm > Unclassified ...
GCGTCGGGCTTCCCGTGGACACGCCGACCGGCAACATGGTGGTGGACATCGGCGGCGGCACCACCGAGATCGCCGTCATCGCGCTGAACGGCATCGTCACCAAGACCTCGATCCGCACCGGCGGCGACGAGATGGACGAAGCCATCATGAATTACGCGAAGAAGGCGTACAACATGATGATCGGCGAGCAGACCGCGGAGCGCATCAAGATCGAGATCGGCTCGGCGTTCCCGCTGCCCGAAGAGATGGACATGGAGATCAAGGGCCGCGACCTGGTGCGGGGCATTCCGCGCACGCTGCGCGTCTCCTCCGTCGAGATCCGCGAGGCGCTGCAGGAACCGGTCGGCCAGATCGTGAACGCGCTGCGCGAATCGCTGGAGCGCACGCCGCCCGAGCTGGCGGCGGACATCGTGGATCGCGGCATCTTCATGACCGGCGGCGGCGCGCTGCTGCGCGGGCTCGATCTGCTGCTCCGTGAAGTGACGAACCTCAACATTCGCGTCGCCCAGGACCCTCTCACCTGTGTGGTGCTCGGGGCGGGCAAGATCCTCGAGCAGCTCGAGGACTACGAAAAGGTAATCCTGAGCGGCCACAAGGACTGACGCATGGGCGGCTTCCTGCCCCCCGCCGAGCGCCGCAGTAGCGCCCTCTTGGGGCTCTACGCGGCGCTTTCGCTTGTGCTCCTGATGACGGGGGAGCGCATTCCCCAGTCGTGGCTGCGGGCGGGCGGGGCGTTCGTGTTCGCGCCGTTCGACCGCGTCGTCCTGACCGCGGATCGCGTGGCCGCGGCCTGGCGCGACAACCAGCAGCTCCAGCAGCACCTCGCCGAGCTGGAAGTCGAGAACGAGCGCCTGCGCGTGGCCGGCGTCGAGAACCAGCGCCTGCGCCAGCAGCTCGCGCTGCCCACGCTCCACGGCTATGCCCTCAAGCCCGTCGAAGTGCTCGCGCTCTCGGGTGAGGCCGTGCCCGCGGCGGCCACGCTGAGCGCCGGCACTCACCAGGGCGTACGCGAGGGCGACGCCGTGGTGACGGCCGAGGGCCTGCTCGGCCGCGTCGGCGAGAGCTATTCCGGGATGAGCCGCGTCGTGCTGCTCACGGATCTCAACTCCGCGGTGGCGTGCGAGGTCGAGAGCACGGGCGTGCTCGGTGTGCTGCGCTTCAGCATGGCGCCGCGCCCGCGCCTGGTGCTGACCGGCGTGCCCCTGGCCGATACCGTGCGCGTCGGCCAGCAGGTCATCACGTCGGGCCTGTCGCGCCGCTACCCGCGCGGGCTGCCGGTCGGACGCGTCGTGCGCCTGGCGAAGGACCCGAGCGGCCTCGTGCAGGACATCGAGGTCGATGCCGCGGCACGGCTGTCGCGGGTCCGTCAGGCGTTCGTCATCGCGCGGCCGCCCGCGCTCGAGGATCACCCATGAGGGGCATCGTCGGTCTGATCACGATGGCCATGGTCGCGCTGCTGCTGCGCTCGACCGCCCTGTCGACGCTGGCCGCCAAGGGTCTGGTGCTGGACGTGCTCGCGTTCGCGACCGTGGTCTGGGCGTTCCGCGCCGGCGAAACGTGGGGCTCCTCGTTCGGATTCGTGATCGGGCTGGCCGCCGACCTCGACGCCGCGCACTGGCTCGGGCGCCATGCGCTGCTCCTGTCGCTGATGGGCTACGCGGTCGGCCGGCTGAGCCGTACGCTGGTCCGCGACAGCGCGCGTACGCAATTCGTGATCATCCTGCTGGCCACGCTCGTGCATCAATTGTGGTCGGCGGCGTTCGAGTTCAGCGGGCTTGCCGGCTGGCCCTACCTGGCGCTGCGCGTCGTCGTGGCCTCGGCGGCCACGGCCGCCGCCGGAACCGTTTTGCTCGGCATCGTGCGCCGCGTCCTCGGTCAACCCTTGTTCGGACATGCTGTCCTCAAATCAAACACGTCTTCTTAGGGAATCCCGGTTCACGCTGCTCGCGGCGTGCGTCGCGATCGGCTTCGGCCTGGTCGTGATCGGACTGCTGCGCCTGCAGGTGGTGCAGCACGACCAGTACGTGGAACTGGCCAAGGAGAATCGCGTGCGTCTCGAGGTGCTGCGCGCGCCGCGCGGCGCCATCTACGACCGCCACGGCGAGCTGCTCGCCGACAGCGCGCCCAGCTTCAACGTCGTGTTCCGTCCGTTCCCGAGCGAGAGCGTGGCCTCGGTGCGCCTGACGATGAGCCCGCGCTACATCGCGCACCTGTCGGCGCTCGCGGAAATGGACAGCGCGGAAGTGCGGCGCCGCGTCGCGCTCGCGAACCAGAGCGGCCAGACCGCGATGCTCCGGCACAACGCGCCGCCGCCCATCGTCGCGGGCGTCGAGGAGTGGCGGTCGGAACTGCCCGGGCTGGAGGTCCAGATCGAGCCGCTGCGCCACTACCCGAACGGCACGCTCGCCTCGCACCTGCTCGGCTACGCCGGCGAGATCAACGACGTCGAGATGGACTCGCTCCAGCAGGACGGCTACCGACCCGGCGATCTCATCGGTCGCACCGGCGTCGAGCGGCGCTACGAGGACATCCTGCGCGGGCGCGACGGCGCCGAGTTCGTCGTGGTCAACGCCATGGGCAAGCGGGTCAGCAGCCTGAACGAAGGCCCGCCGCTGCCCCCGGTCGCCGGACACAGCCTGACGCTGACCATCGACCTGAAGGTGCAGCGCGCGCTCGAAGAGGCGATGAAGGGCGTGGAGCGCGGCGGCGCCGTGGCCATCGATCCGCGCGACGGCGGCGTGCTCGGAATGGTCAGCCGGCCGGCGTACGATCCCAACGAGTTCTCGGAAGGCCTGACGTGGGCGCGCTGGCGCGAGCTGTCGAGCGGCGGCGCGAATCCGCTGCTCGATCGCGCGCTGCAGGGCATGTATCCGCCCGGCTCGACGTTCAAGATCGTGACCATGCTGGCCGCGCTGCGCTACGGCGCGGCCACGCCGCGCACGACGTTCGCGCCGTGCACCGGGCGCTACTTCTTCGGAGACCGCTCGTTCGCGTGCTGGAAGCCGTCCGGCCACGGCGTGTTGAACCTCATCGAGGCGTTGCAGAATTCCTGCGACGTGTACTTCTACCAGTTGGGCCCGCGCGTCGGCCTCGATCACCTGATGGAGACGGCACGCGCGCTGGGACTCGGCGACCGCACCAGCGTGGACCTGCCGCAGGAGCGGCGCGGGCTCATTCCCGACGCCGCGTGGTACGACCGGCGCTGGGGCGCGGGACATTGGCGCAAGGGCATGATGCTGAACCTGGCGATCGGGCAGGGCGAGATCCTGGTGACGCCGCTGCAACTCGCGCTGATGACCGCGGAGGTCGCCGTCAACGGCCGCGCGTTGTGTCCGCACGTCGTCGAGGCCATCGTCAACGAGCCGCAGTTCAAGGTCGCGCGTCCCGCGTCCAGCGGAATCACCGCCGACGCCGCGGTGTGGGACGCGCTCCACACCGGCATGGAGCGCGTCATCGACACCGGCACCGGGAGCGCGGCGCACATTCCGGGCCTGCGCGTGGCGGGCAAGACCGGCACGGCGCAGAACCCCCACGGCAAACCGCACGCGCTGTTCGTGTGCTACGCGCCGGTCGACAACCCGCAGATCGCGATCGCGGTGGTGGTCGAGAACGTCGGCCACGGCGGCACGTTCGCCGCGCCGCCGGCCGGAGCGGTCCTGCGCAAGCTGTTCCTGCCCGACTCGCTGCAAAACGCCAAGTCGATCCCCGGGGTGCGCGAGACGACGGAGGTCCGCGATGCCGATTAGACTGCGCGTGCCGTCGATCGACGTGCCGCTGGCTCTCGCGTCGATCGCGCTCGTGACGATCGGCCTGCTCGTCGTGTACAGCGCGACGTCGGTGCCGGGCGCTCACCAGGGGCTGTGGACGCGGCAGCTCATGTGGGCCGGGATCGCGCTGGTGGCGGCCTGGGTCGCGGCCACCATCCCGCTGCGCGTGTACGACTCCCTCGCGTATCCCATCTACGGCATTTCCCTGCTGATGCTCGTCGCGGTCCTCGTCGTGGGCACGAGCGCGATGGGCGCGAAGCGCTGGCTGGACATCGGACCGATCCGCTTCCAGCCTTCGGAGATCGCGAAGCTGGCGACCGTGCTCATGCTCGCGCGACGCTTCGACAAGCAGAAGCTCGACCTGAGGCGCGTCCGACACTGGCTGCCGGCGTTGCTGCTCACGCTCGTGCCGTTCGCGCTCGTGGCCAAGGAGCCGGACCTGGGCACCGCCGTGTCGTTCCCGGTCATCCTCGTGACCATGTACTTCTGGGCCGGACTGCCCGTCGGCCAGCTGCTGCTCGGGCTGTCGCCGGTGTTCAACGCGCTGTTGTTCTTCGTGACCGGGACGCTGTGGTGGTTCGCCGGACTGCTCGCGATCCTGCTCGGCGTGGCCCGGCCGCGCATCGTGTCGCTCGTCGTCGTGCTGGTGCTGAACGGAGCGGTCGCGTTCGCGCTGCCGCACGTGTGGCACCACATGCACGACTATCAGCGCCGGCGCATCGAGACGTTCCTCAACCCGGGCAACGATCCGTACGGGGCGGGTTACCAGATCATCCAGTCGCAGATCGCCATCGGCTCGGGCGGCGTGACCGGGAAGGGCTATCTCAAGGGCTCGCAGAAGGCGCTCGCGTTCCTGCCCATGCGCCACACCGACTTCATCTACTCGGTCGTGGGCGAGGAGCTGGGGCTGCTCGGCGCGTTGACGGTGGTGATACTGTACGCGGTCGTCATCGTGCGCGGCTTCCGCCTGGCCGTGGTGACGCGCAATGGATTCGCCAGCCTGCTCACCGTGGGCCTGGTTTCCGCGTTCTTCTACCACATCATGGTGAACATGCTCATGACCATCGGCTGGGCCCCGGTGACCGGGCTGCCCCTGCCGCTGCTCTCGTACGGAGGCACTGCCCTGCTCGTCAACGGCATCCAGCTCGGACTGCTGCAGAACGTCGCGTTGCGCCGGCAGGAAGGCTGACGGCCCGGTGCATCCCGAAATCCTCCACTGGGGCTTCCTGCACATCCGCTCGTACGGATTGATGCTGGCCGTGGCGTTCCTGGTCGGCACCTGGATCGGGCTCGCCGAAGCGCGACGCCGCGGGCTCGACGAGGACCGCGTGGTGACGGTGATCCTGGTCGCGCTCGTCTCGTCCATCCTCGGCGCCCGTGCGCTGTACGTGCTCGAGCACGTCGCCGAGTTCCGTCGCGAGTGGGGCAGCGTGTTCGCGCTGTGGCAGGGCGGGCTCACGCTGTACGGCGGCGTCATCGTCGGCACGCTCGGCGGGCTCATCACGGCGCGGCGGCTCGGGCTGCCGATGTGGACGGTCGCCGACGCGCTGACGCCCTCGATTGCGCTCGGCACGATGTTCGGCCGCGTGGGGTGCTTCCTGAACGGCTGCTGCTACGGCCGGCCGACGCACCTGCCGTGGGGCGTCGTGTTCCCGCCCGATTCCTTCGCCGGTCTCGAGTTCGGCGACACGCCGATCCATCCGTCGCAGCTGTACTTCGCGATGGCCGGCCTCGTCCTGTTTCTGCTCGCGTGGGTCATGCGCAAGCGGCTGCACGTGCCCGGTCAATTGTTCTGGGCGTTCGTCGCGCTGTTCGCGCTCGTGCGCATTCCGCTCGACTTCACGCGCGCGTACGAAGCCGACGCGACGGTGCTCACCCTCAAGACGGTGTCGCTCACCGAGAGCCAGCTCACGAGCATCGCGATGGTCCTGTTCAGCGCGCTCATGCTGCTGCGCCTCGGGCGCCAGAGCCGGACCTGAGCGCGTGGCCGCGTTCTGCCGCGTGGGGGTTCTGGGCGATCCCCTGACGTTCACGCTTTCGCCCGTGCTGCACCGCGCCGGGCTGGAGGCGCTGGGCTGGAGCGGAGAGTCCGTCGCCATGCGCACGCGCAGCGAGGACCTGGGCGCGCGTCTCACGGAGCTGAGCGCCGCCGGATGGCGCGGCGTCAATTTGACCTATCCTCTGAAGACGGTCGCGCTCGAACATCTGGATCGGCTCTCGCCGGCCGCCGCACGCGCACGCTCCGTGAACACCATCGGCTTCGGCACCGAGGGCCTGTGGGGCGACACCACGGACGGCTCGGGGTTCCTCGACCTGCTCGGCGTGATGGGGCGCGATCCGGCGGCGCAGCGCGTGCTGCTGCTGGGCGCGGGCGGCGCGGCCCGCAGCCTGGCGACCGCGCTCGCCGACTCGGGGGCGACCGTCGCGATCAGCGCTCGCTCGCCGGTTCGCGTCGGCGCCGAAGGCGATGCGCTCGGCGCGCACCTGGTCGGTTGGCGCTCGGCCGAGGAGTCCGAGGAACTGGCTCACGCCACCGTGATCGTGAACGCGACGCCGCTGGCCGGGCGCGACGGGCCGCTGCCCGTCGCCGGGATTCCGGGCGGCGCGCTCGTCGTGGACCTGGTCTACGGCGAGGCGCCGACGGCGTGGGTGCGCGAAGCGCGCGCGCGCCGGCTCGAGGCGTGCGACGGGCTCGGCCTGCTCGTGTTCCAGGCGCGCCGCTCGCTGTCGCTGTGGGCCGAGCGCGAGGTGCCGCTCGAACCGCTGTTGCGCGCCGTGGGATGGCCGCGATGAGCGGGCTGCCGCGCGCGCTCGACCGCGCGCGCCGCCGCGCCGGCCGCCATGCGCGGCGTGCGTGGCGCGGCCTCGCGGCGTTCGCGCTGCCGCAGGCGTGCCCGGAATGCGGGGCCGCGGCCTCGCCGGCGCGCGTGCTGTGCCGTGCGTGCTGGGACGCCGTGCCCGCCGTGCGCGTCGCGGTGTGCGTGCGCTGCCTGGGTGCGGGGCGCCCGCCCGTCGGCTGCGCGCGCCACGCGGCGTTCCAGGTGTGGCCGGCCTGGGTCTACGCGGCCGGCGCGGAGGCCGTGATCGCCGCGCTCAAGTTCGAGGAGCGGCCGCGGGTGGCCGCGGCGCTCGGCGCCGCGATGGCGCGGGTCGCGCCGCTCGTGCCGCGCGCCGATCTCGTCGTGCCGGTCCCGCTCCACGCCGCGCGGCGCCGCGAACGCGGCTACGATCAGGCGTCGGCGCTGGCCCACGCGCTCGGCAAGGCGCTCGGCGTGCCCGTGCTCGATTGCGCGCTGGAGCGCGTGCGCGCCACGACGCCGCAGACGCGGCTCGACGCGCGCGAGCGCCGGGCGAACCTGGCGGGCGCGTTCCGCGTGCGCGAGCCGGGGTGCTGGAGCGGGCGGCGCGTGCTCGTGGTGGACGACGTGGTCACGACCGGCGCGACGTTCGAGGCCGCGCTGAGCATGTTCGCCGCGGCCGGCGCAAACCCCTGCGGCGTCGCCGCGGCGTGGGCGCAGTAGCCGTGTCCCACCTGCACATTCCCGACGGCGTGCTGGCCTGGTGGGTATGGGCGCCCGGGCTCGCGCTCGCCCTGCTGCTGCTCGTGCTGGCCTCGCGCCGCGCCGGGCACGACGAGGGAGTCCAGGTCGCGCTGCGTGGCGCGCTGGGTGGGCTGGTGCTCGCGGCCATGGCGGTCGAGCTGCCGCTCGGCCCGGTGGACTACCATCTGAGCCTGGCCGGCCCGCTCGGCGTGCTGCTCGGCGCCGCCGGCGCGTTCCAGGTGCTGTTCGTGGTCAGCGCCATCCTGGCGCTGGCCGGGCACGGAGGATTCACGGTGATCGGATTGAACGCGCTGGTGCTGGGATCGGGCGCGGCGCTGGCCCGGCCCCTGTATCGCGCGCTCCGCGCGCATCGCTCACCGGCGGTGTCGCTGGCACTCGCGGCCGGCGCCGCGCAGGGCGTGTCCGGCCTCGCGTGGTTCGCGGTCGTCGGGCTCGCGCTGCGCCTGGGCGTCGCCGCCGCTCCGGCGCGGCTCGGCGTGCTGTCGGGGATCGCGCTGCCGCTGTGGGTCGTAGGCATGCTGCTCGAGGGGGCCGTCGGCTACGGCCTCGGGCGCTTCTTGGCGAAAGTTCGGCCCGACCTGCTGCCGGGGACCACGGCGCCACGCGTGGGGGCGGCATGATCGGCGTGATGGCGCGCATCGATCACCTGGCGAGCCGTGGCGGCACCGTGTGGCATCGCGCGAGCGCGCTGTCCAAGCTGATCCTGGCGCTGCTCGTGCTCGCGCTCGCGCTGGCCACGCGTTCGCTCGCGCTGCTCGGCGCGCTGTACGCGCTGGCCGCCGCGCTCGCGCTCACGAGCCGACTGCCGCTGCGGCTCGTCGCGATCGCGGCCGGCTATCCGATCGTGTTCTCGGGGCTGTTCCTGGTCAGCGCGTGGGACGGGACGTGGCAGACGCCGGCGCGCCTGCTGCTGAGGCCGCTCGCCGCCAGCCTGATCGCGGTGTGGCTGGTCGGCACGACGCCGTATCCCGACCTGTTCGCGCCGCTGTCGCGCGTGCTGCCGCGCTCGGTCGGCGACGGCTTGTTCCTGACGTACCGCGCGCTGTTCGACATCGGCGCGCGCGGCGAACGGCTGTGGCGCGCGATGCGACTGCGCGGCGGCGCGGGCGGCGCGAACGGCCGGCGCCTGGCGCAGGCCGGCGACGGTTTCGCGACGCTCGTGCTCTACGCGTTCGAGCGCAGCCAGCGCCAGTATGCGACGATGCGCCTGCGCGGCCACCAGGGCCGCATCTGCGGCTGCCGCCACTACGCCGAACTGACTCCGTTCGACGGGTGGGTGGCGCTCGTCGCCGCCCTGGTCGTGACCGCGGCGTGCGTGTTGTGGAGGAGCGTGTGAACGACCCGGCGGTGCGCGTCTCGTGCGTGCGCCACACCTATCCCGACAAGACCCAGGTGCACCTGTGCGGCCTCGACTTCGTCGTCGAGAAGGGCCAGCGCGTGGTCATCCTCGGGCCCAACGGCTGCGGCAAGACCACGCTGCTGTTCCACGTGCTCGGTCTGCTGGAACCGCAGGAGGGCGAGGTCAGCGTGTTCGGCGTCAACCCGGCGCGGCACTTCAACAAGATCCGCGAGCGCGTCGGCGTGCTGATGCAGAACGTCGACGACCAGATCCTCGCGCCGACGGTGTGGGACGACGTGTCGTTCTCGCCGCGCAACTACGGATATCCCGACGCCAAGGTCGATCGTCTCGTGAGCGAGGCGCTCGAGTGCGTCGGCATCGCGCACTTGCGCGACCGCGTGTGCCACCAGCTGTCCGGGGGCGAGAAGCGTAAGGTCGCGCTCGCCGGCGCGCTCGTGCTGCGCCCCGAACTGCTCGTGCTCGACGAGCCGTTCGAGGGCCTGGACCCGGCCTCGCGCAGCGACCTCGTGGCGCTGCTCAATCGCCTGCACAAGGACGACGGCGTGTCGCTGGTGATGGCGACGCACGACGTGAACGTGGTCGCGGCCATGGCCGACATGGTGTACGTGTTGCTGCGCGGCGGTGAGATCGTCGCCCAGGGCGCGCCGCGCGACATCTTCCGCGACCCGGGCGTGCTCCGGCGCAGCAACATCGAGCCTCCGGTGCTGGCGGAACTGTTCCAGCGGCTCGAGGAGCACGGCCTCGCGCTGGGGCGTCCGGAGACGGTGGACGAGGCCGCGGCGCTGCTGGTGGCCGCCGCGCGCCGCACTCCCGTTGCGGCCACGCCCGCGGCGCGCCCGTCCGGCGACCTGTTCGCCCCGTCCGACACCGGCGATCCGGAAACGGCGCCGGACGCCGCGAACCGGAGACGCGGCTGAGCGGGCTTCATCGCCCGCGCGGCACGGCGTTCGCTCGATGAGCGGCGATCTGTTCGACAAGGGAGACACGCCCCACCGCCGCGCGAAGACCGCCCCGGCGCCGCTCGCCGACCGGATGCGCCCGCAGACCTTCGAGGAGCTCGTCGGTCAGGACGCGCTGTTCGAGCCGGGCGCGCCGCTCGCGCTCATGCGCGACGGACGGCACCTCGCGTCGATCATCCTGTGGGGACCGCCGGGGACGGGCAAGACCACGGTCGCGCGGCTCGTGGCCAAGGGCGCGAACGTGCCGTTCGTCTCGTTCAGCGCCGTGCTGTCCGGAGTCAAGGAGGTGCGCGAGACCATGGAGCGCGCCGTCCTCGAGAAGAAGCGCAGCGGACGCCCGACGCTGCTGTTCGTGGACGAGATCCACCGATTCAACAAGGCCCAGCAGGACGCGTTCCTGTCGCACGTCGAAGCCGGCGACATCGTCCTGATCGGCGCGACGACCGAGAATCCGTCGTTCGAGGTGAATGCCGCGTTGCTGTCGCGCGCGCGCGTCGTGGTGCTCAAGGAGCTGGGTCCCGACGATCTGCTCGTGCTGCTGCGCCGTGCGCTGGCCGACCGCGAGCGCGGGCTGCCGCGCGCCGTCGAGATCGACGACGACGCGCTGCGCCTCCTGGCCGAGGGCGCGGACGGCGACGCGCGACGCGCGCTGAACGCGCTCGAAGTCGCGGCCGCCTCGGGCGCGCGCATCACGCGCGAAGCCGCGGAGCGCGCGCTCTCGCACCGCCACTTGCGCTACGACAAGGTCGGGGAGGAGCACTACAACCTCATCTCGGCGCTCCACAAGTCGCTGCGCGACTCGGATCCGCACGCCGGGCTCTACTGGCTCGCGCGCATGCTGGCCGCGGGCGACGATCCGCTGTACGTGGCGCGCCGCCTGGTGCGCTTCGCGAGCGAGGACGTGGGCAACGCCGAACCGCGCGCGCTGCTCATCGCCGTCGCCGCGTTCCAGGCCTACCACCAGCTGGGCAGTCCCGAGGGCGAACTCGCGATCGCGCAGTGCTGCGTGTTCCTCGCCACCGCGCCCAAGAGCAACGCGATCTATCGCGGCTTCGGGGCGGCCATGAGCGAGGTCGAAACCAGCGGCAGCCTGCCGCCGCCGCTCGTCATCCGCAATGCCCCGACCCGGCTCATGAAGGATCTGGGCTACGGGGCCGGCTACCGGTACGCGCACGACGAGCCGGGGGCCATCGCCGACCAGCAACATTTGCCGGACACGCTCGTGGGCCGGCGCTTCTACGAGCCGGTGGACGCCGGAGAAGAAGTCGAGGTCGCGCGCCGCATGCGCGAGTGGCAGAAGCTCCTCGACGAGCGGCGACCGGGATCGGACGACGCGGGTCGCTGAGCGCTTCGGGGTGCCGAGCCCCGAGCCTTCGCGACTCGTCGAGCGGGCATGAAAGGGCTGCGCCGGGCGCAGGGCGGGCGTATGCTGCCCTCGTAGCTCGCCGTCGCCCGAGGGATCGGGCGCCCGTTTGCCATCACGCCGGCTCCTGGCAGGTCGCGCCGGACGGCAGGGGCGCACGCCTCATCCGAGACGTCATGACCGCAGCACCCACTCGACGCGGGCCCGTACCGTGGTCGAGCATCCGCACCCGAATCTTCCTCATGGTCCTGGTGGCCGGTGTGCCGGCGCTGCTGGCCGCGGCGTGGCACATGCGCCAGGACACCCTCGACGCGAGGGCCGCCGCCGAAGCCGATGTCGCGTCGTCCGCGCGGCATGTGGCCGGCCTCGTCGCCGAGCACGTGCAGAATCTCGATCTGGCGCTGGCCGCGGCCACGCGCGGGTTCGATCGCGCGGCGCCCGACGCGGCCGCGCTCGAGGCGCTGCGCCGCACGTTGCCCTCCTCGATCGTCGCGCTCGAGATCGAGGACGCGAGCGGCAATAGCCGGGCCGCGACGTTGGCCCCTGTCGCGCC
>Ga0310810_10008954_pt1 | contig 11565 bp, 6 predicted proteins | sample NCmetagenome_FD_207641 | JGI IMG/M metagenome (GOLD analysis project Ga0310810, IMG submission 207641) | Soil microbial communities from experimental microcosm in Duke University, North Carolina, United States - NC | ecosystem: Engineered > Artificial ecosystem > Soil microcosm > Unclassified ...
CCGCCGCCGGCACGGTCGACCGTGCAGGTGGCGCGGCTGCCCCGCGATGCACGCGTCGAGATCGACGTCATCGCAGTGATCGATTAGGCTCGCGCGGTTCGCTCGACGCCGAGCACTCCCTGAACACCCTTGATCGACTTGATCACCCGCTCGAGGTGCTTTACGTCGCTGATCTCGACGGTCATGTCGATGCGCGCCTGCTGATCGTCGCCGGTGCGCGCTTCCATGTTGGTGATGTTCGTGTTGATGTCGGACACCTTGGCGCTGATTTCCGCCAGCATGCCTTTCCGATCTTCGACCTGCATTGTCAGGCGCACGGTGTAGGGCGCCTGGTCGGAGGTTGTCGTATCCCACTCGACGTCGATGCGGCGCTCCGGATCGAACATCAGGTTCAAGACGTTCGGACAGGTCGCGGCGTGTACGGACACGCCCTTGCCGCGCGTGATGTAACCGATGATCTTCTCGCCGCGAATCGGATTACAGCACTTCGCGCGGAACACCATGATGTCGTCGGTGCCACGCACCTTGATCTTGTCGCTCGCGGCTCCAGGCCGGAGCACCCGTTTGACGACGGAGACAACGGCGGAATCGGCAGGCCGTTCCTTGAGCTGACCACCGGGCACCGATTTCTGGAGCACCGTTCGCGCGGACAGCTTTCCGTAGCCGATGTGCGCCAGCAGTTCGTCGGTCTTCTGCGCGCCGTACTCGGTGGCGAACTTGGCGAGCTCCTCGCTTTCGAGCACCGTCTTCGGATTGAGATCGAATCGCCGCGCCTCCTTCTCGAACATCCGCCGTCCGAGCTCGACGCTGCGCGTACGTTCTTCCCCCTGTAGAACGTGCTTGATTTTGCTGCGCGCCCGGGAGGTGACCACGAACGTGAGCCAGTCGCGGCTTGGTTTGTGGCCCGACTGGGTGATGATTTCGACGATGTCGCCGTTCTGGAGGCGCGTGCGCAGCGGGACCATCTTGCCGTTGACCCGGGCGCCGACACACTGATTGCCGACGTCCGTGTGAATCATGTAGGCGAAGTCGACCGGCGTCGCGCCGCGCGGCAGCGACCGGACCTCACCCTTCGGCGTGAAGATGTAGACCTCTTCCGGATAGAGATCGATCTTCAGGTTCTGCAGAAACTCCCGTGGATCGCGGACCTCCTGCTGGACCTCGAGGAGCTGGCGCATCCACTGGAAGTAGCGCTCGTCGCGGTGATCGCCGACACGGCCTTCCTTGTACTTCCAGTGCGCCGCGATGCCTTCTTCGGCGCGCCGGTGCATCTCCTCGGTTCGAATCTGCACCTCGAACGGGAAGCCGTTCTCGCTGATCACCGACGTGTGGAGCGACTGATAGCCGTTCGGGCGCGGCATCGCAATGAAGTCTTTGATACGGCCGGGGACCGGCGACCACGTCTGGTGAATGATGCCGAGCGCGGCGTAGCAGTCCTTGATCGACTGCGTGATGATGCGCAGCGCCACGAAATCGTAGACGCGTTCAAGATCGATCTTCTGACGTTTCAGTTTGAGATGAATGCTGTAGAGGCGCTTGATGCGTCCATCGAGGTGCGTGACCGGGATCTGGGCTTCCTCGAGTTTGGCGCGAATCGTCCCGGTGAGGTCGTCAATGACGGCGTCGGCCATCTTCCGCTTGGCCTCCACCTTCGCGCGCAACGCCTCGTAGTTCTTCGGCTCGAGGTACCTGAACGACAGCTCCTCCAGCTCGTTCTTCACCTTGCTCATGCCGAGGCGGTTGGCGATCGGCGCGTAGATGTCGAGCGTCTCCTGCGCGATCTTCAGACGCCGCTCCTCGGGCAGGTACTGCAGCGTGCGCATGTTGTGCAGGCGGTCCGCAAGCTTGACCAGAATCACCCGGATGTCGTCGACCATCGCGAGCAGCATCTTGCGGAAGTTCTCCGCCTGCCGCTCCTCGCTGGAGGAGAACTGAATGGCGCCAATCTTCGTCACGCCTTCCACCACATGCGCGATCTCGGGGCCGAATAGCTCGGCAATACGCTCGGGCGTGGCGAGCGTGTCTTCGACGACATCATGGAGGAGGCCGGCGGCAACAGCGACAACGTCCAGTTTCATGTCCGCGAGGAAATCGGCGACTTCGAGCGGGTGCACGAGATACGGTTCGCCGGAATGGCGGACCTGGCCCTTGTGCTCGAGCGCCGAGAAGACGTACGCCCGGCGCAACAGCTCGAGGTCGGCCTCGGGGCTGTAACTGCGGACCTTTTCCAGCAGGGTCTCGAATCGAATCATCGAAACTGGTGTCTAACGTCATGATAGGAGGGGGGTTGAGGGTGGTCAAGAAAACCGAATTCCGGTGCTTGACTCGCTCGAAAACCGCTAACTATACTGGCGCGCTTACGGAATCTTTGTCGGAAGGGGTAACGATGCGGAAGTTTGTGTCACAGACCATCGTGTTCGCGGCGATCGCCGCGCTGGCCATTGCAGCAGCGGGATGCAGTCAGTACAACGGCTTGAAAGCCAAGCGGACATTCCGTGACGCGAATGGCCTGTACCAGTCGAGCGACTACAAGGCCGCCGCGGCGAAGTACGAACAGGTCACCGCGCTCAGCGAGGACACGCTGCATCAGTTCAAACTGGAGCCAGCGTACTTCTTCCTCGCCAACAGCTACGACAACCTGTATCGATCGTCGAAGAAGGGCGACGCGACCAACGACGCCTTCATGACGAAAGCGGTCGACAATTACAAGAAGGATGCGGCCCTCGACCCCGACCCGAAGATGAAGAAGCTGTCGCTCCAGTACCTGGTGGCGGCATACGGGCCAGACAAGCTGAACGACCCGACGCAGCAGGAGCCGATCCTCCAGCAGATGATCTCGATGGATCCATCCGACCCTGCCAACTACTTCTACCTCGCCAACATCTACGAGCAGAACGGCGACTACGACAAGGCCGAGGAGCAGTTCCTGAAGGCGAAGGAGATGAAGCCGAACGACGCGACCGTCTACACGACGCTTGCGGCTTTCTACGATCGCCAGGGCGAGTTCGACAAGGTCATCGACGCGCTGAACCAGCGCGCGCAGCACGAGCCGAACAACCCCGAGGCGCATCACGTCATCGCCACCTACTACTGGAACGAGGCCTACAAGAACTTCAAGCTCCGCGACGCCGACAAGATGAAATACATCCAGGCCGGTCTCTCCGAAGCGGACAAGGCGATCGCGCTCAAGCCCGATTACTTCGAGGCGCTGACCTACAAGAACCTGTTGCTCCGCTCGGAGGCGCTCGTCGAGAAGGATCCAGGCAAGCAGCAGGCGCTGTTGAAACAGGCCGACCAGCTCCGCGACAAGGCGCAGGAGCTCCAGAAACAGAAGCAGGCACAGCCCGCGGCCGCCGCAGCCAAGGGTGGCCCCAAGAGCTGAAAGAGTTTCGATTTCGTTGCATCTTTGAAGGCCGTCCCACCCTTGTGGGACGGCCTTTTTCATATACAATTTTTTTCCGCAGAGCTGGCTCGAACCGCAACGCCTGTCGCGCACGGCGACAGCCTCGGAATCCGTAATCGCTACAGGAGAAGACGATGAAGGTCCTTTCGGCAGCACTCGTTCTCGTGTGCGGCCTGTTCGTGTGGTCGATCCCCGACACCGCGGCACAAGGTGTCACTACCGCATCCATCACCGGCGTCGTGCGCGATGCGCAGGGCGGCCTCGTTCCGGGCGCCACCGTCGTGGCTGTTCACCAGCCCTCCGGCACCTCCTACGAGGGTGTGAGTCAAGGCGACGGACGCTTCTTCATTCCCGGCATGCGGGTTGGTGGTCCTTACAAGGTGACGGCGACGCTCGCGGGCTTCACGCCGGAAGCCAAGGACAACATCACGCTCTCTCTTGGCGTCACGCAGGACGTCGACTTCAGCCTGAAGGTTGCGGCGGTTGCGGAAACCGTCGAGGTAGTCGGCGTGGCCGATCCCGTGTTCAGCTCCCAACGAACCGGCGCGGCGACGGCAATCAGCCGTGACGATCTCGCACTGCTGCCGACGATCTCCGGGCGCATCAACGACATCACGAGGCTGACGCCTCAGGCACGTGGCAACTCATATTCCGGCCAGGACGATCGCCAGAACAACATTACGGTGGACGGGTCCTATTTCAACAATGCGTTCGGCCTGGGCGACGGGCAGCCGGGCGGCAGAACCAACGTCGCGCCAATCTCCCTCGAGTCGATCGAGCAGGTTCAGGTCAGCGTCGCGCCATACGATGTGCGGCAGGGAAACTTCATCGGAGCAACAGTTAACACCGTGACCCGGAGCGGAACCAACCAGTTGAGTGCTTCCGTGTACACCCGCTATCGCAACCAGGACTTCGTCGGCACTGAGGCGCAAGGACTGGCCGTCAACCCGGGGACGTTCACGTTTCGAAATACGGGCGTGAATGCCGGTGGCCCGATCGTGAAGAACCGGTTGTTCGTCTTCGGTAACTACGAGAACGAGAAGGACACCCGCCCGCTGCACACGTTCGTCGCCAATACAGGCGGTCAGCCTGTGGGCGGAAGCGTCACCCGCGTGCTGGCCTCAGACCTGGATGCGCTGAGCGCGTATCTGAAGCAGAACTTCAAGTACGACACCGGCCCGTACCAGAATATTCCGGCCGAAACGCCGGCCAAGCGTTATCTGTTGAGGACCGATTACAACCTCAGCACCAACAACAAGATCAATTTCCGCTATAGCCAGCTGGATTCGAGCGCGGCGAAGAATCTGTCGGGATCGTCATCGGTTGGACTCGGAAGGGGCACGTTCGGCACGAGCTTCCTGAATTTCGCCAGCTCGAATTACGCACAACTCGAGAACATCAAGTCGGGAGTCGGCGAATGGAACTCGATTCTCGGCAGCAGCATCTCTCAAAGTCTGATCCTCGGCTACACGACGAACAACGAGAATCGTGCGCCGATTCAGATATTCCCGTTTGTCGACATCCTCGCGCCCGATGGCACGGCCTACACGTCGTTCGGGTCCGAGCCGTTCACGCCGTTCAATCAGCTGACGTACCACACGTTCCAGCTCAAAGACGACTTCACGAAATTCAGTGCGAAGCACTCCTTGACGTTCGGCGGCACCATGCAGCAGTACAAGGACGTCAACGTGTTCGCCCCGCTTCTTCAGAGCGCCTACGTCTACAACTCGCTGCAGGATTTCTATACCGACGCAAACGGGTTTCTTGCGAATCCGAACCGCACGACGTCTCCAGTGACCGTGCGCCGGTTCCAGGTCCGCTACGGCAACGTCCCCGGACAAACCGAACCGGTTCAGCCGATGACGGTGTACTACAGCGGGGGATATGCGCAGGACGAATTCCGCCCCCGACCGAACATGACCATCACCGGTGGACTGCGATTCGACGTTTCGAAGTTCACGAGCAAAGGGTTTCCGAACCCGAACGCCGATGCACTGACGTTCCGTGACGAGCGCGGCAATCCGGTTCAGTACTCGAGCGGCCATCTTCCGGATCCGAAACTGCTGTGGTCTCCACGGGTCGCGTTCAACTGGGACGTTGCAGGACAACAGAAAACCCAGGTGCGCGTCGGCACGGGTGTTTTTACCGGACCGCCGCTGTACGTCTGGATTTCGAACCAGGTCGGCAACACGGGCGTGCTGACAGGCTTCGATCAGTTCGACAACATCACGAACAGGCCGTTCAATCCCGATCCGGATACGTACAAGCCGAAGAACATCACCGGCGCGCCGGCCGCCAGCTATGAGCTGGACATCACCGACAACAATTTCAAGTTCCCGCAGGTCTGGCGCACGAACCTCGCGGTCGATCGCCGACTGCCGGGCGGAATCACCAGCACGACGGAATACATCTACAACCACGACATCAACGGGATCTACTACATCAACGCGAATCTGCCGGCTCCAACGACCGCGTTCACAGGCGTCGATCCCCGTCCGCGATATACAGCCAACCGCATCTACAACACGGCGCCTAATGTCATCACGTCGGCGATTGTGATGAAGAACCAGAGCGTCGGCCGGTCCTGGAACATCTCGGAGACGCTGTCGAGGACGCTCTATCACGGTCTTACGTTGCGAGGCGCCTACAGCTACGGAGACGCCAAGAACACCATCGATCCCGGTTCGACGGCATTCTCGTCCTGGAACCTCAATGAGACGCCGAACGACCCGAATAATCCCGGACTCGGCCGGTCGAAGTCAGCTCAGGGTAACCGCGTATTCCTCCAAGCGTCCTATACCCACTCGTACTTCGGTTGGGGAGCGACGACGATCTCATCCTTCTGGGAAGCGAAGCCCGGTCTCGACGGAGTGTCGTATTCCTCGACAGCGAGCTACGTGTTTGCCGGAGATATGAACGGCGACGGCGCGGCTGGCAACGACTTGATCTACATCCCGAGGAACCAGTCAGAGATGAATTTCGTGGACATTCCGGCTACGGCCACGAACAGAGCGTTCACCGCCGCCGAACAAGCGGCCGCGTTCGAAGCCTACATCCAGCAGGACAAGTACCTCAGCAAGCACCGCGGCCAGTACGCGGAGCGGGGCGGCATCTGGTTCCCCAGCGTGAAACGGATGGACCTGAGCATCGTCCAGGACGTGTTCCACAATATCGCCGGGCAGCGCAACAGCGGCCAGTTCCGAATCGATTTCACCAACTTCGGCAATCTGCTCAACCATAACTGGGGCGTCAGCCAGCGGCTGGTTGTCCCCGTCACGCAGGCCGAAGGCGCGCAGATTCTCACCAATGCTGCACCCGACGCGCAGGGACGCGTCAGCTACCGGCTCGCGACGGCGAACGGACAATTGGTGACGAAGACGTTCCAGCCAAACACTAATCTGTTCAGCGACGTGCGAGGGAGCGACGTCTATCAGTTCATGCTTAGCTTCCGGTATTCGTTCAACTGAGCGTCTGAACTGAACGTTCCACGGATACGGGCCGGCATTCGCCAGGGTGCCGGCCCGTTTCACGTACAATCGCGCGCGACATGAGAACGCTGAAGACAGCTGCCCTGTTGCTGTTCTGTCTCGGTGTGCTGAACACCACCGCGGCAGCCCAGAACGCCACAACAGCTACGCTGACCGGCGTCGTGAGAGACGTCCAGGGCGGAGTACTGCCAGGTACGAACGTCTCCGCCGTGCACGAACCGACAGGCACCTCCTACGAAGCCGTCACAGAAAACGATGGAACCTTTCAGCTGCTGAACGTGCGCGCCGGCGGCCCGTATACGTTGACGGTGAGCCTCCAGGGATTCAAAACCTTCACGCAGACTGGCATCTTCGCCAATCTCGGCGAAGCAACACATCTTCCGGTCCAGCTCCAAATCGCCACGGTCAGCGAAACCGTCGAAGTGCGCGGGGAGACAGCCTCGGCGATTTTCAGCCCGGCACATGCCGGCGCCGTCGCCAACATCTCCTCCGACGTGATTGAGGCGCTCCCAACAATTCAGCGAAACATCTTCGATCTGGTGCGGACCTCGCCATACTTCAACGCGACGAGCTCGGGCAACGAAACATATGTCGTTGTCGCGGGTCGGAACAACCGCTACAACAGCATGCAGATCGACGGCGCCGTGAACAACGACGTCTTCGGCATCGCCGCGACCGGGACGCCAGGGGGGCAGGCAGGCACGCAACCGGTAAGCCTCGACGCCATCGAGGAGATTCAGCTCGTCGTCTCGCCGTACGACGTGCGCCAGGGCGGATTTTCAGGCGGCGGTATCAACGCCATCACCAAAAGCGGCACGAACACGTTGTCGGGCACCGGGTACTACTTCTGGAGGAACGAAAATCTCGTCGGCCGCATCGCGGGGCTGGCCACGCCGTCGAATCGCGATCCGGCGAACACGAACATCGGTCCGTTTCGCGACCAGCAATTCGGCTTCAGCGTCGGCGGTCCGTTTGTTCAGAACAAAGCCTTCTTTTTCGGCAACGTCGACTGGGGTCGGAAGCGGACTCCGACCGGGTACTCGGCCAGCGGCACCTCCGGGCAGCGATGGGGCACGCCGGGCAACGTGGAGCAGGCGCTCGATATCGCACGCCGCCGCTACGATTATGACGCGGGGGTTCTCGACGAGTTCGGCAAACCGAACGACAGCAACAAGCTGTTCGTCCGTACCGATCTCAACCTGACGGCGAGACAACGGCTCACGGTCCGAACGAACTACATCGACGCCCGCACGCGCATCGGGTTTCCCTCGACGACCCAGTACCTGATGCCCACGAACTACTACCAGTTTGGCGACAAGACGTCCTCCACGGTCGGACAGCTCAATAGCACGTTCGGCAACTCCGTCAACGAACTCCGAGTCACGTATCAGCGAATTCGCGACAACCGTGGTGATGCGCCCGGCCAGAAGCCGTTTCCGATGGTGCAGGTCGATTTCCCCGATGGCACGAACGTCCGCTTCGGCAGCGAGAGCTCTTCGCAGGCGAACAAGCTGAACGAAAACATCACGGAGCTCACAGACGACTTCACGCTGGTACGGGGCCGTCATACGGTGACGATGGGCACCCACAATGAATTTCTACGGTTCTACAACCTGTTCATCCAGAACCGCTACGGCAATTACCGCTTCTCCACTCTGGCAAATTTCCAGGCTGGTATCGCGCAATCGTTCTCGTTGAATTTCTCGAATACCGCCAATCCGCTCGAGGCGTCGGCGTTCGCCGTGCGGCAGTTTGGAGCGTATGCCGGCGACCAGTGGCGGCTGGCTCCGAACTTCACGGTGACCTACGGACTGCGTGTTGATGTGCCACGATTTCCCGACAGACCGCATGCGAACCCGCTGGCGCTGGCGGAGTTCGGAATCAGGACCGATGAAGTGCCGTCGCCGACGATGTGGTCCCCGCGCGCGGGCTTCAACTGGGATGTGAGCGGCGGATCCGGCAAACGCCAGCAGCTGCGCGGCGGAGGCGGGTTGTTCACCGGACGCACGCCCTATGTCTGGCTGTCGAACCAGTATGCGAACACCGGCGTCGACTTCACCAATCTCTCGGTGAATCTCAATGCGGCTAATGCGATTCCGTTCGTGGCGGATCCGTTCAATCAGCCTCGGACGGTCGTCGGCGGAGTGACCGGCCGGCAGACCATCAACCTGATCGACCCGCGATACAAATATCCGGAGATTGTTCGCGGAAACCTTGCCTACGACCGCGAGATCGCATTCGGGGTGGTCACGACCGCGGAACTCCTGGTCAGCAAGAACGTCAACGACATCTTCTACCGGAACCTGAACTACCTTCCGACAGGCACACTCCCGGACGGACGCCTCACCTACAGCAAGAAAGATCAAAACCTCAACGATGTCATCCTGCTGGCGAACACGCCGCGTGGCAGCAGCTGGACGACAACGCTCAAAGCGGAACGGCCGTTTGCGAACGGCTTCTACGCCAGCGGTTCATACCTCTACAACCGCGCGAAGTCGGTGAACGACGGCACAACCAGCGTCGCCCGCTCGAACTGGGCGTTCGGCTCTTACGTGAACTACGACGTGAACAACCCGCCGCTCACGACCTCAGACTACGAGACCGCGCACCGGGTGACGCTGACAGCCACGATTCCGATCCCGATTTCGTCTGCCGTTCGCAGCGCCGCATCGCTCTACTACAACGGTCAAAGCGGCCAGCCCTATTCGATCGTTTTCAACGGAGACGCCAACGGCGACGGGGTCACGACCAACGATATTGCATTCGTTCCAGCCTCCCCCGATCAGGTCTCCTTGGCCAATGGAACGTGGGAGCAGCTCAACGCCTACATCGAGGGCGATTGCAGCATGCGCGCGCATCGCGGAGCGATTCCGCTTCGCAACGCCTGCCACTCGCCGTGGATCAACAGCCTCGATTTCCGCTACGGCGTCACGCTACCTGCCGGCGGCAAGACGAAGGTCGAGCTGACGATGGACGTGTTCAACCTGCTCAATCTGCTGAACCGGAACTGGGGCTGGAGCGTCTATCCGAACTTGAACAGCCCGATCACGATTGGCTATGCGGGGCTCAATCCCGCCACCGGCAGGGAGACACTCAACCTGTCGACAATCGCGTCGCCCAATTTCCAGGGGACGTTCAATCGCGACGATCTCCGTTCGCGATGGCAGGCACAGTTCGGCGCTCGCGTTCGCTTCTGAACGCCCCCCCTTTTCTTGTGCGCAGGAGCACGCGAAACGCCCGAAAGTGTGCGCCGCGGGCACAGCGCCGGTCGCATGGTCCGAGTGCAGGGCCGATTTCCGAACAATTCTCCGCGTTCGGTGGCACCAATCCTGCTCTGACCACGTTGATCCGAAAACCGTGATGGCGAACATGGAACAACAGACGTTGGGGCTCGTGCTGGTGGTTGACGACGACGAAGGCGTCCGTCGTGTGCTGACCCGATGGGTGGCCGACCTCGGATACACGGTACACGCGGCGTCGGACGCGGAGAGCGCCGTCGACATGATGCGCGAGCGCCCGTTCGACGTCGCGCTTGTCGACGTCCGTATGCCCGGCCACGACGGGATCTGGTTGCTGGATCAGATTCGGCGGCTTTTCCCCACGACTGCCACCGTGCTCGCGACGGGCCTGATGGAAATGGACCCGATGGTGACGCTCCAACCCGGCGTTGTCGGCTACATTGTCAAGCCGTTCAACCGTGAGGATCTGGCGCGGGTGATCGAACGCGGCATGGTGGAACGCAAGCGCCTGCAGGCGGAACATCGATCGCATCCGCGGCTCCTCTCTGATGGCGTGCTCGAGGGCTTCGTCGTATCAATCGATTGACGTGAGTGCAGGGCGCGCACGCGGCCGCAGCGGCGCCAAAAATGGAAAGGGCCGTCCAACGGGACGGCCCTTCTGACGTACGGATGGAGGCTACTGAGTGTCGGAACCGACCTTCAGGTCGGCTCTGAGCCGGTTACGCGCCTGGCGTCGCGGCCTTCTTCATGCCCTCGGTCACGATTCCGACCTTTTCGACGCCTGCGCCCTTGGCTGCGTCGATGACGTTGATGATGTCCCCGTAGCGCAGCGTGCCGTCGCCGCTGATGAACATCGTCTTGTCCTTGCGGTCCTCGAAGATCGTGCGCAGCCGCTCTTCGAGCTCGGGGAGCTGCACGTCCTGGTGGTTGATCGAGATCTTCTTGTCCGCCGTGTACTCCAGCACGATCTGACTGATCTGCGGAGTGTTCTGCGGCTGATTCGTTTCAGGCGGCAGGTTGATGTCCAGGCCCTTCTGCGAGAGGGGCAGCGCGGCCATGAAGATGACGAGCAACACGAGCAGCACGTCGATCATCGGCGTGATGTTCATGTCGGCGTTCGGCTCGGGCATCTTCGCCTTGAACACCGAGTCGGCGCCGTAGTGCTTGTGTGCGTGGGACGCCATTACTGTCCTCCCTGCGACAGCGCGCTCGACGCCTTGCTGTCGGTAATGAGCCCGACATCCTCGATGCCGCTCATGCGCAACTGATCCATGGCGTCCATGATGGCGCCGTAGGGCGCATCCTCGTCGGCCTTGATCAGGATCAGCTTTTCCTTCTTCGTCTCGAGAATGGCATCGAGACGCTGGCGCATCTCCTCCTTACGGACCTCGACGCCGTTGAGCCAGACCGTCTTGTCGGCCTTGATGCCGAGCAC
>Ga0310810_10008955_pt1 | contig 11564 bp, 6 predicted proteins | sample NCmetagenome_FD_207641 | JGI IMG/M metagenome (GOLD analysis project Ga0310810, IMG submission 207641) | Soil microbial communities from experimental microcosm in Duke University, North Carolina, United States - NC | ecosystem: Engineered > Artificial ecosystem > Soil microcosm > Unclassified ...
AGAAAGCGGTAATCGTATGGTTGCCCTTGGTCAGCGTGGAAATCGTGATCTGGGCGGCATTGCCCGCACCGATATTCGCGCTTCCAATTACCGTCGTTCCGTCTTTGAAAGTGACGGAACCGGGAATCGTCTTCACGCCGGTGGCACTCACCGTCGCAGTAAATGTAACCGGGTCGCCGACGTTCGACGGATTCTGGCTGGAATTGATAGTCGTCGTTGTAGCGGTTTGTCCGGCAAGCAATCCATAGACATCAAGCTCGGTCTGGGTGCCGACATATACGCGGCCCAGAGCAATCAGAGGCGTCTGGAACTTGATGGCTGATCCGGCCTGGTCGCGCGAACCCGAAGCCTGGTTGCTGTTGTAGAGTTCGGTGGCCAAATTGGTGGCATCGTAGGCGTGCAGGATAGCGGGCGAATTTCCGGGGGCGGAACTGAAGCTGTCATCCCGTTCCAGGGTCCACACTATGCCATTGGTCGTTCCGTGAGCGGAAACCGCCGGAGTGGTGCAGGTGCGGAAAGTAGCCGAACTCTGCGAAGTGAAGTTGGTGGAGAGCAGGCCATTGGTAACTGACCACGCTTTCAGCGTGTCCCCCTGGCCTTGCTTTACCAAGCCGCCATAGTAGATCCAAGTTCCGGTCGTGCCCTTATAGTATGCCGGGCTGCTGTGATAGCCGTAGCCGGAGCCTGCAACTTCCTGGACTGCCGCGTCCTGCGCGGGGTTATAACCACCGAGGTTGTCACGGTTAAGAACGTAGATGGGGGAAGCCGGAACGCCGTTGAAGGTGTCACAAGAACCGTTGGGCAACCAGCCGCCCTTGCCGGACATGATGATTTCGTTGGTCACCGGACTGCCCGGTTGTTGCGGAATCAGCATCGGGCCACCTCCAGCGAAATCCATGTCGTTGGCGACGCGGCAACTCTGATCCATGGGTGTGAAGTAGTAGTGCGGATCGTTCACCGCACCGAAGCCATTGGTGGTCAGTTTCATTTTGAGGACGGTGTCCCCATAGTCAGTGCCATTGTTGTTGAGATCGAAGGTGGCATCGCCGGTGGCGAAGTAGATGTACCCGGCATTGTCCACGGCGATTCCGGCGCCACTCTGCCACACGCCGCCAAGAACGCTGTTCGGTGTTGTGTTAAATATTCCTGTTTGGACGAGCGTTTGTTTGTTGTACGCGAACACCCAGCCGTGCTCGCTGCCTTCGGAGCCTATGTAAACGTAACCATTGGCGAGGGCTAATGCGGGACGCTGCAAGCTATGCTGCGGATCGAAGGGTACCTGTCCGCCAACGCTGCCCGCGCCACTACCCGGAACCTGGCCCGAGATGTTAACCGGACCGCCGTTCATTTCTGCACCGGTAGTTATATCCAGCGCGTGTAGCTTAACGAAGTAGCACGGAGCCGTCGGTGTACATCCCTGGGATTGTCCGGTGTCCTTGGTTTGGGCGACCACGTACATGATGCCGGTCTGGGCGTCAATCACGGGCGTGCTGGTAATTCCGATGACGGGATAAACGTTGCAACTGGCGGCATTATCAAGGGGGTTGTGGTAGCCCCACCGGCATCGAATGCATAAACGCTGTCGTTTTCGGTGGCCACATAGATCACGCTGTGCGTACCCTTGCCGGGGATATTCACTTTCAGAACATATAGAGGTTGGCCGTAGATCTGGCCGTCAACCGGAAAAGCGAAAATCTTGCCGAAAGTACCGGTATTCACGTTCTGCAGTTTGAGCGCGGCCTCTTGAGTATTCAGACCGGTGCGAGCGTTGTCATAGTGCCAGGTGAGCGCTCCGACGTAGCTCTGAGCGACTGCCTGGGAGCAAAGTAGACACAGCAATGACAACACGGAGAGTGCGAATGCAGAATTCAGCTTCTTCATAGCTGCCCTTCCAGAAGAAATAGGGAACCCTTGGGAGACGCGACCAGCCCGTCAGGTGGGCAGATGCAGTTCACCCCAGAACCTTGCCCTAGCAAGCTACTGTCACCCGGAAACAGGGTCAATGGGAAGAAAAGTCTGGGGTCTAATTACCCTCCCCAAAAGAGTCCTTATCATTATGGAACAAGGGGACTTATCGGCCCACGCACCTATCCCCGCTACGCGCCATGCTAGTAGTTGAAACAAAGCGCGGCTCCCTTTATTCCCTACGGTGGAGAAAGATTCGTGGATTGCTTTGCGGAAATTTTTTTTGAAAGTGCAAGAACGGGGGAACAGCCCAGACACAAACGCGTTTCGGAGGCGCGAACTTGGGTACTTCGATACGCTTAGGATTGAACCTGGTGCTGCGGCACGTTCGCACGCAAGGGTGTCTGCGCGGCAGGACTTAAGATTAAAAAACCATGGCGGGGTGATTCGGGTCACTGCGCAAGGTCCGTCAGTTGTTGTATTTAATGTGCGTGTAAAGACTTGCGGTGATTAGGCCGCAGGCAGCCTGGTTTAAAGCCCTCCCGCTGTTCCCTCCCCTGATGTGGAACTCAGTTTTCGAAACATGCAAGAGCATGGGAGGTATATCTCTAAATGAATCAGCCGGGGACACTCGAGGCAGATCTTGAGCTCAGCGCTAGTAGCGTCGAAGAATTGGCAGGAACTGACGCTTTAAGCGGCGGAGCGGAAAGCGATGTCCATTTCCAAGCCACTTGCCATCCGCAGGTCGGCCAATTTCTTGAACTGGCAGAACACGATCCCGGAAATCCCTTTATCACGCCGGAATATGTTCAGGCACAAGTGGTCTTGGGAGAAAACGTTTCGCTGCTGACCCTAAATAGCGGCAGTAGGGTCGTTACCGCGTGCCCGGTCTTCGTTAAAGGAAAGTTTCTCAAACGCCGATTGCAGATCGTTTCACTCCCTCTCCTCCCCTGCCCGGCGGCTTTCTGGTCGGGACTCTTGAAGTTGTGCCGGGCGTGGAGCGTTTGGATGCTGGAAGTGGACAGCTATGGCTCGCTAGCTGCCGACATCCCTAAATTTCCCGGCGAACTGGTTCGCCATGCGCGCACCGAATATGTGATGGACCTGGACCACGATGTTTTTGACGTGCCCTGCCATAATCACCGCCGTGACATTGCGCGCGCGCGGATGCGTCGTTGCCGCGGGCACTGCTGGCCAGCGGCGCTGGGGAACTGTTCCAGGCAGTGCGGGACGGCGAAGCACTTGCTTCCCTGCTGGTGCTGCGCAGCAAGAGTGCCGGATACTACCACTCGGCCGGAAATTCTCAGAAGGGGATGAAGTGGGGAGCGTCGCCATTTTTGCTGATGAGTACCGCTGACATCCTGAAGGGCGAAGGGGCGGAGGCTGTGAACATCGGCGGGACGGGACCTGAAAATGCAGGGCTGAAGCGTTTCAAGTCCGGATTTGGAGCGCGAGAAGTGCAGTTGGTGTCAGCCTGCTTCTGCCCGGGGTCATTCTTTCGGCGCGAAGTGCGGGAGACGGTGCGATGGGCGCACGAATGGGCAGGATCGCTGAGGATTCACCTGAAACATTAAACGTTTCCTCGGCTGGATCGAACCCGCTGAAGCCGAGCCCTTTCAAATCATTCAAGGGCTAGCTCCTTCGAACTGCTTTCCGCCCTCTTGAACACTTAAGGCGTGATTTGCGCCGAAGGCACGGCGCGGTCTGCGTCGCCGGATGAAAACAGAACAGCCGGGGAAAATCCCAACATTCCGCTGATCAGATTGCGTGGGAAGCTGGCCTGCGCGGTGTTGTACTGGCGAACCGCGTCATTGTAAAACTGGCGGGCGTAGGCGATGCGGTTCTCGGTGGAAGCAAGCTGCTCCTGCAGAAGGTTCATGGATTCCACGGCGCGCAGGGCAGGGTAATTTTCCGATTTAGCAAAGACCTGGGAGAGCGCCAGCCCGAGCGTGGCTTCCGCAGCGGAGCGTGCCGCCACATTGTTTCCGGCAGAGACAGCCTGGGAACGCGCTTGCGTGACGTTCTCCAGAACTTCCCTTTCGTGCTGCATGTAGCCGCGCGCAGTGGACACGAGGTTTGGGACGAGATCGTGGCGGCGCTTGAGTTCAACGTCAATTCCCGACCATCCGGCGAGGACTTTGTTGCGCTTACGGATGAGAAAGTTGTAGGAAACAATGATCCAGATGAGGAACACCGCCAGGGTGGTTTCCGTCACCAGGCTAACGAGATGGATGTGTATTTCCATTTACGGTGTCCCTAAAAGTCCGAACAAGCCGTGAATGGCGGCGAGCCACACAGCCATCAACATGAGGTTGAGCATGATGACCATGGCAATGACAACCAGCATGAGCACAGCCGCGACTGCGAGCAACGGGCCGATGATAAGCCAAAGCACCAGCGTAAAAACACGCAGCGCGACGGACGTTTTTCCGATCGCGTCCGCCGAAACATGGGCTCCCATGCGCTGCAAATGCTTGAGACGCCTTTTAAGCGGAGGATGAAACGGCAAAATGCTGTTGGCCTGGATGCCTTCGGAGGAGGTACTGCTTGCGGGCTTGGCGGTTTCGTGGCGTTGCGAAGCCATGAAGTGCGAAAACATCATCATGCGGGCGCGCGCCTGGGCGTCGCCTTGCGAGGCGGCGCGAACCGTAGAGATCATTTCCGTGCGCAACTGCTGCATATCGCTCGCAGAAAGCGCGGCGCCGGACATGACCGATGCGGGGACATTGCCGCCCATCTTCGTCCAAGCCGCGGCCGCAGGCTGCATCTGATCGCGGGGCGGGAGCGAGCGAGATGGTGAACTGCCGGGGCCAACAACGAAAAGGTGCGCCGCCCAGGAAGTTCCGGGAAGCGGGCCGCGGTCCTGTTCCATTTTCTCCAAGGCGCTCGCGAGACTGTCGGGATTGCGCGTGAGTTGGATGGCGCTGGCATCGGCGAGGTATTGGCGAGTGCGCCAGAGGAGCGCGATGCAAGGACCCAGCATCATGCTGACGAACATCCAGAGTGTGAGTTGAACGGCGATGTCGGTCCAAAGGATTGGATAGAAGACGAGGCGTACTAATTTTAGAAAGATGTTAGGCTTGCGGCCGGAGTCGAAGAGTTGCTCGATATCGTCGTGGCCGAGTTCGAGGTTGCGGCATAAGAGAGCGGCAACAGTATCGGCGGCGGCGCCGCGCGTGCCTCCGGGGTCGCGACGGAAGACATACTTCAGGATGTTCCACAAGGCTCCGCGGGCTTTAGGGCCAAAGGGAGCATTGATCAACGTGACCAGCATGCCGCAGCTCTCGAAAACACTAGCGACGGTAAAGGCGATGCTGAGGTCGCCATTGCCGATGGAGCCGATCAGGTTGGCGAGAACGGCTTGAAGCTCTTCGCGGTTGAGGTCGTCGAGCAAGCGTCGAGTGACAACGATGCAGGCATCATTGGGAGAGCTTCCGATGGCGGCGGCGTTGGCGGCATCCGCTTCGATGAGCAGGACGCGAGGTGCGGGCAGACCGGCAGCAATCGCCATTTCCTGGGCGGCGTCGGCGAGTTGAAGTTCTTTCAGGTTGCGCTGATCGGGTTCACGTGCCTGCATGGCCAGCAAACCGCCGCCGATTCCTCCACTGCGGAACAGGGCGCGCACGCCAATCCAAACGGCAAGCGAGAACATGATTCCGGGAACAAAAAGTACTAGCAGACCCGAGATCAGCAAGTTGGGATCAACTGGCCGGGAGTTGGAAAGATTCTGGCTCAGGGCTGCGGCCTGCCGGGCGAGCGTGTGCATCGTCTCCCAAAAGGCGGTGGGTAGTGGAGAAGCCTGGTTAATGATCTCAGCGGCGACCATCATCAGGAAATAAAACAAGGGTGTGAGGATGAGGGTGAGCGGCAATCCCATGATCACGGCGGCAATGACGCAGAGGAGAGAGAGCCGCCAAGTGGCGCGCCGATTGCGGCGTTGGGCGGCGTAGAAGGTTTCGCGATCTTCCGGACTTAGGGCGAAACGTGCGGTGGCGGGGTTGGAATCCGCAGGCATCGGAGCAGGTTGCAGGTATTGTACGGTCGAAGAGGAAAAACCGGATTAGAGAGTTGGTTCGGGGGCCAGGCAATCTTTGGCGGGCAAGAGTGCCCGAACACAACAAGATCAAAAACAACTGTCAGGGACCACGGGGCAAGGGTTCCCGCCCCACACGATTCGCAAGCTCGAAAATCCGGGTTGTTGACCATTGCGTACATAGGTTGACAACTGCCCTGATGTAGGTGCAAACTTCCCGGCTGTTTTAAGGCGGCTAGTCCGCCGAATCCCGGGCCGAGTAGATTTTCTAAAGTTTGGCCGTCGCCTCCCTTAGGTCAGCACCCGTACTGGCACTCTTTTAAAGGAGGAGGCACGAATGGCAAAAGCATATGCAGTAGTGGTTGGCGCGGTCCTGTTGTTGGTTGGGCTGGTTGGGTTCCTCACACCGAGTCTGATGGGTTTAACGTTTCATCCTGCTCACAATGTGATTCACCTGTTGTCGGGTATTCTGGGACTTTGGGCTGGGCTGAAGAGTGAAGGCGCAGCTCGGACCTACGCCCGCATTTTCGGCGCTGTCTACACGCTGGTGGCGGTGCTTGGATTCGCCGGCATTCACGATTTGGGCCCGATCATGCTGGGATTGAATGGGATGTACAACATCATTCACCTGGCGGTCGGAGTTCTGGGCCTGGCGGCAGGCTTCATGGGCGCAAGCGCACCCAAGACGCACGCCGCAGGAGCGTAGTTTGGTGTTTCCCAGGTCTCGAAAACCGCGAGACCTGGGTATTCCTTTTTTGATTTTTGCCGAACTTCATCAACTTCTTTCCGCATTTGACCTCTGAAACCCCAGCGGATTACCATTACGCGCCCAACGAATCGGCCCTGCATCCGCTACATCTAAACTCGGCGTTCTAAGCGAGGAGCAACGTGGTCAGCGCCCAGGTTTCACCCGGCTCAAAGTCAATTGATCAGCTCTGCGTCAACACCATCCGCACCCTCTCCATGGATGCGGTACAACAGGCCAACTCCGGCCACCCCGGCACTCCGATGGCGATGGCGCCGGTTGTTTACGGCTTGTGGCAGAACATTCTGCGCTTCGATCCGGAAGACCCGATCTGGCCCAACCGCGACCGCTTTGTTCTTTCGATTGGCCACGCCTCCATGCTGCTGTATTCCATGCTGCACCTGACGGGTGTGAAGGCGGTGAATCCGGATTACGAGCGGCTGGGCGAACTCTCAGTGAAGCTCGATGACCTGAAGCACTTCCGCCAGCTCGACAGTAAATGTCCCGGGCACCCTGAGTACCGCTGGACTTCGGGCGTGGAGACGACGACCGGGCCGCTGGGTCAGGGCGTGGCGACCAGCGTGGGTATGGCGATTGCCGAGCGCTGGCTGGCGCAGCACTTCAACCGTCCCGATTTCGAAATCTTCGACTACAACGTTTATGCGCTCTGCGGCGATGGCTGCATGATGGAAGGAGTAAGCGGCGAAGCGGCGTCGGTGGCTGGACATCTCCGGCTTTCGAACCTCTGCTGGATTTACGACAACAACAAGATCACGATTGAAGGCAACACCGCGCTGGCCTTCAGTGACGACGTGGCCACGCGTTTTATCGGCTACGGCTGGAACGTGACCCGCGTGGGCGATGCCAACGATCAGGACATGCTGGCACGGGCATTCCATACGTTCCTGAATACGAACGATCGCCCGACACTTATTATTGTGGACAGCCACATCGCGTATGGAGCGCCCAATAAGCAGGACACCAGCGGCGCCCACGGCGAGCCTCTGGGCGAAGAAGAAATCAAGCTGACAAAGCGAGCCTACGGCTGGCCGGAAGACCAGAAGTTCTATGTGCCGGACGGGGTCCGTGAGCACTTCCACGATGGCATTGGGCGACGGGGCAAAGAGACTCGCACCCGCTGGGAGGAACTTTTCGGGCGGTATAAGCAGAAGTATCCAGATATGGCGGCTCAGATGGACAAGATCCAACGACGCGAGTTGCCGGACGGCTGGGACAAGAACCTGCCGGGCTTCGCAACGGACGCGAAGGGCGTAGCCGGTCGCGATTCTTCAGCGAAGGTTTTAAATACGCTGGCACAGAATGTGCCATGGGTGCTCGGCGGCGCGGCGGACCTGGCGCCGTCGACGAAGACGCGATTGACATTTGATGGAGCCGGAGATTTCGAAGCCGGCAGTTACGGCGGCCGCAATCTTCACTTTGGCATCCGCGAACATGCCATGGGGTCCATTCTGAACGGCATGGCCCTGACCAAGGTGCGCCCCTATGGATCAGGATTCCTGATCTTCAGCGACTATTCGCGGCCGGCGATCCGGCTAGCGGCGCTGATGGAGATCCCCGTCATTTATATCTTCACGCACGATTCCATCGGCGTGGGTGAAGACGGGCCGACGCATCAGCCCATCGAACAGTTGGCTTCGCTGCGAGCAATTCCGAACCTGATTACGATTCGGCCCGGCGATGCGAACGAAACGGTGGAAGCGTGGAAGGTGATCATGCGACTACGGCGTCATCCGGTGTGCCTGATTCTGTCGCGCCAGCCGTTGCCAACATTGGACCGCGGCAAGTATGCGCCAGCTTCAGGCGTGGCGAAGGGTGGGTACGTGCTGGCGGGAGATGCCAATCAGAAACCGGACATCCTGTTTTTGGCGACCGGCAGCGAGTTGTCGCTGGCGGCGGGGGCTTACGAGAAGCTGACCAGTGAGGGAGTGAAGGCGCGGGTGGTCAGCCTGCCATCGTGGGAGATCTTCGAGCAACAGCCGAAGGAGTATCGCGACAGCGTGATTCCACCGGACGTGACTGCACGCGTCTCCATCGAGCAGGCATCTACGCTGGGATGGTCGCAGTACGTGGGATCGCACGGCCGGACTATTGGCATGAGCACCTTCGGGGCGTCGGCGCCGCTGAAGGAGTTGCAGAAGAAGTTCGGTTTCACGCCGGATAGCGTGCTGTCAGTCGCGCGAGAGCTACTGGGGAAGAAGTAGTGCAGTTTAATTTCTAAGGCCAAGCCATTAGACTGGAAGGTCTCCTTGTATTGAGTTTGGGCAGTGATATATCCACGGCTGCCCATCCGGCTGGTGAATCTCATTAATTCAGCGTGGCTACTTGGCCATGCCAGCAGATTGGAGTAAGGCCATGGGCGGAGCGGCAGCTATTGATACGACCCCATTGCAGAGTGCGAATCCTCTGCGTGCACTGCACACGTATGGACAGAGCGTGTGGCTGGACTATATTCGCCGCAACCTTCTAACCAGCGGCGAACTGCAGCACCTGATTGACGATGATGGACTTCGGGGTGTGACTTCAAACCCGTCGATTTTCGAAAAGGCCATCTCAGGAAGCTCCGACTACACCGATTTTCTGCAATCACTGGGTTCGAACGAAGACCTGGATGCGAAGGGGCGATACGAACAGCTGGCGATCCGCGACATTCAAAGTGCGGCCGACGTGTTGCGCCCGGTTTATCAGCAAAGCAAACGGCGCGATGGATATGTGAGCCTGGAAGTCTCTCCATATCTCGCTAAAGACACCAAGGGCACTCTCGATGAAGGACGGCGGTTGTGGAAGGCTGTCGGGCGCGAGAACGTGATGATCAAAGTGCCGGCAACGGCTGAGGGCATTCCCGCGTTCAAGCAACTGATCAGCGAAGGGATCAATGTCAATGTGACGTTGCTGTTTGCGCAAGGCGTGTATGAGCAGGTGGCGCAGGCCTACATCGAGGGCGTGGAGCAGTTCGCGAAGTCGGGGGAACCGGGCAAAGTGGCCAGCGTGGCGAGCTTCTTCATCAGTCGCATTGATTCGGCAATTGATGCGCTGGCAACTGCGAAACTGAATGTCTCCAAGTCAGCGTCGGAGCAGGCGCTACTTAAGAGCATCCTGGGGAAAATCGCAATTGCGAATGCGAAGCTGACTTACGAAGCCTACAAGAAGCTTTTCGCCGGCCCGAAGTGGTCGGAACTGGCAAAGCGAGGAGCCCAGACACAGCGCGTGCTATGGGCAAGCACCAGCACCAAGAATCCGAACTATCGCGACGTGATCTACGTGGAGGAGTTGATCGGACAGGACACGGTCAACACTATGCCGCCGAACACGGTTACGGCGTTCCGCGATCACGGCAAACCCCGGGAGAGCCTGACCGAAGATATCGAAGGCGCGCAGGACATCATGGATACGCTGCCGAAGGTGGGCATCTCCATGAAAGAAGTGACGGACAAATTGCTGGCGGACGGGCTGTCGCTGTTTTCGGAATCCTTCGATAAATTGCTGATGGCGGTGGAGAATTCAACTAAGTCGAAAGTCGCACCCAAGGTGAGCCAGCAGACCTACAAGGTCTCCGCAGATACGGCGACTGCGATCAAAGCCAACGTAAACGACTGGCGGGCGCAGGGCAAAGTACGCCGGTTGTGGGAACGCGATGCCACCCTATGGACGGGAACCGACGAAAACAACTGGCTGGGCTGGCTGGGGATCGCAGACGATCAACTGGCGCACAGTCAGGAACTGACTGCGGTGGCGGACGATGGACGGAACGGTGGATTCACACATGCGCTGCTGTTGGGCATGGGCGGGTCGAGCCTGTGTCCGGAAGTAATGAAGATCACCTTCGGCAAGATCAAGGGTCATCCAGAGATGGAAGTGCTGGATTCGACCGATCCCGCGCAGGTCAAGCTGCTGGAAAGCAAGGTTGACCTGGCGAAGACCCTGTTCATTGTTTCCAGCAAGTCGGGGAGCACGCTCGAGCCCAATATCTTCAAGCAGTATTTTTTTGAGCGCGCGAAGCAACTGATCGGCGCGGAGAAGGCCGGATCGCATTTCATCGCCATCACCGATCCCGGCTCAAAGATGGAGCACGTGGCGACCGGCGACAAGTTCCGGCGGATATTCCATGGCCTTGCCTCAATTGGCGGTCGCTACTCGGCGCTCTCCAATTTCGGGATGGTACCGTCGGCAGTAATGGGCGTGGACGTCCTGAAGTTCCTGGATCGAACCGAAGAAATGGTGCATGCATGCCACTCCTGTGTTCCGGTAGAAGAAAATCCGGGAGTGATGCTGGGAATCGTCTTGGGAACGCTGGCCACACAGGGGCGCGACAAGATCACGATCATTACCTCCCCCGGTATTGCCGACTTAGGGGCATGGCTGGAGCAACTGATTGCGGAGTCCACGGGCAAAGAGGGCAAAGGCATTATTCCGGTAGATCGCGAACAGCTTGGAGCGCCGGAGGTCTACGGTAAGGACCGTGTCTTCGCTTATTTGCGGTTCACCAGCGCGCCGGATGCTACCCAGGACAAGAAAGTTGATGCACTGGAACAGGCCGGGCAGCCAGTGGTAAGAATCGCGGTGAACGACATCTACGATCTGGGACAGGAATTTTTCCGCTGGGAGATTGCAACCGCCGTGGCGGGCTCGATTATCGGCATCAACGCCTTTAACCAGCCCGACGTCGAAGCCAGCAAGATAGCGACACGCAACCTGACTTCAGAATACGAGCGCACCGGTTCCCTTCCGGCAGAGAAGCCAATTCTGGAAGGTGACGGCATTAAGCTTTTTGCCGACGAAAAGAATGCCGGCGCGCTGGCACAGGCGGCAGGCAACGATAAGACGGTTGGCTGGTTTTTGCGCGCACACTTGGGAAGAATCAAG
>Ga0310810_10008956_pt1 | contig 11564 bp, 7 predicted proteins | sample NCmetagenome_FD_207641 | JGI IMG/M metagenome (GOLD analysis project Ga0310810, IMG submission 207641) | Soil microbial communities from experimental microcosm in Duke University, North Carolina, United States - NC | ecosystem: Engineered > Artificial ecosystem > Soil microcosm > Unclassified ...
ACGACGCGAACCTTTACCACACGATGACGACGTACATCTCCACCGGCTGCGGCGGAGTCCCGCTGGTGAATCCGGGGAAACCGGATCAGAGCGCGCTGATCATGGTCCTGAACGGGACGTGCATGAACACGTTTCGCATGCCGCTGGCCTGCACCGACGAGCACTGCTGGGACGCCGGGACGATCGCGGCGCTCTCGCAGTGGATCGCGAACTGTGCGCCTGAAAACTAGAGCGCAGTAGGCGCCTAGGGCTTCGACTTCGATCGCTTTGGCTTGGGATTGGGGGCCGGCGCGGCCGGCGGCGCCGTCGCGGCTACCGCCGCGGCTTCCGCCTTTTGCTGGTTCGCTTTCCGCTCGAACGACATGATCTGATGCAGCAGCTTCACGTACATCTCGTCGATCCTGCGGATGTCGTCGTACGTCGCGGCGATGTCCTTCGAGATCGACTGTAGCTCTTCGCCGTTGTTCGCGGTCACCGCCGCGTCGAGGCGGCTCGAGAGCCACGCCGCTTTCCCGTCGGTGACGCCCCGACCCTCCTCGGCGGCGTAGAAACGCGCGCGCGCGTCGCCGAAGCCGTCCAGGTCGGGCGGGATGGCTTCGACCTTTTCACGCAGAGCCATGAACTTCGTCTTCAGTTCGCCGAGCTGCACTTTCAGCGCGGCGAGCGATTGCTTCACCGGTTCCGGGTCGATCTTCTTGCGGCATCCCGCCAGCGGGAGGGCGCCCATCACGAGCCCAGCGAGCCCGAGCACGCACAGCACGTTTCGCAATCTCGGATTCACGTCGACAGTCTACCCGAGCCGCCAGGCCCGCAAATGAATTGAGTCGGGAACCCTGGGAGGGTTCCCGAACCCTCCCGCGATGGTACGCGCCGAGCAAAGCTCGGCGGCTCCCCACGCGAAACAACGTGTGCACGACGGCGCTAACCCGGCTCACGTTTGACATGGGAACCCTGAGAGGGTTCCCAACCCCTCCCGCGATGGTACGCGCCGAGCAAAGCTCGGCGGCTCCCCACGCGTTTCCGAGATGGACGATGCGGATCGCCTCGCCCCTTCGCGGGAATTACCCGGCGTGGGTTTCGTGGGTAGCGCAGGTTTTGGTTTTGGCGCCGGCGGTGCGACCGGTGGCGCTGTGGGAGTGACCGCCGCCGGCGTCGCCGGCTCGGGTATCGCTGGCTCGAACGCTGCCGGACCGGGGGGGACGGGTGCGGGCGAGCACAGATGGTTCACGGGCACCGGGGGCCTGGGGGGCTCCGGGGGAGGCGCCGGCGGCGGCGGGAGGTGGGTCAGCACGCCGAGGTAAGTCGAAACGCCGCGTCATCTAAATCGGGAACCCTCAAAGCGTTCCCGAACCTTCCCGCGATGATACGCGGCGAGCAAAGCTCGCCGGCTCCTCACGCGAATCCGCGCGCATTGTTTGTTCAGATATGCCCGCGCCCCGACGATGAAGACTGTCGGTCTTTGACGGTGGCTCGGTGAGAACGAAATTGTTGGCCTTGCTCTCGCTGGCAGCGAGCGCGGCGGCCTGCGGATCGATCAACGCCGTCGAGAGCGAAGACGGTGGTGGAACGGGTGGCGCGACAGCGGGCACGTTCGGCGCGGCCGGGACGTCGGGCGACGCCGGAACGTCGGGTGTGGCCGGGACGTCGGGCGGCGGCGGGACGATCGCGAGCGGGCGCGGCGGCTCCGACAGCGGTAGGGCGGGCGCCGGAGGTCAGGGCGCCGTCGGCGGGTCCCCGCAAAAGGACGCCGGCTCCCCACCGGACGCTGCGATGCTGGACTGCAACCTCGGCGAGAAGAGCTGCGACATGAACACGCCGCTCACCTGCGACGCCAACGGCGTTTGGCAGCGGGGCGCGCCGTGCAGCAACATCTGCGTCGGCGGCAGCTGCGTCGGCAACTGCGCGCCGGGCGCGAAGACCTGCGTCGGCAACATCCCCCAGATCTGCGACGGCCAGGGCCAGTGGCAGGCGGCGCCGGCCTGCATGTTCATCTGCCGGCAGGGCGACTGCACGGGCGTATGTCAGCCGGGCGCGCGCCAGTGCAGCTCGTCGGGCATGCCGCAGGCGTGCACCGTCGACGGCGCCTGGGAGACAGGGCAGGCGTGTCCGTTCGTCTGCAGCCAGGGCGTCTGCGGCGGCTCGTGCAAGCCCGGACAGACGAATTGCAACAACAACGTGCCGCAGACGTGCACGGCGGCGGGCGAATGGCAGTCGGGGACGGCGTGCCAGTACGTCTGCACGAACGGCGCGTGCGCGGGTTCGTGCACGCCGGGCGCGCGCCAGTGCGCGAACAACGTGCCGCAGACGTGCAGCACGGGCGGCGCGTGGCAGAGCGGCACGGCTTGTCAGTTCGTCTGCTCGGCTGGCACGTGCGGCGGGTCGTGCGCGCCCAGCTCGACCCGTTGCAACAACGGCCAGAAGCAGATCTGCGATGCGCAGGGCAACTGGCAGGACACGACCTCGCCGCCGGTGCAGTTGCTGATGAACCCGGGCTTCGACCTCGGCAACACCATCTGGTCCGAGAGCACGCTGTCCGCGACCAAGATCATCACCGGCGACAGCGCGCTCTCGTCGCTGAAGGCCCAGTCGCCGTCGAACCTGGCGTGGCTGGGCGGCTACTCGAACGCGAAGGACGACCTTTCGCAGGTCGTCGATATCCCCGCTGGCGCCACGTCGATCACGCTCAGCTTCTGGTACGCGATCGCCACGCAGGAGAATTCGACCGCCGTCTACGACAGCATGAGCGTCTACACGTACGACGCGGCGGCGGCGAAGTTCACGGCGATGGCGACGTTCACCGACAACATGGCGACGTCGACCTGGACGCGCTTCTCGGTCAGCCTGCCGGTCACGCTCGCGGGCAAGAGCATCCAGATCGGGTTCCAGGCGACGACCGACAACGCCAGGAACACGAACTTCTTCGTCGACACTGTCTCGCTGGACGTCGGCGCCTGCGCGCCGACGCCCTGACGGGAACTCGCCGCTACGGGGCGGGGTGCGTCAGCTCCTGCTGGTGGCGAGCGAGTCGCTCGGCGTAGGTCCGCTCCATCGCCTCCATGTGGCGCACGTAGGCCGGGCGCGCGTTCGCCGACTGCGCGTCAGCGAGCGCCTTGCGGGCCACGGCCAACGCGTGTTCGTCGCCTTCCACCATCGCCTTGAAGTAGACGTCGTGCGCGGGCGTCCCGCGGGCCGGTGGGGCCGGCTCCTCCGGCAGCGCGAAGGGAGGCAGCTCCTCGTCGGACGGATTGGGGACCCCGACCTGCGGCATCGATTCCCCGAACGCCGCCATCGGTCGCGAGGGCGTCGTTCGGTGCCGATGTGCGACGCGCCAGGTGCCGGCGCTGACCAACCCGCACACGACCACCGCCACCAGGATCGCCAGGTCGCGGCGGCTCACTGCTGCACCGTCATGCAGAGGTTGAACGTGTCCGTGCCTGGACCGCCGATGCAGACGTCGTGCAGCCCGCCACCGTCGAGCGCGTCGTTTCCGGCGCCGCCTTCCAGGTGATCGTCGCCGTCCTCGCCGAACAGCTGATCGTTGCCGTTCTCGCCGAACAGCTGATCCTGCCCCTGTCCGCCAAGGATCACGTCGTCGTTGTCCCCGCCGAAGCAGTGGTCATCGCCGCCGCCACCGTCGAGGAAGTCGTTGCCGATGTTGCCGCGCAGCGTGTCCTGACCGTTGCCGCCGAACAGCTGGTCGTTGCCCGAGCCGCCGTCGATGATGTCGTCACCCTCGCCGCCCGAGATGAAGTCGTTGCCCCCGAGGCCGTTGATGGTGTCCTGACCGCCGAGGCCCAGGATGCAATCGGACCCGGCGGTGCCGTTGATCGTGTCGTTGTTCGACGTGCCGAGCCGGATCGTCGTCCCGGCGGGGCAACACGACGTGCTGTCGCCCAGCACCGCGCGGACCCGCTGGGTGGCTGACGTTGCGTTGCCGAAGCGATCGACCGCGAAGTAGGTGACCACCGTGGTTCCCAGCGGGAAGCGGCTGGGCTTGTTGTTGGTCAGCGTCACCGTGCCGCCGCAACCGTCCACCGCGGTGGCCGTCCCGATGTTCGGGTTCACGCACGCCGAGATGATGATGTCGGGCGGCACCGTCAGCACCGGAGGTTTCGTGTCGACGACCGTGACCAGCATCGTGTCGGTCGCCGTGGCTCCGCTCGCGGCGGTCACCCGCAGCGTGACCGTGGTCGTCCCCACCGGGAACCGCGCCGTCGGGCGGGCGATGGTCGGGCTGCTGAACGTGATCCCGGGGGCGGACCAAAGGAACGCGACCGGCGTCCCGTCGCCGCTGCTGGACGCGCTGCCGTCGAGCTGCGCGGTGGCGCCGCCGCCCGCGCATTCCAACACCTGGTCGGGGCCCGCGTTCGCCGTCACCGGCAGCTTCACGTCGATCGGCTTTCCGGTGCCGTCGATCGTGCAGGTCGCCACCGTCGGATCGGCGTGCACGGTGATGTCGTAACAACCGTTCTGGTGATCGACGATGTCCGACGGCGCGCAGGTGCAGCCGGGCGTCGGGCTGCAGGTGATCTGCCGCCCCCAACCCGACGGGTTGCCGCAACGATCTTGCGGGCAAATGTGTACGGACATGCCGCCCGCGATCGGCGTGACCGCGAGGTTGCTGACCCGCGGGTCGACGCCGACGTCGACGAACGTCGAGCGCACCAGCTCGCGCCGGGTGGTGCATCCGTTCTTGGTGAAGCGCGCGGTGAAGTGCATCTTGTACATGCCGTCGACGAGGCATTGCCCCGGCGTGTCGCTGTCCGGAATCAGCCGGGTCCAGTAACCGTTGTGGGCGAGCAGATCGCCGTCGATGCCGTCGTCGTTCATGCCGAAGGTCTGCTTGACGGTGGGAATCGGGATCGTCGCGCGCAACGCGGCCGACCGGCCCGCGGCGCCGTCGGCGGAGGACGTTGCGCCCGGCGGCTGGGGTCCGACATTGAGGAGTGTGCGGCCGACGCCGGTGGTCGGTCGTTCGATCTCCACCTGCACGTCAGAGACGTCGTACCCGCCCGCAGGAATGTTGGCGGGCAACACGCGCGCGCTGGCCAGCACGCCCGACTCGCCGGTGCGGTAGGTGAAGCGCGTCGGCGCGTCGTCGAGTTGCGACATGCCGCGCACGAGCACGTCGATGAACCAATCCTGAGAGGGAACGACGGGACAGATCTCGCCCGAGCAGGAAGACGCCGCGAGCGCCGAGATCGCGCCCAGCGTCACGCCGGTGGTCGAGAACGCCAGCGCCTGCGTCGCGCCGCCGAACGTCCCGGGCGACTGCCCGTAGCTGAGCACGGCGTAGCCGTTGTTCGTCAGCGTGTGGCTGCCGCTCAGCAGCCGCCCGTCGCCGACGATCTGGGTGAAGTTGAGCTCGCCGAACGGCGTCCCGCCCGCGCAGGAGTTCATGCGGAACCCGGCGAAGTGCGGGTCCGACGGCCCGGGGATCGAGCTGAGATCGCCGACGCGCGTGTCGGTGATGATGATCGGCTGGTTCTGCACGCAGATGTGGTTGAGCAGCGTGTTGTCGTACGGCTCCGGTCCGTCGGTCAGCTGGTGCGCGTAGACGACCAGGCTCCAGGGCCCGGCGGCGAGCTTGCTGTCGAAGTCGCTCGCATCGGTGGCCCTCGTCAGCGATCCGATCAGCCCCGCCGTCTGCTCGGCCTGCAGGGCCTCCTCGTACGAAGAGCGCGGGCCGAGGTGACCGTCCTCGAAGTAGAGGACCGTCGCGCAGCCGGCGGTCGGGCAGATGCGCTGGATCTGGGTGCGCACCATCGGGACGGCATCGTCGATCGGCAAGCTGTCGGTGGTGAAGCCGTTGACGTACGAGTGGTGCGGTCGAATCAGCTGCGTGCGCCAGGTGCCGGCCAGCTCGCCATGGAAGGGCAACGGCACGCGCGCGAAGTTCCAGGTGTCCTTCAGCGACGACTCCACCGCGGGATCGCCAGGCAGCACCAGCGCGCCGGAGGGCGCGTTCACCATCAGCCGCATGTCGGGCGTCGGCTTGTTCCAGCCGCCGACGAAGGTGAGGCGCTCGTCGTCGCACGTGCCGTAGTTGACGGGGACGGTGGCGAACTCGTCGGCGGGCAACGTCCCCTTGGGATCGATTCCGACGAACTCGGTCGACAGCTGGGCGAAGCACTTCACGAAGAAGTCCTTCAGATCGACCCAGCGGCCCTGGCCGTTGGCGCCCTCCTGATCGTTCGGGCCCTTCGCCGGGCTCTGCATGTAGATGCCGCCCTGACGCTCGGCGAGCAGCGTCAGCAAGTTTCCGTTCACGCTCTGCCCCTGGCCAAAGCCGATCGCGCAGACCTGGGTGTTGGCGCCCAGCAGGCTGAAATCGAACTTCTTTCCGCCGCAGGTGTCGCCGCATACGGGCGTCGCGTTGGCGCTGGCGGCGTTGAGGCACGGCTCCCGGTTTTCCAGGCCGTCCGTCAGGAGCAGGATCCCCTTGCGCTCGTTTTCACCCGACTGCGTGGTCGGGTTATCGTTGGGATTGCACGACTTCTTTCCGAGGGATGGTGAGTTCGCGGGCTGGGTCACGACCCCGGTACAGATCTGCGCGATCCCGCCTTCGAGCCCACCTCCGATCGACGTGCACCCGCCGACGCGGTTCTTGAGATTGTCGGCGATCGGTCCGATCGTGGCGGGCGCGTTGGCTCCGGACACGAGCTGCGTGGTGTCCGCGGTGACGTCGGTCGAGTAGCTCACGACGCCGACGCGGTTCTGCTGAGCGTTCGGCAGCAGGTCGGCGAGCATCTTCATCGCCTCAGCGGCGACCTCGATCTTCTTTGCGCCCGAGCTGTCGGTATCGCCCATACTGCCCGAGCGATCGATCACGATGCTGAGATCGAACGGGTGCGTCTCTTGCCAGGCCCGGACCGTGTCGTCCAGCCGCTTGTGCAGCCGCCAGAACATCGGATCGCGCGGCGAGCATCCGGAGTCGGCGACATCCTGGTTGTAGACGCACTTGCCGGCGCTGCTGCAGATCGGACAGAATTTTTTCGTGACGGGATCGCAAGCCTCGAGGGTGGGGCAGAATTCTCCCGTCTGGGGGTTGCATCGAGGATCAGGCGCCGTCGCGGCCGTTTGGCAGTCGGCGTCGGTCGCGCAAGCGACGTTGATCGGCGAGGCGACCTCGGTGTGAAAGTTCGCGTGGTGGGAGGAGTCGAGTATCTGCGCGACCACCTCCAGCGTCGGAAGTTGATTGAGCGTGCTGCCCTCGAACCCCAGGCAATTCGCGTTCGTCGACGGCGTCGCCGGGGTGCCGTTCAGCGGTCCCGCACCCGCGTTGAAGAGGCAGGCGGGCAGGGCCTGGCATTCCGTACAGGTCACGCCGTCGGGGCGGTTGGGCCCGGTCCCACAGGCCGAGTTGTCGCCGTGGAGGAACACACAGGGGCTTGGATCGGCGACGGTGCAGGGCTTGTTGTTGTTGTTGCAGGTTCCGGTCGGCGAGTTTGGCGCCGACGGGATGCACTTGCCGTTGTAGTTGGCGCCGAAGTGACCGTACGGGAACACCATGTTCTGACGCCAATCGAGCGACTCGATGAAGCAGCCCTCGTGTGCATCGCACTCGACGTCCGTGGTGCATGTGATGTTGCTGTTGTTGCTGCACGTCCCCATCACGCACTTGCCCGGACCGCAGCCGAGCTTCGCCTCGCGCATCAGATCGAAGTCGAACTCGAACTGCCGGTGAAAGGCGAGCCAGCGCGCACTTCGGCCCGCAAAAGGATCGGTGCCGCCGGTCCTGCCGAAGCAGGAGTGCCATTCGGAGTGCATCTCCAGGATGTGCTCCTGCCGTGCCGGGTCCGGGATCGAGGTGCAGCAGGTTCCGCCCACCGTGCACGGCGTTCCCGGCGCCCAGGCGCATCCGGGGTTACCGTTCTGTTGAATGCACCGAAAAGGTGCCTTCGTGAATTCGAAACCTGGGAACGCCACGACCTTCTGGCCCTGGATGTTGCTGAGCAGATAGTCGACCCCGTCGACATACTTCCAGCAGTGTTCCGCTCCGGCTTCCGCTTCGATCAGCAACGGCACGCCGATGATTGCCAGAGCCGCCACAACGATCCGACACACGCGCTTCGACATTGCCGTCCTCCCCAAATGGGCCCGCGAACCTTTCCTGGGTACGCGGCCTCCCTCATTGCGTCAAGATGGAAATGTTGCCGTCGATCGAAGCAATTTACGGCCGGCGATCTTTTTTGTGCGATTGCTGACGGTCAGTCGCATTGGTGCACGAAACATTTGTCGGTGAACGAACGGATGAATGCATTGCGAACGATGTTCGGGCGGGGCGTATACTCGGCCACGTCGGGGAGGGTGCTTTGAACGTCACCACGGTCCGCGTGTCCGCGATTGCTCTTGTCGTCGCGGTGGGTTGCGCGCGCAAACCAATCAACCAGAAAGGCGATTCAGGAACGGACGGCACCGTCGTCGACGTCAGCAATGACACTACGTTGGACGGCCAGTTGGAGAAACCGGAGAGCGGTGACGGCGACGGACGCGACGCGTCCTCGGAGCAACCCATTCCCCCAGCGGGGTTGATCCAGGGTTACGACTTGGTCACGACCGCGTCGAACGGCGTCGCGGTCGTGGGCCGCCTCGAAGGTTCCGTCGATCTCGCCGGCGGTAGCTTGCTGGTGAGCGCGGGCCTGGGCGATCTGTTCCTCGGGACGTTCACCCAGGCGGGCAGCGCGGTATGGACCGGCAACTTCGGCGACGCGGCTGCACAGGGCGGCGGGCGGATCGCGCGCGACGGCGCCGGAAACCTGTTCGTCGCCGCGAGCTTCACCGGAACGATCGACGTCGGCGGCGGGCCGTTCGCCAGCGCCGGCGCGGGCGACGTCTGCGTGGCTCGGTTCGATCCGGGCGGGCGGCACGTTTGGAGCCAGCGCTTCGGCAACCAATTCCACCAGGAGGCGGTGGGTGCCGCGATCGACTCGACGGGGCGCCCGATCGTCGCGATCTCCTCGCAGGGCCCGTTCGACGTCGCCGGCGGACCCGCAGACGGCGCCGTCGCAAACAGCTCGTCGGTCGCGCAGCTCGATGCAACGGGCGGCCTGGTCTGGTCGAAGAGCTGGACGGGCGTCATGATCTCGTCGATCGCCGTCAACAACGCCGACGAAATTCTGGTGACGGGATCGTTCGACGCCACGATCGACTTGGGCGGTGGCCCGCTCTCCAGCATGGGCGGCAGCGATATTTTCGTCGTCGTCCTCCGCGCGGACGGCGCGCACAAGTGGAGCAAGCGGTTCGGCGGCACGGGACGATCTGCCGGCGCCGGTATCGCCGCCGACACCGACCGCAATATCGTGCTCACAGGCATGTTCGACGACAGCTTCGATCTCGGTGGTCCGACGCTGGTCAGCGTCCTCGATAACACCCGGTTCAGCCCGTCGAGCGATGTCTTCGTGGCCAAGCTGGATGCCGCGGGCAATCACGTCTGGAGCCTGCGATTCGGCGACGCACACGACGATCAATCGGGATCGACGATCGCGACGGATGCCGCTGGCAACGTCTTCCTCGCCGGCTTTCTCAAAGGAACGGTCGATTTCGGCCTCGGGCCGGTTTCGCTCGCGAACGGCGCGTCCGGGGCGTTCATCGTGAAGCTCGCCCCGACGGGCGCAACGCTCTGGAACCTGGGGATCGAGGGGAACGCCATCCGCGTGCGCGCGGCGCCGTCGGGCGGCGTGCTGGTTGCCGGCGCGTTCCCTGGGACCCTGCCCGGATCGCCGGTTCGTTCTTTTCAGGGCGGTTCGAATGTCTTCCTCGTCGAGTATCCGCCGTGAGCGCCGGGCTGCCCCGGGCCGCCCTCATCGCGGGCCGTGTCGTCCTGCTCGCAACGGCGGGTGTCGCGACCTTTGCGGCGTTGACCGCGCGACGCGCGCCGCGTGTGACCGTGTCCGCCGCCGCGCCGAGCGCGACGCGGTTCACCTGCCCGATGCATCCCCAGGTCCTGTCCCCGTTCGGCGGCGATTGCCCAATCTGCAGCATGGCGCTGAAGGCCGTCAAGCAGGCGCCGCCGCCGCCCGCGCAAACCCTCGTCCTGCGCCCGGACGAGCCCGCGTTGCAGGCGGCCGACGTCGCGTTGGCCGAGCGGCGGCATTTCAGCGCGCCTGTCTCGGCGCCCGCCTGGATCGAATCCGACGGGCGAGGCTGGGCGCTGCTTCACCGGGGCGACGGGCAGCCCGGACAGGCGGCGCGCTTCGTTCCGGCCACGGGCGCGATCAATGTCGATGTCCATGTCTCGCGCGAGGTACCCGAAATCTGGGACAGCGATCTGCTCCGTGTGCGCTTCGAGGTTCCACCAGGACGGTCGCAGGCCGGCAGCGGCTGGCTCGATCTCGGTGACGTCGTCTTCGACGCGGTCACCGTTCCGCTGAGCGCGGTCACGGACGCCGCCGACGGGCCGCACGTGTTCGTGGCGTCCGGCGATCGCCGGACCTTCGTCCGGCGAAAGATCGAAACGGGGAGGTCATTTTACGGCTTCGCCACCGTACGAGCCGGCCTGGGCAGGGGCGAGCGAGTGGTGATCGTCAATGCCTTCTTTCTCGGCGCCGAGCAACGTCTTCGTTCCATCCTCGCCGGCGAAACGGCGGTGGCGCCGTGATCGCGTCGCGGGAGGGTTTGGGAACCCTTCCAGGGTGCCCATCGTGATCGGGCGCGTCGTCGCATTCTGCGCGCGCCGGCCCGGCTTGATCATCGCGATCGGATTGCTGGCCGCGCTCGCGGGCGAGGCCGGCCGGCGGTCCTGCGCGCGCGATGCCTTGCCCGATCTCGCCGACCCGCGCGTCGCCGTCGTCGCGGACTGGATGGGCCACGCGGCCGCCGAGGTCGCCGACCGCGTGACCCGGCCGCTGACCGTCGCCCTCGACGGCGTCCCGGGCGCAGTGGCGATCCGCGGATCGTCGATGTCCGGGATGGCGTACGTGGAGGTGGTGTTCGACGCCGCGTCGCGCGTGGCGCCGGGACGGGCGGAGATCTCGCGGCGCCTGGCGGCGATCGATTTTCCGAACGGCCTGCGCGTGCAGGTCGGGCCCGAGGCGTCGGGCGCCGGGTGGGTCCTCCAGTACGTGCTCGCGCTCCCGGGCGTCCGGGACATGCACCACTTCGAGGGCGATCGGATCTCGCCGCAGTCGCCGACCGGGATGCGGCGCCATCAAGACGAGGTGATCAGGCCCGCGCTGGCGGCGATTCCGGGCGTGGCCGAGGTCGCCTCGGTGGGAGGCGAAGGCGAGCAGCTCGTCGTGGAGGCGCGGCCAGCCGACCTGCGCCGCAAGGGCGTCGCGTTCTCCGACGTGGTGGCGTCGGTTCGGGCGGCGCTGGCCACGTCGCGAACGAAGGATCGAACGATGGATCGCGTCGGGGCCGCGCTGGATCCCGCGGTCGCGCAGGCGCGGCTGGCGGGTGAGATGGCGAGCGGGTTCGCCGATCTCGACGGTTTCATCCCGGCGGTGGGCGGCATCGTCATCGCGCGCCCCGACGCTGACGTCGTCCGTTTGATCGACCTCGTGAAGGCGGTGCTCGAACGCGAGCGCGCGCGCCTACCTCGTGGTGTCGAGCTGGTCGTCGTC
>Ga0310810_10008959_pt1 | contig 11563 bp, 11 predicted proteins | sample NCmetagenome_FD_207641 | JGI IMG/M metagenome (GOLD analysis project Ga0310810, IMG submission 207641) | Soil microbial communities from experimental microcosm in Duke University, North Carolina, United States - NC | ecosystem: Engineered > Artificial ecosystem > Soil microcosm > Unclassified ...
TCCGGCACCTACGCGGCGCGCGACTCCGGCTGCACGACCGGCGTGATCGTGGTCGACGGCGCAGAGCCGCTGGTGCGCGGCGCCTGGTGCAACGGCGCGGGCGAGCAGCGCCAGGTGACGCCGCTGGGGCCCATGCAGCTGGTGGAAGGTCGCCTGTCGGTGGAGGTGCAGCTCTCGACCGGTCCTCGCATGCTGCGCGTCGCGCCGGTCGATCTGCCGCTGCCGGACGACGGATGAGCACACCACGGCCGAGGACGCGGTTCGTCGGGCGCACGGGTGACCTCGTGCGGCTCGCCGAGCTGTGCCGCACCGGTGCGTCGATGGCCACGCTGTGGGGACCGCCCGGCGCCGGCAAGACGCGCCTCGCGCTCGAGCTGTGCGCGCGTCGCGACCTCGTCCGCTCCGGGCGTCGCCCGCAGACCTGGTTCTGCGACCTCAGCGGCGCGCGCGACCTGCCGGAGGTGTTCGCGGCGGTGTGGCGCGCGCTCGGCGCCCGGGACGGGCCGCTGTGCACGCGCTGGATCGCCACGGCGCTGGCGGGACGCGATCCGGGCGTGCTGGTGCTCGACAACATGGAGCAGGTGGCGGAGCACGCGGCACAGACGGTCGGCGTCTGGGCGGAGGCGGCGCCGGACGTCTTCTTCCTGGTCACCTCGCGCGAGCGCCTGCGGCTGGTCGGCGAGGTGACGCACGAGGTGGCGCCGCTCGGCGCCGAGGCGGTCGAGCTGTTCGTCGACCGCGCGTGGGGCGGCGCGCCCCCGCCTGCCGAGTCGGCCGACCCGGCGGCGATCGCCGAGCTGGTGGCGCGGCTCGAGGGCATCCCCCTCGCCATCGAGCTGGCGGCGGCGCGGGTCGACGCGCTCGGCATCGACGGACTGCTCGCCCAGCTGGCGCGGCCGCTCGACGCGCTGGGCCGCGCACCGCGCGACGCCCCTCCACACCACGCCAGCTTGCGCTGCGCGATCGAGGGCTCCTGGCAGCTGCTCGGCGAGCGCGAGCAGCGGGCCTGCGCCGAGTGCGCGGTGTTCCGCGGCGGTTTCTCGCTCGAGGCGGCCGAGGCGGTGCTGTCGGACGGCCCGGCGCTGGACCTGCTCGAGGCCCTGCGCGATCGCGCGCTCCTGCGCCGGAGCAGCGACGGCGGCCTGGTTCGCTTCTCGATGTTCGAGGTCATCCGCGCCCACGCGCTCGAGCAGCTGGGCGATCGCGAGGGAGCGGCGCGCGCGCGCCACAGCGACCACTTCCTGCGCGCCGCGGCGCGACTGGGCGGCGCCGACCAGGAAAACCTGGCCGATGCGATCGCCTTCGCGCTCGAGGCGGGTGGTGGGTCGCCGGAGCTGGCCGACGCGCTCGAGCTCCTCGATCCCAGCCTCCTGTCGGACCGGCTGGTCGATCTGGTCGGCGACGCCGCGCTCGGGGCGCGCGGCCGCCGGGTGCGCGGACGGGCCCTCCAGCTGCGCGGCCGACTCGACGAGGCGCGCGGCGAGCTCGAGCGCGCGGCGGCGAGCGCGGACGACGCGATGCGAGGTGCGCTGCTCGCCGATCTCGGGGTCCTCCACCACCAGCTGCGCGAGCTCGACGCCGCCACCGCCGCGTACGAGGAGGCGTCGATCCTTCACCGGAACGCCGGTGATCGCGCGGCCGAGGCGCGCTGCACCGGCAACCTGGGCGCGATCCACCACGACGCGCGGCGCTACGACGAGGCGATCGACCACTACCAGCGAGCGCTCGCCGACTTCCGCGCGACCGGGCAGCACCGGATGGAGGGCATCTTCCTGACCAACATGGCGGTGCTTCTACAAGAACAGGGCGCCATGGCGCGCGCGCGCGCCACCTACCGCGCGGCGCTCGACCGCCTGGCCGCCACCGGCGATCACCGGCTCGAGGCGATCACGCGCTCGAACCTCGGCCTGCTGGCGCACGAGACCGGCGACGCCGAGGAGGCGCGGTGCTGCCACGAGCGCGCGCTGGCCACCCTGCGCGACGTGGTCGACGTGCGCTCCGAGGCGCTGGCGCTGGGTCGGCTGGCCATCGCGCTGGCCGACCTCGGGCGCCTCGACGAGGCGCGCGCCAGCCTGCGGCGCGCGGAGCGGCTGCTGGCCGGCACCGGCGATCGGGTGTCGCTCGGTGTCCTCGGTCTGTACCGCGCCTACGTCGATCTCGAGGACGGTGCGGGCGAGGAGTTCGTTCGCGATCGCATCGACGAGGCGCGAGCGCCCGCGTTCGCCGCCAGCTCCTCGCTGCTCGACCTGTGCGACGACGCGCGCACCGCGGTCCGGCTGATCGACGCGCGGCTGGCCGGCGCCGGCTGCGGCGAGGTGCTGGTCGTCGGACCGGAGGCGGCCTGGTTCACGCTGCCGGGCGGCCACACCCAGGATCTCGCGAGCCGTCGGGTGCTGCGCCGGCTCCTCTTGCGCCTGGTCGAGAGCCACCGCGCCGCCCGCGGCGAGGGCGTCTCGCTCGAGGCGCTGCGCGAGGCTGGCTGGCCGGGCGAGACGGTCCTGCACGCGGCGGCGGTCAACCGCGTCCATGTCGCGCTGACCGAGCTCCGGCGCCGCGGGCTCAAGCCCTGGCTGCTGCACCGGCAGGGCCGCTACCTGCTCGATCCCTCCCTGCGCGTCGACCTCGGCGGCCGCGGACATCCGGACGCGCTCACCCCGCGATCCGGTCGCGCTCGCGGTTGAACACCTCGACGACGAAGTCGCTCACCACCCGGATGCGCGCCAGCCGGCGCATCTGCTCGTGAACGACCAGCAGTACATCGCAGCGGGAGAATCCGAGTGAAGCGACTCGCCTGAGCGATCGCGATGCATCGCCCAGGAAGCAGGGAATCGCGGCCAGGCCGAGCCCTGCCTCGGCCGCCGATTGCAGCGCCACCGCGTCGTTGGCCCGGAACGCGACGCGCGCCCCGCGGTCCTCGTCTCGCATCCACTCGAACCCGGGGATGCCACCCAGGTTCTCGTACACGAGCAGGTCGTGGCCGGCCACCGCGAAGGGAGACTCCGGCGTGCCGCGCCGGCGCAGGTAGACGGGCGATGCATACGCACACCCGCCCAGCTCGGCGATGCGGCGGGCGACGAGCGATGCCTGCGTCGGCCGCACGTTTCGGATCGCCAGGTCGGCCTCGCGCTGCGCGAGGTTGAGGAACCTGTTGGTGCCGATGAAATCGACCTCGAGTCCGTCGTGGCGCGCGGTGAGCTCGGGCAGGGCCGGGATGAGGATCTGCTCGGCGATCCAGGCAGGTGATGTGATCCTCACCTTGCCGCGCGGCAGAGCATCGGCGGTCTCGACGATCTTCTCCTCGATCGAGCCGACCGCGCTCTCGATGCCGCGCGCGGCGGCCAGGAGCTGGCGCCCGGCGTCGGTCAGCACGAGGCCGCTCGGGGTCCGCTCCACCAGACGCGCGCCGACCGATTCCTCGAGCGCGGCCAGCCGGCGGCTCGCGGTCGCCTTGCTGACCTTGAGCTCGCGTGCGGCGCCGGCGAGCGAGCCGCGGCGATCGAGCGCCAGGAGGTAGCGGAGGTCGTCCCAGTTCACCGAGCCGTCTCATATTCGCACCTCCCGGTCTCGTTTTCTCGCCCTCCCCGCGATCGCCGATGCGCAGTACTCGTGGAGTCCTCACGCACGGAGGACCCATGCGCGCCCATCTCATCGCTACCCCCCTCGCCCTCGCCGCGCTCTTCGCCGCCAGCCCGGCGCTCGCAGACCCCGCCAATCATCGAAGCGTCGCCGGCGCCGCCTGCGTCCCGTCCGACACCACGCTCGCCAACCTGGGGGGCTACCAGGTGATGAACGGCGGCATCGAGTTCGCAGCGCCGGCGACCGGCACCGTGACCTTCTTCTGTCCGGTTCCGCTCGCGGTGAACTCGGGCGGGTACTACGCGTGGCTCGGCGTCGACAATGATGACGATGGAGTCTCGACGAGCGACTACTACGTCAAGGCGGATTTCCTGCGTCGCAGCGGGTCGACAGGGGCCGCCGAAACGCTCTGCACTGTCTATTCACGGTCGCCGAGCGTCGCGAGTCAGCAGTGCGTTGACCCGTCGGGCACGCCGATTCTCCTCCCCATCGACCGCGTGGGCTACGTCTACTTCGCCCGCGTGACCCTCTTTCGCCGGGCGGTCCAGCCCGATGGGCAATCGATCCGGTTCCTCGGGATCGGATTCACCCAGTAAAGCGGCATGCAATGCGACGTCACTCGCCAACGAAAGGATCGAACGGTGTCACGTAGCCTCGTGTTTCCCATCGTCGCAGCCGCACTGGCGGCGAGACTGTCTTCGGCGCACGCCGAAGATCCTTCCTTCGGGTCGGTCGCGGCAGCCGCATGCATGCCGACCCGCATCACCCTCGAGAGCGGCAAGCTCGACACGACCACCTGGGGCGCCATTCAGTTCAAGTCCGGAAGCACCGGCTCGATGGAGGTTACCTGCCGGATCAACCCCACTCTGGATCCGGCGACCCTCGTGCGGATGCTGTATGCACACGACGATGATGGCGCTGCTCCCCCGAGCACGGGTGCGTACTACGTACGGTTGCAGGTCCGAGCGCGCAACAAGGTCACCGGGGCGATCACGGACATGTGCGACGTGTACTCGAACACGTTGTCGTCGTTCGGCTCGACGCCAGATTGCTACGTGAGCCCGAACCTACCCGACTACTACTACTACTACGCCAACGTCACGCTCTTCAGAAACGTCGATCAAGCCGCATCGATCGTGTTCTACGGCCTCACCTTCGAGTCGGCACACTGACCACCATGCGTCCAACACTCCACTTCTCGTTCATGGCTCTCGTCGCGCTCCTCGTTCGGGTCGATCAGGCTCGAGCAGACGGAGACGTCGCAGCGCCGACCTGTGTTCCTACCGACCTGACGCTGATGGAACAGCTTTATGACAGCGCCGGAAACGGCTACGCCTTCCTTGGCGACAGCATCGGGACTTTCACCGTCACCTGCCCGGTGGCGGTGACCAACGGCAGTCACGCCCTGAGTCTCTCGTACGGCAATGATACCGACGGTACGTCCGAGGACCCGTCGACGAGTGACGACTTCTACGTCAAGGTGGAATGGAAGCGCCGAAGCAAATCGACCGGCGCCGTCAGCACGCTGTGTGCTGACTACTCGACTCCCGCGAGCGCGGCGAAGCGCCCGATGTGTTCGGGATCGAGCTTCGCGGTCGACAACGCGAGCTACTTCTACTGGGTCTACGTCAGGCTGCACCGGAGCGCGACGCAGGCGACCTCGATCCGGTTCAACGGGATCTCGTTCGCGAAGCAGTAGCGGCCGCCGGCGCTCACTCGCCGACCCAGCCGCAGACGCCGTCGGCGAAGTCGACGACGGCGGCCGGGTTGCAGGAGTGCGGTCCCTCGCACCAGGCGTCGCTCGGGCTGGGGCAGACCACCTCGCACTGCTTGACGCAGTCGTCGCCGGTGGCGTGGGCGACGCAGCGGAGGGGCGCCTCGCAGTCGGAATCGCACTCGCAGGCGTGGCGGGTGTCCTGCGCCAGGTGGAAGGCTGGCTGGCAGCTGCCCGATTCGCAGGCGTAGCCGTCGGGGCAGGGGATGTCCGCCGTGCACTCGGCGAGCGCGCGGCGGCAGATCGATGTGAGGCCGTTCGCGTCGCCGCAGCGGCCGTCGCCCGCACAGTCGCGGCTGTACTCGCAGGGCGCGGCGCAACGCTGGACGCCGTCGCCCGACAGGCAGAGATCGCCGCCCGTGCAGTCGCAGTCGCGCTGGCAGGCGCCCGGTGGGGAGGCGCCGCAGGCGGCGTCGGGCGGCGCGCCGACCGGCACGGTGAGCGTCCCGCTCGCGGTGTTGATCTTCCAGCTGCCCGGGTAGAGGAACTTGATGGTGACGATGCGGCTCGCGGTCACCGGCTGGTCGCAGTCGGGGCCGGCGCGCCAGAGGGTTGGTGTGATGACGGCGAACTCGTTCTCGAGGGTGAAGCCGACCGTCCACTCGCCGGGCGCGTCGCCCGGGCAGGACGCGTACTCGATGCGCACGCGCGCCGAGCGATCGCTGTGGACCGCGCGGGTCTCGAGGAGCTCGGCGCTGTCGAGCGCCGGCCACACCTCGTGCCAGCCGCCGCAGACCGCGGAGGCGTCCGGCTGCGGGCCGGCGTCCGTCACTGGCCGCGCGCTGGCGTCGGGCGGCGCGTCGGGCCGGTCGCCGGGCCACCTCCCTCCTTCGGGGTCGCAGGCGGCGAGCAGGGCACAGGCAAGGGCGAGCGATCGCATGGCCAGTGAGCGGCGTGAGCCGCGCTCCTTTATGAAAGAATCGCCGCGGTGCGGCTCTGGCGGACATGCGCCCTCATCGTCTGTCTCGCCGGTGCAGTCGGGGCGGAGGAGAGGCCGCAGGTGGCGGTGGCGCTCCGCTGGCATCCGGCCGATGGCTGCCTCGACACCGCCGGCCTCTACCAGCTGGTGCGCTCGCGGCGGCGGCCGGTCGGCTCGGCGGCCGAGGCCGACGCCATCGTCTCGGGCCGGGCGCGGATGTCCGCCGCCGGCGGCTGGGAGGTCGAGCTGGTGGTGGCGGACCGCCGCGGGGCGATTCTCGGCCGGCGCTCGCTCACGGTGGCGGACGGCGGCTGCGAGGCACTGCGGCAGCACGTGGCCGTGGTGGCCGCGATGCTGGTCGATTCGAGCGTGGTCGAGGCCGCGGCGGACATTCGAGCGCCGGAGAAGCGAGCGCCGCCGCCGACCTCCGGCGCGCGATGGACCGGCGACGCGGCGCTGGCCATCGCCGGCGAATCCGGCCGACTCCCGGGCGCCGTCCCCGGCCTCGCGATGTCCGCCGCACTCGCCTCCCCCGGCGGCTGGCGCGCCGAGCTCGCGATGTCCGCCTTCGCCGTCGCCGAGGCCTCCGACGCCAGCGGCCAGACCAGCCTGCGGTGGCTCGCCGCGGCGGCCGCCGGATGTCCGCCCGGCCTGGCGCGCGCCGGGTGGTCGCTGGCCGGCTGCGGCGGACTCGAGGCCGGGGCGGTCCTCGCCCGCGGCGCCGGATTCGCGAGAAACCAGAGGGATCGCGAGCTGATGGTGGACGGATTCGGGCGGCTCCGGATCGAGCGGCGCCTGGTCGGGCGGACATTCGCGGCGCTCGGGGTGTCGGTGCGGCTCGCGATCCGGAGGCCGCAGTTCGGCTACGAGGAGGCGAGCGGCCGGTTCCAGCCGCTCTACGCGCCGACCTGGGCGGCGGCGACGGCGGACATCGGGGTCGGGGCGCACTTTCCCTGATAATGCGGGGCGGCCACCGCCGCTCATCAGTGCCCGTGCTGCCCCAAGAGTCCACCGCTCCCGAACCGGCGTTCCGCGAGGTCTATCGCGACCACGCACCGTTCGTCTGGCGGGTGCTGCGCCGCCTCGGCCTGTCGCCGCCCGACGCCGAGGACGCGACGCAGGAGGTCTTCATGGTGGTGCTGAAGAAGCTCGACTCCTTCGCGCACCGCTCCAGCCTGCGCACCTGGCTGTACGGGATCGCCTACCGCGCCGCCTCCGAGCACCGGCGCCGCGCGCACGTCAGGAGCGAGGTGCCGACCGAGGCGCCCGACGCCGGCGCAGCCGATCCGACGCAACCGGAGTCGCTCGATCGCAAGCGCGCGCGCGAGCAGCTCGACGCCATCCTGGCGGCGCTCGACGGCGACAAGCGCGCCGTGTTCGTCTTCTACGAGATCGAGGAGCTGTCGATGAACGAGGTCGCCGAGATCGTCGGCTGCCCGCTGCAGACCGCCTACTCGCGGCTGCGCGCCGCGCGCGAGCACGTCGAGGCAGCCGCCCGCCGGCTGGCCGCCAGCGAGGAGCGTACGAGCCCATGAGGGCCCCCCGCGCCGGTCGAGGAGTGGGGCACGCGCGCGCGCGAAGCGGCGCGCCCCGGGGTGAGACAACAGGCGCGACGAGACCGAAAAAGCGCGGGGGAAAAAAATGAAGCGCCTTGCCGAAGACACCGCCGCGCCGGCCGGCGTGCGCGCCATGATCGCGGCTGCCCGTGCCGACGCCCCTGGTCCGGCGGCGCTCGAGCGCATCCTGGCCCGCGTCGAGGCGGCCCCACCGCCGCCGCGCGGCGGACTGCCTCGCCGCCTGGTTCTCGTCGGCGGCGCCGCCGTCGCGATCGCCATCGGCGTCGTCCTCCTGCGCAGCAATCACCGCGACGGCGACCGGCGCGCACCGGACCCCACCCCGCCGCCGGTCCAGCAGCCGGCGCCGGTCGTGAGCGCGCTGCCGGACGACGCGGCGCCCTCGCCGGCACCGCCGGTCGCGCCACCAGCGAGGAGCGCCCCGGCTCGGACGCACCACGCGGCACCATCGCCGCCGCCCTCGCCGCCGAGCGAGGTCGCGCTGGTCGAGGAGGCGCGCGCCGCCCTCGCCGGCCGTGACTTCCGCGGCGCGCTCGCCGCCGCCGCCCGCCACCAGAAGCTCTACCCCGCGGGCGTCCTCGGCGAGGAGCGCGAGGCGATCCGCGTCGAGGCGCTCGCCGGAACCGGCGACCGGGCCGCGGCGCGCGATCGGCTGCGCGCCTTTCTCCTCCGCTTCCCGCGCTCGAGCTACCGCCGGCACCTCGAGGAGGTCGTGCCGCAACCATGAGACGCCTCGCGCTCCTGCTTTTCGCCCTGGTCTCCTGCCAGGTGGACGCGCAGGTCGGCTCGAACCGCATCGCGCTCGGCGACGCCGCGCCGACCGCCGACGCCGAGCCGCTGCCCGCCTGCCGCGACGAGGCGGACAACGACGGCGACGATCTGGCCGACTACCCGTTCGATCCCGGCTGCGCCGATCTCACCGACCCGTCCGAGATCGATCCGGCCACACCGCCCGCCTGCGCCAATCGCGGCGACGATGACGGCGACCAGATCACCGACTTTCCGCTCGAGCCGGGCTGCCAGGCCGCCTCCGATCCAGACGAGACCGATCCGGTCCCGCCCGCGCAGTGCTCCGACGGCCTCGACAACGACGACAGCGGCGAGACCGACTACCCGGACGACCCGGGCTGCGACGGCGCCGGCGATCCAGCCGAATCGACCGTCACCAGCTGACGCTCCGGTAGTCCTTGAAGAAGAGCCCCCACGGGTGCCGCCCGGTCGCGAACCCGGTGTAGATCGGATCGAGCACGCGCGCCGCCCCGTCCACCGCGTCGAGCGGCGGGTGGAAGTCGTGCACCGCCTGCTTGCGTGAGGCGTGGTGCAGCGGATCCTCGTCGGTCACCCAGCCGGTGTCGACGCTGTTCATGAAGATGCCGGCGCGCGCGAAGTCGACCGCCGACGTCCGCGTCATCATGTTGAGCGCCGCCTTCGCCATGTTGGTGTGCGGGTGCTTTTCGGTCTTCTTCTTGCGCGAGAACTGCGCCTCCATCGCCGAGACGTTCACGACGTGCTTGTCGCCCGTCCGCTGCCGCTCCATCAGCGCGCGAAGACGGCTGGTCAGGATGAACGGCGCGATCGCGTTGACCAGGTGTACCTCGAGGAGCTCCGCCGCCGGGACCTCGGCGAGGGAGAGCCGCCAGCTGTTGAGCCGCCGGCGGTCGACCTGCTGCTCGTCGACGTCGAGCTCGCCCGGATGAAAACCTTCCCGCTCGCGGTCGTCCGGCGTGAGCGGAAGCTGGGTGAGGGTGGGAGCGGCGAGCAGACCGAGCGCCGGATCCCCGCCGCGCCAGGCGACGATCCCGTCCTCCGCGCCCGCCGCGCCGTCGCGCAGCTCGGCGCACAGGGCCTCATGCGCCGCGAGCATCGCCACCGGCTCTGCCGCGCGCTCCTCCCCGGCCAGGAGGTGGGCGTAGAACGCCGCCGGCCGGCGCACGGTTTGCGCCGCGTTGTTGATGAGGAAGTCGAGCCGCTCGAGCCGCCGCTCGAGGTGGGCCGCGAACACCTCGACGCTCGGCGTGTGCCGGAGATCGAGGCCGTGGATGTCGAGACGATCCGCCCACGCGCCGGCGTCCGGCTCGCGCGCATACCGCGCCGCCGCGTCGCGCGGAAACCGGGTGGTGGCGATCACGCGCGCGCCGGCGCGCAGGAGCGACAGTGCGGTCTGGTAGCCGATCTTGACCCTCGCGCCGGTGACCAGCGCCACGCGTCCGCGCAGGTCCGCGGTCTGCCGTCGCTTCGCATGGTTCAGCCGCGCGCAGTCGGGGCACATCGAGTGATAGAAGAAGTGCACGCTTCGGTAGGCGACCTTGCACACGTAACAGGCGCGCGGCTCGGCGAGCTCCGGTCCGAGATCGCCGTCACCGGCGACGGCAGGCAGCTCGGGCGGCGCCGACGCGCGCTGGGCCGCGCGGATGCCGGTCGACGCGAGGAGCGCGATGTCGCGCCGCTTGCGCTCGCCGCGCTCGCGCTTGCGCCGCAGCCGCGCCGCGGCGACCAGGGCGTCGCGCTCCGGGCGCGACAGCTCCCCGGCCGCCATCACCAGGTCGCGCCGCCGCGCCGCATCCAGCCGGTACAGCCGGTCGCGATCGGCCGCCAGCTGGCGCAAGAGGGTGATACATGCGTCTACCTCGGCGGTGTCGAGGTCCTCGGGCGCCCTGTCGTTCACGAATGACTCCAGTCCGGTCGGGAAGAACAATTACCCGCGATCCGGTATAGGATCCACAGGTGGGTGACCGCGGCGGCGGGTTGCGCATCAGCCTCATGGACATCCGTTCGGAGGAGATGAAGCAGGCGACCGCGCCCACCATCACCTTCGGCGCCGCCCAGCCACCCGAGGACGCGCCCCGCGGTCCGGCCACCGCGGTGGACATCGCCGCGGCGGTCGCGGCGGCGACCGAGGCGGCCGCAGCGGCGGCCGACAGCGCCTCCGATCCGGCCTACGCCGAGTTCGCCATCGTCCAGCTCACTGCCGAGGGCCCGCAGGACGGCGAGGGCTGGATCATCGCCGACCGCTACCGGGTGGAAGCGCCGATCGGCGAGGGCGGCATGGGGCGGGTCTACAAGGTCCGGCACACCCAGCTCGGCAAGCCGTTCGCCCTCAAGCTGATGCAGACCGCGTTCTCCGGCGACTCGCGCGCGCGCGACCATTTCTACCGCGAGGCGCGTCTGGCCAGCTCGCTCGCCCACCCGAACGTGGTCTCCATCATCGATTTCGGCGAGGACCCCCGGCTCGGCGCCTTCATGGTCATGGAGCTGCTCGAGGGGGAGACCCTGTCGAGCCGCCTGCGGGAGGGCCGCTTCGGCATGCGCGGCGCCTGCGACATCATCCTGCAGATCGCCGAGGCGCTCGACTACATCCACAAGCGGCAGATCGTTCACTGCGACATCAAGCCGGACAACATCCTCCTCATCTCGACCGCGCCGGGCGAGCGCCGCCGCCACCACGTCAAGCTCCTCGACTTCGGCCTGGCCCGCCTCGGCTCGATCACCCCGCGCACCTCGCAGATCATCGACGGGACACCGGAGTACCTGGCCCCCGAGCGCATCCAGGGCATCTCGCCGACCCCGTCGATGGACATCTACGGGCTCGGGGTGCTCGCCTACGAGATCTTCACCGGCGGCCTCCCCTTCACCGGCCAGCTGATCGACGTCCTCCAGCACCACGTCGCCACCCCGCCACCGCCGTTCGCCGAGCGGGTGCGCGAGCCGATCGACGAGCGC